>Ga0210040_10000768_pt1 | contig 51523 bp, 40 predicted proteins | sample CryGeyCG12114_NA_FD_185462 | JGI IMG/M metagenome (GOLD analysis project Ga0210040, IMG submission 185462) | Groundwater microbial communities from aquifer - Crystal Geyser CG19_WC_8/21/14_NA (SPAdes) (version 2) | ecosystem: Environmental > Aquatic > Deep subsurface > Groundwater | place: USA...
AGGCCTTGACGGTGCGCTGCCAGTTCGGCTGCGGGTTCGTGGAGGGGTAATCTGGCATGAAGAGCCAGAGGAGGATGAGGATGAGGTATTGCAGGCCGAATGCGATCCAGTAGATATAGCGCCAGCCGATGTAGAGGGCCACAACGCCGCTGAGGAGCCGTGCTACGAGCATGCCCAGGAGCAGACCTGAGACGACGATGGATAGAGCCGTGGCTTTGCGCTCTTTGGGCGCGAGATCACCGACTAGTGGCATCATGAGCTGCGGTGTGACGGTCGTCAGGCCGGTGAGGAAGGTCAGGGCGAGGAACAGCTTGAAGTTTGTGGTGACACACAGGCCGATCCAGAGCGTTGCGGTTAGCCAGACGAGGATTAAGATGTAGGGACGACGGCGGAGGAGGTCGCCTGGCGGATTGAGCAGGAATAGCCCGACGGCGTAGCCTGCCTGTGCGAGCGTGGGGATATACGATGCTTGGTGGTCGGAGATATTGAAGTCGCGTGCGAGGAGGTTCAATATGGGATGGCTGTAGTATAAGTTTGCGACGGTGAAGCAGCCAGCGAAGGCAAAGAGGATGTTGAGCCAGGTCGAGAACTGCAGTGGTTCGTTTGGGTCGTATCGACAGCGCTTTGGCGTGTAGGTGATCACCACATACATTTTGTGCCATGTGCCTTTTGGCAGATGGCTTTCTCTGTCAGTGTTCAGAGCATCGTCGCTGCTTTTGCTGCCAGTACTAGCTGGGCTTATGGTCGACCACTGAACTTTTCCTTTGGTTGGACCTCTAACATGGCTTTGGGTGATGAAATCTCGCTGTGCCTGACTTCCAGCCACCATGTTCTCCTAGCTCTGCGAGTGGGCTCGAATGAATGGGCCCAACGAGCTCGGGGTTGAAGAGATTGAGAACATGATGGGATTAGGGAATGCAGTACCCGCAACTCCGTGCTAGTCTGGACAGAAGTCGTACTCGTAGTGCCAGCGAGCAAGTCGCTTCTTGTGGGGATGATGCAACAGGCTGCAGGTCAATATTGATGAGCTGATAGGATTGGTCAAGGGACACGCAGTTGGAGATGCAAGATGAGCAGACCGAGGTCGGGGACGATGGAAGAGAAAGATCATCTCAGGCTCGGTCATTCAGACACGGCGTAACGTAAAAGCATGTAATGCACAACATCAATGTAGACGAGAACAGCGAGCTGATGGCAGGCCTGAACACATCCAGATGCTAAACAAGTGGTATCATAATTCATGTGGTGCAAGACTAAGTGCGTGAGAAATGAGGTGAATGCCGAACAGTACGCTCACAACAGCCGCCCAGGTATCGGTCGCACAACGCTTGAGATTGTCAGTGTCCAACTTTTAAGTCACACAGTTCAACAACACGAGCTTCATTAATATGAATCACCGCCGAGACTTGTCCTCAGATCCTCGAGTATCTCCAAAAATGACTCCGTATCCTCTCTCGTCTCGAATCGTAACATGAACGCACCACTCGGTGCTAGGTAAGGCTTGTACCTCGGCGAGAAGATATGCAATTTGAGATCCGCCAGAGCAACCGTCTTCCTATCCACACGTCTACACCAATCTGGACTTGTGACGACGTGAGTAATAAAGGCAGTCCAGACAGGTGTTCTATCTAGTTCTCCTTTCAGTACGGACCCTTGTAGTCGGATAGCGCCTGTAATTCGATCATGGTAGATGCGCAGAGCATGGCCGAATCCGCTGTCGACGATACTGCCTGCAAATTGACATACTTCGTCTCGCAGCTCGTCATCATGTACGGTAGGAGGAGGTCCACTCGTCGAGGAATCCTGTGACCGCATCGCAATGAACGTGCCCGCGAACAAAATCATTCTCTCAATTGTGGTAAACTTCATGGACACCCAAGGCACTGGTTTGCCGCTCGACTTCCGCCTACACACCCGAAGTACCGATCCTTCCCGCCGTAGATGAAGGTCTTCCAGTGGTAAACAGCCATATTCTGAGTTGCCCTTGCGGTCCTTGTACAATACCACAATCTTCGCTCGGTAATCATTGAGGCGACAGTAGAGTTTGACTCGAACACCTTCGGGGTACGCCAAATTGAAGACTGGATCATAAGCTTGATTTGGATAAGAGTGTTCTCTGGTGCCTTGCACTTCGTGGTACTTTGTTTCTTCGTTGCTCCATGGTAATGGCGTCGATGCTACATTTTTGAAGACATTCTTTGCCCAATGATGCGAACTCATCTCAAGGCTGGGTGTAGTGCTGGATATCTGACTTATCGATGAGATCGTGGCGGTGGGCGAGAGAGGTGGGGACGGTACCCATGGCTTGTCACGAAACCTTGTTGCTTCAGAAGCAGAGCTGACCGATGAAGCATCAGGTGATAGTGGACGCTCTCGCTCATACGACTTTTGCTGTTTGACATCTGTCACCTTCGGCGACCGTAGCTTCGTCGAGTTGGTTCTGGGTAGCGGGTGCCGCTGAACGCTTCTTGTTGAGTTGTGTCTCGACATCATCGGTGTGGTGGACCGATTCGCGTGGAGAGGAGGTTGTGGTAATCTTCGGTCGTGGATTCTCGCGATTTCTGGTCTCAATTCATTGAGAGTAGGCGTCATCACATGGCTAAGAGACTGCGTTAGCAGGAGGACTGGAGTATCGGACATGGGATTATACCTATCCAGTGTCTTGTTCAAGGACTCCAGGAACCGCCTATACCCCTCCAGGGTCTTGTCGAGGCTCTTCCCATCGTTCTTCCACGATGTTTCAGTGATCTCCTTCCACGTTTTCTGATAGTCCTCAACAGCGAGGCCGCGTCCAAGGCGTCCAAGACATTTCCAGATATCGGCTAACGTCCATGTGACGTCTTCGTGTACATACTTCAGGTCGCCCTCGATGATTGCCAATCCTGATCCTGTATCAAGTTCGATAAGCTTGTTGATCTCTCGCAGCACGCAACTCAGCGATGATAATTCTGATATGACCTTATTGATCGTTTGAATGGTATTGTGGTCTTGGGCACAGGGACCAGAGAACACTATGAAGGCATTGCGTATCTTCTCGGCCCTCTCGGCCTCCTCGATGAGCGTCATCTCGTTTACCCGCAGTCGGACATATTCCTCAGGCATCAGTCGACAATGAACGGTGCAGTCAGTAGCTTAACGACGACGACCAAAGCAAGGCGCACGTTCCGAATCTTAACTGGGAAGCTTCCACAACTCTCGCTTACAATATTGAGGCTCAAAACGGATTCGATTCAGAGGGTATTCAGTCCTAGACCAGTGGTAGTCGTCTAGGTCGAGATTCTCGCGACTGGTCGAGACACAATTGGTGGCCGGCTACAAGGTCATACGAGATTTCGTCGGACGATTGACGTGTCAAGCGTCAATCGGCAGGTTGAAATATTCGATGGGTACACCCGCAGCTGCAGTTGTAGCTCAATAACTGAGTGGGCGCGCTTAGAAGTCCGCATCTGTAGGTGCAGGCTCGTTGCCAAAATTGAGCGTGACTTAAATCTGTCGGCATGTTCATGGTTCTCGACTGGCGCTCGAGAACGTCTGGGTGAACGAAGCCAGCAGACAAGACTTCAGGCCCGCTGCAGCGGACGAGGATGGCAGCAACTGTATCGCATCTTCGTGAGACGTGCTCGTGTAGATCCGACATGCGATATGTGGCAGCCATGTAGCATGTCGGCTTGACGACAACGAACATCGATTTGGGTACCACTATCCCAGCAGGATGCTGAGGAGACGCTTCTCAGTACTTCTGCATGGGAGACATGCGAGTAATGATACAGCTAATCATAAGCTCGAACCTTGGTTCTATTAGGCCAGTCAGTGTTTTGCTCACCATGCATATTTAGCATGCCTAGGTGGCAAGCTTTGTGGGGGGCAGTCGCGCTGTCTCATGCGGCATGATTGTGTTATGTGGGACACCGGTTAGAGTGTCGTCAATTCGGCACCGGGGACGATCTTTTGACGTTGCACGTTGACGGAGCGATAGACCACATCACTGTTGACTTGCTGTGTTTATATAGGTGTCAAGATGGTTTCGGCCGCATTTGGCGTGACGCGAGGCAGACTCGCTTGCCTAACAGTGTGATGAGTCAAGATCAACAATTTTCAGGCATCGATGAGTGCGATGTACAGGTCACACCCTACACGGCCGTAAGTGCTCTATAGCGGATATATGCCTTATGACGGAAACGCCTCATCGACTCCGTAACTAAGATAGCGAGCTTGAATAGCGGAGCCCTCTTGGGTAAGTCACCTGGGTTTTGAGGTGTAGGACACGCGCAAGGAAGAGCCGAGTGGCAAAGGCAAGCAAGCCTAGGACACGAAATCAGGGCATCGAGAAACCCACTGACAGTGAGTCAGAGACGTCGACTTGGGAATCTACGCGATTGATGCTCGCAAAATGAAAGCTCCTCAAGCATTCCTCAGAAGGTCAGACTAGAAGCATGGACGAATTGCAGTGGGCTCAATATAAGAGGCAAGGGTGACAAGACGGTTTCAATAGCATGGATGACGGCCGCGACAGGACCGGTGTTGAAAGCAGAGCCGCTCGAAGGTCGGCCACCAGACAAGCGCTGCAGGCTTTTGATGCAGAGATACGACATCATCAGCTTGACCAAGCTCACATCGTATTGTTCATGATCTAGTAGACATGTTGCACTGATTCCTCGCTCAAACTCTCGAAGCACGAGCAACGATGTTGTATACAATCATGATGAAATCATGCTTCGTAATATGGGCTCGCCTCGTTCATAGGTATATTCGTCCTTTAACTTGCATGACTCCAGCCCAGTAAGCAGATTGCTACCTCCCGCTCCATCTGGTATCATAATCAATCCGATGAGATGCTAAACAAGGAGCGACTTTGGTGATGGCCTCCTAATCAGAGCCATCCTCATCGTCCTCTTGAGCCTGCTCCCTAAGTCAGCTTGAGAGGTCGTTAGACTCGCTGTAATGGACTTACATTATACTTGGCCTTCTCCTCTTCGTATCTCTTCTTGTCAGCAGCAGCCTTGGCCTCGTATGGTGCTCGCTGCTTCTCGCTCAAGGCCTTCCACTTGTCACCGAGGACCTTTCCGACCTGGCCGAAGCTGATACCAGGGTTCTCCTCTCTGACTGTGTCTCGCTGGTCATTGGCGAAGAACATGTATGCTGAAAGACCTCGCTTGGGTGCGTTAGGGTCTGGAACTCGTCAGCAATCCTGCTACTGGGTAAGTGTATTCAAGAGGGTATCGTACCCTTCTTCTTCTTTCCACCGTCACCTCTAGTCTTGGTGGTCTTAGCCTTGCTTGCGGTCTTAGGCATTTCGTCGGATGAGTCTTCTGACTTGGGTGACTTCTTCTTGGTCTTAGTAGCTTTTGGCTTGGAGTCAGCAACTGATTTGGCTTTTGCAACTTTGGCCATGATGATGACGATGTGATCAAGTAAGAATGGTAGAAGGAAACCGGTGTATGAAGGGAAGACGTGGGTATGGCAGATTGGGGCAGACTGCGCAGATCTGTGGGTGATCTGTAGGTGAGAAGAAGAAAGTAATTTGTCGCAGCGACTAGAATGGATCGAATATGGTTGAATCTGGCCAGGTTTTGCTGTATTTGTTTGCAGGTGACGTGCTGCTGAAGTGCCAGTAGCGGTAGTCGCGCACTGCAGAGTGTTTGGTGCTATGGACTTTGCTAGTATTGCGAATAGACGCGTCGCTGCCTTCTTTACACGTGCACGACTGTACAATCGCCGCCAGTGACAATTGGCGACGAGCTCAGTAAAGTGATTGACGCGTTTGTTGTGGTTGTAATCTCATTTGGTGGTGCGTGGTCAGTGCATGATGGACGTGCACTTGCTGATGCGACGACAACATCGTTGCCAGCATGCGAGAAGTCGCTCTGAGAGAACCAGTGCATCATTTGGAACAGGAATTCCAAGCGACAAAAAGGGTCGAAAATGTGCAGGAAATAATTGTGATGCATAGGTGAAGATAATGTGAAGGTGGAGTACTTACAGAGAAAAGGCGTATGCGCAGAATGTGCTGGCAGTAGTACTATGAGATTTGGCTGTGGTGAGGTTTGGTAGCAGAGCAGACAGAGTGTGAGAGAGCTGCGCGCACTGGGGGACGGCCGGCCCTCCCATTACTTCGGCCCTTCTGCCAAGGCAAGCACGGCCATCAACTCTCTCGCTCCTCGCATCAACAAGTCCTTCCCCACCGCTGTGCCCTCACGCCAATCGCTGCTGCCAAAGCTTCAAGAGCAGTCTCTCATGCGCCATAGCTATCATCCACGCTTGTTTGTTGCTCCTCCCTTTTCTCAACCCATCAATGATCTCTCCTCCTTGATGCCACTTTGACTTTCGCCGCTGTTTGACGTACGAGTCTACCGGATCATCTCGCACTACATGCGCGAACTCCGCAGGAGTTGACCTTGTGGCTGCATACAATGATTCTGAGTCTGGCTGCTGCAGGACAGTCGCTCCCGTCATAACTCAAGCAGCTACGTACACTCGTCTCGTACAACGTTCTCCTGTTCTTGAACCTTCAATGCAAGGACGCCACGCATAATTGTCGCCATTAACCATGCATCCTGCTCAACCATGAATCCTCATTCTGTGACATGGTGTTACTAGTTGCACGGATTTCGTGTCGACTGCCCACATGGCACTATGCCCTTTTCGGGAAGCCTGGATATCGTTTCCGCTGGCACGGCCCTAAGCCACTGTGCCTTGAAGTCACAGCACACAAGAAACGTAGACAGACTACCTGAGTATTAGCATTAAAGGCGTCGCTCCGTAATGCCCATTGTGCAACATCATAGTTAACGCCCTCTTCATGCTCGTAGAGACTTTGGACCTCATAATCATTACTAACGTGGTATCGCGCGAACTATAAATTTATTCCGTCTTCGGACATGATAACCACTTCTGCTTTTGACATCATCTTTGTCGACTCAGAGTGAGCATATAGATGCAACAGCAGAGGTCATTTGGTCAGTAGTGACGCTATCCGATACCGTCACTCTCCTTACGAGACACACAACATAAACCCAAACAATTCAGATCCCCAGTTCAGCTACATCCAAACCACGCTCGCCATGTCGACCAACCCACCCCACACCACACCAACCATAAACTCCATAACCCCCCTGGCCACCGAAAATGCAAAATGGTCTTCCCTCCAGCAAATCGCCTACACAGACGCCCGCGGCACGCCCCGAACCTGGGAAATGGCAACGCGCAAAACGCGGGGCTCAAGCGGCATCGACGCCGTCGCAATAGGCAACATCCTCCTGCACCCGACCAAGCCGGCCGCAACCATGCTCGTCATCCAGTACCGCCCGCCGCTAGACGCATACACAGTCGAGTGGCCCGCGGGCCTGATCGACGCGAGCGAGACGCCGGAGGAGGCAGCGCTGCGTGAGTTGAAGGAGGAAACGGGGTACGAGAACGCGCGGGTGCTCAGTGTTTCGCCTACGATCGCGGCGGACCCGGGGTTGACGAACGCGAATATGGCGCTGGTTATGGTCGAGGTCGATGTGAAGGAGGGCGAGGAGATGCCGGAGCAGAGGCTGGATGATGGGGAGGCGATTGAGAGGGTTGTTGTGCCGTTGGAGGAGTTCTACAATCGGTTGGTTGAGTACTCGAAGAGGCCGAGGTTCGTGATCGCGGCGAAGCTGTATCATTTTGCGGCGGGGATGCATTTTGCGAAACAGGCGAAGTACGTGTAATGCTAGGGACACGGGTTCGGACGTGAGTGCGCCACGATCTACTTCACTAGAATAGCGTTTCAGCGTATGACGATTCATTGATCTCGATCCGCGGTACACAGATGGGCTACAACGAAGAGACTATTGTAGACAGTTTCAACGGCGGACTAGAACCCCATGCTTCATCAGTGAACACTCACCGACACTCGGGATGTGGTGGTCTGTCGGCCTATACCTGCTACCAACTTCGAGGGCACTGCTACGCGTATGTGCTGATGTCGAAGATGGGGACAAAGGTCTATACCAGATTTAGTGGGCTGGAGGGGACCAAGCTCCGAACGCTCGATGTTAGAGACGGACACGAGCAGAGCTGAGTAGGATAAGCAGACAGGAGCCTGCGACATGCGAACAGCGTGTGAGCAGACAGCACCGATTGACCTACTCAAGCTTGAAACTGGAAGCTAAACAGTCTATCCCACCCCTTCGCCTGCTGTTTTTTCGGTGACTCCAGCTTACCAGATCCTTTCACTCTAGAAGTCGATCTAGCTCCCTCCGAAGTCGGCGCTCTGTTGAGAACTGGCCGTCGAGCCTACAGTATAGTAGTCAGCTCGCATCAAGGACCCAACATAAGATCTTGCCTCACCACTTCAAACAACCTCGCATCCTCCCTGGCTTGCCCTTGCTCACGTAGACTGGATTCGCTTGGCCTAATGGTAGGCACAACAGGACTCATAGTGCCCTCAGCCTCACCATCTGCCCCAGCAGTAGTCAAAGGCGCAACAGCGCTACTGTTAGAAGCACTTGGCCTCAGTGGCGGACCTCCACTCTTTCGACTGGCTTCGCTGCTTCGCCGGGAGTCGAGACTCTTGTGCAATGTCTTCGCCGCATTGACCGCACTGGACGTGGCCTTGTCGGAGTCCTTACCTCCACTGGCCTTTCGTCCCATGTGTGCTTTGACTTCTATCACGCTCGCAGCGACTGTACTCCTGCCCAAGCCCGGCGTACTCGGTGCTCCAGGTTTCTCCTCTACCGCATCGATGAGGTACCATCGCAGGCCGTCTGATAGCTCGAAGGGGTTGTCATCGATAGATTGCAAAGACGCACCGTCACCTTCGCTCGCCTCCGCATTGGCCTTTGTACTTGCATTCCCCATGGACCTACTCAGGTCTACGACGCGCTCCTCAACTTTGTTGATCCGTGCAAGGAGCCAATCACGACTTTGCAGCCGATGTGCATCTTGCTCACGCAGAAAAAAGTGGGGTGCACCAACATTGAACGCCGCCCAAGGCCTAGTAGCTTGATTACGTGTAGGCAAGAACAATGCAAGGTCTCCCTCTTTGAAACCTCGATAGGCAATCTTGTCGTGTGCTTCGCTGCTGAGTCTGTGTGTTTTCTCGCGCATGGCTCTGGCGTCCTTCTGGTATCTCCTTGCCGTTGCTTCGACATCTTTGTACCGCTTCGTAATCATCTCGATGGTTGTGTCGAAGTCGAGCCTGGAAAGTGCGGCCACAAAAGCTTCGTATCTTGCGTCTTCTGCTTCAGGTCCCTCCTCGGAGGTCCAATACATGGTTTGCGAATCGGCAGGATCGGTGAAGTGCTGGGCGGGTACTGAGCCGGAGATCTGTCGCTTCATTGGTGTCCCAAGTTCGCTGCCTAGGATCTGACTCGCGTTGATCTTTGACATTCGCTGAATCACCAGACTGTTGTTCTCTTTCGATATGGACCAGCCGAAGTTCTCGAGCATTCTAATCATGCGATCATTTTGCTGGAACAGACGTTCGGACAGATCTCTGGCTTTCTTCTCCCTTGCCTCGAAACGAGTGCGGAGGGCCACCTGAGCTTCATCATGCTTGTCAATATCGTCACGTAAGCGTTTGAGGTTCTGCTGCAGCACTTCGACTTGGACTTCACTCTTGTCCTTAGCATGAGTGAGCTCTTCGACCCGTTTCTCCTCTTCAGCCAATCGTGCTTTAAGTGCACCAGAGCCTGTTTCACCAGCAGCAAATTTAGCTTCTAATTTCTCAAGTTGTGCCTTTTCGTCTGCTAATTCTTTGCGGACGGCGTCCAGCGTATGTTGAGCTTGCCGCAATGATTCGTCCTTCTGGCTCATCTTGGATTCCTGCCCGTCTTTCAAGGACTGCACCTTCTGCACTTGTGCTTCTAGATGTTCGATTTTCTCATCGCTGGCTTTACTCTGGGCGCTTGCATGCTGGATCTGATCCTCGAGCCCTCGTGCATGGAATGTGGCACCTTCAGCTAGTACTTCCAACGCGTTAGCCAACTTTCTGGGGTCCTCCGGTGCCGACCCAGCTGGCGACAGATGCTCATGTGTAGATTGCAACGTGCCCATGAGATCTTGCTGTAACTTCTCCAGCTTCCTCAGATCATCTGCCAAGGCCATATTTCGTGTCTGCAGGCTAGATCTCTCTTCTCGAAGCTTGTGCACTTGCTGGTCCGCGTTCGAGCACTTCTCTTTGTGCACACCAAGGTCACGCTCAAGCGCCTCTTTTGTCTCCCGAAGTTGATCGAGCTCCTGATTCGAAGTCTTCCGCAGCCGCTCAAGCTCGCTTCTAAAATGGGTAATGGATTGTTCTTGCTTGTTCCGCTCGTGGTCTCGGGAGCCGACCACCCTATCAAGCTCTTCATCCAGTTCTTCAAGTCTGATTTTGAGCTCGTGGTTGTCGTCCTCAAGTCGTTGCCGCTCATCATCGAACTCTTGCCGCTGCGACTCGAAGTTCGCCATCAGGTCCTGTTTGACCGACTCTGCTTCTTGCATCTTTTCTCGGTTCTGATCGCTCGATCTCCGCTCTGCATGGGCTTCTTGCCGCAGCTTGTTGACCTCTGCTTCCAGTGACACTATCCGCTGGACCATGGCCTTCTCGTCAGAATTCTGGTTTGACAACCTACGAACTGAAACTGACGATCGCCGGGAGGATGGGTCAAAGGGCCGGTTTGGCTCAGGTCCTGGTGACGGTGGTGGTTGGCTGAAATCTGTGATTGGATTGAACATGCCACTTGCAGGCTGAGCCATCTGACTCTGTCTATGCAACAAATCCTCCAACTTGCGGATGCGGGACTCTGAAGCGCGAAGTTTGTCTTCAAGGCGTGCCTTTTCGTCCTGCCCTACTCGTCTGTCACCTCCGTTGCGCATGAACGAGCCTTGCATCGATTCATGGATACTGCCATTCTTGAAGGGCCTGGGCCTCGGTCGACGTGACTTAGCGGGCAAGTCCAGATCCCTCAAGCCTTGTGTTACCTGCTCGACTGCCTCAATCATCTCCAATGCACGGAGGTCATCGATGTAGCTGAAAATCTCATCTCGAGACACAAATGGCCACGGATTAGAGGGAGTAGAAAATGTGAACTCAGGAACGGAGCCGGCTGTGGCGGTCTCTTCATTCAAGAAGCCACTCATGGAATTCGTCCACTTTTTCCTGCGGCGTAGTTCGTCATCCTTGTGTTGGGACAGCTCATCCTTGAACATTTTAAGATCTGCGACCGTCCCGTCGTTCCACTCTGAACGCCGAATTGCTTCTATCAGAATGGAGCCATATACAGAAGGTAGTCGAAAGACCCTATCAAGAACTTCCAGACTGTGCTGACCTTCGTCGGTCAAAGAAAGATTTGAGACTTGACCCTGCAAGCCCGCCAAATTCGACTGTGTTTTGGAGATTTCACGTAGGACCCTGAAACAGATCTTCGAAAGATTGTTCTTGTGAGACTGAGCACTTTCGAAGACCTGTATGCTTTCACCTACCACCTCTTGCAGGCCTGGAAGCAAACTCTTAGTATGATCGGCTGCCACTCTCGAGATCTTTGATATTGCTCTGGTATCAGCTGCAGCTCGTAGAACATCGTTGTAGTCTCCGTCGACCTTCTTGAATAGTGTCTCAGCCTCTTCAAGCAGGCTGCCAGTCTCCGTGTTGGGCCATTCAACCTGCACCATTGAGGAAGCCTTGTCCGCTTCTTTGTTCAATTGCTCCATGGCTCTAGCGGTACCCTCAACTTGTGATCCGAAAGCCTTAGTGGACGCATTGAGGGTGGCATCGGCTTCGTCAAGAGCCTTTCGATCCAACATGGTGTACATTGTGCCTGCAACGTCTGTCTGACCGCTCTCAGCAGCGGCAGATGTCATCAACCGGCCAATATCGTCCCTGATGGGCAGCTCTTTCAGAGTCTCCGCCATGCCATGCCATTCCCGCAGCATATCTGTGTGCTCCTGAAGGGTATCCTGGGCCCAAGCTTGGGTCTTATCGAACAGCGACTGCAAACTGCTGACATGGTTCTTGAGGTTGTCCAATGCAACGTTTGTCGACCGGTCGATGTTTTCGCAGGATTCAGACAGTTGAGCACTCTTCTCTGACAGGCCTCTAACTATGTCGACTGCTTCGAGTGCCCAGGCTCTTCTTGACTTGAACAGCTTCTGCCACGATGACAAGTTCGTTTCATCCTCCAACTCTGACGGTGGCTCTGGTAAGCTGGGTGTAGGTGCATTGTCGTCCTTGTCGACAGCAGCACTTTCATCGCCGAGCAGGAAGCGCTTGTCGTAGATGAAAACGTTGCCTTGATTGACCAGATGCTGCTGCTTGACGTTCTTTCCCTGTGCTGTCATCAATATCTGACGGCCCACGGGCACGTCGACACTGTCGGCGATCCATTGCTTCAATGCATCAGCCCTACCGGTACATCAGCATGGCATATGGCATCGTTGGATGCGGTGAGTGCTGTACTTACGATGGAATCTCATTCGTGCCAACGACATACCGTTGGCCGGTATGCGACAGGAAGAGATTGAGCGACATTCCCTCATCGTCTCAAGCTCAATTGTATCACCACCGGATAGCAGTGGCAGTAAATGCGTCAACGATGAACGAACGGCACATGGCATATGCGTCCTTCGTCCCAAACAGGCTAGCGAGATCTTGTCAGCCTTGAGAAAGTGCAGCCCTTCTCCAGACTTCGGTGTGAAGGTTTGGTTTGGTCATGCGTCTGTGGGTGGTTGGTATCCACAATCGATGTCACCTGCAGGATCTTTTAGCTCCAACCGTCAAGCTAGGAGAACACCGTTTTAAGGCAAGAGATAGCCAGATTCATATATCTCGAAGAAAGAACACGGGTGATTTCAAAGTGACCCGACCGTTGGGAAACAGGCGTCACCGTACTACAGAAGCTGAGCAGCATGGAACGTTTCAAGATACTAGAGGAAATCCTCAATGGATCATGGATCTCAAAAGCCGGGTTCCAGCGTCCTGAGGGCGGATATAACGTATCCTACACAGCAGTCATGGACTTCGTCAAACAGAACCAGATCAACGTTGGCATGTGCGTGCTGTTCATCTTTCTAGCTATCAGGCAGGTGGTCTCGAAGAATAAGGAATCCGCACGGAAGGGCGTAAACAGGGAGTACCTCGATGCGCCAGACTTCCCCGAAATCGAGAGGTTAGACAAGTTCGACTGGAAGAAGGAGGACCCAATCAAGCTGAGATCATTCAAGCCGAAATATTACTTGACCATGGGTGAGTTCTGATGATATCCTGCGTGCGTCAGCCATCCGTGCTTGCTGTGGCATCTCGAGGGGGGCCACCAAGTGGGCGTCAAGCGTCTCTGGCGGGCGGAGAGTGGATCTTCCAAGCTGTTGCTTGTCACCAGCCAGGCTGATACTATCCCCTTGCTGAGAGGGCCTCATACCAAAACGCCCGACGTCCATGGCCCCTTGTGCTCGCTGGCCCACAAGCCAAGCCAAGAGACGATACGCCGCAGTTTGTTACCTCGCATGCTTGAGAAGACATGCTAATAGATGTCTCGCTAACAAGACTTCTCTGACGAATCAGCCATCCAAGACCTCAACCCCTCAGAGCTCCTCACCATGGACAGAACTTACGCTGACCGCATCGCCTACCGTAAACGTATCATCAAAGACTCCAACGACATCTGCGTAGGCGTCAACAACGACACAGCTATTGCCCCCGCCGTCCGAGAACTCTACACCTTCCTTCTAGGCACATACCTCCCCAAACGGTATCCCACCATGTTCAAACTCCACCACGCCTCCTTCGAAACAGGAGACCAATTCATGTTCGAAAACCTCGTCACCAAACAGGTCTTCCCCACCCAGCCCAGCAGCACCACCTCAACCAGAACCCTCCTCCAGACCCTCGGCTCAACAGTCGACGAGGACTTCCTCTTCCTCCTACCAGAAAACGAAGGCGAGGACCCAAAGTACAAGCTCGAAGCATACATCCTCATCGCCCCTTCGGGCTGGAACCCACGAGACAAACTCGGCAAGAGGCTCGCTGCGATCCACGGCCCTGTGCCAGGCTACGCAGATAAGCTGGAGGGCAGCATGGATCGCTGGTTCAAGGGTCTCGAGGTAGGGAAGTACGTGAAACGGAGTAATTGGACAATCACGCAACGCGAGGACTTGTTCATGCCTGATCCGAATAGTAACCACGGCAGGGAAGGACAGAACGAGGCAGTCATCGAGAGAATCGACCCGGAGAAGGTAAGTAAAAGACACCTGCATGTACCTACCTCAGCAGAGCCTTCCGTCCGTCGCCAGCATTTACTCCCCGAAATTTAAGCACACCCTTAGCTACACATACTAACCTCCCACAGACCTTCCTCCGCTGCGAACGGCAGACACTCCACCGCCTTCCAAACTCCAAAGCCATAGTCTTCGCCTTCAAGACCTACATGGACACCCTCCGCGACATCAAACTGGAAGGTCTAGGAGACGATTTAGCCGACGCAATCGACGGGCTCAAAAGCGGCAATGCGCCCGCTATGAACGTGTACAAGCGAGGGCCGGTCTGGGGAAATGCGGTTAAGGATTATCTTCGATCATGACATAGCAGAAATCAATGCTTTTGGGATTGGGTATCTACATGTTCTTATCTTGCGCGTGTTCTGTGACAGGCTTATTGCACTCAGCTCAGTCGTTCTATCGCTTTGATGAGGTCTGCGCTTACACCCATAGCGGTGACTTCACCGCCTGCTCCTGACCCCTGCACGACTAGCGGACTGGAGCTGTATCGCTTTGTGTGGAAGACGAAGATGTTGTCACTTCCCTTCAGTGCCGCGATTGGGCTATCCTTCTCGACCATCTCTAGCCCCACGCTGACCTTGTTATTTTGCACATCGACGCTTGCCACAAAGCGTACAACCTTCCCTTGCTTCGCTGCGTCTTCCTTGTACGACTCCATTTCCTGATCATGCTCTGGCAGTTTTTGCATAAACTCTGAGGCTGAACTGGCACTTTCTAGTGCCTTGGGTATCAGGCTCTGAACGGGGAAACTGTCAGGACCTTCAACTTCCAGACCCGCAAGACGGGCGAGAATGGTGCACTTGCGCGCGACGTCCATTCCGTTCAGATCATCGCGAGGATCTGGTTCCGTGTAGCCTGCATCTTTCGCTTGGGATACGATCTCGCTCCATTTTCCGCTGCCGCTGCCGGTCACTGGAGCAAATGTATTGAAGAGGAAGGACATGGTGCCGGAGAAGACACCCTGGATCTTGGTGATCTGGTCACCTGTTGCTACGAGGTCTTTTAGGGTCGAGATTACGGGCAGGCCGGCGCCGACAGATGACTCATGGTAGACTAAGGCGGACGGGGAGGAAGAGGAAAATATGTCATTCCATAGCTGTAGGCTGCTCGAGAAAGCCTTCTTGTTCGGTGTGACAACGCTTATCCCTTTCTTGAGGAAAGACGGGTAGGTATCTGCGACGTCCTGGTTTGAAGTGTTGTCCACTAGTATCACTTTTCCCGGTGCATCAGCTAGCCATTTTGTGAGGTCAGGCAGGGAAAGGATGGGCGAGGAGGAGGAATCGAGGGTCGAGGCATCGATGGCAGAAAAGTCCTTGTTGTATAGTTGTTTGCTAGACCGTGACGCAAATATCACAGTTGGTTTGGCTATCGAACCCAACTGTAATGTTGCCAGCTGGCTAAGGAATGCTTTGCCTACGCCGCCCAGGCCAACAACAGCAAGGTAGACTGGTGCCATATCGGTTGCAAAATAGATGTCCTGAAGCAGTACACTGGCTGATCATCCGTTGTGGTATTGCTAGTGTTGACAATCTCTCAACTGGCAGTGCGGTACCTACTTTGCGGGGCACCGATGCCGATGCCGCTGCAGGTGCAGACCGTGCGGGGCGTGCCTGTTCATCGCGTCTCTGGCTTCGTCTCCCAATCAGGCTCGGCGACGCGTTTGACCTCGTAAGAATTGTCTGCAGCCCGTGCCAATATCATTGCGGCTTTCGCTTGTCTGAGGATGGGACGCCTTCGCGATTTCCCTCTTCGACACCAGGACCGTCGTCCGAGACGTCAAGGTAAGTTCAGTCCTGGACCGACAACAACCCGCGTGGTATGACAGTACTAAGCTCTTCTCGTCCCGTGGGTGAAATGAGCTACTGCAAGAACAGCTCAACTGGAAACGCACCGTTTGGGTCTAGGCCTGACAATGATAATAATGGGGGGTTTCGAGGGACACGCTGCGGGTAATGTGCTGAAGGATGACAGCTAACGAGCTTGCATGCATGCCGCACACAACCAATCATTGGAGCTCTTTTGTCCTCATCCCTGCACCTCCCTTGCTATCGAATGCCAGCCCAGATCGCCTAACGTACATCCGCGGTCGAAGCCCGACTTAAGCGCACTTACCTTCACTGCAATATTCATATCGTTTGTAGCGAGCCGACTGGAATAGCTGCAACGCTTAAGCAAGGAAAAACGGGTGGTCTTCACTATGCCATTGCATAAGTCGCAACCTAGCTTGTATGGAGACACGTTCGCGATCACATTGATCGCATGATAAACCATGGGCTTCGCCAACTCCCGTCACCTCCTGGAGTGCTCTTGCCCATCCTTCCAGTAAGAATGTTGGCCACACCTGGTGTTCTCGCTGCTGGTTTTGCCATCGCCGGATACGCCTCCCACGGAGCGTACTGGGTGCGCCATGAGTTCGATGAACAGGTTGCACGAATCATCTTTGGCGTCAACTTGACTTTGTTTAGTCTTACCTACTTCTTTTCCAGAGACTACCCCCTGGTCTATGCCTTCTGTTTCGCTGCCAACCTGGTAGCGATATACGGGTTCGTCTTGTTCGCAACAATCTCCGTGTACCGACTATACAGACATCCTCTTAAGCGCTTCCAAGGACCGTATTGGGCCCCATTGTCAGCATGGTGGAAAGTTAAGCATATCGCAAAGGCAGGAACTCATTATGGTTTGACTAATCAGCTTCATGAGCAATATGGCGAGATTGTCAGGACAGGTACGCCTGACTCCGCCGTGACCGTGCTGTTCAACTGACGTGCCTAGGACCTAACAATCTTTCTATCAATAACGTCGAGGCCATTCAAGCAATTTATAGCAGCCACTCGCATTGCACGAAACCACCATCTTATCTGATAGGTGGTCTCGTAAGCGTGCAGTCCGAGCGTGACCCACATCGGCACAGAGTAAGAAGAGCTGTCTGGGACAAAGCCCTCGGCTCGAATGGTGAGTGGACATCGAACCACATGAACATTGACTGACGATGCACAGCTTCAAATGCGTTCTTCCCTCGCTTGACGCAAATGACAGAACTGCTTGCGCGTCGGATAGCAGAACACGAAGGTCAGGAGATACCTGTCAACGACTGGAGTATGTATCTCTTGGAAGGCGCACATGGGTGTTTTGACCAAAGCTAATGGTACGTAGTGCACTTCATTACCTTCGATGTTATGGCGCAATTCTGCTTCTCGCGAGACTGGGGCCAGCTTGCGACCGGCAAAATTCATCAAGGCATCAAGTACGCCTCTGAGTACTTGCAGTTTGCCGTGTATGGCACACAGGTTCCATGGTTGGCTATCAGCCTCATGAAGATACCTTTCATGCCCGAACCGCAATCAGCAATGATGGACTTCTCATCCAAGGCGCTAGACGAACGGATGCAGCAAGAGCCAGAAATACCGGATGCGATGTCATACATACTGTCAGAAAAGGAACCCGAAGCTCAGCAGTTTCTATCAAAACACGACCTCGGAAGTGACGTCTTCATGATCATGCTGGCGGGCGCTGACACCTCTTTCTCAGTGTTAGTCAATTTGTGCTTCCGACTTGCAGCACAGCCAGAGTACCAAAGCAGACTGCGAGGAGAAATTGCACCAGCTTTTAGCACCGACGCGCAGGATAAGACGATAGTTAACTGGCCATTGTTGTCGAGTGCAACGTTCATTGCAGCTTTGATCAACGAAACGCTTCGACTTCACCCACCGGTACCTTCAGGCATGCCAAGGGTTGTGCCACCAGAAGGGCTGAGAATTCCACTTGACAATGCATCAAGCGACACTAGTTTGAATGACCCAAAGTACATCCAGATACCCGGCAATGCGGTGGTCTCGGTGCCAACCTACAGAATTCAGCGCGATCCACGATTCTGGGTTGAACCCCATTCATTCATTCCGGAGCGATGGACTACGAAATCAGAAATGATCCTCGATAAGAGAGCTTGGTGTCCCTTCTCACTGGGGACTTATGGATGTGCAGGAAAGTATTTCGCCCTGATGGAGATTAAGTTGGTGATAGCGAGATTAGTCCTTGACTTTGACATCAAGTTTGTTGAGGACATGAGTCAGAAGGAAATGGGGCGTTTTCTGGAAACACAGCAGGACTGGATGACGCTCCAGCCGGGGCCATTGCAACTCAAGTTCGAGAGGAGGCAATAGAAAGGATCTTGAGTGTGGATCACAGCTCGATTTCTACAGCGGCGTAGTGATAGCGCAGCAATGCAACATCGCTGATGAACGACTGACGAACCGCGAAAGTTAATTTCAGCATCGCAGCTAGACGTTCGAAGCAGCACTATGAGTGCACGATGATCTTTTGCACTGCAAGAAGGAGTCAGAGCACCACCACGATTGGAGGAAAGGCGCAACCAGCGATCGATTACGTGATGGCTAGCAATGGTTTCGAAACACCTGGCGGACTCGCTATGCAGCTATGCATCGAGCCACTGCGCCATCCGTCAACTAGACCAAGAACCCTGACGAAGAAGACACATGATCCTGCAGGCTTCTTCTCACTCTGTGCGGGCGTGCCAGGTGCGGGAGATATGTACGAGCGTCAGTCCGCTTATGCATTACGACGCAAGAGCTGCGGCTACTACGAGGACGGAAAAGTGCTAAAGGTACCGTGCATCTACCACCATCAGGTTGAGATTGGAGAAGAGTGTCAAGATCTCGGATGATGAGGTTGCCATGGCCGATTTGTACTCTCCCTGTTCTTTTGCTATCAAGCACACGGAATGAAAGTGGTGCGATCCAGCAGGCGGGGCATCTAAGTGCAAGCGAAAGGCACATAGATACAGCGGCAGTTTGAATCACCAACCAAGGTTGGGGAAGGATAATTACATTCAGCACGGCGACAGATGGATTATCGATCGAAGACTTCCGGCCACCGTTGACTGTTGATTGTGCTCATCAGCGGCGCCACTGAGGGGCAACGAGAGCATAATGCAAGACCACTAGCAGATGCGAGGACACAGAATGTTCAGGCGGGCTTGTATTACTCCTCCCCTTTTGATAAAGTGATGGCTCATAGGCTACGGTGGAGCAATCGTTTCGAGATAACTCTATCACCCGATGTTGACGGTGCTTCGGTGTCGAGAAGTGCTGTGCCTTCTGGTTGTGAATGAACCACACGCACGTTGCACGCAGTGTGTCACTTGATCTTCACCACTAAGATCATAAACTTGGCAAGTAAATACACTTATGGCGCTCTTGCTTCACCGGCATTCCGCCGCCGTGCTCTTTTAGACACATTCTCGCCGTGCGTTAGTTCTCGACAGATATATCCTTTTGCCCGAGCTGCTGAGCAGTTGCAGCTTTCTGCACCACTTCCACCAAAGCGTGCTTAGCACTCAGAAATCGAAAGTGAACGCCATGGGCGTGATGTTGAGTTTGAAAGACCAAGCGGCGACAGATGTTCAGAGCTCGATATCGTAGTTCCAGCGAATATGGCACCACCTCTCTCACCACGTTTCGGTTTTGAGGATGCCCTCAGTATTCTCTTCGGAACAATCAGAATCTTAGGTACATTCATGTATCACAGTGCTTCAGTTTGCTTACTTTGCCAGTTACTGAGATACCTCTATTTTCGCTGTCGTTGGCATTCGCCATCCAGAACGGAGCCAACCATGGCCTACCCATCCCGGAGCTGCTACGGCTTTTCATAATCAGATGGTAAAGCCACCCACTACTTCCCTGCGTCTTCCAGTCCAATGGTTCGAATCTGCCGCGGCTTGAGGAGCAAACGAGCTTACCTACTCCATGCACAGCATATGGTCCGTCTATCCGCCACGCGTTGTACGGTACATCTCAGATATAGGCTTGTCGCAGAAAATACTCAACTCGAAGCGCTATGGACCCTATCGTCACCGTCTGTTCAACGAGGTGAAAGATCCAACACCCAGTTCCAAAAGTCCCTTTCGCGGCCGCTGGATTGTGCGCGATTCAGTCACTGAGCCTAGTTCCTCCAACCCACCAAATTCGGACATAGTAATCTTCTACCTCCATGGAGGTGGCTATTTCTCCAGCTCGACCTCGTCGTACCTTCTTTTCCTCCTCCGACTGTCCGAGACGATCCTCCGCAGTGGAAAGACGGTGAGCATCTTTGCACTCGAGTACGATCTCGCCCCCGAGCATACCTTTCCCACCCAGCTGAGACAGGCACGCGCCGCGTATGACTGGCTTCTGGATGAGCTGGGTGGGAGCAGAAGCCAATTGCTCGTCATGGGCGACTCTGCCGGGGCGCACCTAGCTCTGAGCCTGCTGGTTGATCTTCAGGAGCCTCACAATGCTGTTGAGGGCGACCCTGCAGGCACAGCCATTGACGCAACCGAGAAGAGCGATCTGAAACCAGGCCTAGGCTTAGTCCTGCTCTCACCCTGGCTATCTCTGCATCATCAGCCCGAATCATTCACTCGGAACGCCATGACCGATATCCTCACACCCCCCGCTCTCCACAGATCAGCCCTTCAATTCCTCGGACCTCGCCATCGTACCCCCTGGCCCCCCCGATCTCCCCACCTTGAATTCCTCGCCCCAGACCCAGCCATCGACTGGAACACAGTCCTACCCGCCTGGGTCTGGGTGAGCGCAGGCAAGCACGAGATCCTCTACGACGACATCATACGCTGGATCGTCGACCGAGGAACCGACTGCCACGGCGCCAGCCGAATCGACGGCGAAGTCGACAGGGACGAGCCGCACGTGTATGCTTGGTTTAAAACTACGGATGTGAGGCTACGCAAGAGATTTGTGAGCCAACCGCTCGAGCTCGATCGTGAGAACGAGGTCCCGGAATACGAGCCGATAGACAGGATCGCTGAGGCTATGCTGAAGAGGTACGCAAAGGTTGTGGGGGCATGAAACGCCTATGGAGAGGTCTGTCTCAGGAAGCGGAAGGGGAGCGCGTGCGTTTGTATGCCGCTGACCTACGTAACGGGTGTTCCTTGTTTGCCTATGTCCGAACCGCTAGTGGCTGGTTGGACTTGGTCTTGCAATCATGCTGCGACCAGATCAAGCGGCCTCTGCTTGTCCCCTGGGACTACACTTTGCTCGTGCATACTCTCGAAGTCACCTGCAAATACACGAAAGGTACAAACTGCAGCATATAAAGGACGAGTAACAATCTCATGAACGACAAGTGCCTATCCAGAACCGTGATCAGTCTCAACTCTAGGTATGTATTTCAAGCCAAATGTCCATCCTTTATGCATCACCAAGCATTCCAGACACTTCACAAACTAACACAACCTAAACCGAAAGCACAGAGCCGCCGAACAGTATACACACTGTGTACTGAGCGTGTTAACCGATTGCAACAATGGTCTCGTACGGTCTCAGAGTAATTGTCGTCTCCCCACCCTGGGTCTTGAACAGTGTCTCCTCCTTATAATTCTTGAAGTCGGGCAGAATATGTTCGTCACTCAATAATTCTGCGACCTCCTTCGGTACCGTCCAGTGAACTACTTGCTCCTTCCAATTGCCAATGACAAGTGCTCTGCGTCCGTCATCAGCTGTTCGAACGTAGGCACAGATGTCCTCATGGTCCATGTCGAGCATTTCGAAGCGGCCGTAGATGAGGGTGTCCTTCTCCTTCTTGCGGAGTGCAAGGAGCTTGCGCCAGTAGTGGAATGCGCTATCTGGGTCGGCGACTGCTGCTTCTGCGTTCCAGGTGGTGTAGTCTGGGTGGATGTCCATCCATGGCTTCTTCGCAGGATCACTCGTTGTCCAGCCAGCATACCGGTCGTTGGCGTTCCACTGAATAGGCGTTCGAGCATTGTCCCGCCCGATGAGCCAGTACTGCTTCTTCGTGCGCTCCTGCAGCTCCTTGTCGTCGGGATGATCTCTCAGGATGGTCTTCCAATGGTTTAGCACCTCAATGTCCTTGTAGTGACTAAGGTCCCAGTCCCGTGGCACATTCTTCTGGGCCCACTCTTGACCTTGGTAGACAAAGAGCGTGCCACTTTGCAGCGCGAGATGTGATGCAATGAGTTTGGCGGATAGGGTACGGTACTCTGGAGCGTCAGAGCAATATCTCGAGATGGTTCGTGACTGGTCGTGGTTCTCCATGTAGATCGCGTTCCAGCCACCATTGTCGAGCATGAAGGTCTGCCATTTCTGTACTATTTCTTTGAGTTTCCGCAGAGTGAATGACCTTGGTATCCATTTGCCTTCGGGGGCATGATCGATGTCAACGATATCAAAGTTGAATGCCATTGCCAGTTCGCCGCGGTCCTGACCCACAGCTTTGAGAATCTCCTTCGTATCGTGCACACCTGGCATTTCGCCGACGGAGAAAGCATCGTACTCTAGAAGTATCTTCCCTATACCCTGCAGGTATTCATGGAGACGGGGTCCGCAGGCGAAATATTCGACGCCAGACTGGAGGAAGCCTGGTTTTGTTATCTTGCCGTCTGGTAGACCAGGCTCTTTTGAGATAAAGTTGATCACATCCATCCGGAAGCCATCAACACCACGATCCAGCCAGAACCTTATTACCTTGTGGACCGCTTCAACGACTTTAGGGTTCTCCCAATTCAGGTCTGGTTGACCGGTGGCAAATAAATGCAAATAGTATTCCTGGGTCGTTTCGTCCCATTCCCAGACTGAGCCCGAGAAGGCGGATTCCCAGTTATTTGGTGGAACTCTATTGCCATCTTGGTCGTACTTGGCCGGGCGCCAAATGTACCAGTCTCTGTATGGATTGTCTTTGCTTGACCGACTTTGCTGGAACCAAGGGTGTTGATCGCTCGAGTGGTTCACGACAAGGTCCAGCACATATTTCATGCCCCGGTCGTGGAGTCCCTTGATCAAAGCATCGTGATCTGCCATTGTGCCATAGAGTTCGTCAATGTCCATGTAGTCGGAGATGTCGTAGCCCATATCTTGCTGAGGCGATTGGAGGATAGGCGACAGCCAGACCATGTCAACGCCAAGACTCTTGATGTAGTCGAGTTTTGAGATGATGCCCGGAATATCGCCCCATCCATCGCCGTTGCTATCCTTGAAAGAAGCTGGGTAGATCTGGTATACGGTCGACTCTTTCCACCAGCTGCGTTTGATGGTGTGTTTAGAGTGTGGATGGAATGCTGAAGAGGAGGCCATGTCGAAGAAATTTAGTCCAAAAGCGTTGTATTGCAGGTATTCGTGAAGGACAGTCTGGTAACGAGGTCAGTGTAAGAAACGAAAGACCGGTCTATGGCGTAGAGGATTGTCTATTCTGGATAAGGATAAGAGAATAGTGAAGGATGAATATGGCAACAAATATTGACTTTGGAGGTCTGTTGCAGATCTTCTAGAGGACCAGATGCTCTGGATCGCAAGATATGGTGCGCCAGTGCTTTCCACTTGACGAGGATGTGCAGGGACAGCAGGCACGCATAGATTGCTTCTGAGAAGGTTTGACCAGCAAATACAGGCAGTGACGGTGGTGATATACTTCCTTGGCTTGCTACGTAGCGGTAGGATTTCCATATCAATCACTTACGAGAATCGAGACTCCACACAAGAGGGTGACAACGAGACAACCCCAAGTCTCGGCCTGCATCATGATGGCAAAGTAGCGCTTGGTAGCAGGCCTCCAACGGTAGTGGCTCTCCATCAACAGTATCCAGCGGAGTTAGCTACCGAGAATTGCGGCGAAAGACTGTGCAGGTTAGAGCTGGAACTCGGCCGCTCTCTTTCACGCTTATTGAAGGTGTTTATTGGTTGGTTGAGACAGGCGGTTTGGTGCGGCGCATGATTGGAGGGGCGGTGCGCGTGTCAGCTGCGAGATCACGGGTTGCAAAGAAGCAGGATAAAGATATGTTTAGTTGATATACAGCCGCATGCTGTGAAAGTGAAAAAGCGGGTGTGAAGAGGCAAGACCGAAGCAAGAGACTTACGTGGTTGGCGCATGATGACTTTGTGTAACAGAAGGTCACTCGTCGTTTGAGGAGGGCCTTCCATGGTGTCGACTAGAGCATCATGAAGCGATGTGTATGAGGTTGTGGGTCTGTAAGAAAACGAAGGATGCAACAAACTAAGATACTATGGTATACACGCTTTTAGATAGCTCCAGCAAGTCGCGGTGGATGAAGGAGAAGAACCAGCATAGTGCGAGTTTGGAATTCCTACGGTAGGCTATAATCCCTGGATTCCCTATGTGGCACGTATTTTCAACCGTAGAGGAGGGACCTTCCCATTCGCAGTCTGTCGGCTCCAATTTCGACTTCACTTTCATGATTCGCTACTAGTTACAGATTTTGATCACTTGCGCAAAGCGTAGCTATCGTGACTGCTCACCAAGTGGAGTTCTGGCAGTTTGAAGGTAACTCACAATGGCTGCCGCTGGAGCGAAGCTATCTAAGAATCAATTGCGCAGACAAAAACAAAAAGAGAAAAAGGCAGCCGAGAAGGAAACGAAAGACCAGACGCCGACCCAAGATGAGCTACCCAAAGACTCCCCAGAGGCCGAGGCCAAGGCGCCTGCTACTCCAGAGCCTCGGCAGCAAGATGCCAGCGCCGAGCCCATCATCGTCGACGACAGCAACCCACTCTTCGACCTGTACAAAGACGTGATCGGTAAATTTGAGGACGAAGAAAAAGTAGAAGATCCAGCCCTCAAGGAGAAAGACAAGCAAGAAGTGTTCTTCGACGACGACAATGATGACATCCCCGACGAGGAGGAAGAGGAGAGCGGCATGCAGAAGGTTTCCAAGAAGAAGCGCAAGCAACAGAACCAATTATCCGTCGCAGAATTGAAGGCGCTGGTCAAGAAACCGGATCTAGTCGAGTGGACCGACACCTCAGCACCAGATCCGAAGTTGCTGGTACATATCAAGTCATACCGGAACGTCGTGCCTGTCCCAACACACTGGTCGCTCAAAAGAGAGTACCTGTCGTCGAAACGAGGGATCGAAAAGCCAGCATTCGCTCTGCCCAAGTTCATTCAAGAGACCGGCATTGCTGAGATGAGAGACGCGGTGTTGGAGAAACAGAACGAGGCTTCACTCAAGCAACAGCAGAGAGCGCGGGTGCAGCCAAAGATGGGCAAGCTGGATATCGACTACCAGAAGCTATACGAGGCATTCTTCAAATTTCAGACCAAACCAGAGCTGACAAGGTATGGTGAGGTTTACTACGAAGGCAAAGAGTATGAGACCAACTTGCGCCATCTGAGACCGGGTGAGCTATCCGACGAGCTAAAGGAAGCCCTGAATATGCCACCAGGTGCGCCGCCGCCATGGCTGATCAACCAACAAAGATATGGTCCACCGCCGTCGTATCCTGCACTAAAAATCCCAGGCTTGAATGCTCCACCTCCGCCAGGTGCGTCATGGGGGTTCCATCCCGGTGGTTATGGCAAGCCGCCCGTGGATGAAGCAACGAACCGACCTTTGTACGGAGGTGACATTTTTGGTGTCCTTCAGCAACAGCAGAACACTCAGCAAGGTGAACCGATCGAGAAGGATCTGTGGGGCGAGCTGCAGGCGCCGGAGGAGGAAGAAGAGGAAGAAGAAGAGGAAGAGGAGGAAGAGGAGCAGGATGAGGAAGATGGCGGAGCTGGGTTGGAAACAACTTCTGGCATTGAGACAACAAGAGGTATGCAGTCCTCGGTGCCAACCGAGATTGGTGGTACCGAGACGGTATCCGAATTCGATCTGAGGAAGAGGAGGGGCACGGAAACGGAAGAATCGTCGTATCCCAGACAAGCATACACGGTGGTGCCTGAACGACAGACAAGAGTAGAAGGCTTCTTTGGCGGCGACCGAGGGTATGACCTCAAGGCAGCCCAACAAAACATACCAATGCTCGGTCAAGAAGAGTCAAGAAAGAGAAAGAAACCAGGCGATGTGGATGTATCAGTGAATCCTGACGACTTGGCAGCAAGAGATGGTATGGACAAAGAAGACGTGAGAAAGATGTATGAGCAGCAAAGGAAGACTGAGCAGCCGTTTGGGGGCCAAGAGTTTCAGGAGGATCTCTCAGATATGATTGCAGCAGAGTCGAGGAAGAGACAGAAGAGGGACGAAGAGAGGAGGAATAGACGATGACCGAGCCTGGCGTAGTCGAATCGATGCCCTTGATCCTTGATGATACCCTACCCACACGAGACGATTACATATTGCTCCTTCGAATGAACATTACTTTGCAATAGCATCCCTGACGGACTGGCAGCGGCCCGTCTCATCCCTACTGACGGCTCTCAAGCGGACCACACTCACGTGACCTGCCGAAAATAATTGGACACTGGAGTCTTATATGCTGCGCGGCCCAAACCCAGGAATTGTCTCAGCCGTCCTATTACCTACAGTTTTTCACCATCATGGGAGACAGATACTCTGGCAGGAGGTTCGCATACCGTCGGAGCTACTGTGGGTAGATGCTAATGCTGACTGCAGCCCTCCACGTCGAGGACCACCACCACGAGACCGGCCTCCTCCACGAGATCGAGATCGCGATGATCACCCTGATGTCGAATATTTCGGGGCTGGCGAGAGTTATCGACCTGGCGGCCAGACGGGAGAAGGACCATATAGACCTGTTCGAGAGCGAGGGGGAGAGCGAGAGCGAGAGCGAGATAATGATCGGTGGAACCCAGCTGGTCGAGATGACCGCAGAGACAGGGACGATCGCAGAGACGAGCGGAGAAGAGACGACATAGATTCATACATCCCTCCAACCAGTGTCAGAGCTCAGAGGAGAAGTCGGTCACCTCCTCCTTACCGAAGACGGTCGAGGAGTCCGCCTCCAGCTCGTGCGCCAGCCAGGACAGAGCTGTTTCCAGACAGAGCTGCTGCAAGGTCGCCCCCTCCTCCACCGCGCCGCTATTCTCCTCCACGCGATAGACCGCGATCTCCCATCCGACGGAGATCCAGATCGCCATATACCGCACGTGGCAGAAGTCCTGATGTGAAGAGACCTAGAGACTATTCTCCACCCAGGAGATCCCCCAAGCGAGAACGACTTGACTCGCCTCCGAGGAGATACGATGACCGAACTCGATCTCCCCCAAGACGACCTTTGTCACCGGAGAGAAACACTTACAGACCGAGGTCGCGCACTCCGACGAGACGAGACGATCGAAGACCAAATTATGCAGATGAGAGCTGGCGCAGGCGCTCTCCCTCTCCAAGAGGCTCAGCTGCTACTTCAAGGAGGTCTTCTCCTCCTCTTCATCTAGATCGCGCAAGTCTAGCTGGCTCGAGGACACACTCTCCAGCGAGAGACCGTCCGCGGTTCGACAACAGAAGAGATGATACCTACCGAGCACCCCCAAGGTCACCTCCGTCTAATGACTACCTGGACCGCGATCGTGATAGAGCCAGAAGTCGAGATGGCTATCAGCCCCTGCCCACCCCAGCTGCACCGCCAACAGGGCCCAGGGCAGGAGCCTACTCCAGAGCACCACCCTCCGGCCCCTCGCGAGGTGCCAGCTATGCAGCCACATCACCACCCACAGGTCCGTCAAACTCAATATCAGCCCACAACCGCACTTCGACCTTTGTCTCTCCCGCTCCACCGTCAGGTCCACGAGGTGCAGCTGTGCCACCCCGGGACTTTACCTCTCCACCCGCTGCCATGCGTGGTCGTACATCCCTCACATATCGCGCACCAGGTTACCGACCTCCCATTCCTTCTCCATCCAGCTTTGACGCCCCGATAGTGCCGGCAGGTCCAAGCCCGACACCTCCGTCTGGTCCGCGAGCCAGTTCCTACTCCTCCCGTGGCGACTTTGCAAGCTCGGCTGGCCGAGGCGGTTTCCCCTCAGGCCCGCGAAGTGCCAGTCAGTCTTATAACAGCAATACCGAATACCCCTTTCGACCAGCCATGAACACCAGCTCTGCAAGCACTACCTACCCACGCAGTCAGAGGTTTAACCCGACCGGGCCACCGACTGGTCCCTCCTCAGTGACTACCACATTTAACAATGGGCCGTCGTCAAATACGGCTAGCCCAGTGGCTCCAGCTACTCCGGCTTCTTTTGTCAAGTCCCAACTGAATACGCTCGAAAGAGTTGTGCCAGGCGGACGCAAGATGCCCGGCAGCTCAGGTATGAGCACAGAGCAGGAGAGAAGAGTGAAGCAGCTAGAAGAGGATGCCGAGCGTATCAGATCAGATCTCAACGAGAAACAGCGTAGCAAGCGTGAGACACTCCGAGAGTGGGAAGTCCGAGAACGAGAATCCGAGATTGCAGGGCTGAAATCGCAGCTCGCAGACGATCACCTGCGTGTGCTGGGCGAAGAAGACTCGGTAATGATGGGAGCTGCCTTCTAGGGAAATGGTGTTGATCTGCCTTACCGTACGGGTCATCGAGCGAATGGCACGGGAGATGTGAAGAAAGCTACTTTCTAGAACAGCATGGACACAGAGAGAGTGGTGTCTCAACACTGCATAACTGGCTTCAACCCGCTTTGGATGCGTGTATTTTCAGAAAGTCAAGAGCACACCAAAGTCCAGCATGATGCCAGTTCCCTCGAATTGGATTTCCGCAGCACAACACCAGTTTTTGGGCAACGCATCTGACCAACGGACATCAGCTTATGCATTGGTCAATGCATTTTGCATGGACATATCTAGCGAATGAGATGGGTTGTTCAGACGTACGTCTCCAGAAAGATGTACGGCGAACACTCAGATGTATAGCGCCTGAATCAAAGTGTTGCAGTACAGTGCTCGCAAGCTCCCCGCATTGCTCATTGATACCCTGATGCCTTTTCATGCATGCGGTACCCTGTACTGTCGATGCCAGAAGTGACTTGAACCAACATCATCATGCTGCTTCACTGCGTCGGTCACACACTTGGCCGGCAAGACCGTCCCGCAGCCTTCGTTCTTCATTCGCCGCCAAGCCATCTCTTGCTCCGGCCAAGACGTGACTTCCCCCGGCTGCGTCCTAACTGCTCTGCTCATTGGGGTGTTGTGTGGCTTCCACGCATCGTGGCCTTTTCCAGCTTCAAACCAGGCTGCATCTAAATGCAGTGTTGACTTACCATCATCTCATTGTTCTCCTGTAATCATGTGTGTCTACAGAATGCACCTTTGTTGTCGTGACAGACGCAATACACGAAGCATTTCCGCTTATCCGCCTAGTTGCATATAACACTCTGGTCGAGTATTTCTACCCTACGGCAGAAAGAGCTGTAACATCTCTGACCAGCTTATGACCCAGGCTATGCTTTTGACCTAGGCCCACACAAAGCCGTAGCTTTTCTAAAGGGAACCTTTTCGACGTCTATTTAGGTTATAATCTAAAAAGATAACTATAAAACCGATTTTACCAAAAGCATAGCCCGGGTCATAAGCTGGTCACAGATCTTAGGTAGGCAGCCCGGTGATGGCCTGACCTTCGACCGCAGTATTAGAAATAGCAAATCGGCCCTAAGACGATTCCTGATCTACGAGTATATCAAACCTATTTACTGACGAGAAGGTAGGAAGAGTTTAGGCTAGCGACCTCGCCTCGCTCCTCCGTACTGTAGGCTCGTGAGCTCCTCAACAGCGTCGTCATCGGATCTCTGGCGAGCACATCCGAATTCATCGCCAAATCGATCGATTCGTTGGCCTGTTGCCCAACGTGGATGGCGAGATGGGCATGGAGCTGCAGAAGGTACCAGATTAGGCTAGCGCGGTCAACCGCACGGCCCTTGTTCGGTGCAGATAAGCGAACCTCAAGCGCTATTGAACCTTACACGCTTTGAGCAGCACCTATGGAGTATCGATCAGGCTGGATTGACTCAGCTAGCACTGACTAATGGCGACTACCTCAGCACGTTCGAGATCAGGCACTGGCTGTGAATAACGACTTTCTCCACGCGAGATGGTCCAGGGGGTGGACGACAACGGACAGTGACTCCGCCTCTACCATCTCACCGGGGAAGCTACCACCTGCATTAGCGCGCCATCACGTGGAAAGATACAAAGTTTCTGTATCGCCTCTGGTCCTGCAGAAGTTCACTTCCGCGGTCTACCAAGCAATCCACCTCCTGGCGTACTGTTGAAAAAAATTCCACATCTGGAACTGTGACTATCGGTATTACATATGCAAACTTCTCGTGCCCTCATATTGGATCAGAAGATGGCCATTCACTGGACTGAAAAGACTCGAGAAAGGTGAAACACTTCTACAAGTATAACGCAACCAGCGAAGGAACATCTAACGGCTTCAGTGATCCATAAATTAGGGTTACGCCACGACCCGGGCATGGGTACTCTGCTGCTGTTACTGGATGTCAACACGGGACACACCACATGGCATTACTACGAGCAACTCCGGCATGTCCATTCGATAGCTCGAATGCGTCTCCGTTCAGCCCGCGAATTTGAAGCGAGCCCAATCACTATTGGTAGGTTAAGCCTCGGGACCCCTGATCCTTACATGATATCGAACCTACGGTATGTAGATCCTTCCTTCAGGCATGAGCTCTGATGCCACAGTCAAAATGGATCGAAGTCGATGATAAGCGAGCCTCTAGTGGTCGAGGTTGTGCGCTCAGCAAATACAGTATTCATGTTTGATCCCTGCAGGTGGCCTTACTGCACGAGCCGCGTGCGAGCGGCGGTGCGATGTCTCTCGGGTCGGGCCACTTTTCTATGTTCTCAGCCGTGTTTTCTGGTAAGACCTCGACGATTAAATCTGCTAGGGTTGCAACAACTTGACCGGGGTGTTGAGAAATCATAACGCCGCCGAGGGTATATTGCTCATGCCCGTCCCTACAAAACTAAGCTTGTGCGAAACCTGGGTCAATCGTATAGACCACTGGGGACATTGACGAAAATGCAGCGAGGCAAGCAAGCTGTTGTGGTGTCTGTTATCTTCACTTCGTTTGCCTTCTTCGTTCTCGCAGTCCGCTTGATCTGTAGATTTGGCATTCTGCGACGTACAGGAGGTGACGACTATCTGGCCATTGTCGCCTTCCTTTTGTCGTTGGTATTGACGATACTTATTGCCGTTCGTAAGTATGCTCTACCATCTTACCCTTCTCGGCTAACCGTGCTTCAGAGAAAGAACATGGACTTGGTCAGCACTTCGCCACGCTTGCCCCGGGACAATATGAGAAGATGCTTAAGGTTGGTTTCTTTGGTTGTGAGGAGCAGAAACCGCATGCTGACGATCATAGCCATTCTGGGCCAGTGTAGCCGTGTACAACCTGGGCCTCACCGTAATCAAGTGTTCAGTCATTCTTCAGCTCTTGAGATTTATGGTCGACACCAAGGTGCGAAGATTGTGCTGGCTCCTCCTGGCCCTCGTCTGCGCCTATGGCGTCGCCGTTCAATTTGGCGCATACCTGGCATGCATACCTGTCGCCTACTTTTGGGACAAAACGATCAAGGGGGGACACTGCATGAATCTTCTCGCGTTCTGGTACTGCAACTCGGCCTTCAATATCATCACGGATATCATCGTTGTCGCGATACCTATCTCCGTGTTGAAGAGTCTGCAGATCCCAAAACGGCAAAAATATGGCCTGGTGGGGGTCTTCGCTCTTGGAGGATTGTAAGTCATCCTGATCCAATTTCGTTCGGTACCGGTAGCTAACTCAATCGCCAGCGTATGTATCACCTCTATCCTTAGGCTTCACTCGCTATACGTCATTGCGAACTCCAAAGATGTCACTTGGGACAACGTTGGGGCAGCAACTTGGTCAGCAGTGGAGCTGAACACTGGCATCATTTGTGCCTGCCTGCCTACGTTGAAGCCCGCAATCAGCAGTTTCGCCCCACGCCTACTGGGAAGCAGCAACGGAACTAACCGCAGCTCGTGGTATCGTCCACATTCCCGGCCGCCCCCGGCTGGATACCGAGAGTTCTCTTCAGATCTCTCTAGCAGCAGGAGGCAACAAGCTCCTACGTACAGAGCTGAAATAGTGGCAAATTCAGGCCAGGACTTGCCGCATACTGGAATGTCGCGAGTGTTGGGCATTGGGAAACAGGACAGTGAGAGAATCATCAATGTGGAACAAAGCACCACCATCTCGTTCTCTGATGAGCAGTATGATAAGAGAAGCAGCAATTCGGAACATAACGCCACAAACATCAATCACTGGATGTACAGTAAGAGGAGTAACGATTCGGAACACAACACAACCAATATGTCTCATGGAGGAACAGCACAGTGAGAAAAGCAACCACTTGGAACACAACACCACAAACATCAATACTGGAAGACTGGACAGTAAGAGGAGTAACGATTTGGAACACAGCACAACCAACATGTCTCATGGGGGAACAGTACAATGAGAAAAGCAACCATTTGGAACACAACACCACAAGTCTTAATCACTGGCAAACAGTACAGTGAGAGAAGCAACATGAGCACAGCATAACGACCATACAGCTATTATGATAATACCGTGGCGGATAAGGAATCCTGAGTTGACACCTACAGGAAGTATAATGTACTTGTAGCCCTATTCTATTAGGGTCGTTTGTAGAACGCATTCTTCAGCACCTCGAGTATACGTGCATGCAAATCCTTAGCAAACAGCTATATCGCCAACAGCGCTATCAGAACACCTGGTCCCGCCTAGAACCGGACCCCCATATCGCGTTACAGTTCAAGGCAATGATCCAATCAATCAAAGCGTGCGCACAGACTGCTGCTTGCTGCTAGCCTCGTCTACACGGAGCATCTCCAGCAAGACACACTCCGCTACCCGTTGTATGCGGACCTTCAGTTCTAAGAGGCACCAAGCTACGAACTAATGTTCCACCAAAAGATGACGGGGAAAAGCCGTGGCGTGAGAACTGCTCTACCGTACACTCAACTGCGTACTTACCGTAGATCTCGAAACAAGCAACAAGGACACGCAAGTCCCAGCGTTGCGAACATCCGGGGTCCTTCCCAATCGGGAAGCAACTGCAGCCCAGGCCGAGGTAGCAGCCGTCTTTCCACCTAAGCTCCGGCTGGAAATTTACACAAACGGGCCTGCAGGTACCAATTTGGCAGGTGAAGCAAGGAGCATCGAGGCTCGGCGTCACCATAGCGCAGAGGGCAACAGACACTTCGCGGCTAGAGTTTGTTGTACAGCTAGCTAACTTGATACTATATTGAGTAGCAGAAGCTCAACCATTTGGACCTGATAACGCTGCAATGCAATTTACCCATCGAAGCTTGTGCTTTGGATCCTCATATATAAGCAGTTTGTGTTTCAGTGTACGGTATTCCGGATCACAGGTCCTTATCGTCGAGCCCTTTCCATTTTTTTCTGTTCTGCGTCGAACTATCCCAAATCGAAGTGAAATGTCCATTCGACCATCATAACGTCAAGCCCAGGCCTGCTTGGCTACAGTATTCCACGTCTCATCTCGGCCGCCGTGACTTTTCAATTTGCGTTCTGCCATGCTACGATTCTGGAAGACTCCTTTCCATGGACACTGTGGAGGGGTATCACTCCCTGATTGTGTCGAGTTCCGAACAACTGGGTAGAAGCAGCTGGTTATCCGGATAGGATTCGGGGTCTGCGAGAGTGGAACGTGATGTGCTTTCTTTCAGGTCAGGAGGCTCAAAGCTATAATCTTGTGCCAGAGGAGTTGCGTGTCTGGGTGAACCATTCGTTTCCTTGCGCGTTTGCATAGGGCCGAGAATCTTGTGGAACGGACATGTCTTGGGGTGTGGGCATCTTCTCGAGGCTAGCCGAGGGGTCAGTGAACGGTTTCATGGAGTCGTAGCGAGATATTGTGCTTTTCGTTCCCGCGCTTACAGGTGTTGTCCCTGAGTAGCCTGCCAGACAATGGCCTCCACTTACGGAGGTCCCTTCAACGACGTTGACTCTTGCTCACATCTATATGAACGAGTTCATTCGGGCTGCAGGCATGGCGCATTTCCGTGGTCCAACACCATACCGTCGTCCATGTTGCCCACGCCGTCGAGGAGGTTTTATGCCTGGTCCCACGCAGCTGCTGTTGCACCAGCATCACGACCGGCGCTATCGAGTCGGTCTTCCTGTCCGCTACCGTCCGCTGGCTTGCACAACGGTCTGCTTTTTATACCCAAAACACCGCCTCTTCGTCCCGTACAGATACCCAACCCACAAATCACCACCAACGCCATCTCCGTCTTTCTCCAGAAATTGTCCCGTGCCCATATATCCACAAACACACCAGATACCCTCAACACCTCCCCGAACTCACCTCCGAGACAAGGCGCACTGAAACAACCCCCGATACCCTCCTCACGATCAGTCAGTCTGCAATATGCCAGACAAGTCTTTCCCATTCACCACTCGACCTGACATTCCGGCACAGTGTCAGCGTAAGTGTTCCCAAGCTCTGCGCCCCTCTCGTGAAGTCTACCTGCCTCACGGATCCCCCATCGGCGATGGAAGCCCCACAAATCCCCTTGGCGCCGCACACGGCGCCACCGCGCAGGTCATGCACCCACTCGATGTAGCGCGGCCGCATAGCTTCGGTGAGAAGATTCTTGCCGGGGCGGAGCGAAACTTTCCAGCTCCTGGCGGACAGAAGCACTGCATGTAAAGCCGCCAGTTGACCTACCTGAAAGCTATTGGCGTAGATAACTGTTCGGGGAAGAACATGGTCCCGAAGCTCGAGTGCGAATGCCTGACGCCTCGCTAAACCACAGAGTGTCCTTCCGATCAAGTATGCCCGAGTGTAGTCCCGATATGCGGTCGTCATGATGCTCGAGGTGACTTCTAGTGCATCTCATTTTAGGGTTGCGCTGCGTTCACTTGTGACATGTTCATTGTTTTCTTGCGTTATCCGAAGGTAATCTCAAACCTCTTCCATAGGTGTTGTCCATTACATATGTACTCTATCCCCATTTCGTCTAGGCCAGGACCCCATTTACCGTCCCTTTCGTATTCTTCTAATGCCTTGATAGATAGGTCGAGGAATCGTTGATAGTAGGACTGAGAGGTCTTAGTCTTCTTCCATAGGCTCCTCCACTGAGCTTTCGTGCGAAGTTTACGGGCGTAGTCCAAAGCACTACGTCCAGATTTCGCGACATTCAGTCGCATGTCTGCGCGAGTTGCTGCAACGAAAGTGCCGCTTGCCCAAAGGCATGAACCTATATCGTGACTCTTGTCTCTGGCGTACCTCAGGATGGCATGGTATATGCTGTCCTTGGAACCTATCGACGCCTCCACATCTACGCCAAGTGCAACCAGGACGTCCAGAGGAACAGAAAAGGGATCAACAGTCTGATCGAGCCAATGATGCGCAATTGGCGTACCTGAACCGTATAAATCACAGTACTCATCGTGTTGTGTTGACAACTGCTCTGCAGGTTTCATCGCGGCAATTTGACGTTTCAGACAACGGAGACCATTGTCTCGCACGCGTGGCTTTCTTGACACAAAGTACATATAAAGACACATGCAAATATGTCGGCCCTCTAAGCGATAACCATGGGATGCCCACGTCTCCAGAAGAGCCGACCCATCCGGGGACAGAAGTCTCTCCTTCATCTCAAACGTGCTTCTAATCGTGAGGTCGTACAGAAGCTGCAGGATGTTCGGATCAGTCTCGTGCGCATGCTCTTTGACGTACTGTTCAACGCTCAACCATCGTCTATGGATAACATCGAGCATTAAGTGCAGATGGCCGCGTTCCCACAGTGTTTTGGCTTGCGCTCTCTGGTATCCCCAACATGCCGAATAGTAGCATTCGACACATGGAGACGACAAGTGTAGCAGAGCATAGGTGCTTGCAACCGCAGGGAAACCAATTTTTCGGTCGTGGCGCGTAAGAGGGAAGAAATTCGCGAAGCAATAGTGAAGAAGGGCCTTCCAGGGTGGCCAGAGTGGCGAAACGAAGCATTGATCCGAAATTTGTTGGACGCTCATAGGCTTTTGCTGACGACCAAGTATATCAGCGATGAGCTCTGGTTCGAGGGTTTCCTGGGGAATAGCGGATTCCTGATTTGCTTGTTCAATAACCTCCACGGGCAAACATGTCCACGTGGACTCGGCATATGCTTGCAATGTCGGCTTCGCGACATGGCGCTGGACCCATTGGCTGCGTTCAAATAGGTCGTCAATGATCTGTGAGTGAGTCGTACTGTCGTCGGCCTGCCGTATCCACCGTTGACAAGTTCGATTAGATCCCCCAGGAGCCCTTTCAGACGTGCCTCGCAATCCAACACACTCAACTCTGTTTGAAGACGTTTTGCGTTCTCATATTTGACCTGCAGGAAGTTACACGCCTGGAACAAAACGTTTATTGGACAGGCTTTGCCACCCGTCGCAGCTTCGTGTCCAGTGAGGACATGGACGAGCAAGGCGGCTTCACTCTGATGAGCTTTCGGAATTTTGGACAAGATCCGTTCATACAATGCTTCGATGTCGGCAGGCAGCGAATCAAGCAGAGATGTGGCTCTATCCGCATCATGTACATCCGAAGACAGCATAGTCTTGATCATTTCGTCAACAACAAGACTAGCCCACAGGATGATGCCTTGCGCCTTCGCCACGATCGCAGTCTGGAGAGACTCTATGATTAGGCCACGGGCAGACAGGTTGCGTGCCTCAATCTGGACTACCTTGTGTCGGATACATGCTTCAATCGCTTGATAGTTGTGATGCTGCATAGTGATGGTCTGGCAGTCAAGGCTGGCCAGCATATCTTCAAGTGCTAGCTCAGGCCGACTGGCTAAGCATAGCTTCATCCCGGTCCGGATCCGAATGTCCTCGATGACCGAGCATAGCTCGCACAGATCTCCTTCGTACTCGTCGAGGCCATCTATAAAGGCGCAAATGCTCACTGAGGAAACCCGCACCGCGTAAGCCAAACTATCGATGTAGGTCTCAATATTGTCGTCGTTGAGCACCGGGCTGCGGAATTCGAGCTGCTCTGCAATTTTTGGAACGTCAAGGCTCAACTGCCGCAGGAAGAGCTTCAGCATACCTGATATGTTGTTTGCTGTTGACAGACCTGCACGGTAATCGAAGAAGAAATGTACAATGGTCCATGCTTCGCCCGGCGTACTGCGACTGAGGCGCTCGCGAGTGGATTTGCTGTCGGTCAGATGCTTCATCAGCGTTGACTTGCCGGCACCTGGCTTGCCTTTAATCCAGAAGGGTGGTGTTGCTGCGGTGCACAGCCATTTCGGGAATTCGGTATCCTCGATCCAAGCGAACGAAGCCGCACTGGGTTTGATAGCAGCAAGTTGCTCCCGTTTTGCACCAGACCCATCATAGTGGAGGATATTCAGTAGCGCGGTACGTCTTTGCGAGGCAGAGCCCGTGTCGAACAGATCACGGTTTGACCCGCTCTCAACGCCAAGGACTGTTACGTAGTGTGAGTGAAGCCATGAGAGTATGCCTACCACTAACCTTCACGTATCAAGGAATCATCAATGTCATCATTGAAATGCTGGTTGGTGGCTTCAAATCGATTACCCACTCGCAGATTGTTTCCAGAAAAGTTGCCGGAGAAGATGTTGATCGTGTTCGCCCGTTGCTGAGCTTCAGACATCTCAGCCTTGTGTCGACAATGACGTCTGGGTCAGCGTTTGTTACTTTCAATCATCGCTACTTTGACAAATATCAGGTAAGCAGCTTCACAAAGACTGACTGAGACAGTGTCGAGCCAAAGTAGCAGTAGGAGATATGGATAAGGCTGAACTTGCACCACAGCACGTAAGAGATGCTGAGGTAGGTCTGGCTAGCCGATACTGTCGGCGGCTGGCTGCTCTCAGTGCTGATTTCGGCGCTCGAAGCTGTGTGTGAGCATCGCACGAGCGTGGACGTGAGTGGAAAGTGAAGACAGATTCGAGGACTCTCCGCAGGCACGAGCTGAGACTCGATCCTCAGAGTCGGCTGCCAGAATCAGACTAGCGGATCAAGCGAACCATGTCACGCGCCGAACCTCGACAAGTCCAAGGCTGGGATGACCCCCAATGGCCACAGCTCGAACAGTCGGGCAAGCGAGCAACGCCCCAGGTTGGCATGGCTAGACGACGGAAATGGGTCCTTGGCATGAATACGGCGTTGTGAGGCTAGTACTGATAGGGTGGTATAGTATGGTACTGGTAAGTGGTATGTAGGTCGGTAAGACTGGTGGGGCCAAAGTCGGAAGTAATGTAATAACTGGATCGCACTTGCCCAACAGCGTGGCAGTAATCAAGCCTAGGCTAGTCAGGCTTGGCCCTGCATCCACAGATTTGACACCCGTAGATTAGGCATTGATCCTGCGTTAGGCGTAAGGGTCAATCAATCCCGAACTTTGATTAGAGTCCATATTTATTATGTTTTCGATAGCCATCTGTGCCCGAGCGTAGGATAAACGCAGCTCTGCTATAGACCTTGCAAGGTTGGCTACCGAGGCCCGCTACAGACTGAGCATGACAAGCCAGAGCAGTACAATTTCTCCAGCAGGAAAGGTCGATGACAAGACGTGATACAATTTAGATGTGGTTCCTCCCTATACAGAGTAACATTGATCTCGAGTCACAATAGGTATAGAGCATTATAAGCCACTGGAGTGTATAGGTATCTCACGATCATATGAAGGACAGCTTTCCTCTTCGCGGCTGGCCGCGTTGTACTCGCTCTCTGCCTGGAGATTACCCTCCGGTGTCACATTCTACATCTATCTTGAGCTAACTCCTCGCGGCATCACCGTCTAGAGTTGGCATCATGGCGTGCGTTGCAGCAGAAAGAGCCACGCGCTCTGCGGCCCAGACATCCTCTAAGGCCTTCAGCGTCTTGCTCAGCATAACGAAAGCACCTTTACTCAGTGGCCGTAAGAACACCTTCGTGTCATCATCGGTCTTTCCTTCGCCACTGAGAAGCCGGTCGTCATCCTCATCATTCCCACCCAGCTGCTTACTAGGTGCTCTAAGATCCTCTGACTTCTGCATGAGAGCTCTGCTCCGCTCTATGACTTTCTTGAGTAAGCCACTTCCATCTTTCATAACAGTGGGGGACGCGGGGTCTTCCATGCTCCTAGGCAGGTACGTCCAAGCAAGTACATCTTCCATTCCAGCAACTGGGCTCAGGAGGGCATGCTTGACGAAGTTGCGTGCCATGACATATGCTTTCTCGCTGTAAAGCAGACTTTCATTATTGTATTCTTTCGTCTCTTCATACCCCTCGAATCCAGCCTCGTTGTAAAACGGCTCTTTCACGAACACCAGGCCTTGCAAGCTGACGAGCAGTTGCAGGAGAGTCGCCTTTTCGCTCCAGCCTTCAGTCTCAGACTTACCTGGCCACGTGCCGAGCAATGACAAGCAGATTTTGCCTTCTTCATAGAGATTCGGGTTAATGCGGCCAAGACCCGAGGTCCAGCTGTGGAAGTGCGCTGTTGGAGGTGCTCGAGGAAAGTCTGACCCAAGATGCAAGTCTATCAAAAATGGTGCATGTTCGTATGGTGTGTCGGTTGGTCCGATTATGAGGCAGCGAAGAAGGTCAAGGCGGGAGTCGTACGTTCGGACGTAGATCTCGTGCTGAGGAAGTGACGTAGACAGTATCCGATGTTCTTTTGCAATGCGTTTCAGGAATGCTGACGATGTTTGTGGATTTTCAGAAGCACGAAACTGGTCCGCAGGAGGTTCCTGGTCGAGACTGAGGAACGCAGATGGTTCCGCTCCTGGTAGATAAGACGCAAGACGTCGTGGAGTCGACTGGGAAGATGCAGTTGCATGCACTGGGATCGTACTGCCAGATGTGGCGGAAGGGTCAGGGACGAAAGTGCGCTCTGGATGTGCCTCTGTTTCCGCGTCTGTCATGACAATACTGTGCTTCCTGACCCTGGCTACGTGCTTACCAATTTCTTCATCACTCTCCCAATTTTCATCTCCTGGATCGTTGTCGAGTCTCTGGCCACCCTCATATTCCACAGTCTCAGACAGGATCTCTTCGGAGGCACCGCTAAAGTTTGATTCTTCGGAATCACTTTCACCATCGATGTCCATCGGATCTTCGTTATAGTCAATGAGCCATGGGTGATCATCCACGAAAGCAAGAATTTGATCGTGTTCAAGAAGGACATCTCGACCTCGATCATCCACATTGACACGCACAACAACGAGCCCATCAGTGCGGGTTTGGCAAATTTCCCCGAACCAGTCTGTCGAGCGGTGAGGCTTGTAGTGTTTTGCCTCCACAGTCTGTTGCGGTAACTGGTCCGCAGTAGTGAAGGCGTTATGTTGCATCCATTCCAGCAGCGCCACTGGATGGCGATCGTCAAGCTGTGAGAGTGTTGTGATAGAGGCATTCACTTCGCGTATATCATCAGCAGAAATGCGTTTGAGCACATTGACTGCCTTAGCAGAAGGCGTTGTGGGGGGTATGATCACGATATCTCTGATCTTGCGAATTAGTCCGCTGAAACTCATCACCTCGTAAAGAGATACATCTTCTGTCTCGTCTGATATTGGTCCAAAACGTGACTCGCCACCCAATGCATTTCCATAGTTGGTGAGCCGTATCTTTGGATCTGCAAACCACCGCACCTGTGCTACTTTCTCACTCGGAATGACATTTTGGATTATCCCAACTTTGGCGGGAAGTAGGTCATGTGGCTTCTCAAAGTAGGTCATTTCATTGAAGTCAACAGCCGGAGGTTCTGCCGCACCTAACCGGTAGTTTGTATCATGTAGTTTCTGCTTCATGCCTTCTCGAGATAACACAATATCAGCCGGCATGAGATCTGCCTCGAACAGATTGATCTTGACTAGTGATGTGCTGTCGTGCTCACTGATGCTGCCATCCTGCCACCGAACAATTGCCCTCTGCCGTGACTGAACCACCTTGAACTCATTCAGATCGTAGCCACATGTCTCGGTGTGATGTATCCGATTGAACTGGCCGTGCTTCGAACCATCGGTTACATGCCCCTGGTATTTGACTGCTGCTCCAGCTGCATCACGAAACTTGACTTGCTGACCGACGCTGAAGTTTGAGCTGAGGTCCACTGGCGATCTGTTCCCGAAGGGCTGTTGGTGTTGCTGCTTCATGAGCCCTAGACGCGTTCGGTCCTGGGTAAAGGCTGCGTGTCTGCTGGGATCGTAGAGTACTACTCGTCGGTCTCTACGGATTTCTGGTGGCGACGGGAAGCTGAGGAGATTCTCGTACGGATGATGTTCCTCCGGCTTCTTTGCATTCCAGTGTTTTTCTGGGGTAAATGCGTTACATATCAACCATTGGACACCCATACGGCGGCAACGTACCATAAGAATGCGGCCTTCTGGTTTCACTTGGGGGTCAAAGGTCCCCTTCAGCCAGCGTCCGTTTCTTAGATTTCTGCGGTTTGTTACCACGAATTGCCCGCATTCAAGATCTTCCGGGGGGATGATATTGCCCCATCCTTGCATGGCAGAAACATAGTCAGGTCTGGGTATTCCGTCAAATTCTGGTAAAGACACCAGTGGCTTATCGTAGTCTGGGATCGGAATGAACAGTCCCTCCGGCTCTTCCACGGCCACAATTGAGCTGTTTTCCATTTTCACTACGACTAGCAATTCCACCGCGTCGACCACGCCCAACCAATCTTGCTCAATAACATAGTCGCCTTCTATGAAGTCTTGCGCTCTTTTCAGTTCTTCGAAGGGCACATCGGAAACCAGCCGAGCAGGGTTTAGATGACGAAGCTGTGGATGGAGGGGACTGCATGTCAGATCGCATGTATGAGCAAGCGAAGTTGGCTGTTGGTCAGCTGGTTGTGCCGCGAAACTGTGGCTCGTCACCTGCGGCTGCCAGATCGGGTCTAGGATGTAGGAGCTCGTTACGTTAATCACAGCGCCTGCAATTTGAGACGTTTCCTGTTTGACCACATCTCCGAGGTCAAACATGCGGTCTATCAAGATGAGGTCCTGCTCTGCTACCAGAGAACTACCCTGCTCCTGAGAAGCGAATTGCACAAAGACAAAGCCATTGGGGGGCGTGCCTGAGTGGACAAATTCTTCCAGGATATTTGAAGGAACATGAGTATGAGCAATAATGAGGCATTCCTCTAGCGGCTCCGATTCTAGCTGGCTTGTTCTTTCGACTGAGCCAACGAGGGTGCTGTCAGGGCGAAGCACGACGGTGTCGTGCAGCTGGAACTTTGGCATTGATATGCATGCTCGATCTGTGGTGCGGATGAAGTGGATGATATGTGAGGTCAGGGCGTGCCAGCGCAGCCAGAAGCAAGCGAAACGGATGATATTGCACTTGTAGCGAAACAGCCTCGCACGCTCTCGCGATGTCACGCGAGGACCAGACAAGCTATGATAGGAAGGTAAACCGATCAACTTCTCCTCCGCCCATCTTCTGCGCGACGGAAACTTGCAAGCATTTCACCAGTCAAGACCGAAGACTAGCCATACAGCTCGCAGATTTATCGGTGACGCTTTCGTGCAGCCATACCACAAACCACAATGTTGTGGGTATCGAACGAATTATCACAGGATACTACAGCAGGTTTGTTCAGCGGGAATCCAGAACCGACTACATTTATACACCTGTAGAAGACGACAGTATCTCTGTGACTTGGGATGACCAGTACATAGAGGCGCCCCAGACAATGTGAGAGCACACAACACGTCTATCGGACGGCCACACGAAGTATCTGTCTTCTTCAGTGACGCGACGACTGTCAGCCAGTTGCACTTCAAGCTCATGAGAACCGGCCAAGGGATCTACCACAGTTTCACTCACAACTACGCCCTTGAGCGTACCATCACAGCATATCAGAAGCAGTTGCGGGATGCCATCGACATGTCACGTCGTTGACATGTATGCCATGAGCCCACTTGAAGCCCTACCGCGTGCTAGCGGAAGCCCATTTGCCTTGCTGAGCATGCTCACACATAATCTTAAGCGTCAGCGGCTAAAGAGTCAAGGTGCAAGTAAAGATGCAGGAAAAAAGGTAAGAGGATGATGGATAGAGCGTGATGGATACATGCGTTGGTGCATGCCCTCTGTTGTAGGCTCGCGTAGCCGATCGTCGACGCATGAAGCCAAGTCACGGCTTTCAGCAAGTTCCCTGCAGTAAAGGCATGAGGGCATCGAACATTCTCGCCAACTGCGTACAGGTCCGGTAATGACAGATCGTTATGGCACTGTGCCTGTTGGCGGTGAACATCTGGCCAGATGTATTCTGTGGAGCTAAAAGCCTGGTGCATGGGTGCTTGAATCGCTTGGGAATTTCAGCGCGGGAGATGGTCCCCTTCGCGGATAAGTCGAGGGAGGTAGCAAGGTCAATGCCTGCTCGTGAGCTCGTACCCTCACGCATTGGGGTGGTTTCGTAACCGGGCTAAGAAGCATAAATCGCTTGGCAGGTTGCTGTAGGGGCTGAGGTTTCCTAAGCAGGTATGACGTTCGTATATTAGGTGATGCACACGCCAGGCCGCGAGTGAGTGTCACGCAACAAAACAATTGTTCCTGCCATGACACCTGGCCTCGAAATACCTATGATTAGAAGCTCCATGGCAAGAAACAAAAGGTAAGCCGAACATTAGGGCCACAATAGTGGCCAGACGTTCGAGGGGTCGGGCTCTGCATCGTGCTCGCGTACCTTCCTTCGTTCAGAACTTCCCAGGTTCCAAGTGCTCTGGTGATGATCTCTAGTGCCAGGAAAGTCCGAGCCAAGCGAGATGTAACCCTGGTAGAAAAGACCGCCGCTGGCTTAAGAGAGCTTCTATCGCAGTAAGCGACTACACTGACAGTCAGCGGAGACTTACATGCAGTTCGTCCATTCTTGCCGCCAACGGACTAGTCTTCGTGCAGTGAGATCTGCGATGTACGGAGTAACAGTTTGTGCTGGTCGCCCAACGTAAGGTTGATGACCAAGAGCAGTGGGATCGAAAGGTTGTGCTAGTGTCCGGCAACCGTGCCTCATGGTGCGCTTATCGTGCCAAGATTACTTGGAGGCGTCCCCAACCGAGGGCAGTATGTCCTCATCGAATTACTGGAAAGAAGAAGATTGGCTATATTGGCCAGATCACCAACAACTTCTTAGTCCGTACTCCAAGTTATCGCCCTGAAGTTCCTTCGGTGTTCAGATCGTCCACATTGTACGCTGCAAACGGGTATGATAGTCGTCGCGTGGTCGCCGGGATCAAATCGCATGGCAATAAAAACGTGGCAGGCGTGGACATGAGGTCAAGGATGATCTCGACGATCAGCTCGAAGCCCGGATGCATATCTTTTCCAGAACGATTATCATTGTGATGGTTGTGGCAAACGTTCTGCAAACACGAATTGTTGGACAAAGTCCGTGACACGTATGGTAGCTGCTGATGACGTTACTAGCAGGGTCAACCTGGCAATAACACAACTACGCAGAATAAGTTCCGCATCTCGTTGTAGGGAGCTTCAGCTTTTATGTCAAACCCGTATGTATGCGTTTTCAACACGATGTTGCGGGCACGCGGACAGCTCAACGACAATCTTCGAGCAATGGGGATCGTCTGGCTGTGCGCTTCGACCCGATTGCATGGTTGCTAAGCAAAAAGCAGGATTGCTAAAGCGCGATGGCCCTAAAATGGTTAGAGACCCCATTCTGACCTTCCAGCCACAGCATCTCTACATGACGGATACAGCATGCTCGCGAGACGACACTCTACTTCAGGACCTCGCCCGGCACCTCTCCCACCCGAGCCCGTCGGTGAACTCCACGATTCGAAAGACACTCCCAAAACAGATATCATGTGCCATATAAGGTTCAGCGGTGTGTGTCTCGTGGCTTACACTTACCGGATCTTGACGATCGAGGCACCCACCTCTCCCTTTGGGGATTGGTGGCGTCATCATAGCGGTCTGCAATTGGAGGTGCTCAGAAGCTTCAGCATGATCTACCTTCGAATCATGCAGCAACGGCATTCCGGTCGCCAAACGTCCGATCCTCCGTCGACCATGGGAATAGGATCAGACGGTGAGAGCTAGGATAGAGAACAGCATGAATATCTATGTAGAGAAGAACTCTTCCCTGTGGTCCAAGACATCTGTTATTCAACCGAGGCATGCACCAGTAGTGTTAGGTATTTAAGTCGAGCACGACCACGTAACGCAGAGTATAGACTTAGCATAAATCCCCAGCAATAGCGACCATCGACCATCGTTTGTTTGGCAGACTTCCGGACGCGACCTCTGGTGAAAGCTCGTCGAAGGAAGCAAAAATAATGAGATAGATTCTTCAGTGAGGTCGCGATCATCGTTTGATAACTCCGGCGTACAGTAAGAATGCTTGTAATGACTAGAACAATCGGTGCACTTGCTTCTGCTGTTACGTCCTGCCTCACGGATACGAGCAGGGTGCAATGATCGTCCAGCATCCCTGCAAGCACGCGAAGACTTCCGCCATGTGGTGCATAACAAAACTTTGGTATGTCGATCAGCGCCTGACCAGCCCTCTTGGACATCTTGTTCCGTTCCTGGAGACAGCAACCGAGCTGCATACGTCCTTTCGAAGCAGGTGGCACAAGTCATTGCCCAGATACAGCTTGTTTTGCGTAGAGCTGATTCTGTGGCTTCATTGGCGCCTGGAGCCGTTGTAACAGCATAGCGGATTGAATTTAGATTTTACCACATCGAGCCAGTCTGTTGCCAACCCATGCAGCGCGATGTGGCTCTGCGTGACGCCACTTTCTGAAAAGTGACGCCGTTCTCACCAAGGGCTGGAACTGGTTCGACCTTGTCAAACATCAGATCGCTTGCTCGCCTTGCTGGTAGCCCACTTCCTACGATGCTTGTGCCTCCTTCTTAAATGACAATTTGGCCCGGCCTGTGACTTTCCTAGCTTCAATTTGGATGTCAAAAGAAAAGGAATTGTGCAAGCGTGTTTGGTTGGATGATTGTAGTAGGCTAAAGCATGTCCTTCCAATCATTCCCTGGCCTGCTTCGGACTGGACTCGTAGAGGATCCCGCCATACTTCTTCAAGCAGTCTCTTGCCCTGCGTATCTCTGGACCTGGGACCCTGCATGATTGGGCTGGATAATTGTCCGATTCGAACGACCTCATACTATTTTGCTTCCCGGCTCCATCGCCAGTATTCCTCTTTACGATAGCTCGAATACCAGGCCAGCGCCTAGACCACACATGGACTTCCTCCATCTGGTAATTAGCTTTATTCCGTGCGTTGCATTAGACGCATTTTCACAGCGCGTTCCATTTTGAGCACATACATACTTGGGACTTCCTTGCAATCGGGCTCAAGTCTTTCATCATACTCCTTCGAGAGGACATAAGGGCAAACCCAGCATTTACCCTTCAATGCTCGCTACAACATTAATCTTCAGACGCAGGTTAAATTGATCATTAGTTTACGTTGCCTGTAGGAAAGGTAATACGAGTCGACACATCCCAGATCTACTAGTCGACCAGTGCAAATCAGTTGCCATCTAGGAGTACTGTTTCGAGCTTGTTCAACGGCCGTGTGAGTGTGAGCGTACAGTCTCATCGAGCTAGCCGAACCTCCGTGGTGGACAGCATCCTTGTAGAGGTGGACTCATGAGCTCAAGTGGTTAGCTTGCACCACATTCCTGGTCACATTGGATTCTGGAATACAGTATTTACTCCCCTCATTGTCCTACACACGTTCCCGGTCTGCATGCCGAGAAGACTCAGATCGGATACGACTATTCACCCTTCATGCTAAAGCAACCACCAATAGCTTCATTCGCCCTCACGAGACCGTCAACAGACATTTGCCCATGCATGTGAGCAGAACGAACTGAACCACGTCAACTACTCCAGGTCGCCCCGATGTTATTGACGCTTCATCCAATGCAGAACGACATCAAGCCTCCCCACGACTATTCGTCTTACAAGTTGAACCACAATAAATATTCTCCACCGGAATCACCGCGCCATTTACCGTCATTCTTTAGTGCTCCAGAGCAAAGTATGAACAACTCGCATCGAGGCCTACCAGCACCACTGGGTTTAAACTTAGGTCCTCCAGATCGCGGCCAATCGACTAACCCGCTCCTGGGAAACCTGCCTGCTCCCCCTTCTCAGTGGGCGGGACAAGACGAATCGATGCGCAACTGGCTCCAAGCGAAAGCTGAGGAAGATAGGCGGAAGCAGGAGGAAGAACGAACGAAGCAGGAGAATTTGCGACTCGACCAAAGGAAGATCGAGCAGAGTATGCTACGTGATTCGCTGAATGGTGGGGTCCCACCACCTATGGTACCGTTGATATTCGCCGGTATGGGTGGAGGCAACCTTTCGAGTCATACTCTTGAGTGGGCCCAGCAGTATCTTGCACAACTGAGTATACAGAATCAACAACAGCAACAACAGCTGCAAGCCCAGCAGCAGCAGATACAACAGCATCAACAGCTACAGCACCAGGGGCCACCCTCACCCGAGATACGAAGAGACAGTCGCATGATACCACCAAATCCATACAGCGCACAACAGCCGCCGGCACCATCTACTTCTCAAGCCACGAACCATCTCCCACAGTCTCGCAGCTTGACGCACTCATCGTCGAACACATCTTTGTCGCGGCTCAACACCGCCGAATTGCAACCGCAGCCTTTGCCTTCATCGGCACCGGCTTCACGCCACTCGATGCACCCACTACAGCAATCTCAAACGGCGCCATCCGAACCCAGCTCAGGACCGAGCTTGTTCTTCCACCACTGGACACCGCCCAACAACAATGGCGGCCAGCCACCGACTCCGTCAGGAAAGAGCCAGCATGGGTCACCGTTCTCGCAAACCGCTCCTTCCCACCTACGGTCGGAGTACCAAAGTTCGCCTAAGAAGAGGAAGTTCGGTGGAGGACAATCAAACAATGCACCTCCCACGAGTCAACCACCAGAAACCTCTCCTCCAGGCTCGAGTCACCACGAGACTTCCCCGAGAAGATCACCTGAGCGCGGACGTTCTCGGCAACATAGCGATGCGTCTTCACGGGAAAATGACTCACGCCCCATCGCTCGGCCTAGCAGTCGGCAGCAACGGCAAGATGAGCTTGGTGGCGCACAGCATTACCAAAGTCGACATTATCACGGACATGGCGGCCATAGTGGGTCTGGCGACGACCAATTAATGCGGTAACATGAAACGACACCATCATGGATCTGGCGAAATGGGATGCATTACTCGGGGATTAATTCGCGAAAAATGGCCTTTCATTTCGATTGCCTGATGGTATTTAGCAGGAACTGGTGCCTGCTCGTCATTTAATTCTCCGAAAGAGCGAGGAGAATCTTCATTTCAAGTCATTAATGATACCCGGTTTAACCTGAGCTACATTGGCGCGCATGCTACTTCAGGGTGATAATGACTATGTGTGCCTCTCACCTTGTTTCGTGAATGCTTTTTCGCTCACAGCGTATCGTGCCTTCCTCTTATGACGACTTGCTAGTTCAATGGAGATAAACTTCCAGTGGTGACTTCCGTTCGTAGCAATCTAGTATTCTGTGACAACTACGGTTTGAGTTGTGACTAAGGAGCTTCGTCTCTTTGAGCCTACCATTATCACACGTCGGCGAGAAACGATCAATACATCATCACCCGCGTCAGCAGGGGTGTCGCAGGACTACATCAAACACAAGCGATGCACAAAGCGCCTGAAGTAGGTGTCCTTGAACCCTGAGAGCCGGCAAGAGGCTCGAATCCGGCGGGTACGTACCGTCACCACGACAAAATTGCTCAGTATCTTAGTAAGGGTACCAAGCCAGCTTTACGAACAAGATCGTCGTCCTAGGACATCACAGACCCTGCTTACCGAAATTCGGCAACTTGAAATCCGCGGCTGGAACTCGCCAAAAGCTGCCTGTGCTCCCTCGTATCCAGCACGAGTACATCGATCTGCTGCTTAGTTGATCGATAGAGCTCTACGTTGTTTCGCCAAGATCTCTCTGCTCCGTCGTGTGAGAACGAGAAGCATGACAGCACCCAAAAAGGGCATAGAGAACGGGAGGGTGTCGAAACACCCGAGCACTCATGAAACGCGGCTAGCTGATCAGACGGCAAGCGTCGCTCATCCAGCCGCATGGCAATTTCGAAATTCTAGATCTGTCCAGGCCTGCCGCGGTAAGGATTGCCAGTTTTCCCGGCCACCTAATCACGTGACTTGGAAGACGGAAGGCTTGTTGAGGTATCTCTAGAATCAATGAGATGGAATTCTGCGATTGGACGAGAACTCGCCTTGCTAGAACGATTTCTCCACGAATCGCAGCCCAAGAACGACCTTTCCTTCGTCAAGATTCTGTTTTTACGGTGACGATGACGGATCTGCTCGTGTGAAACTGCCTCTCGACAGCCGCGTCGACCGAACAGGCACAACTCGGGTTCTTCTGTGCTTGACCCAGCCACATTCTCATAGTGGCTATACACCTACGACCAAATCAGGTCTTCATATTCCACCCTCCTCAGCACTCTGTTGTCGACGCCTATGGACCTGCGACTCGGCCAGCGCCTGATTTGTTAATGGCCTTTGAAAGCTTCCAGGACAAGCCGGGCATCTCCTGCCCATTAATTCGTACCTGCGCAACAGCATGCAGACGTACGTTCGACCCCGTCAATAGTTGCCACGCCACCTCGCGATGTCCGTTCGAACCTTGACGAAGCAAACCGTCAGAAGTACTTATACAAGCCCACCTCTACCGGGGAGGCCCCACTGGGCGCCTGCACGACATCCAGCATTTCCACTTTCGGATCTCCTTTGAGTGAACTTGATGGGGCTCTACGTCAAATTCTGGATTTGACCCCGCTTTGGGACGCAATACGTGGATGGAAAAACAGTCGGATCTGCATTCTCATCCCACCATAGCGCATACCTTTCCCCCTTGTGATATGGGGTCGCGGACAGCTAGCTACGTCGCGTATCGCCTGCGGATGCAGATCGTTATTCTTCAACGATTGGAAGAGACGCAACAACAAGATCTAACGCCGGCCAGCACTCGCGCAGGAAGTGTGGATGACGAGCTGAAGATCTTGACCACTCGGCACGGGTGGACTTGCCATGAGTCGTTTCTTCGCTTCAAATGTGCGTCTGGATTACAATACAGTGTATCAACAGGGTGTAAAGTACACTGCTCTCGCTCTCGATACGAAGGACACCGTTACGAAGCCTGGCAGGCGGTATCCTGGAGATTGCCTGAGGCAGTCAGGCAATCACAAGTATGTCAGCGAAGCCCCGCTATAGTACCTTCTCTCAAGACACTCTCGTCGTCGGGTATAGCTCTCTCTGCCACGAGATCGCAGAAACAGTCCTTCACAGTGGTAAGTTGCACTACTTTCCCGATAGACCAAGGCCTTCCTTCTGCTTTAAGCCACGCCTCCCTTCCCAACACTACACCACTTCCATCAGCGCTCGTAATCTCCCAGTGCCATATCACGGCCATGTCTTCGTTTCCGTCCCCCGACTATCCGTTCCCTGACCCACGGGTCTTCCTCGTTCCCAACTGCTCGTGCTACAGCTCAGCGAGTAGGCACACGACAAGCACATTTCTAAAATAAGCCGAGGACGAAGGCCTCGAGCGTGCGTCATCTCAGGCACGCAAACAGACCAACAGGTTAGGTCCGGAGAGTCAAGGCTAGCTCTCGAAGTGAAGCATCAAGGGTCTTCGTCTAGGACATCTATAGCGCGCTATATAACAGAGTCTTGATAGCAAAAATCACTTGTCGTCCAACATTGCTAGACTCCATCCGTCCATCCATCCATCCTCGACCACCGCTTTCTAGTCCTCATATGGCTCTATTTGTTCTCTTGGTATATTTTGACTTGCCCTTACTTCCTCATGTCTTCCACAGATAATACCACACAGCGTTGTATGCATCGGACGATCTCCCCCCTTCCGCCGGCGACGCAATGGTCAACGCTTCGCTTCCTATTTGTGAAGCGTTGCTTCGGAGAATGACTCACTTCTTTCCGAACAGTACACGATACAGCATTGTTGGTTGTCCCTGGCTTTGCCTTGCTAGCTGACGCCTGCTCTGTGTGTGCGTCCTAGACAGATGAAGGGCTGAAAGTGGAGAAGCAGGCGAGTAGCAATGATTTAGCTGTCGCTCTTCGAAGCGCTTGGGGGCTGGTGCTGTGGTGGGTGTATAGCACAGCACAGGCCGATTTTGAGCGCTGAGTCTGGTGGTCGTGAAGCGATGTCGTTGTGTTTGTGGCTCTTTGAGGTGTCAAGCTCTCGTCGCATCCGCGTCTAGTGGGTGAGATCTGGGTGCTTTGGTTGCATGAGCTTGTTTTCTATGAGACATGGGTCCTTCGGGCCCTTTGGTGCGGTTGGCGGGTGCAGAAGTAGTAGCGTTTCGTGCGATTATGATGCCGAACGGTGCTTTGTGCGCAATGATTCATAGGTTTCTGGGTGATGTTGATGTGTCCCATGGTGGTCCAACCTACTTTGGCCTTTCTCCATGAGACCGATGAGCCTCAGCGTCAATGATTGGGAAGTCCGATGCCATATAACGCGTCC
>Ga0210040_10000769_pt1 | contig 51519 bp, 57 predicted proteins | sample CryGeyCG12114_NA_FD_185462 | JGI IMG/M metagenome (GOLD analysis project Ga0210040, IMG submission 185462) | Groundwater microbial communities from aquifer - Crystal Geyser CG19_WC_8/21/14_NA (SPAdes) (version 2) | ecosystem: Environmental > Aquatic > Deep subsurface > Groundwater | place: USA...
TGATCCCCCGGCTGGTGAGGAAGTCCCGGACGCCGTCCTCGCGCGGCTTGCCGTCGACGTAGGTGTTGTAGTCGGCCTGGGTGAACTCGGCCGCGTCCGGGTCCTGCTCCCGCAGGAAGCCGTCGAAAGTGCGCTTCCAGGCGGCCTGGTGCACCTTCGCCGTCTGGGTCAGGACCCCGTCGAGGTCGAACAAGCAAGCCCGGATGTCTTCGGGGAGTCCCAGCACGTGCGACACGGTACGGCGCGATCACGGGGCCCGGCTGTCCAGGGCATGCCGCTGCTCCCCTCCCGGTCGTCGGTGCTGCGGTTCTGCCTGTCCGGGAACGGGAGGCGGTTCGTCGGGTCGGGGACGGCGGGAGGTGAATTGATCGCTGTGTTGGGGATAACGGTCGTCAGCACCCCGCGGCGAAGCCGCCGACCGGCGATCGTGCGGAAGCCGGCCGGGCTGCCTAGGGTCGGCACCAGCAGCGGCAGCCGCCGCGCCCCCGGTCCCGGCCGGGGCGCTCCACCGATCCCGAGGACCCGGCATGGCCGATCGGCCCACTCTGCCCAACCCCTACGACTTCCTCCCCCAGGTGCCCTCCTTCGAGCTCACCAGCACCGACATCGGGCACGGCGAGCGCCTCCCCGCCCCGCACGCCAGCGGCAAGATGGGCGTTCCCGGTGGCGAGGACCGGTCACCGCAGCTGAGCTGGTCCGGCTTCCCGGCCGACACCAAGGGCTTCGCGGTCACCGTCTACGACCCCGACGCCCCCACCGGCAGCGGCTTCTGGCACTGGGCGGTCGCCGGCCTGCCCGCCTCGGTCACCGAGCTGCCCAGCGGCGCGGCCGACGGCGGTCTGCCCGCGGGCGCCGTCCAGCTGCGCAACGACGCCGGGTTCCCCGGGTTCGTCGGTGCCGCTCCCCCGGCCGGGCACGGCACCCACCACTACTACGTGGTGGTGCACGCCCTGGACACCGACGACCTCGGCATCCCGGCCGAGGCGACCCCGGCCTACCTCGGGTTCAACCTGTTCAGCCACACGCTGGCCCGCGGCACGATCGTCGCGGAGTTCGACGTCGCCTGAGCTCTCCCCCGCTGGGTCCGCTGCGGTGCGGGCCCAGCGGTGCGGCTCAGTGGTGCGGTCGCTCCGCCAGGCAGCTGCTGCCGACCCGGGCGAACCCGGCCCGCTCGTACACCCGGGCGACGTCGTCGTCCCCGGCGGAGAGGAAGACCAGGTCCGCGCTCTGCCGGGCGTGCTCGACGAGCGCCGAGGTCAGCCCGGCCCCGAGCCCGCGGCCGCGGTACCGCGGCAGGGTGGCCACGCCGACCACCTCGCTGATCTCCGCGCCGTCCACCTCGACCGGCTGGTGCGAACCGATCGCCACCGGCTGACCGTCGTCGACGGCCACCATCATCACCGTCCGGCCCGACGCCACCCGCTCGCGCAGCAGCTCGGTGGGCGGCAGCTCGGCCGGGCCCTCGTCACCGAGCGCGACGTCCGGCGTCCGACCGCCGGCACCGGCCGGGACGACGGCGACCGGGGACGGCTCGGCGAAGGCCAGCTGGGCCAGCCGCTGGTACAGCCCCAGCCGTGGGTCGTCGGCGCCGACCAGGAAGAGCCGCACCCCGGCGGGCAGCAGCACCTCCAGCGGGTCCGCGGCCAGCAGCAGGGGCAGCTCCTCGACGACCAGCCCGGCCGCCCGGGCGACGCCGGACAGCCCCCGGCACCTGTCGCCCAACCACTCCAGCGACGCCGGCAGCCCGGCCTGTTCCTGCAGCTCCACGGCGGCCTGCACGTGCTGGAGCTCGACCGCGCCCTCGTGACCTGCCAGCGGCCGGGCCGGGTAGGGCCACTCCGGCGACCCGATCGGCACCTCCAGCGGGCCGACGTGCCGCAGCTGGGCGTCCGCCAGCGGCGCGAGGGCGAGATAACGCTCGATCCGGTCGAGCAACCCGGGCGACGACACGCCCAGACCCTAGACGTCCCGGCGCCACCGCCGCCCGCTCAGCGGCCCGTACACCACCCGGCCGGGTGGCCTCCGGAGGGCAGACGGCACCATGGGCGCCGTGACGGTCGGTCAGCGCGGACAGGTGTCGCCCTTCACGGCGTTCGACCGGGAGTCCTGGCGGGCGCTGGCGGCGGGCTCCGAGCTGCCGTTGGACGCCGCCGACGTCCGGGCGCTGGCCACGCTGGGTGACCGGATCGACCTGGACGAGGTGACCACGGTGTACCTGCCGCTGGCCCGGCTGCTGCACCTGCACGTCACCGCCAGCCGCCGGCTCTGGGCCGCGCAGACCCAGTTCCTCGGTGCGCGCACGGAGAAGGTGCCCTTCGTCATCGCCGTGGCCGGCAGCGTCGCCGTCGGCAAGAGCACCACCGCGCGGCTGCTGCAGGCGCTGCTCGCCGCCGCCCCGGACACCCCGCGGGTCGACCTGGTCACCACCGACGGGTTCCTGCTGCCCAACCGGGTGCTGGAGTCCCGCGGGCTGCTCGGGCGCAAGGGTTTCCCGGAGAGCTACGACCGCCGCGCGCTGCTCCGCTTCCTGGCCGACGTCAAGTCCGGCAAGCCGGAGGTCAGCGCGCCGGTGTACTCCCACCTGTCCTACGACGTCCAGCCCGGTGAGCGGCAGGTGGTCGACTCCCCCGACGTGCTGGTGCTGGAGGGCCTGAACGTGCTGCAGGCCGGCGGGCGGGCGGACGGTCGGGTGCCGGAGGTGTTCCTGTCCGACTTCTTCGACTTCTCCGTCTACGTCGACGCCACCGAGCACGACATCTCGCAGTGGTACGTCGAACGGTTCCTGGCCCTGCGCCGCACCGCGTTCTCCGACACGGGCGCCTACTTCCACCGGTTCGCCGATCTCACCGACGAGGAGGCGACGGCCACGGCACGGGGCATCTGGTCGGCGGTCAACGAACCGAACCTGCGGCTGAACATCGCGCCCACCCGGTCCCGTGCCCGGCTGGTGCTGCAGAAGGCCGCGGACCACTCCGTCCGCCGGGTGCTGCTGCGCAAGCTCTGAGCGCGCGCCGGCAGCACAGTCTGCCAACCCGCCGGGCGGGACGTCGGCACTTCCCGCCCGGCGGCCACTTCCGTGACCGAGCGCACACTCGCTCCGCCGCACGGATGCGGCGCGACCCGTTCCCGGATCCCGGGCTGCGATCAGGAGTTGACCAGGATGTGTGCTCACGTACGCCACTGCCCCACCGCCACCGCTGACGACCGGGTGCTCGCCGTCCCGGTCAGCCGCCGCCCGGAGCAGGGCTGGACGTTGCTGTGCAACGGCGTCGTCCTCTTCGACGACGACGGCGAGCTGCTCCCCGACGGTCAGGTCGTGCTGACCCGCCCCTGGTCGCTGGCCGGCGCCGTGGCCTGACCCGTCCGGGTGGTGCGGCTCCGTTCTGAGGAGTCGCAGGTCAGCAGGACAGCTTCCGCACAGCCGGGGCCCGGACCGTTCCGGGCATGGCAGGTGATCATGCTCGTGCGCGCCACCGCGGTCGGCGCTGGCTGCTGGCCGCGGTGGCGGTGCCGGCCGTGGCGCTCGGCGGCACCCTCGGGTGGCCGAGCGACCCCGTGGTGTCCTCGGCCGCCTCCGTCGCGGTGACGACCGGGGTCGCGGCCGCCGCACCGGGGACCGGCACCGCGGCGGCCGCCGCCGCGACGACCGCGGCGACCCCGCCGGCGGTGGACGCCGCCGCGGTGCTCGCCGCGGTGGACGCGGCCGCAGCCGAGGCCGGGGGGACCATCTCGGTCGTGGTGCTGGACACCGCCGGTGCCCAGCTGGTCGCCAGCGGCGATGCGGCGGAGCCGGAGTACACGGCCTCGCTGGTCAAGCTGCTGGTGGTGCAGCAGCTGCTGGAGCAGGACGCCGACGGGACGCTCAGCCTGGACGCCGACGACCTCGCGCTGATGGAGCGGGCCGTCGAGGCCTCCGACGACGACGCGATGAACACGCTGTGGGTGCGGTTCGACGGGGCGGAGCTGGTCTCCGCCGCGGCCGCGGAGTTCGGGCTCACCGGCACCGCACCGCCGGAGGAGGCCGGGCAGTGGGGCGAGTCGACCACCACCGCGGCGGACTACGCGAGCTTCCTGTCCGCCCTCGGCGACCACCTGGACGCCGGCGACCTCGCCACGCTGACCGGGTGGATGCAGTCCACGACCGCCAGCGCCGCCGACGGCTTCGACCAGGACTTCGGGCTGCTGGGCGCCGACGCGGAGGCCGGCACCGTGGCGGCCAAGCAGGGCTGGATGTGCTGCGTGGACTCCCGCCGGCAGCTGCACTCCGCCGGCGTCCTCTCCGACGGCCGGGTGGTCGTGCTGCTCGGGAACTTCCCGACCAGCACCAGCTGGGCCGGGGCCCAGGCCGCGCTGGACGCCTCCGCAGCAGCGGTGGTCAGCGGCAGCTGAGCGGCACCGGGGTCAGTCGGTGCCGGCGGCGTCGGCAGCACGGCCGAGCAGCGCGCCGAAGCCGGCTGCGCCGGGGGCCGCACCGGCGGCACCGGTCTGCACCACGAGCACGGCTCGGGAGCCCTGCGACACCACCCCGACCAGGGCGGCCGCCGTGCCCTGCGGGCCGGTGACGGTCACCTGCAGGCCGGTCGTGGCGTCGCCGAGGTCCGGGACGTCGAGGGCGGCGAGGTCGACGGTGGTGACCGCGCCGTCGGCCGCGGTCACGGTCACCGTGGAGCAGCCGGCGAGCAGCTGGTCGACCGGCAGGTCCAGACCGTCCAGCGCCGGGCCGTCGGCCAGCACCTCCAGGGTGCGCACGTCGTTGGTGAACGCGCCCTCGGCGACCAGCGTGGGCAAGCTGCCGGTGCCGGGCGCCGCCTTCGACAGCATGGTGAGCGCCGTGCCGCACAGCGCCGGCTGCACCGTCGCCCCCTGCGGGAGGCCGACCAGCGCGGGAAGGTCGCCGAGCTGCTCCAGGGACAGCCCCACCACCGTGGCGTCCTCCCCGAACGCCGTGGCCGGCAGCAACCCGTCGCGGAGGTCGGCTGCGGAGACCGCGGCACTGCTGGTCGCCGCGGCCTCGCTGACCGCCCCGGTCGACGCCGTGTCCCCGGACGCCCCGCACCCGGTCAGGGCCGCTCCTGCTGCCAGTACCGCCACCGCTGCCCGTGCCGAGGTCCGCATGCCCCGATGGTCCGCCCTTCCGGCCGGTCCGTCGACCCGGTGGGCGGCGAGGATCTCCCTCAGGCCTGGACGCCCACCACGTCCTCCGTCGTCCCCAGCTCGCCGACGGAGCTCTGCTCGACGGGCGGCTGGCTGGCCAACGGCGGGTGCGCCTCGTGCGGCTCCTCGAAGGCCTCCGGCGACGGGCAGGAGCAGACCAGGTTGCGGTCGCCGTAGGCGCCGTCGATCCGGCGGACCGGCGCCAGGTACATCCGGCCGTGCAGCTGCGGCACCGGGTAGACGGCCACCTCGCGGGAGTAGGGGCGGTCCCACTCACCGCTGAGCATCTTCAGCGTGTGGGGCGCGTTGCGCAGCGGGTTGTCGGTCCGGTCGTACTCCCCGGTGGCGACCTTCTCGATCTCCCCTCGGATCGCCACCATCGCCTCGACGAACCGGTCCAGCTCGGCCTTGTCCTCGCTCTCGGTCGGCTCGACCATCAGCGTGCCGGCCACCGGGAAGCTCATCGTCGGGGCGTGGAAGCCCAGGTCGATCAGCCGCTTGGCGATGTCGTCGTTGGTGACGCCGGTGGCCTTGGTCAGCGGCCGGATGTCCAGGATGCACTCGTGCGCGACCAGGCCGGTGGCCCCGGTGTAGAGCACCGGGTAGTGCGGCCGCAGCCGCTCGGCGACGTAGTTGGCGGCCAGGATCGCGTGCTCGGTGGCCTTCAGCAGGCCGTCGGGGCCCATCAGCCGCAGGTAGGCCCAGGAGATGGGCAGGATGCCGGCGGAGCCGAACGGCGCCCCGGAGACCGCCGGACCGGCGCCCCCGGTCTCGACCAGCGGGTGGCTGGGCAGGAACGGTACGAGGTGCGCAGCGACGCCGATCGGACCCACGCCGGGGCCACCGCCGCCGTGCGGGATGCAGAAGGTCTTGTGCAGGTTGAGGTGGCTCACGTCGGAGCCGAACCGGCCGGGGCGGGCCAGCCCGACCAGCGCGTTCAGGTTCGCCCCGTCGACGTAGACCTGGCCACCGGCGTCGTGCACCGCGGCGCAGATCTGCTGCACCTCGACCTCGAACACCCCGTGCGTCGACGGGTAGGTGATCATGATCGCCGCCAGCCGGTCGGCGTGCGCGTCGACCTTGGCGTGCAGGTCGGCGAGGTCGACGTTGCCGGCCTCGTCGCAGGCCACCACCACCACCCGCATGCCGGCCATGACGGCGCTCGCCGCGTTCGTGCCGTGGGCCGACGAGGGGATCAGGCAGACGTCGCGCTCGGTCTCCCCGCGGGAGCGGTGGTAGCTGCGGATGGCCAGCAGCCCGGCGAACTCGCCCTGCGAGCCGGCGTTGGGCTGCACGCTGACCGCCGCGTACCCGGTGATCTCGGCCAGCCCCTCGCACAGCTCGGCGATCAGCTGCGCGTAGCCGCGGGCCTGGTCGGCCGGGGCGAAGGGGTGCAGCCCGGCGAACTCCGGCCAGGTGATCGCGGCCATCTCGGTGGCGGCGTTGAGCTTCATCGTGCACGAGCCCAGCGGGATCATCGTGCGGTCCAGCGCCAGGTCCTTGTCGCTGAGCGTGCGCAGGTAGCGCAGCATCGCCGTCTCCGAGCGGTGCTCGGCGAAGACCGGGTGGGTCAGGAACGGGGTGCGGCGGCGCAGCTCCACCGGCAGCGCGTCGGCACCGCCCTCGTCCAGGGCGGAGTCGTCGACGGCCACGCCGAACGCCTCGGCCACCAGCCGGAGCACGGCCGGCGTGGTCGTCTCGTCGCAGGCCACGGCCACGGTGTCGGTGTCCACCAGCCGCAGGTTGACCCGCCGGTCCGCGGCGGCGGCGACCACCTGCGCGGCCCGACCGGGCACGGCGACGGACAGGGTGTCGAAGTACTGCTCGTGCACCAGCTCCAGCCCACCGGCCAGCAGCCAGCCGGCCAGCACCTGGGCGCTGCGGTGCACCCGGGCCGCGATCGCGGTCAGCCCCTCGGGGCCGTGGTAGACGGCGTAGGCGCCGGCCATCACGGCCAGCAGCACCTGCGCGGTGCAGATGTTGCTGGTCGCCTTCTCCCGGCGGATGTGCTGCTCCCGGGTCTGCAGCGCCAGCCGGTAGGCCACGTCGCCGTCGGCGTCGACCGAGACCCCGACCAGCCGGCCGGGGAGCTGTCGGGCCAACCCCTCGCGCACGGACAGGTAGCCGGCGTGCGGGCCGCCGAAGCCCATCGGGACGCCGAAGCGCTGGGTGGTGCCGCAGGCGACGTCGGCGCCCCACTCCCCCGGCGCCTCCAGCAGGGTGAGCGCGAGCAGATCGGCGGCGACCACGACCGCGGCCCCGGCCTCGTGCGCGGCGGCGGCGACCGCGCGGTGGTCCCGGACGGCGCCGCTGGCCCCCGGGTAGGCCAGCAGCACGCCGAACGCGCCCGCCTCGGGCAGGTCGGTGGGCCAGCCGGTGGACAGGTCGGCGACGTGCAGGCCGATGCCCAGCGGCTCGGCCCGGGTGCGCAGCACGGCGAGGGTCTGCGGCAGCGTGTCGGCGTCCACGACGAAGACGGCGTCGCCCTTCGCCCGGCCGGCGCGGCGCACCAGGGTCATCGCCTCGGCGGCGGCGGTGGCCTCGTCGAGCATGGAGGCGCCGGCCACGGGCAGGCCGGTGAGGTCGGCGACCATCGTCTGGAAGTTGATCAGCGCCTCCAGCCGGCCCTGGCTGATCTCCGGCTGGTAGGGCGTGTAGGCGGTGTACCAGGCCGGGTTCTCCAGGATGGTCCGCTGGATCACCGCCGGGGTGACCGTGCCGCTGTAGCCCAGCCCGATCATCGAGGTGAACACCTCGTTGGCCGACGCCCGCTCGCGCAGCGCGGCCAGCACCGAGGCCTCGTCGGCGGCGGCCGGCAGGTCCAGCGGGCTGCGGTCCCGGACGCCCTCGGGAACGCAGGCGTCGGCCAGCGAGGCGAGGGAGGAGTGCCCGACCACGGCCAGCATCGCCTCGGTGTCGCCGGGGCGGGGGCCGATGTGCCGGGCCGCGAACGACCCCTGCGTCGACAGCGCGGACAGCGCCGGCAGGGCCCCGTTCAGCAGCGGCAGTGCGGTTCGGTCAACGCCAGCAGTTCGATCGGCCACTGCATCGACGCTACACACCCTCGTCGTCCTGGCCGATGACCCCGCGGCCAGGTGCCGTGCCCGCACCGTGGAGCCCTTCCGTCGCGCCTGCGCGGACCCCGTCGGGGTCCACCGGGCCCGGCACAGCGGCCGTGGGGCGGTCCGTGGCGCCCCGGTCGAGCGCCGCTACGCGGAGGCGGCGCGGCGACGGCGGCGCTGGGACAGCTCGTCGTCGGCGTGCGCCCCGCCGTCCAGCCGCTCGGCCGGGAGCTCGGCGAGCTCGCCGGTCAGCTCGCGGAGCGCTCCGGAGACGGCGATGCCGAAGACGCCCTGGCCGCCGGCGAGCAGGTCCACGACCTCCTCGGCGGAGGTGCACTCGTAGACCGTGGCGCCGTCGGAGAGCAGCGTGATGTTGGCCAGGTCCTTGACGCCGCGGGTGCGCAGGTGGTCGACGGCCTTGCGGATGTTCTGCAGCGAGACGCCGGTGTCCAGCAGCCGCTTGACGACCTTGAGCACCAGGATGTCCCGGAAGGAGTACAGCCGCTGCGTGCCCGAGCCGGTGGCGGTGCGCACCGAGGGCGCGAGCAGACCGGTGCGGGCCCAGTAGTCCAACTGCCGATAGGTGATACCAGCGGCGGCACACGCCGTGGGACCGCGGTAGCCGAAGGTGTCGCTGTCCTCGGCGTCGTAGGAAGGAGCACCCACCTCGGCGTCGCTGAACAGCTGACTCTGCGAACCGTCGTCCTGGTCGCTCACGGGCACTCCTCGATGGCGCTCGTCGGCCGCGTGCGCGGCTTCGCTGTGCACGGGGGGACGCCCACTGCAGCGCCTCCTCGATCTCAGCCACCCAGCGAGCTGGGTCGTGTCCGGCAGTTCCCGGTTCGGTCACAGCGCGGACTCAGCGAGTTCCACGCAGGTGATTCGCTGACGGTAGGCCGGGGCGGGGACCCGGTCAACCGAGACGCGCGGACACCGGCCGCACTCCCCCTCGGGAGGGGTACCCGGTCCGCCGGTCAGGAGGGGCCGGAACCGCCCGAGCCCGCACCGAAGTCCTCCGGGCTGATGTTGTCCAGGAACTCGCGGAACTTCTCCACCTCGTCCTCCTGCTCGTCGGGGATCTCGATCCCCACCTCGTCGAGCAGTGCCTCGGCGCCGTAGATCGGGGCACCGGTGCGGACGGCGAGCGCGATGGCGTCCGACGGCCGGGCGCTCACCGTGCGCTCGTCGCCGAACAGCAGCTCGGCGATGTAGATGCCGTCGCGCATCTCGGTGATGTGCACGGCCTCCAGGCTGGCGCCCAGGGCGGTGACCACCTCGCGGAGCAGGTCGTGGGTCATCGGCCGCGCCGGCCGCACCCCCTGCTGCTCGAACGCGATCGCGGCGGCCTCGACCGCACCGATCCAGATCGGGAGGTAGCGCTCCCCCTGGGTCTCCTTGAGCAGCAGGATGGGCTGGTTGCCGGGCAGCTCGACCCGGACGCCGACGACTCTGAGCTCCTGCACGTCTGGCTCCCCTCCGCCGAAGCCCCCGTCGGGGACCTGGCGCGCTGCTGGTGCGGTGCCTGCTGATGCGGCACCTGCCGGGGCACCGCCCGCGGTCGACGGTGCTCCCGGGGTCCACCCGGGGGTGCCGCCCGGGCAACCGTACGCCAGCGGTCAGCCGCCGAGGACCTCGCGCAGCCGGGCCTCCAGCAGTGCGGCGTGCAGCTGCGCGGACAGCGAGGCGAGCTCCTGCAGCTGCTCGGCCGCGCGGACCGGCGCCTCCTCCGACCGGGCGTGCAGGACCGGCGCGACGACCTGCTCGAGCAGAGCCGCCTCGCGCTCGGCACCCGTCCGGTAGACCCGCAGGTGCCGCGGCTCGAGACCGTGCCGGGCCAACCCCGCGGCGGCGCGGGCCACCGGCAGGTCGCCGGTCCGGTGCCGGCCGTGCACATCGGCGGGGACCAGCCCGAACTCGACGCAGTCGGCGAGCTGCTCCTGGGTCAGGCCGGCCGCCGCGGCGAACTCGGCAGCCGGCAGCGGGGCCGCACCACCGGGCTCGCCGATGACGGACCCACCCACGGCGGGTGCTCCCTCCGGCTGCCGGCCGGGGGTACCCGGCATCGGCTCGCCCCGGTCGAGGGCGTCCAGCTGCTCCTTGATCACCCGCAGCGGCAGGTAGTGGTCGCGCTGGGCGGCCAGCACGTACCGCAACCGGGCCACGTCGGTGGAAGCGAACTTCCGGTAGCCCGACGCGGTCCGCTGCGGGTGCACCAGCTCCTCGGACTCGAGGTACCGGATCTTGCTGATCGTCACGTCCGGGAAGTCCCCGCGCAGCGCGGCGAGGACCTCCCCGATCGTGAGCCGGGGGGCCGTGTCGTCGGTGTCCCGGTCCACGCTTCCGCTGGGCTGGGGCACCGCGCTCACCGCCCTCGCCCGCTCGCGTCCCGCGCGGGGCCGGCCGGGGGCGTCATGCGCCGGCCGGCTCGCCCGTCCGCGGCCCGGTCAGGTAGACCAGGCGGAACTTGCCGATCTGCACCTCGTCGCCACCGGCGAGGGAGGCCACGTCGACCGGCTCGCGGTTGACGTAGGTGCCGTTGAGGCTGCCGACGTCGTGCACGGTGAAGCCACCGCCCTCGCGGTGGAACTCCACGTGCCGGCGGCTCACGGTGACGTCGTCGAGGAAGATGTCGCTGTCGGGGTGCCGACCGGCGGTGGTGACCTCCTGGTCGAGCAGGAAGCGGCTACCGGCGTTCGGGCCACGCTTGACGACCAGCAGCGCCGAACCGGCCGGCAGGGACTCGACCGCACCGGCGTGGGCGTCGGCCGTCGACTCGGCGACCTCGGCCTGCTCGCCGGAGTCCTCGCCGCCGACCTTGGGGATGATGCTGGTCGACTCGCCGACCCGCTCGGGGCTCAGGGCAGAGCCGCACTGGGCGCAGAACCGGCTGCCCTCAGGGTTCTGGTGGCCACATCGAGTGCAGAGCACGTCGGTCTCCTCCGGTGCTGGGCACCGCCGCGTCCTGGTGAGAGGACCGCGGTCGGCCGGCGGACGGCGGGCCGGTCGGCCCGTCGCTGGTCGGCCACCGCGGGGTCGCGGTCGGGCCGGGGGTCATGGAACCAGCGGCCGACCCGAGGGTCAACCGCTCGTCGAGGCTGAGGGTCGGGGGCTCCCGCAGGACTCACGGGACCGACCATCGCAGTGATGATAGTGATCGCCGGTCCCCCGCCCGGGACGCCGGGGGGTGCGGCCGCGCCGAGAGCCCCGAGGTGGACCGCTGGGCGTGTCCCCGGTCAGCCCGGGCGATCGATGGACGGGCCGGTCAGGAGGCGTGGACGACGGCCTCGTAGGCCGCGGCGTCCAGCAGCTCGGCGGTCGGGTCGCCGCCGTCCGCGGCCACCCGGATCTCGACCAGCCAGCCCGCCCCGTAGGGGTCGCTGTTGACCGTCTCCGGAGCGTCGGTGAGCGCCTCGTTGACCGCGGCCACCACACCGGCGACCGGCGAGTACACGTCGGAGACGGACTTGGTGGACTCCACCTCACCGATCGGGTTCCCGGGGCCCACCTCGGCACCCACCTCGGGCAGCTGCACGAAGACGATGTCGCCCAGCGCGTCCTGGGCGTGGTCGGTGATCCCGACCCGGACCACGGTGCCGGCACCGTCGGTGCCCTGCACCAGCGCCCACTCGTGCTGGTCGGTGTATCGGCGGTCGTCGGGGGTGGCCATGCGGCATCTCCAGGGTCGAGGGGTCGAGGGGTCGAGGGGTCGGGTCGAGGATCGGGCTGGTGACGGCGGCCCCGGTGCAGGGTCCCGGCCCGAGCGGAGCGAGGAGTCGGGGCACCGAGGGCCCTTCTCAGTCCCCGCCGTCGGGCTCAGCGTATTGAGGCACGTCGAGCGGCCTCAGCGCGTCCACGACGACCAGGTCGGACTGCACGATCTCCACGCTGCCGCCGCGCCCGCCGACGACGGCGACGACGCCCCCGAAGATGTTCATCGCCGTCGCCATGTCCTGCGGGGACCCGATGACGGTGAAGACGTAGGGGGCCTGGATGCGCTGGCCGTCGATGCGCAGGGCCCCCGGGGAACCGGTCACGGCGGTGCTGACCCCGATCCGGACGTCGTCGACCTGCATGGTCTCCGCGCCCGCCCCGCGGAGCTCCTGGACGGCGTTGAGCAGCGTGGAGGCCGAGACCCGGTCCTCCGGGTCCCGGATGGTCATGGTGAGCCCGGGCCCCTGGGCGGCCACGGAGCCGTTCAGGATGCCCAGCGCCGACGACCGCTTCTGCGCCTCGGCGAGGGCGGCAGCCGAGTCGCTGTCGGAGCTGCCCAGCTGGCTGAGGGCGGAGCGCTGGTCGGCGATCTCCTGGCGCAGCCGGTCCTGCTGGGCGTCGAGGTCGTCGAGGATGCGGACCAGGTCCTCCTCGCGTGCGCCGGCGAGCACCTGGTCGGTGTCGGTGCTGCGCACCTGCACGGCGAAGGCGAAGCCCAGCAGCAGGGTCAGCACGCCGATCAGGACGGCGGCGAGCGGGTCACGGCGTCGCCGACGGGGCACCGCTCCCCCGCCGCCGGCCGGCGCCTCGCCGACGTCGCCGGGATCGCGGCTGGGTACACCGTCGCCGGGTACACCGTCGCCGGGCACGCCGTCCGGGGGCACGCCGTCCGCGGGCGCGCCGGCGACCTCCTCCGGCGCCCCGGCGTCGTCGGTCGGCACGTCGGGGACCTCCGGCGGCGGCACGTCGCCGTCGGGGCGGTGGTCGGGGCTCATGCGCGGAACAGGTGCCGGCGGATCGCCGCCGCGTTGCCGAAGATGCGGATGCCCAGCACCACCACGACGGCGGTGGACAGCTGGGCGCCCACCCCGAGCTGGTCGCCGAGGAAGACGATCAGCGCGGCCACGACGACGTTGGAGACGAAGGAGATGACGAAGACCTTCGCGTCGAAGATGCCGTCGAACCGGGCGCGGATGCCACCGAAGACCGCATCCAGCGCCGCCACCACCGCGATCGGCAGGTAGGGCTGCAGCCCGATCGGCACGCTCGGGTCGAGCAGCAGGCCCAGGACCACGCCGATCGCGAGGCCGAGGATCGGGATCACGGGATCAGCCTCCGGTGGTCGGGTCGGTGCCGGTCGTGCCGGTCGCGCCGTCGACCGGGACCTGACCGGTAGCCGCGGCCGGGTCCAGCGGCTCGGCGAACCGCAGCTCCGCCCCGCTGCCGGCGGGCAGCTCCAGGTCGTCGGACCGGGCGACGGTGAAGACCACACCGTAGTCAACGGTCAGTTTGGCCACGGCGGTCGCCTCGGGTGTGTCCACGAACTCGTTCTGCAGCCGCTGCGGGTCGCCGATGGCCGACACCTCGTAGGGGGTGTTGACCGGGCGCAGGTCGACCAGGATGGCCTGGCCGGCCTGCCGGATGGCGGTGGTCGCCCCGATCCGCTGGCCGTTGATGCTGATCGCCTCGGCCCCCGACGCCCAGAGCGCGTTGACGACCAGCTGCAGGTCGCCGTCCTGCACGAGACCGGCTCCGGCCACCTCGGCCGATCCGCCCACCGGGTCGCTCTCGGCCGACGGGGCAGCGTTGTCCAGCTCGATCCGCAGCCCGGGACCGGACACCGCCACCAACGCGGCCGCCTGCTCGGCCGCGGTGAGCCGTTCGAGCGCGCCCTGACCCGCGACGCTGGCGGCCAGCGCGCCCTCCCGGGTGCTGGTGACCCGAGCGGTGAGCTCCTCCAGCTGGGCGGTCAGGTCGTCGGCCGTGCCGGACTGCTCGGCGATGTCGTCGCGCAGTGCCTGGCGGGCCTGCTCCCGCCCCTGCTCGCCGGCGGCTGCCTGGCGGTAGGTCACCGAGGCCAGCAGGCCGGCGATCAGCAGGGTGAGCGCGACCAGCAGCTGCCCCCGGGAACGACGCAGCCGGCTCCCGTCCCCCCCGGGCGGCACCGTCCGGGCGGCGCGGGCCGCGGCGGCCTGGGCGTACGCCGGGTCGACGGTCTCGGCGAGGACCTGGTCCAGCAGCGAGGCGCCCAGCGAGCGCGGTCGCCCCGGCGCCGCGGCGCTCACCGCGCCGCTCCGGCCCGCCGGTCCCCGGCGAGCAGCCCCACTGCCTGGACGACGTAGAAGACGCCGGCCAGCACGTACAGCGCGGCACCCCAGACGGTGAGCGCGTAGGCGATCGGGCGGGCGATCGAGGCCGCCGTGCCGTCGCCGTCGGCCAGCAGCAGCAGCGGGAAGGCGTAGAGCAGCAGGAAGGTGGCGGCCTTGCCCAGGTAGTGCACCTGCAGCGGCGGCCAGCCGGCCCGGCCCAGCAGCAGCAGCGTGACCCCCAGGACCAGCTCCCGGGCCAGCAGCACCGCGACCACCCACAGCGGGATGACGTCGCGGATGACGAAGGCGACCAGGGTGGCCACGATGTAGAGCCGGTCAGCTGCCGGGTCCAGCAGCGCGCCCAGCCGGCTGGACTGCCCCAGCGCCCGGGCCAGCTTGCCGTCGGCCCAGTCGGTGGCGCCGGAGACCGCGAGGACCACGATCGCCCAGCCGTCGGCCTGCGGGCCGAGCAGCAGCCACAGGAAGAGCGGAACCCCCAGCAGCCGCACCACCGACAGCAGGTTGGGCAGCGTGAGCACCCGGTCGCTGAGGGCGTCCCGGTCCTGCGCGTCCGCCGTCGTCCGAGCGGCGGGGGTGCCCGCCGGGACGCCGGCCCGGTCGTCCGCCGTCGTCATCGCAGCTCCACCTCGCCGTCCACCGCGGGCCAGGTTAGTGCCCCCGCGACAGGCGCTGTGGCGACCGGCCCGCCGGGGCGCCCGGCGAGCCGGTCAGGGAACCATTCCGCCGATCGCCCCGCTCACCGCGCCCGTGAGCGGGGCGAGCGCCTCGCTCACCGGCGCGGGCACGGGGATCGACGGAGCTGCGGGCACGGGGATCGACGGGACTGCGGGCACTGGCACCGCCGGCAGCGCGGGCGCCGGGACGTCGGCGGCCGGGGCCTGGGGCGCGGGTGCGGCCGGGGACGCGGCGGAGCCGGCGCCGGTGCTCGTGGTCCCGCCGCTGCTGCCGGTGCCCGACGAGGTGTCGGCCGGGGTGGCCGGCTCCTGCTCGGCCGGGGCCGGGGCCGGGGCCGGCGCGGGGGCCGGCGCGGCGGGCAGAACCGTGGCCTGGCCCTGCTGGCTGGGGGTGGAGTCGCCGGCGCCGATGGCCGGGCCGGGTGCGGCCGGGCCGGACCAGGTGCCCGAGGGCCCCGGAACCGGGCTGGTGGTATCGCCGACCACCGGGAGGTCCGCGACCGGGATGCCGGCGGCGTAGGCCGCGGCGAGGGCGAGCACCTGGTTGGCGTAGCTGTCGGAGTGGTTGTAGGCCAGCACCGCGCTGCGCTTGCCGGCGTCGGTGCGCAGGTCGCCGCCGGCGACGCAGAGGTAGTTGGCCGCGGCCAGGGCGACGTCGTCGATGTCGAGGGGGTCACCGGCACCGGAGCCGTCCGCGTCGACGGCGTAGGCGCGCCAGGTGGCCGGGATGAACTGCATCGGGCCGACTGCCCGGTCGTAGGTGCGGTCACCGTCGTAGCGGCCGTCGTCGGTGTCGGTGATCAGGGCGAACTGCCCGCCGTCCAGGGCCGGCCCGATGATCGCCGGGGTCGAGGTGCCGTCGTCGTTCAGCACGGCGCCGGCGAACCGGCCGTGGTTGGACTCGATCCGCCCGATGCCGGCCAGCAGGGACCAGTCGATGCCGCAGCCGGGCTTGCTGGCGTTCATCCGGTCGGCGGCCACCCGGTAGGCGTTGAGCGCCACGTTCGGGATGCCGTTGGCGGCCAGACCGGTGATCACCGGCTCGTCGGCCGGCTCCGGGGTGGCGACCAGCACCGGCTCCGCGGGCAGGGTCAGCGGCGCAGCGGGCGCGACGGTGAACGGGGCGGCGCTGGAGCTCGACGCCGCCGCTGCGGCCGCCGCGGCGTCCCGCAGTTCCGTGTCGGTGGCGCTGGAGGACCCGCTGGCACCGACCGCGGAGACGCCGCTGACCACGGCCACGACCAGCGCGGCGACGAGCAGACCCTGGCGGTGCATCTGCAGCCACCCCCCGGCGGAGGCGGACAGCTCTCCACCAGCCTGCTGGTCCGCGTTGCCCGGCGACTCTGCCACTGCGACTCCTGAGGATCGGTGCGACTGCCCGTGCTCCTCGTGGCCCTGCTCCCGAGCAGCTCGCTCGAGCGCCGACTCCACGTTGAGGGGCTCGGCGCGCCGACATACCCGGCTGCGCACCGGTCATGCGTGCTCCGCGGCACAAGATCTACCGGCTCAGCTCACCGGCTGCTGCGGAACGGACGCCGGCAGGATCGGCGGTCCCGCCCCGACCGGCACGGCCGGTCCTCCCGGTGCAACCGCACCGCGACCGGCACGCCCCGTCGTCCGGCCGGTCGTCGACCGACCGCTCCACGGCCAGCTCGCAGGCCTCCTGCAGCGGACGTTCCCCGGCGGCACCGCTCCCGGTCGGCGCCCGCGGCGGCCGGGAGCTGACCGGCTCCGGCTACCGGGACGGCTGGTCCAGGGCCAGCAGCTCCAGCGGGACCTCGCGCTCCAGCACCAGGACGGCGCATCCGGCCAGGCCCAGCCCCTCGCCGTAGGCGTCCGCCCGCAGCAGCGCCAGCGCATCCGAGCTGCTCACCTGCAGCCCCACGTTCACCAAGCCCATCGCCTGCACGACCAACGACCGGCGGCCCGCTGGCGGCGCGTCCAGCCAGGCGGCCCGTCCCCCTCGGACGAGGCGTGCACGTTGCCCTGCCGGCAGACCGAGACCACGGCGCGGGCCACGGCGAGCGCATCGACCAGCGTGACCGCCTCGACCGGCCGGGGTGGACCAGGTGCAGGTCGAGCGCACCGACGCCCTGCAGCTCCTCGCCCGACGGGAGGGAGATGACGCCGCGGAGGGATGTCCGGGTGACCAGGCTGTCGTGGAACGCCGGCCGGAGGGCAGCAGCTCCGGTCGGTCGAGGTCGGTCGCCGAGTGCGCGGTCACCGTGCGCCTACCGAGATCGTCGGGTCCGGGCATCCCGCCCGCCGGCACCTGCCCCGGCTCCGCTCGCCCGGTGCGAGAACCATGGCCCGTCCGCCGGCGGCGGCTGACCCCGGACCGGCCACCGGTCAGCTCCCCGCAGCCGACCCGTCGACCGGCTGAGCAGTGCTGGCGCGGTGGCACACCGCGCACGTACCGAAGATCTCCAGGGTGTGCCGGACGTCGACGAACCCGTGCTCGCCGGCGACCCGGTCGGCCCAGCGCTCGACCGTCGGGCCCTCGACCTCCTCGGTGCGGCCGCAGCTGCGGCAGACCAGGTGGTGGTGGTGCCGGGTGCTGCACCGGCGGTAGATCGCCTCGCCGTTGTCGGTGCGGATCGAGTCGAGCTCGCCGTCGTCGACCAGGGCCTGCACGGCGCGGTACACGGTGGACAGGCCGATGGTGTCACCCGCCGCGCGCAGCCGGGCGTGCACCTCCTGGGCGCTGTGGAAGCCCTCGAGCTGCTCGAACACGGCGTTGACGGCCGCCCGCTGGCGGGTGTTGCGGATCATCTGGACAGCGTTCCTTCCTCGACCGGGCAGCCGGCGGCGTCCGACTCGGGCCCGGGATCGGCCACCGGGTGCGACACGTGGTCGAGCGCGTCCCGGGCGATGTGGGCGACGTGCGGGTCGACCAGCGCGTAGTGCACCTCGCGGTGCCGCCGCTCGCCCACCACCAGCCCCGCCCCGCGCAGCACCCGCAGGTGCTGGGAGACCAGCGGCTGGGACGCGCCCAACGCGTCGACCAGCTGGTGCACGCACCGGCTGCCGTGCTCGTCCAGCAGGCTGACGATCTCCAGCCGCATCGGCGCGGCCAGCGCCGCCAGCAGCGAGCTGGCCGCCTGGACCGCGTGCGGCGACCTGCCCCGGGCGGGACGCTCCGGAACAGCTGCCGCGGTCATCGCATCAGGATACCGGCATGTGAGAACTGTTGTCGACTGACTCGGCGGCGGGGGCGCCCACCGCGCTCCGGCTCCCCCACCCGCGCCGCCTGCGCCGGCGTGCGGACAACCGGCACACCACGTAGATGAGGAAGGAGATCGTGGTGACGAACGGGCTGATCGGCACGCTGGTGCCCAACGCCACCAGGATCCCGCCGACCGCGGAGACCACCGCGAACAGCGCGCTGAGCAGGGGCGCGCGCACCGGCGAGGCGGTCACCAGCAGCGCGGCCGCGGCCGGCGTGACCAGCAGGGAGAGCACCAGCAGCGCGCCGACCACCTGCACGGCCATGGAGACCGCCAGCGCGAGCAGCAGGGTGAACACCACCGACAGCGGCCCGGCCGGGAGCCCGCGGGCGGCGGCCACCTCGGGGTCGGCGCTGATGAAGGTCAGCGGCCGCCAGATCAGCGCCAGCCCGACCAGCACGACCACCGCCATGCTGCCCAGCCAGCTCAGCTGCACGCTGTCCACCGAGACGACCTGGCCGGTGAGCAGCCCGAACTTGTTGGCCGCCCGGCCCTCGTAGAGCGCCAGGAACAGCACGCCCAGCCCCAGCCCGAAGGGCATCAGCACGCCGATCACCGAGTTGCGGTCCCGGGCGCGCACGCCCAGCACCCCGATCAGCCCGCCGGCGACCAGCGAGCCGAGCACCGAGCCGACGGCGACGTTGATGCCCAGCAGCAGCGCACCGGCGGCACCGGCGAAGGAGAGCTCGCTGATCCCGTGCACGGCGAACTGCATGTCCCGCATCTGCACGAAGACGCCGACGAGCCCACCGACCACACCCAGCAGGACGGCGGCGATCAGCGAGTTGTGCACCAGCCCCAGCAGCTCGCCGTAGTCGTCGAAGGAGAAGAAGTCGCTCACCGGTGCGCCCCCGTGGCCGCGTGCGAGTGGTCGTGACCCCGGGCGGCCTCGGTGGCGTGCTCCGGCGTCCCGACGACGACGATCCGCCCGCGGACGGTGAACACGTCGACCGGCGTCCCGTAGAGGTCGCTGAGGGACTCGGAGGTGAAGACCTCCGCCGGCGTGCCGATCCGGTGCCGCCCCCCGGCGATGTAGAGCACCCGGTCGACCAGGTCCAGCACCGGGTTGATCTCGTGGGTCACGAAGACCACCGCGGTGCCGTGCTCCCGCCGGCGCCGGTCGATCACCGCGCTGACCGCCCGCTGGTGCCCCAGGTCCAGGGAGAGCAGCGGCTCGTCGCAGAGCAGCAGCTCCGGGCCGCCGACCAGGGCCTGGGCGATGCGCACCCGCTGCTGCTCACCGCCGGACAGCAGCCCGATCGGGGCGTCGGCGTACGCCGTGGCGCCCACCGCGGCCAGCGCCTCGTCGATCCGGTCGCGGTCGGCCCGCCGGCGGGGGCGCAGCCCGAAGCGGTCGCCGTCGATGCCCAGGGCCACCAGGTCGCGGGCCCGCAGCGGTGTCGCCGCGCCCATCGACTTCTGCTGCGGCACGTAGCCCACGGCCCGGTTCGCCTGCCCGGGTGCCCGGCCGACCACCGACATCGAGCCCGCCGACAGCGGCTGCTGCCCCAGCGCTGCCTTGAGGAAGGTCGACTTGCCCGCCCCGTTGGCCCCGAGGACCGCGAGGAACTCCCCCGGCGCCACCGCCAGGTCCAGGCCGCTCCAGAGCACCCGGTCGCCGAACGCGACGGCGGCGCCCTCCGCGGTGAGCGGGGACGGGAGCTGGTTCACGGGCACCGCGCCAGTGTCCCCGAGCTCAGGAGGACAGCGCAGCGGAGACGGCGTCGAGGTTGTCCTGCATCCAGGAGACGTAGTCCGCACCCTCGGGCAGCGTCTCGGTCACCGGGACGACGGCCACGCCGGCGGCCTTCGCCGCGGCGAGCACCTGCTCGGTCTCCGCGCCGGTGGTCTGCTCGTTGTAGACCAGCGCCTTCACCTGACCACCGCTGAACAGGTCCAGGGTCTCCTTGAGCACGGCGGGGGCGACGTCGCCGCCCTCCTCGATGGCCTCGGAGAACTCCTCCGGCGTCCGGTTGTCGGCACCCAGGGCGTCCAGCAGGTAGCCCGGGACCGGCTCGGTGATGGCCACGCCCGCGCCCGTCGTGGTCGGCTCCGCCGCCTCCTCCCCGGAGACGAGGCCCTGGACCTGCTCGCTGAAGGCCTGGCCGTTGGCCGCGTAGGTGTCGGCGTTGTCCGGGTCGATCTCGCTGAGCGCGTCGACGATCTCCCCGGAGAGCTTCTGCACGGTCTCGAAGTCGTACCAGACGTGCTCGTTGAGCTCCTCGCCCGCGGCCTCGGCCTCCGCCTCGTGCCCGGAGACGTCGACGGCGTTGATCACCGGGGCGTCGGAGTCGCTGGCGGAGATGAGCGTGTCGACGAAGTCGTCGTAGCCGCCGCCGTTCGCCACGATCAGGTCGGCCTTGGACACCGCGAGCTGGGTGCGGGTGCTGGCCTCGTAGGAGTGCGGGTCGGCGGAGGGGTCGTCGATGATCGAGGTCACCTCGACGTCGTCGCCGCCGATGGTCGAGACGATGTCGCCGTAGACGTTGGTCGAGGCGACGACGGAGACGCCGTCGCCGGACGCGCCGCTGCCGGACGCGGCGTCCGAGCTGCTGTCATCGGATCCGCAGGCGGCCAGCAGGAGCAGGGACGTGGCGGCGACGGCGGCCGCACCCCTTCGGGCGATGCGCATGGCTTTCTCACTTCTTCGGAACGGGAACGGTTACCGATACCATAACCCCGGGTCGGCAACGACCCCGCTGCGGGGTGCGCGGAGCGGACGCGGGTGCACTGCCGCACATGGTTCCCGTTACCGTGGGCGCCCCGCCCCCGAGAGAGAGGAGCTCGACCATGGCCGAGTCCAGGACCAACCGCACCGCGACCGCCGGGCGGCTGCTGCGCAAGGCCGCCGGCACCGTGGCCACCGGCGTGGTCGGCGTGGCCGTCGTCCGCGCCGCCGAGCGCGGAGAAGGCGGCCCCCTCCCCCGCCGGATCGCCGTCACCGCCACCCGGCTGGGCATCCTCGGCACCCGCCGGGCCGAGGTCGCGGTGGAGCGGGCCCGGCTCGCCGCCGGCGACGTCCGCGCCCAGGCCTACGCCGACCTCGGCGAGCAGGCTCCCCCGCCGGCGGACCGGTCCACCGGCGGACACGACCACGACCACTGATGCCCGCCGCCCCCGCGGTCCTCGCCGACGCCGGCGGTCGGGTGCGGATCGCCGTCCCGGCCCTCACCGGGTCCCCCTCGCGCGCGGTGCAGGTCGAGGACGCCCTGGACGGGGTACCCGGTGTGCTGGCCGCCCAGGCCTACCCGGTCACCGGGCAGGTGCTGGTCTGGCTGACCGCCGACGCCGACCGGGCCGCGGTGCTCGCCGTGCTGGCCGGTGCCGGCGACCTGCCCGCAAGCACCGAGGTCGCCCGGCGCCCCCGCTCGGCCGACGTGGCGAACACCGAGCTGCTGCGGATCGGGATCGGCGGCGCGGCCCTGGCCCTGCTCGGCGTCCGGCGCTACGTGCTCGGGCGGCCACCGGTGCTGTCCGGCCGCAGCCGGCTGCTGGCCGGCGGCCTCACCCTGTTCACCGGCTACCCGTTCGTGAAAGGCGCGGTCGGGGCGCTGGCCGGCAACCGCACCGCCGGCACCGACGCGCTGGTCACCGCGGCCACGTTCGCCAGCCTGCTGCTGCGGGAGAACGTCGTCGCGCTCACCGTGCTGTGGCTGCTCAACATCGGCGAGTGGCTGCAGACGCTCACCCTGCGGCGCACCCGGCGGGCCATCTCCGCACTGCTCGCCGGCACCGAGACCACCGCCTGGGTGCTCATCCCCGGCGAGCCCGACGTGGAGCGCCAGGTCGACCTGGCCCAGCTGCGGGTCGGTGACCTGGTGGTCGTGCACGAGCAGGCCACCATCGCCGTCGACGGCGAGGTCGTGGAGGGCACCGGGGTGGTCGACCAGGCCGCGATCACCGGCGAGCCGCTGCCCGCCTCGGTCGCGGCCGGCGATGCCGTGCACGCCGGGTCGGTGAACCTGCGGGGCCGGCTGGTGGTGCGCGCCTCGGCCACCGGCCCGGACACCGCGATCGGCCGGATCATCGCCCGGGTCGAGCAGGCGCAGGACGACCGCGCGCCGATCCAGACCGTCGGGGAGAACTTCTCCCGCCGCTTCGTGCCGGCGTCCTTCGCGCTGGCCACGCTGACCTGGCTGGTCACCCGGGACGTCCGCCGGGCGATGACCATGCTGCTGGTGGCCTGCCCGTGCGCGGTGGGGCTGTCCACCCCGACCGCGGTGAGCGCGGCGATCGGCAACGGCGCCTCCCGCGGTGTGCTGATCAAGGGCGGCGCGCACCTGGAGGCGGCCGGCCGGGTGGACGCCGTGGTGTTCGACAAGACCGGCACGCTCACCCTCGGCCGCCCGGTGGTCACCAACATCGTGTCCTTCTCCGACTCCTGGACGCCGGAGGAGGTGCTCGGCTACGCGGCCAGCTCGGAGGTGCACTCCCGGCACCCGCTGGCCCAGGCGGTCATCCGCTCCACCGAGGAGCGGCACGTGTTCATCCCCCCGCACGAGGAGTGCGAGGTGCTGCTCGGGCTGGGCATGCGCACCCAGGCCGACGGCCGGGTGCTGCTGCTGGGCAACGAGGCGCTGATGACCGGCGAGGGCGTGGCCGTCGGCCCGGACGCCGCGAACTGGCTGACCACGCTGCGGGCGGCGACCGAGACGCCGCTGCTGCTGGCCGTGGACGGCGAGCTGGTCGGGCTGGTCAGCCTGCGCGACGAGATCCGCCCGGAGGCCGCCGAGGTGCTCGCCGCGCTGCGCGCCACCGGGGTGCGGCGGATCGTGATGCTCACCGGCGACCACGCCACCACGGCGGCGGCGGTGGCCACCGAGCTCGGCATCACCGAGTGGCAGGCCGAGGTGCTGCCCGAGCACAAGCAGGACGTCGTGGCCGCGCTGCAGGCCGACGGGCACACCGTGGCGATGATCGGCGACGGCACCAACGACGCCCCCGCGCTCGCCGCAGCCGACATCGGCATCGCCATGGGCGTCTCGGGCACCGACGTCGCGGTGGAGACCGCCGACGTCGCGCTGGTGGGCGACGACCTGCGGCACCTGCTGGACCTGCGCGAGCTCGGCGGCGCGACCCTGCAGATCGTCCGGCAGAACTACGGCATGTCGATCGCGGTCAACGGCATCGGGCTGCTGGTGGCCGGCGGCGGGGCGCTGTCGCCGGTGCTGGCGGCGGTGCTGCACAACGCCTCGTCGGTCGCGGTGGCCGGCAACTCCGCCCGGCTGGTGCGCTACCGCGGCGTCCGCCGGCACGACCCGGCCATCGAGCCGGACGGCGTCCTGCCGAGGACGGCTGCGGCCGCGCCGGCCGACGGGGTGCTCCCGGGCTGACCGGCCGGGAGCCGGGCGGCGGCGTGCGGTTCCCGTTGCACCAGTTTTGACAATGATTGTCATTCGTACAACCATGGCGGCATGCTCCCCGCACGCCTCGTCCGCACCCGACTGCCCGCCCTCGCCTGCCTCGGCGCCCTGACCCTGGCCGGTTGCTCAGCGGGCGGCGGCACCGACCCCGCCGCGGCCGACGACGGCGAGCTGGCCGTCGTCGCCTCCTTCTACCCGCTGCAGTGGCTGAGCGAGCAGATCGCCGGCGACCAGGCCACGGTCAGCTCGCTGACCCCAGCGGGCGCCGAGCCGCACGAGTACGAGCTCACCCCGCCCGACGTCGCCGAGGTGGCCGAGGCCGACGTCGTCGTCCACCTGTCGACCCTGCAGCCCTCGGTGGACGCCGCCGTCCGGGCGCAGGCCGGCGACCGGGCGTTCGACGCCGCCGACTCGGCCCGCCTGGACCTCGCCTTCCGGGCCGGCGAGGGGGATGCGGACGCCGCGGACGCCGCCGAGGGCGCGGTCACCGACCCGCACTTCTGGCACGACCCGATGCGGATGGCCGACGTCGGCGACGCCCTGGCCGGGGCGATGGGCCGGGCCGACCCGGACGACGCCGCCGCGTTCACCGCCAACGCCGCCGAGCTCCGGGCGCAGCTGGGCACCCTGGACGAGGAGTTCCGCGCCGGGCTGGCCGACTGCGCCAGTCGGGACATCGTCACCAGCCACAGCGCGTTCGGCTACCTCGCCGAGGCCTTCGACCTGCACCAGGTGGGCATCAGCGGGCTGGCCCCGGACACCGAACCCTCACCGAGCGCGCTCACCGACGCCACCGACTTCGTCCGCGCGCACCACGTCTCGACCATCTACTTCGAGACGCTGGTCAGCCCGGAGATCGCGGCGACCGTCGCCCGGGAGACCGGGGCCCAGAGCCTCCAGCTGGACCCGATCGAGGGGCTGACCGACACCTCGCAGGGCAGCGACTACCTGGAGATCATGCGGGCCAACCTGGCCGACCTGCGGACGGGCCAGCAGTGCTCCTGAGCACCCGCCCGGCGCGGCCGGCCGCTCCCCCGGCCGGCCGGACCGACGACGTCCTCGCGCTGCGCCGAGCCGCCTTCGGGTACCGCGGGCGTCCGGTGCTCACCGGTGTCGACCTGGTCGTCTCCCCCGCCGAGGTGGTGGCCGTCCGGGGCCCCAACGGCGCAGGGAAGTCGACTCTCGTCCGCGGACTGCTCGGGCTGTCGGAGGTGCTGGCCGGCGAGGTGGCGCTGTTCGGCGAGCCCCGCGGTCGGTTCCGCGACTGGCACCGGGTGGGCTACGTGCCGCAGCGGCACTCGGTGGTCGGCAGCGTGCCGGTGACCGTCCGGGAGCTGGTCTCCTCCGGCCGGGTCAACCGGGTGCGGTCCTGGCGGCGCTTCGGCGAGGCCGACCGGTGCGCCGTCGACTGCGCCCTGGAGGGCGTCGGGCTGGCCGGGTTCGACCGCCGCCCGCTGGCCGAGCTCTCCGGCGGCCAGCAGCGCCGGGCCCTGGTCGCCCGGGCGCTGGCCGGCGACCCGGAGCTGCTGGTGCTGGACGAGCCGACCGCCGGCGTGGACGGGGACAACCAGCGGGTGCTCGCCGCCACCCTCGCCGGTCTGGCGGCCACCGGAACCGCGGTCGTGGTCGTCGTGCACGAGCTGGGTCCGCTGGCACCGGTGATCACCCGCACGGTCTCGCTGGGCGGCGTCCCGTGCTGAGCTACGGGTTCATGCAGCTGGCCCTGGGCGCCGCCGTGCTCGTCGGCCTGACCGCGCCCACGGTCGGCATCTACCTGGTGCAGCGCCGGCTGTCGCTGATCGGCGACGGTCTGGGCCACGTCGCGCTGCTCGGGGTGGCCGTCGGGCTGGCCACCCGGTCGGCGCCGGTGTGGACCGCGCTGCTGGCCACGGTCACCGGCGCGGTGGCGGTGGAGCTGCTGCGCAGCCGCCGGTCGGCCAGCACCGACGTCGCCCTGGCGATCATGTTCTACGGCGGCATCGCCGGCGGGGTCGTGGTGGTCACCCGGGCACCGGCCGGCACCCCGGCGAACCTGGACAGCTACCTGTTCGGCGCGCTGACCACCACCACCCCGACCGACCTGGTGGTCTTCGCCGGCATGGCGGTGGGGGTGCTGGCGGTGACCGTCGGGCTGGGGCGCTGGCTGTTCACCGTCGCGCTGGACGAGGAGTACGCCGCCGCCAGCGGGCTGCCGGTGCTCCGGTTGAACCTGCTGCTGGCCGTGGTCACCGCCGGCACGGTCACGCTGTCGATGCGGGTGCTCGGGCTGCTGCTGATCAGCGGGCTCATGGTGCTGCCCGCCGGCTGCGCCCAGCTGGTCGCCCGCAGCTTCCGGTCCGGCCTGCTCGTGGCCGTGGGAGTGGGGGTCACCGTGTCGGTCACCGGCACGGTGGCCTCCTTCTACGCCGGCACCCCGTCGGGGGCGACCATCGTGCTGATGACCATCGCCGTCTTCGCGGTGCTGGCGACCGGGCGGGCGGCGACCCGCGCCGCACACCGCAGGCGGGGCCGCCCCGGCGCCGCACCGGCGGAACCGCCCGCGGGCGGCACGGTCCGGTTGGGCGTGCTCGGCTGAGCCCACCCAGGTGGGGGCGGCGGCTGCTCCGGAGTGCTGGCCCGCCGGGCGGCTCACCGGGCCGGTCAGCCGGCCCGGCGCCGTCCTCCGGCGACCGCCACGTCGACCAGCAGGAAGGCCAGCAGGCTGAGCCCCAGCAGCGGCAGGAACCAGCCCACCACGAGGGTCGGCCCCAGCACCGCGAGCAGCAGCGGCACCCGCAGTCGGCGCAGGCCGCCCGGTGCGACCACCGGCCCGGGACGCCGGCCGGGAGACCGGGTGGGCCGGCGCTGCCACCACATCCGGTAGCCCAGCACCACCAGCGCGGCCAGCCCGAGGGCGAGCACCGCCAGGGCCAGCTGGTTGGCCGGCCCGAACAGGGTGCCCATGTGCAGGTCGACGCCCCAGCGGGCCAGTTTGGCCATCAGCGGGTGGTCGGCGAACCGGACGGTGTCGACCACCTGCAGGGTGGCCGGGTCGACCGCCGCGGCGTCGACGGCGGTCGGGAAGGCGCGGTGCACCTCGGTGACCGTCCAGAACGCCCCCGGCCCGGTCGGCAGGCCGATCTCCACCTGGTCGGAGCTGATGTCCACACCGCGGGCAGCCGCCCACACGGCGTCCACGTCGGCGGGGTCTGCGTCGCTCCCCCCGCCCATGGCCATGCCGTCGTGCTCGGCGTGCTCGCCGGCGCTCGTGCCGGCGGAGCTGGTGGCCAGCGCCGGCGCGGTCCAGCCCAGGCCGGCCCGCAGGTCGGTGACGTTCCCCCCGGCGAGCCGGGACCAGGTCAGGCCGGTGGCCGAGAGCATGAGCAGCCCCAGCACCAGCCACGCCCCGACGGCGCCGTGCCAGGAGCGGCTCCGGGCCCGCCCGCGCGCCGCGGGGTCGGGCACCAGCGCGGCGCGCAGCGACCGGCGGGACCGCGCCCGGGCGGTCCACAGCGCCAGCCCACCCAGCGCGACCACCCACAGCCAGGAGGCGGCCAGCTCGCTGTAGAGCCGGCCGGCGTCCCCGAGGTGCAGCGAGCGGTGCAGCTCGCTGATCCAGGTGCGCAGCGGCAGCGACCCGGAGGCGCCGTAGACCTGCTCCTGGCCCAGCACCGCACCGGTGCCCGGGTCGAGGAAGACGGCGTGCCGGTAGGACTCCCCCATCGACCCGTCGTCGAACAGCACCCGGGTGGTGCCGCCCTCCGGCGCGGGCCGGACGGCGACCAGCCCGTCGACGGTGGTCACGTCCTGTGCGGTGGCGACCTGATCGGCCAGCGGGACGTCGGCCGAGGGGCTGCCGCCCTCCAGCAGGTCGGCGTAGACCACCCGCTCCAGTTGCGGGCTCAGCGCGTACAGCCCGCCGGAGAGGGCGGCCACCAGCAGGAACGGCCCCACCAGCACCCCGGCGTAGAAGTGCAGCCGCAGCACCAGCGGCCGCAGCAGCGCCCACGCACCCGGGCGGTCGGGCCCGGTGCCCGGGGCGTCGTCGGGTCGGGTGGTGCTCTCGATGCTCAGGGCGGGCTCCCGGACGGCGCGGGCAGCCGACGCCGGCCGGCGACGCTGCTCGAGGAGATGGTCGCCGGCCGACCCGCCCTGGTTCCCGGGCACCGCACATCCGGCCGGGCTAGCGGCCCCGGTTCGGGTAGGGCAGCAGGGCCATCTCACGCGCGTTCTTGATCGCCGTGGTCACCTGCCGGTGCTGCTGCGGAGTGAGCCCGGTGACCCGGCGGGCGCGGATCTTGCCGCGGTCGGAGAGGAACGTCCGCAGCGCGGTGGCGTCCTTCCAGTCGACCGGGCCGTCCAGCCGGCGCGTCCTCCGGGGCCGCGGCGGGCGCGGGGCGGGGGTCACCAGCCGGACTTCCGGATGCCCGGCAGCTCGCCGGCGTGCGCCATCCCCCGGCACCGCACCCGGGACAGGCCGAACTCCCGCAGGTGACCGCGGGGGCGGCCGTCGGCGACGTCCCGGTTGCGCAGCCGGGTGGGGTTGGAGTTCCGCGGCAGCCGCTGCGGTGCGGCGTGGGCGGCGGCCCGCTCCTCCCCGGTCGCGGCGGTGCGCACGGTCTCCTCGAGCACGGCGCGGCGCTCGGCGTACCGGGCGACGACCTCCCGCCGCTGCTGGTCCTTGGCGATCACGGACTTCTTGGCCATCTCAGCGCTCCTCGCGGAAGTCGACGTGCTTGCGGATGCGCGGGTCGTACTTCGTCAGCACCAACCGGTCGGGGTCGTTGCGGCGGTTCTTGCGGGTGACGTACGTGTAGCCGGTACCGGCGGTGGACCTGAGCTTCACGATCGGGCGGAGATCGTTGCCGCGGGCCATCAGCGCGTTACTCGTCCGGCGCCCAGCCGACGGCGGGCATCGGGGTCGGTGGCCCGGATCCGGGCGACGACGGCCTCGACGCCCTGGACGTCGATGGTCGTGATCCCCTTGGTGGAGACGGTGAGCCGGATCCAGCGGTTCTCGCTGGCCAGGTGGAAGCGCGTGGACTGCAGGTTCGGGCCGAACCGGCGGTTGGTGCGGACGTGCGAGTGGCTGACGGCCTTGCCGGAGCCGGGCTCGCGGCCGGTGACCTCGCAGTAGGTGGCCATGGTCTGTGCACCTCCAGTGGTGGTCGGGATGCGACGACCTTAGATGAGAACAATTCCCGTTGTCGTCTAGGGTGGTGAGCATGACCCACCCCCGCACCCCGCTGGTGCTCCTCACCGGCATCGACCGGTCGCTGGTGGCCACCGCGGCCGGCGCGCTCCTCCGGCAGCACCCCGGCACGGTCGTCGTGCACCACGACGTCTCCGACCTCGGCCAGGGCGTCGTGCTGCGGACGCTCACCGAGCACACCGCCGGCGGCACCGCCACGCACCGGTCGGCGATCGAGCTCGCGCACGGCTGCCTGTCCTGCACGCTGCGGCTGGACGTGCTCCCGCTGCTGCGGACCCTGGCCGGCCGGGACGACGTCACCCGGATCGTGCTGCAGCTGGACCCCGCACTCGAGCCCGAGCACCTGTGCTGGTCGATCGAGAACGTGGTGCTGGACGACGAGCCGGCCGGTGCGCCCGGCACGGCCGGGGACCTCGTCGCCGTGCAGGCCGTGATCGCCACCCTGGACGCGGCCGGCTGGCTGGCCGACGCCACCGGTGCGGAGACGATGGCCGACCGGGGGCTGGCCGCCACCGCCGACGACGAGCGCACCCTCGCCCAGGTCGTCGTCGGCCAGACCGGCTTCGCCGACGTCGTGCTGCTGGCCGGTGCGGCCGAGGACGCCTGGTCCGGCGCCCAGCTGACCGCCGTGCTGGACCGGCTGCTCCCCGGGGTGCCCCGGGGAGACCTGGCGACGTGGCAACCGGAGCTGGTGCTCGCCCAGCTGGGCCCGGACGCCCGCCGGGGCCGGATCTCCTCCCCGCACGACCCGCTGCTGGCCGGGCAGCCCCCGCTGGGCGAGGACGCCGGGATCGCCCTGGTCCGGTTCGGTGCGGACCGACCCTTCTCCCCCGAGCGGCTGCACGACGCGCTGGACGTGCTGCTGGAGGGCGTGGTGTGCAGCCGGGGCCGGCTCTGGCTGGCCACCCGGTCCGACCGCGCGCTGTGGCTGGAGTCCGCCGGCGGCGGGCTGCAGGTCGGGGACGCCGGACCGTGGCTGGCCACCCTGGACGAGGACCCGCAGCTGTGGGCGGAGGTCGATCCGCAGCGTGCCGCCGCCGCGGCGCTGCGCTGGGACCCGCTCTACGGCGACCGGGACAGCCAGCTCGTGGTGCTCACCCACCGCCGGTCGCCGACCGCGATCACCACCGCGCTGTCCGGCGCGCTGCTCACCGACGCCGAGCTCGCCGGCGGACCGGCCGCATGGGCCGCGATGGAGGACCCGTTCGGCGACCGGCACGCCGACCCCTGCGAGGCGTCCAGCTCTGCAGACGCCGACGACCGGCACGACAGCGACCTGCACGCCACCGACCGGGAGGACCGAACCTGATGAGAGACGGCATCCACCCCGAGCACCGCACCGTGGTGTTCCGGGGCACCGCCGGCGGCGCCACCTACCGCACCCGCTCCACCGTCCGCACCGAGCAGCCCATCGAGGCCGACGGCGAGACGCTGCCGGTGGTCAACGTGGGGATCAGCGCGGCCTCGCAGAAGCTGCGCCGGGCCGCCGAGCGAGGCCTGCTGCCGTGAGCCGGCGGGCGCCCGAGCAGCACCGCGACCCCGGCGGCCCGCTGGTCACCGTCTGCGCCGGCCACCGGTGCGCGGCCCTGCGCCGGCTGGCCGGCACCCCCGAGGGGGTCGACGACCTCTGCGCGGCCGTCCGGTCGACCGCCGGCGCCGTGCTGGTCACCGCCCCGTGCGTGGGTGCCTGCGCGCGGGGCGCGGTGGTGGCCGTCGCCCACCGCCCGGCGGGCAGCCCGCCCGGGCCGAACCTGTGGCTGGGCGGTGCGCAGACCCCACAGCGGACGGCGGCGCTGGCGGCCTGGGTGCGCGCCGGCGGGCCCGGTGGGACCGGTGACCCGGTCCCGGCCGGGCTGGTCGACGCGGTGGCCTGCGTCGGCCCGCCGTCGGTGCTGGTGCCGCGGGAGTCCGACCGCACCGGCTGACCGGACCGGTCAGGGCTGCGCGTCGCTGCTGCCGGCGACCTGGGCGGCCAGGTCCCGTGCCGCGGTCAGCGCGGCCTGCACCTGCGGCCCGCCGCGCTGGCCGAGCACGGCGCCGGTGATGGTCACCTCGTGGTCGCCCACCTGCCGGACCACCCGGAACACCAGGCACCCACCGGCGGCGTCGTGCGAGCCGGTCTTGCCGGCCACGAAGCCGTCGTGCCCGAGCAGCGTGTTGGTGCTGAGGACGGTCCCGGCGACGGGGATGTCGGCCTGGGTGCTACCCAGCACGCCGGCCAGCACCCGGTCCTCGAGCGCGGCGTCCAGCAGCAGCACCTGGTCGTGCGCGGTGGAGACGGTGCTGGCCGCCAGCCCGCTGGGGTCGGTGTAGGTGGTGTCGTGCATGTCCAGGTCGTCGGCCAGGTCGTTCATCCGGGCGACGAAGGCCTCGACCGAGCCGCTGGTGTCCCGGGCGAGGGCGAGGGCCACGTTGTTCGCCGAGGGCAGCAGCAGTGCCTGCAGCGCCTGCAGCTCGGTCAGCTGCTCACCTGCGGCCACCGGCACGACCGACTCCCCCTCCGCCCGGCGCCGGGCGGTGTCCTCGACGTCCGCGGCGGTGATGGTCAGCGCCGGGCCCTGCTCCCCCACCTCCAGCGGCCGCTCGTGCAGCACCACGTAGGCGGTCATCACCTTGGCCACGCTGGCGATGGGCACCGGCGCCCCGCTGCCGGCGGTGCGCAGCTCGCCGATCTCCGAGGTCGTGTACGCGGCCTCGCCACCGGGCCAGCCGATCGCCGGCGCCGGCCGGGGCGGCGGGTGCCCGGGCAGCCACCCGGCGCCGGGGCCGACCAGGAGCGCGACCGCGGCGACCAGCGCGGCGACCAGCGCGGCGACCAGGCCGGCCGGCCGACCGATCGGCGCCCGGCGGCGGACCACCCGGCCGTTCCGGTACCGGGTGCGCGCGACCGGTCGGGCCGCCGACGGCGGTGCCGCGGACGGTCGGGCCGCAGACGGTCGGGCCGCAGACGGTCGGGCGGTGCGGGGTGCGCCACCCGGGCGGGCCGTCGGCGCACCCCCGCGGCCGGTCGACCGGGGCGTGCCTGTCCGCTGCCGAGCCGCGGCACTGGTGCTGCTCCTGGTCGCCATCTCCCCGCCTCCCGGGGTCTTCTCGGCCGGGCCGCGGAGAAGACGCGCCGAACCGGGCTCCCCGGGGAACTCGTGACCAACTCGTCACCAGCGCAGCCGGGCCGCGACCGGACGGCGGTGCGCGGCGAGCCGACGCCGTCGGTCAGCGCCCGGCGCCGGGTGCGGGAGAGCGCCCCCCGGGGGCGGCTGGGCAGCCGCGGTCAGCTCCCCGGGATCGGCCGCAGCACACCCACCAGCGAGTCCAGCCGGGTCACGTTGACCGGGGACAGCGGGTTGCGCACCACCTCGGTGAGCGCCAGCCCGGCGCGCGCCGCGACCAGGGCGTGCGTGCGCGGGGTGAAGTGCCAGATGTGCTCGGCGGGCTTGAGCGTCCACCAGCGGGTGCCCAGCAGCCGGGCGGGCACCGAGGAGACGTACGGCGTGGAGAACAGCACCACGCCGTCCTCGGCGACCAGCGAGCGCACCGAGCGCCAGAAGGCCAGCGGGTCGGGCACGTGCTCGACGGTGTCCCAGGCGCAGACGACGTCGAAGCCGGGCTGCAGCGGCGCGTCCTCCAGCTGCCCGCAGAAGACGTCCAGGCCCAGCGCGCCGGTGGCGTGCCCGGCGGCGGTGCGGCTGAGCTCGACCCCGGACGTCGTCCAGCCCTTGCTGCGCGCGGCGTCGAGGAACAGGCCGTAGCCGGCGCCGATCTCCAGCATCCGCCCGCCGGCCGGCCGGCCGCGCAGCCGGTCGAGCATCCGCAACCGGCCCGCCGTCCAGGTGCGCTGCAACAGCATCGCCGGGGAGAACCGGTCGCTCCCGGCGCCGGAGACGTCGTCGCCGTAGACCCGGCCCTCGAAGTAGCCGGAGTCGTCGTAGAGCCGCTGCAGCGCCTCGGGGCGCAGCCGGGGGCTGATGAACACCAGCTCGCAGGTCGGGCAGCGGACGACGCCGAACGGCGGCACGTCGTGCACCGGCCGGCCGGGCACCCCGCACAGGCAGCAGACGACCTCCTCGGTGTCGGCCGCCGTCCACTCCGGGGAGTTCTGCACCGGTGTCCTCTCCCTGCTGTCGTCGCTTCCGTGGGGTCCACCGGGTCGGACCGGTCGCCGGCGCGAGCAGCGCGGACCGGACCGGCCGGCGTGGGCCGGCGTCCAGGTGGAACAGGCATGGTCGCAGACGAGCCGACCGGGGAGGTCGCGCGCAGCCGGCGCTACCGGTCGGCGAGGTCGGCCGGCAGCACCGAGGGGCCGGCCTCCGGCGGGCGCGGCCGGTCCTCGGGGTGCGCCCGGATCGCCAGCAGCACCACGTCGTCGTCGGCCTCGCCGCCCAGCTCGTCCAGCAACGCGTCGCACAGCTGCTCCAGCGTCAGCTCCCGCCGGCCGAGCACCTCGACCGCCGCGCGCAACCACTCGAAGCCCTCGTCCAGCGGCACTCCGCGGCGCTCCACGAGCCCGTCGGTGTAGAAGAGCACCGTCGAGCCCGGAGCGAGGCCGGCGGTGTGGTCTTCCCGGGGGCTGTCCGGGGCCACCCCGAGCAGCCGGTCGACCGGCCGCTCCAGCAGCTCCGCCCCGCCGCCCGGGTGCAGCAGCACCGGCGGTGGGTGGCCGGCGTTGGACCAGCGCAGGGTGCGCATGCCCACCTCGGCCTCGGCGGGGGTCTGCTCCACCTTGGCCAGGACGGCGGTGACCAGGGTGCCCACCGCCAGGTGCTCGATGGCCAGGTCGAGCGCGCTGAGCACCTTCGCGGGGGGCTCGACCAGCGCGTGCGCGATGCCGCGGAGCACGTTGCGGACCTGCCCCATCGCCGCCGCGGCCTCCCGGCCGTGCCCGGACACGTCACCGACCGCCAGCAGGGTGCTGCCGTCGGCGACCACGAAGGCGTCGTACCAGTCGCCGCCCACCTGCACGTCGTGCACGGCCGGCACGTAGCGCACGGCCAGCTGCAGGTGGTCCGGCTGCACGGGCGGGGTGAGCAGGCTGCGCTGCAGCGCCTCGGACATCTGCCGGCTGACGGTGGCCGCCGACCGCTCGGCCTGCCGCTGGAGCAGCCGGTCCAGCGCCTGCGCGCACTGCGCCGCGAACGCGGTCAGCAGCTCCACGTCGCCGCCGGCGAAGTCCTGCGGCTCGTCCCAGCTCACCGTGATCGAGCCGAGCAGCCGGTCGGCCACCTGCAGCGGGAACGCCGCCCACGCCTCCCTGCCCAGGGTGGCGTAGCCCTCGGCCATGGCGGGTGAGAACGCCGCCCCGGTCACGCGGTCGGGCAGCAGCACCGGGCGGCCGGTCCGGGCGGCGATCGTCGCCGGCAGCTCCGCGTGCAGCGGGATCGTCGACTGCACCCGCCGCCCCTCCGCCCCCAGGGAGTCGGTCATGCTCAGCTGGAGGTGGGTCCGGGACTCGTCCGGCACCCCCACCGCCCCGCCGTCGGCACCGAGCACGGACAGCCCCCGGATGACGATGTCGGTGAGCGCGTCGACCGTCTCGGCGCCGGCCAGCTCCAGCGCGACCTCGGCCAGTGCCGCCAGCCGGCGGGAGGTGCGCGCCTCGGCCTGCCGCACCGCCTGCAGGTCCTGGTGCCGGGCGAGCAGGTCGCTGGACAGCCGCTCCGACTGGCGCTGCAGGTCCTCGGTCACCGCCCGGGCCAGCCGGCTGGCGTCCCGCTCGGCCATCATCTCGGTGAGGTCCTCGACCGCGCTGAGCAGCCCGACCGCTCGCCCGTCGGGGTCCAGCAGGGGGATGTTGACCACGCTCCACCACCGCTGCACCGCCGTCCCCGCCTCGTCGATCGGGTGGTCCAGCAGCGGCAGCCGGTCCGGACGCCCGGTCCGCAGGGCGGTGCGCAGCGAGATCCCGTGCGGGCTCGCCTCACCCTCCCCGTCCGGGTGCGGGAAGACGTCGACGAGGTGACGGCCCACCAGGTCCTCCAGCGACCGACCCGACGCGTGCCGGTAGCTGGCGTTGGCATCGACGATGACCAGGTCGGTGTCCAGCAGCACCCCCGGCGTCGGCCATGCGTCGAACAGCGACCGGTACAGGGCAGAACTCGCCGACTCCACGATCTCCCCCAAGGCACCTCAGCCGCCGTGTTCTCGGTCAGCTGTACTGCGCGCAACCGATGCAGGTTACCGAGCGTTCCTCGTCGGTGGCCAGTTCCGTCCCGGTTCCGGGAGGTCCACGGGTGGCCAGCTGCCGCGCAGGGCGTCCTCGACGTCCCGGTGCCAGCCGGCCAGCTCGGTCTCGGGCACCGCGGTGCTGCGCCGGGTGCCGGTGACCAGCTGGTCCAGCAGCCGGCGGACGAGGTCGTCGATCGAGCCGCGCGGTGCCCGCCAGGCCAGCTCGCGCAGGGCCACGGCCAGCCGGCGGGCGACGCCGGGCTGGTTCTCGGCGAACTGCACCGGCTCCTCGAAGGCCAGCGACACCAGGGCCGCCACCTCCCACGGTCGCACCACCAGGCGGAGCCGGCCGTCCTCGTCGTGCACCCGGCGGGTGACCGGTGGGTGCACCACCAGCTCACCGAGCAGCGCCGAGACGTGGGAGATCGCGTGCACCGCGGTCGTCGGATCGTTCGTGCCCGGCGAGAGGGCCCGGACGGCGATGTCCACGACCTTGCGCAGCCCGTAGGCGACGTCCCGGTCGGTCGACCGCTCGAACTCCAGCTGCACCGCCCCGTCCAGCGCCTCCTCCAGCTCGGCGCGGTCCAGTGCCGCCGGGTCGCGGGCCCAGGCGTGCGCCAGCGGGGTGCCCACGACCACGGCGTCCCCGATCCGGGGCACCAGCTGCAGCACCACCCCGGCGTGCTCGGCGGCCCCCACCAGGGCGCCCTCGTCGACGTCGACGAGGAACCCGCTGGACCGGGCGGTCAGCACGACCGGTTCGCCGTCGGGCTGCCCACCGTGCCCACCGGCGTCCTCGACGCCCCGCGCCGCCCCGCGCCGCCCCGGCGATGGTGCGGGCCGCCTCGTCGTGCACGTCCCGCAACATGGTCTCCACCCGCAGCAGGCGGGACAGGTGCCCCAGGAAGAAGACCAGCGCGAGCACGCTGCCCAGCGTGAGCAGGTACGCGACGGTCATCGACAGCCGCGGCACGAAGGCGCCGCCGTTCTCGGTCGCGCTCTCCGTCCGCACCGTGCGCAGCACCGTCAGGTCCACGCGGCGGTTCCGCGGGCCCAGGCCCGGGGCGGCGGTCGAGCTCGGGCCCGGCTACGCCGTCACGGGCCGGACGGCGGCCGCGGCGAGCAGCAGCACCGCGCACGCCCAGAAGGCGACCGGCACCCCGGTGCGTTCGGCGACCGCACCGGTCACCAGGGCGCCGAGCGCCTGCCCGGCGGTCAGCGCGGTGAACAGCGCGGCCGTGGCCGGCCCGGCGGCGTGCGGCCGCAACGCGCCGGCCCAGGCGATGAGCACCCCGCTGAGCGCGGTGTACGCCCCGCCGAACACCGCTCCGGCCAGCGCCGCGGTCAGCACCTGGCCGGGGGCCAGCGCGAGCGCGGCCGTGCCGGCGGCCGTCAGCGTCGCCATCAGGGCCCAGGCCCGGCGCAGCCCGAGCAGCCGGACGGCGTCCCCGCTGAACGCGCCGAGCACGGCGGCTGCACCGAGCAGGCACCACAGCGCCGCGGTGGTCCGTTCCGACAGCCCGCCGCTGGTGGTGATCAGGTCGCGCCCGAAGGTCCACACCGCTGCGCTACCGGTGCCGGCCAGGGCCGCGGCGACGACCGGGCGCCGCATCGTCGTGCCCGGGCCGGCCGGTCGACGCGGCTTCCCGGCGCCGGCCCCCTGCGGGCGTGGCGGCCAGCTGGTGCGCCGGTCGACGGCCGCGGCGGTCAGCAGCGCGGCGGCGGCCGCGCAGCCCCACACCGGGCGCCATGCCTGCGGTGCGGCGAGTGCCGCGGCACCGGCGAGCGCGACCCCGATGCCGGTGCCCGCGTTGACCACGGCCTGCGCCCGGGGCGCCCGCGGACCGCGGACAGCGGCGCCGACCGCGACCACCAGGGCCGGCGACGCCGCACCGGCGGCACCACCGGCGACGAGCACACCGAGCGCCAGCGCCGGCGCCGACCCGGCCAGCGCGACCAGCAGCGCACCGGACGCCGCCAGACCTGCGGCCAGCCACAGCACAGCGCGGGCGCTCCGCCCGGTGATCAGCCGCTGCGCGGTCAGTGCGGCTGCGCAGTAGGCCGCGAAGCTGCCCGCGGCGATGGCTCCGGCGGTGCGCGGCCCGAGGGCGAACTCCGCGGTCAGCTGCGGCAGCTGGAGCCCGAACCCGTAGCGCACCATCCCGTAGGTCACCGCGATCAGACCGGTGCTCGACGCCAGCAGGCCGGCCGGTCCGGCCAACTGTAACGCTCGTTTCGCCATAATGATCGTTACAGTAGCGGCATGGGCGAACCCAGCACCCGGGCACCGGCACGGGAACGTCTGCTCGATGCCGCCGAGGAGCTCTGCTCCGAGCGCGGCATCACCGCGACCGGCGTCGACGCCGTGCTCCGCCGTGCCCAGGTCGCCCCGGCGACCCTGTACGCCCACTTCGCCGGCAAGGACCACCTCGTCGCCGGCTACCTGCAGCGACGCCACGAACGGTGGCGCGCGACCTGGGACGACGCCCTGCAGCGGGCCGGCGACGACCCGGACGAGCGCGCCCTGTCCCTCTTCGTCGCCCTGGAGGAGTTCCCGCGACCGCGGGAGCGGGCCCGGGGGTGCGCCTTCCTCGCCGCGGCCGTGGAGATCACCGATCCCGAGCACCCCGCGCACCGGTGGCTCACCGCGGACACCCGGCTGCTCGACGACCGGCTGCACGCCCTCGCCACGGCAACCGGGGCCGCCGACCCCTCGGCGCTGGCCACCGAGCTCTTCCTGCTCTACGACGGCGCCCTGGCCGCGCGCACCCGGCGCACCCTGACCGGCGTCGACCGGTCCACCCCCACGCGCACCCTCGCCGCCGCCGCCATCGCCCGGCACCGCGGCTGACAGGAACCAGGCAACGGGCCCACCCTGCGGGAGCGGGCGCGGGCGCCGACCGGGTAGCGGGTACCCGCCCGCCCCGGCGCGGCCGGCCACCGCGTCGGCGTCCCCTCGTCGGCCGGGCCGCGTCGGTCAGCGGGAGCTGGCGCGGAGCCCGGCGAAGACGGTGGTGACCAGCGCGTCGGCCAGGTCGTCGGCGGACAGGCCGCCGCCCGGTCGGTACCACTCGGCGAGGGAGTTGACGGTGCCGAAGAGCAGCCGGCTGGTGACCGCCGGGTCGACGTCGGGCCGGACGTCCCCGTCGGTCACCGCGGCCCGCACCAGCTCGGTGACGACCCGGTCGAACTCGCGGCGGCGCTGCAGCGCCGCCTGCTCGACCGCGGAGTTGCCGCGCACCCGCAGCAGCAGGGTGACGAAGGGCAGGTCGGCGGCGAGCACCCGGACCGAGCCGCGGACGACGTGCTCCAGCCGGTCGATCGCCGGGCCGGTCGTGGCGCCGGGCTCCGCGGTGGTGGCCGACAGCGCGTCCAGCGCCCGGTCCAGCGCCAGCCGGAGCAGCTCGACCTTGCCGGGGACGTGGTGGTAGATCGCGGACTTGGTGATCCCCAGCCGGGTGGCCAGCTCCTCCATGCTGGTGGCGTCGTACCCACGCTCGTTGAACACCGCCACGGCGACGTCCAGCAGCGAGTCCAGGGAGTGCCCGGGGCGGCCGCGGCGGACCGGCGCGGAGGTCATCCCCGCCGCCGGGAATCGGTCAGCCGCTGCAGCTTGCCCACCGAGCGGGGCAGCGTCCCCGGGTCGACGACGAGCACCTCGATGCTGGTGCCCACGGCGTCCCCGACGCCGGTGGCGACCTCGGACCCCGCCGCCTGGCGGCGGTCGGCCGGGCAGTCCGGCCGGGCCTCGATCCGGCAGACCAGGTGGTCCAGCCGGCCCCGGCTCGTCAGCTCCAGCGCGAAGTGCGGGGACAGGCCCGGCGTGCGCAGCACGATCTCCTCGAGCTGGGTCGGGAAGAGGTTCACCCCGCGCAGGATGATCATGTCGTCGGTGCGGCCGGTGATCTTCTGGATGCGGCGCATCCCCGGCCGGGCGGTGCCCGGGAGCAGCCGGGTGAGGTCGCGGGTGCGGTACCGGATGACCGGCATCGCCTGCCGGGTCAGCGAGGTGAGCACCAGCTCGCTCTCCTCCCCGTCGGGCAGCACCTCACCGGTGACCGGGTCGATGACCTCGGGGTAGAAGTGGTCCTCCCAGACGTGCAGGCCGTCCTTGGTCTCCACGCACTCCGACGCCACGCCTGGCCCCATCACCTCGGACAGGCCGTAGATGTCCACGGCGTCGATGTCCAGCCGCTGCTCGACCTCCAGGCGCAGCTGCTCGGTCCACGGCTCCGCGCCGAAGATGCCGATCTGCAGGCTGGAGGCCCGCGGGTCCAGGCCCTGCTCCTCGAACTCGTCGATCACGGTGAGCAGGTAGGACGGCGTGACCATGATGATCCGCGGCTCGAAGTCGGTGATCAGCTGCACCTGCCGCGCCGTTCTCCCCCCGGGACACCGGGACGACGGTGCACCCGAGCTTCTCCGCGCCGTAGTGCGCCCCCAGCCCGCCGGTGAACAGGCCGTAGCCGTAGGCGTTGTGCAGCACGTCCCCCGCCCGCCCGCCGGCCGCCCGGATGGAGCGGGCGACCAGGCCGGCCCAGGCGTCGACGTCCGCGGCGGTGTACCCGACCACCGTCGGGCGGCCGGTCGTGCCGGAGGAGGCGTGCACCCGGACGACCTTCTCCCGCGCGACGGCGAACATGCCGAACGGGTAGTTCTCCCGCAGGTCGGCCTTGCCCGTGGTCGGGAAGCGGGCCAGGTCGGCCAGCTCCCGGCAGTCGTCGGGGTGCACGCCGGCCGCCTCGAAGGCCCTGCGGTGGTGCGGCACCCGCTCGTGCACGGTGCGCAGCGTCTCGCGCAGCCGGTGGAGCTGGAGGGCGCGCAGCTCGTCGGTGCCCATCCGCTCCGCGGGGTCCAGCGTGGCCGGGTCCGGGGCCGCGCCCAGGCGCCGGCCGGGCGCGTGCTCGGTCGTCGTCATCGTCGATCCGTCCCCTCGCCGCCGCGCCGTCCGGCGCAGGCTTGTGCCCGCGGGTGTGCCGGGTCACACTATTACTGAACGCCCGGTCGGTAAATGCCCGAGTCGACTCGACGACGGGTCGACATGTGCCCGAGGAGACGCGATGTCCGCTCCCGCCCTGGACCGCCCGCCGGACGACCTCGACGGCACCGCCGCCCTGCAGCGGCACTTCGACGCGACCCTCGCCGCCGACTCCCGGATCGAGCCGCGGGACTGGATGCCCGAGGGCTACCGCAAGACGCTGATCCGGCAGATCGCCCAGCACGCGCACTCGGAGATCATCGGCATGCAGCCCGAGGGCGACTGGCTGCTCGCCGCCCCCAGCCTGCGCCGCAAGGCGATCCTGCTGGCCAAGGTGCAGGACGAGGCCGGCCACGGGCTGTACCTCTACTCCGCCGCGGAGACCCTCGGGGCCGACCGGGCCGACCTCACCGACAAGCTGATCGAGGGCAGGCAGAAGTACAGCTCCATCTTCAACTACCCCACGCTGACCTACGCCGACGTCGGCGTCATCGGCTGGCTGGTCGACGGCGCGGCGATCTGCAACCAGGTGCCGCTGTGCCGGTCCAGCTACGGGCCCTACGCCCGGGCGATGATCCGGGTCTGCAAGGAGGAGTCCTTCCACCAGCGGCAGGGCTACGAGCTGCTGATGACCATGATGGGCGGCACCGCCGAGCAGCGGGCCATGGTGCAGAACGCCGTCGACCGCTGGTGGTGGCCCTCGCTGATGATGTTCGGCCCGCCGGACGACGACAGCCCCAACTCCGCGCAGTCGATGGCCTGGGGCATCAAGCGGCACAGCAACGACGAGCTGCGCCAGCGCTACGTGGACATGACCGTCCCGCAGGCCGCCGTCCTCGGCGTGACGCTCCCCGACCCGGAGCTCACCCTCGACCCGGACACCGGCCGGTACCGGTTCGGCGCGATCGACTGGTCGGAGCTGCAGCGGGTCATCGCCGGCGACGGGCCGTGCAACGACGAGCGGATCGCCCGCCGCCGCGCCGCCCGGGACGGCAACGCCTGGGTCACCGAGGCGGCCACCGCCTACGCCGCCAAGCACGCCGATGGCTGAGCTCACCGCCGAGGGCGGCCACGGCGCCGCCCCCACCGGGCCCGAGGTGCCGGTCGAGCCGACGGTGACGACCGCCCGCCGCGACTGGCCGCTGTACGAGGTGTTCGTCCGCGGCAAGCGCGGGCTCAACCACGTGCACGTCGGCTCGCTGCACGCCCCGGACGACGAGATGGCCGTGCACGCTGCCCGCGACCTGTACACCCGGCGCAACGAGGGCGTCAGCATCTGGGTGGTCCGGGCCGCGGCCATCACCGCCTCCAGCCCGGACGAGAAGGACCCGATGTTCGCCCCCAGCGGGGACAAGGTCTACCGGCACCCCACGTTCTACGACATCCCGGACGACGTCCCCCACATGTGAGCGGAGCGAACGCCATGCACCAGGAGACCGTGTACGACGCGTTGGACGCAGCGCACGGGGGCGAGGGGCAGTGGGCCTTCGGCACCGGGTTCGACGAGCCGCTGGCCGGGGTGGACACCACCGTGCCCGCGGGCATCGACCCGGCCGACCTCGGCGCCTACTGCCTGATGCTCGGCGACGACGCGCTGGTGCTCGCCCAGCGGCTCACCCAGTGGATCACCGACGCCCCGGAGCTGGAGGAGGAGGTCGCCGTCGGCAACATCGCCCTGGACCTGCTCGGCCAGGCCCGGTTGCTGCTGGCCCGCGCCGGTTCGGTCGGCGTCCTGGGCCGCTCCCGGGAGCTGGCGACGGCGAGCATCCCCGACGAGGACGCGCTGGCCTACTTCCGGGACCCCGACGAGTTCTGCTCCACCGGTCTGGTCGAGGCACCGAACGGCGACTTCGGGCAGACGATGGTGCGGCTGCTGGTGGCCGCCACCGTGCGGCTCGCCGTCCTCGACCGGCTGCGCGGCTCCCGCGATCCGGTGCTCGCCGCGATCGCCGCCAAGGGCGTGCCCGAGCTGGCCTACAGCCGCGACCACGCCGCCCGCTGGGTGCTGCGGCTGGGCGACGGCACCCCCGAGTCGCACCGCCGGGCGCAGGTCGGCGTGGCCGCGGTCTGGCCGCTGCTGGCCGACCTCTTCTCCCCCACCGACGTCGAGGCCCGGCTGACCACCGCCGGGGTGGCGGTCGACCCGGCCGGCGTCCGCGACGAGGTGCGGTCGGTGCTCACCCGGGTGCTGGACCAGGCGACGCTGCAGGTGCCGGCGTGGCCGGCCGACGAACCCCCGCGCGGCCGGATCGGGCAGCACGGCCCGGAGCGCACCGAGCTGCTCGCCACCCTGCAGGGCCTGGCCCGCCAGCACCCGGCGGCCACCTGGTGACCACGCCCGCCCCCCGGGGCCAAAGTCGCGATTTTGGCCCCTCGGGCGCGCGGGCGGTGGCCGGGAGGGTGACCGATCCGGAGCTGCCGATGCTGACCCTGGCCGACCTGGGCGTGCTGCGCGACGTCCGCACCGAGGGCGGCACCGTGGTCGTGGAGATCACCCCGACCTACTCCGGGTGCCCGGCGATGGGCGTGATGCGCGCGGACCTGGTGCACGCCCTGCACCGGGCCGGGTTCGAGCGGGTCGACGTCCGCACCCTGCTCTCCCCCGCCTGGACCACCGACTGGATCACCCCGGCGGGCCGGGCAGCCCTCGCCGCGGCGGGCATCGCCCCGCCGGGAGCGGCACCGGTCCGGGCCGCCGGCCCGGTGCCGCTGCAGCTGATCCCTCCCCGACGGATGGCGTCCTGCCCGGTGTGCGGCTCCAGCGACACCGCGCTGACCAGCGAGTTCGGCTCCACCGCCTGCAAGGCGCTGCTGCGCTGCCGAGGCTGCGGCGAGCCGTTCGAGATGATCAAGGAGATCTGATGACCGCCCCCGCCCGCCGGCGGCCGCAGTTCCACCGGTTGCAGGTGGCCGCCGTCGAGCAGCTCACCGACGACTCGGTGGCGGTCACCTTCGCCGTTCCGGCCGAGCTGGTGGAGGAGTACCGCTTCTCCCCCGGCCAGGCGCTCACCCTGCGCCGGGTGGACGGCGACCGCGACGAGCGCCGCAGCTACTCCATCTGCGCGCCGCTGGGCGCCGCTCCGCGGGTCGGGGTGCGCGAGGTGCCCGGCGGCTTCTTCTCCTCCTGGCTGGTGCACTGCGTCCGGGCCGGGGACGCGATCGAGGTGCTGCCCCCGGCCGGCACGTTCACCGCCGACCTGTCCACCCCGGCCGACCACGTCTTCGTCGTCGCCGGGTCGGGCATCACGCCGGTGCTCTCGCTGGCCGGCTCGGTGCTGCGGGACGGCGAGTCGACGGTGACCGTGTTCTACGGCAACCGGCGCACCAGCACGGTGATGTTCGCCGACGAGCTGGCCGACCTCAAGGACCGCTACGGCACCCGGCTGCAGCTGGTGCACGTGCTCTCCCGCGAACCCCGGGACGCCGAGCTCACCAGCGGCAGGCTGGACGCCGACCGGCTGCGCACCCTCGTCGACGCCTTCACCGACGCCGGCGCCGTCGACCACTGGTGGCTGTGCGGCCCGCACGGCATGGTCGGCGACGCCCGGGCGCTGCTGGCCGAGCTGGGTGTGCCGGCCGTGCGGGTGCACCAGGAGCTGTTCTTCGTCGACGACGTCCCGCCCGAGCCGGTGCGCGGGGACGAGCAGACCGTCGCGGGCCCCAGCTCGCAGGTGACCGTCGTGCTCGACGGCCGCTCGACCACCCTGTCCCTCCCCCGCGGCGTGCCGGTGCTGGACTCCGCGCAGCAGGTGCGCGGTGACCTGCCGTTCGCCTGCAAGGGCGGGGTGTGCGGCACCTGCCGGGCCCGGGTCACCGACGGCGAGGTGGAGATGCGCCGCAACTACGCCCTGGAGCCCACGGAGGTCGAGGCGGGCTACGTGCTCACCTGCCAGACCCTGCCGCTGTCGGCTGCGGTGACCGTCGACTTCGACTCCTGACCGGGCCCGCTCGCCCGGTCAGCGCGCTGCGGTCCGCTCGGCGTTGTACGCCAGGACGGCGTCCAGCCAGAACTGCAGCGCCCGGTCGTCGGTGAGCGCCTCCCCGTCGACGGTGATCCACCCCTGGCCCATCGACCGGCCCGCGCCCATCTCCGCCCGGCGGGCACCGGTCACTGCCAGGTACTCGGCGTCGCGGCTGCGGGACACCCGCACGAGCAGCGCGCCCCCGCCGCCGGAGGCGCAGGCGACCATCTGCCCGTTCACCATGAACGCGAGGCCACCGAACATCGCCACCTCACGGACGTCCTGCCCGCTCCCCCGCGGCGAACACCGTGCACTCGTGCTCGGTGGTGCCGAGGACCGCTGCTCGGCGCAGCCGGACGGCAGCTGTGTCTGGGGTCGCTGGCACGAGCCGATGATGCAGGGCACAGCTCCGGTCCGTCATGCGAATTGAGCCGGCCCCTGTCGGAGCCGACGCAGCCACCCCACCCACGCAGCAGCGGGCCGCCCCGACCGGGACGACCCGCTGCTGCCTGCTGCTGCCTGCTGCTCCTGCGCCGAACGGACCGGCGGTCGGCCCGGGACGGTGACCGCCGCCGGGCCGGCTGTCAGTCGGTGGCGAGGATGGAGTCGACGTCGATCTCGGAGTCCACGATGTCGTACTTCGTCATCAGGTCCGCGATCGCCTGCACCGAATCGACGTTCACGTCCTGCGGGAAGGCCGGCAGCGCGATCTCGGCGGCCTGGTCAGCGGTGATCTCGGTGTAGGTGCTGATGATCCGGCGCACCTCGTCCGGGTTGTCCTGCGCGTACTGCAGCGACTCCTGGATCGCGGCCTGGAAGTCGTCGACCACGTCGGCGTTCTGCTGGATGTACTGCTCGGTGGTGAAGTACGTCGCCACGGTCAGGTCATCGGTGGCCTCGGCGTAGTTGGCCGCGATCACCCGGGCGCCCTGGCTCTTCGCGACGGTCAGGAAGGGCTCGACGACGACGGCGGCGTCCACGTTGCCGTTGGTCAGCGCCGCGGGCATGTCGGGGAAGCCGAGCTCGGTGAACTGGATCGACGACGGGTCACCGCCGGCGTCCTCCACCACCGCCCGGGTGGTGACGTCGTTGATGTTCTTGAGGTTGTTGATCGCCACGGTCTTGCCGGCGAGGTCCGCGGCGGACTGGATCGGGCTGTCGGCCGGGACGACGATGCCGGAGAAGTCGGTCGCCGGGTCACCGGTGGAGGAGTTGCCCTCGGCGACCATGCGCACCGGCAGGCCCTGCGAGCCGGCCAGCAGGGTGGAGGTGATGTTGCCGAAGGCGAACTGCAGGTCCCCGGAGACGACCGCCGGCAGTGCCGCGGCGCCGCCGCTGAGCTGGGTCAGCTCCAGGTCGATGTCGTGGTCGGAGAAGAAGCCCTGCTCCTGCCCGAGGTAGATGGGGGCGACGTCGACGATCGGGATGACCCCGACGGTCAGCTTGGTGGTGCCCCCCGCACCGCTCGCGGTGGACGAGTCGTCGGAGGACCCGCCGCAGGCGGTGGCGGTGGCGAGCACGGCGAGGGCCGTGAGGGGGACGAGCAGTCGGCGCATGGTGGCTCCTTTGCCAGCCGGCGTCCGGGCGGACGCCAGGTCATCCCGGTCCGCGGTCGACGGGCCAGGTCGGTACGTGAGGTGCTGGTCGTGCGGGAGGTGCGGGCTGCGCCGGGCCGGTCAGCGACCGGCGTCGGCAGCCACGGTCGCGCCGTGCGCGGCGGACCGGTCGGGGGCGGGCTCGTCGGGGCGCTGGTCACCCTTGCGGTGCTTGGCCAGCTGGATCTGCTCGTAGACGTGGTGGCGCAGCTCGGCGAACCGGGGCGAGGAGCGGGTGTCCAGCTGGTTGCGCTCGTCGGGCAGGTCGATGGTCAGGTCCTCCATGACCACGGTCGGCGAGGAGGACAGCACCAGGACCCGCTGGCCGAGGTAGACCGACTCGTCGATGTCGTGGGTGACGAAGAGGATGGTCACGCCGAGGCGGTGCCACAGCGAGCGCACCAGGTCCTCGAGGTCGGCGCGGGTCTGCGCGTCCACGGCGGCGAAGGGCTCGTCCATCAGCAGCACCTTGGGCCGGTAGGCCACCGCCCGGGCGATCGCCACCCGCTGCTGCATGCCGCCGGACAGCTGCCAGGGGTAGGCGGCGTGGGCCTCGGCCAGCCCGACGGCCTCCAGCGCGTCCCGCACCCGCTCGCGGCGCTCGCCCGCCGGGAGCTTGGCCGCCTTCAGCGGCAGCTCGACGTTGCCCTCGACGGTCATCCACGGGTACAGCGATCGGCCGTACTCCTGGAAGACCACCGCCATCGACTCCGGCGGCCCGGAGACGGCCTCGCCGGCCAGGGTCACCGTGCCGCTGGTCGGCTCGAGCAGACCGGCGATGCACTTGAGCAGGGTGGTCTTGCCCGCACCGGACGGGCCCACGATGCACACCAGCTCGCCGTCACCGACGCTGAACGTCAGGTTGCGGACGGCCTCCACGGTGCGACCGTGGCCGGTGTAGATCTTCTGCACCGCGTCGACCTGGAGCATGGCCGGGGTCGGCTGGGTCATCACTTCTCTCCTCGCTGGGATGCGCGCAGGCCGTGGTACCAGCGCAGGGTGCGCCGCTCGAAGACGGCGAACAGCAGGGACAGGGCGAACCCGAGCAGGCCGAGCAGCAGGATGCCGCTCCACATCTGCGGGATGGCGAAGCTGCGCTGGAACTGGATGATCGAGAAGCCCAGCCCGTTGGTGGAGGCGAACATCTCGCTGATCACCATCAGGATGATCGCGATCGACAGGGCCTGGCGCATGCCGGCGACGATCTGCGGGCCCGCGGCCGGCAGCACCAGCCGCCGCAGCCGGGTCAGCCCGGTGATCCGGTAGGACCGGGAGGTGTCCGACAGCACCTCGTCCACGGCGCGGACGCCCTCGACGGTGTTCAGCAGCACCGGCCACACCGAGCCGAAGACGATGACGATCACCTTGGCCGTGTCACCGATGCCGGCGAAGAGGAAGAGGATCGGGATCAGCGCCGGTGGCGGGATGGCCCGGAAGAACTCCAGCACCGGCTCGGTGACCCGGCGCAGCGTCCGGTTGCCGCCCAGCAGCACCCCCAGGGCCACCCCGACGAGCACCGCGCCCAGGTAGCCGATCAGCAGCCGGACCACGCTGGGCAGCACGTCGTCGCGCATCCGCGCGCCGATCCAGGTGTCGCCGAACGCGGTGAAGATCGTGCTCAGCGGCGGCGCGTAGTAGTTGGTGCTGCCGGCGGACAGCGCCCACCAGGCAGCGATCAGCACGACCGGCAGGGCCAGGGCGAAGAGCAGCGTCTTCCCCCAGCCGGCGATCCGGGTACCCACCGTCAGCCTCCGATGTCCGAGCGGACCGAGGAGTGCCAGGCCAGCGTCCGGCGCTCCAGCGCCCGTGCGGCCAGGTTCACCAGCACGCCGAGCAGCCCGGTGAAGATGACCAACCCGTACACCAGCGGTACGGCGTTGGAGGATTGCGCGAGGTAGATCTGCTGGCCCAGCCCGCGGCCGACGCCGACCAGCCCGGCGGTGACCGCCAGGATCAGCGCCACCGCCGCGCCGAGCCGCACCCCGGTCATGACGTAGGGCAGCGCGGTCGGCCAGACGAGGTACCGCACCTGCGCCCACCGACCGAGCTGGAAGGACCGCGCCGTCTCCCGGGCCACCGGGTCGACGTCCTGGACGCCGTAGATGACCTGGATCAGCACCTGCCAGAACGACGCGTAGACCACCAGCAGCAGCGTCGAGCGGATGGAGAACCCGAACAGCAGCACCGCGAGCGGGATCAGCGCCACCGAGGGCACCGGCCGCAGGAACTCGACCGTGGACGCCGTCACCCGCCGCAGCAGGTGGTTGCTGCCCAGCAGCAGCCCCAGGCCGATCCCGGCCACCACGGCGATGGCCAGACCGATCGCCCACGCCCGCACGGTCTCCCCCGTCGCGACCCAGAACGCCTCGGTGCCCGCCGCGTCCAGCAGCGCGCGGATCATCGCGGAGAACGGCGGGAAGTAGTCCGCCGAGACGATGCCGGTGCGGGGCAGGACCTCCAGCAGGCCGGCGAACACCACCAGGCCGATCAGGCCGGGCACGACCGAGGGCAGCTCGCGACGCCGCCGCACGGGTTGCACGCCGGCCCGGACGACGGGCGCATCGGCGACGGTCATGGACGTTCCTCCGCTGGTGGGCACAGTGACGGTGGGCACGGTGGCGGGTGGGAGCCCGGCCGGCGGGGCGCGGCGGGCGAGCAGTGCTGTGACCGTAGCCACGAGTGTGAGTTGTCGCAAGGACCGTTGACCGGATCGTTGACAATCACCGAGAGGCCAGGCCGGCGCCGCCTAGACTCCGCACCGACGAGGGAGGTGGTCCATGACCGAGGACGTACGCGAGGGCGCGGCAGCCACGCAGCTGGCCGTCACGGCACTGCGCGCAGCACTGTTCGAGGGCGACCTGTCCCCGGGGCAACGGCTGGTGGAGAGCGAGCTGGCGGAGGCCTACGGCGTCTCCCGGGCCAGCGTCCGGGCGGCGCTCATCGCCCTGGCCGCCGACGGGCTCGTCGAGCGGGTCCCCAACCGCGGTGCCCGGGTCCGGGTGGTGTCCGTCGCGGAGGCGGTGGCCATCACCGAGTGCCGGATGGTCCTGGAGGGCCTGTGCGCCGCCAAGGCCGCCGAACGCGCGACCGACGACGAGCTCGAGGCGCTCACCGGCCTCGGAGCACGGTTGCAGCAGGCGGTGGCCGACGGGGACCCGATGACCTACTCGGCGCTCAACCGGGAGCTGCACCGGCTCGTCCGGGAGTACGCCCGCCAGCCGGTCGCGGCCGAGCTGCTGGACCGGCTCAACGGTCAGATCGTCCGGCACCAGTTCCGGCTGGCGCTGCGGGCCGGCCGCCCCCAGGTGTCCCTCCCGGAGCACCTGGCGATCATCGAGGGCATCACCGGGCGCGACCCGGCCGCGGCCGAGCTGGCCGCCCGCGCCCACCTGGCCAGCGTGCTCACCGCGCTGCAGGACGTCGACGGCTGAGCCGCCCCGGTCAGGCGTCGCGCAGCTGCACCAGCCAGTCGCGGGCGGCCGGCGCGATCCGGGCGGGCACCCCGAGCTCGGCCAGCTGGTCGGTCGCCGCGGTCATCTCCTCCGCGCGCCGCCGGGCGTGCTGGCGGCTGCCCTCGACCAGCCGGTCGATCGTGCGCTCGTCGAAGCCGGCCAGCTCCGCGCCGATGTTCCCGCGCAGCCAGTCCGCGCAGCCGGCCGCCTCGGCCGCGGTGAGCGCCTCGACGACGGCGGCGGCCAGCCCCTTGTAGAAGACGCTGCGCAGCAGCTTGCGGGAGATCGCCGCCCCGGCCGGGCCCGGCTGCACGGTCACCTGCGCCCCGAGGGGCGCCAGCAGCTGCGCGTAGCGCTCGGCGGCCCCGCCGGAGACCAGCATCGGCGTCCGCAGGCCCTTGCCGGGCACCGGGGACATCAGCGCGACGTCGACGACCGCGACCCCGTCGGGGGCCCGGTCCGCCAGTGTCTGCTTGACCCCGGGCGAGCTGGTGTTGAGGTCGGCCCACACGGTGCCCGCCCGCAGCCCCGGCAACGCGCCCAGCAGGGCGGGCAGCGCGTCGTGCGAGCTGTTGACGCTGAGCACCAGGTCGGCGTCGGCGACCGCCTCGGCCTCGCTCGCCCGCACGGCGACGCCCTCCACCGCGATCCGCTTCGGGTCGTACCCGCGGACGTCCGCGCCGGCGGTGACCAGGTCGCGGCCGATCTCCGACCCGGCCTCCCCCAGCCCCAGGACGGCGACGCGCAGGGTCACCAGGCGTTCCCCTCCGCCGGGTCGGTGGCGACGCCGGCCTGCCCGGCCGGGTCGGCGTCCTCGACCGGCGGGGTGCCGTGGGTGTGGAAGGACTCGATGGTCTTGAGCCCCCACGCCTGCCCCTTGGCGCGCTCGGCCTCGGTCCAGTCGACCGGCTGCCAGTCCGGGGCGAGCACCAGCCGGGCACCGGCGTTGCACAGCTCGATCCGGTTGCCGCCGGGTTCGTAGACGTAGAGGAAGAAGGTCTGCTGGATGGCGTGCTTGTGCGGCCCGGTCTCGATGAAGACGCCCTGCTCCAGGGCCAGGTCCGCGGCCCGCAGGATGCCGTCGCGGGTGTCGACGGCGAAGGCGATGTGGTGCAGCCGGCCCGGGGTGCCGGTCCAGTCCCGGGTGTAGACCGCGTCGTAGCCCTTGTTGGTGAAGGTGGTCCAGCTGCCGCCCACGTTGCCGTTGTCCAGCACGATCTGCTCGGTCACCAGGGCGCCGAGGGTGTCGCGCAGGAAGTCCCGGTTGGGCACCGGGTCGACGCCCAGCCAGTTGATGTGGTCCAGCCGGCGCACGGCCACCCCGTGCGAGGGCGTGGCCTGGGCCTGGTTCTTCAGCGCCGGGGCGAGTTCGGCCGGCGGGGCGTACCACTGCGTCTGGTAGTAGAGGCCGAACTCGTGCCCGTCGGGGTCGGTGAAGACGTAGGTCGGCCCGTAGCCCGGGTCGCCGTCGGACCAGCCGATCCCCCGCCCGGTCGCCTCGATCGCGGCGACGCGCCGCTGCAGCGCCTCGGGGCTCGCGGCCCGCACGTTGGTCCGCCCGACACCGGAGGTGCGGTGCCCGGTGAGCTTGATGGTGGTCGTCTCGTAGTCGTCCCAGGCCCGCAGGTACACCGAGTCGCCCTCGGTGCTGGTCTGGGTGAGACCGAGGTAGCGGGTGAAGAACTCGACGCTGCGCTCCAGCACCGGGGTGCGCAGCTCGACGTGGGCGAGGTGGGCGATGTCGTGCAGCGGGGGCACAGGAACTCCAGTGGTCCGTGGTGGGTCGGGCGCTAGGCCCGCGGGAAGGCGGTGCCGTCGAAGAGCTTGCGGGCGGTGCGGACGACGCCGGAGCGCACCGCCCGGGGCGGGGTGGTGGAGTCGTCGACCACGACGTCCACCAGCAGGTGCCCGGTCGGGTGCTCCACGTCGACCTGGGAGCTGCCGGCCGGCCAGGCGGTGGTGAGCTCGTGCCCCACCGCGCCGGGGAGCCGCATCCCGGTGGCGACGCTGACCGCGGCCAGGACACCGATCGCGGTGTGCGGCTGCACCGGGATGAACGACCGGGTGCAGACCTGGCCGCCGTCCCGGGCCGGGGCCAGCAGCGCGGTCTTGGGCACCGAGGAGGAGGAGACGTCGCCCAGGCCCATCAGCTGACCGGCCTTCCGCCGGAAGGCGTCGATGCGCTCCAGCAGCGCGGCGTCGGCGGCGAGCTCCTCGTGCGACTCGTACCCGGTGAGCCCGAAGGCCGCAGCCATCGCCACGACCACCGGCATGCCGTTGTCCACGCAGGTGGCCTCGACGCCTTCGATGGTGTCCCGCACCTGCCCGGTGGGCAGCAGGCTCCCGGTGGCCGAGCCCTCGGTGTCGGTGAAGGCGAGCACGACCGGGGCCGCCGTGCCCGGGACGCCGGCGATCTCGACGTCCCCCCGGTACTCGACGGCGCCGCCGGGGGTCGGGAAGGTGGCGACGGCGATGCTGTCGGAGTTCACCATCCGGATCGCCACGCTGGTCTCGCCGTCGGCGGCGGGCACCAGCCCGCGCTCGACGGCGAACGGGCCGACGCCGGCCAGGATGTTGCCGCAGTTCTGCTTGTCGCTGACCGTGGGTGCGTCCACCCCCAGCTGCAGGAACAGGTAGTCGACGTCGGCGTCGGGGTGCTCG
>Ga0210040_10000770_pt1 | contig 51498 bp, 34 predicted proteins | sample CryGeyCG12114_NA_FD_185462 | JGI IMG/M metagenome (GOLD analysis project Ga0210040, IMG submission 185462) | Groundwater microbial communities from aquifer - Crystal Geyser CG19_WC_8/21/14_NA (SPAdes) (version 2) | ecosystem: Environmental > Aquatic > Deep subsurface > Groundwater | place: USA...
TAATAAATTGTGCGACTTAAATGTTTGAGCTCGAAGCCATTGAGAGATTGAAGAGAGCGAACGTAAAAAGTTTGACATTCTATTTTATTTCGTTTGCGTTGGACGAAATCAAAACAAACAAATAGAATAGAAACCATATTAGAAATTAATTAATTAACGTATTTCTGGTCGTCTATAGTCAGTGTCAGACATCGTTGGCGAATCACCAGAGACAAATTATTTACAGCCTGCCTTACGTTGCTATACTTGAAACGAACCAAACGACACTTCCAACATGAGCAAAAAATCGCCTGATGTAAAAGGTAAGTTTTTTGTCATTTTGGAAATTCTAATTTTCAGCCCGTAGTAATTTTACTTTAGTCAGTATCTTTGTGTATGTGTTTAGTACGATGTCATGTCTAGACAGTATGTTTGGTTACATCTTGAAAATTACAAAGTTGGTGGGGGGTGGTTCAAAGGAAGAGTCAAGTAAGGCATTTGTTACTGATGAACCGGAAGAGGAAGATTCCGCATCGTCTCCAACTAGCAAGACCAAGGTGGACAAAATACAAGATGTGATTCATGGACTATGTTCAAAACTAAAAATTTCATCAGGGTCCAAAGAAAAAGTAAAGGCAAGTTGTTCAAGCCAAGCCCTTTCATGGCCCTTAAGCACCATGTTATTCCCTCACATGAAGTTGTTTTAAGCTAGACGTAAATAACAATATGCCGTAATTTTGTTGTTCAGTTATTAGACCAGAACTCATTAGAAGCCGTTGCTAATCACATAAAATCCGAAAAATGTAAAAATATTGTTGTAATGGCTGGTGCAGGGATTTCAACCGGTAAGTGTTTGAATTTGAAGGTGCCGTCAGTATAACAGTATTTTTTGCATATTGTAAAATAAACTATTGTTGGGGTTTAGCCGCTGGAATTCCTGACTTTCGAAGCCCTGGAACTGGAATTTATGAAAATGTACAAAAGAAGTATAATCTGTTGGATCCTCAAATTGTATTTGAAATTGGATTTTTTCGAAGCAATCCAGAGCCCTTTTATGCATTGGCCAAAGAGTTAGTTCCCGTGGACGTAAAACCTACTCCTTCACATTGTTTCGTTAAGCTTCTTGAGGACAAAGGACTTTTACTTAGGCATTACACTCAGGTAATTTGTTTAGTAGAATTCTAGAGACAGTTGTCTATCTATTTTCCTGCCATGACCATCATAGTAATTGCGGTTATCCTAAACTTATCTCACGACTCCTCGGTAGAATATTGACGGTCTCGAAAAAATGGCGGGCATTCCCATTGATAAAGTAGTTGAAGCACATGGATCTTTTCACACGTCCCATTGCCTAAATTCCGAGTGCCAAGAGGAATTTTCTTTTGACTGGATGCGAGGTAGGAAGATTAAATGAAATAGCAATTACGTAAGTTGTCGAGTTAAACTTTTAATCTTTCTCATTGGGTATTTAGAGCAAATACGTGCTAGTGTGGTACCAAAGTGTAGCAAATGTGACGGTATCGTCAAACCAGACGTGGTTTTCTTTGGAGAAAATCTACCTCCACGTTTTTTTCACTGTGCCGAGAAGGATATGCCCAAATGCGATCTACTGATTGTGATGGGCACTTCATTGGTTGTGCAACCGTTTGCATCACTAGTGGACAAGTATGAGCTCATGAATCAACATAATCTTAAGCTAGATAATGCATTATATCAAATGTAGTTTAAATTCAAACTATAATATATATTATTTATAGAGTACCAGGAAGCTGTCCAAGACTGTTAATTAATAGGGAGAAAGTGGGTGTTGCAGATCCATCATTTCTCTCTAACATTTTCAAGAAGTTGGGAGGAAAAGAAACCGACGTAGGCATTGCAAACCTGCTACTCGGTAGTGGATTTGATTTCGAGTCAGAATTGAACAGGGATATTGCTTTGCTAGGAGATTGTGACGAGGGCGTTGAAAAATTAATCAAAGAGCTTGGGTGGGAGTCTGAGTTTTTGAAAGTGAAGAAACTAAATGCCTGAATGATAATTATTATGAAGATGATAAATCAATAGAAATGTACCAGTGCTTCTTTACATTGTTTATTAAGGTCATTTCGGATTTGTAACAAGTTCCAAAGAAACATTACTACATATATAAACTATTGACTGCATGGGCACTAGCACTATAATTTAATGTCAGTATACTTAACTAGCAAAAATCTTAGCTCTAGATTGCTTACTTAATTAGAATAGTGGAAACAAGTTTCCTTCAGGGACATGCGTTTGTGCAATATTTTGACTTTCAAAAAGCAAAATCACCAAATGTTTAAATCTAGTTATTCCAATATTCATTCGAATATAAGTTTACGGTGCAAAGAGTAGCGTGTAGGTACACGTATGCAATAGGAGGACACCCAGTCAGTACTGAAACTGACTTCCTTAGTCAATACCAAAGTAGAAATACTTTAAATCTTTAAAAAAGTTTCACTACTATCTAGTTAACCGAAAATGTAATGTCCAAGTAATAATTGTTTTATCGGTCGATTTGATTATATACTTACTTGCACATTCCGAACTTAAGAATTAAAATTTTAACGACAGACTGACTGCGTATGTGGAGTACAAGGGTCACTTTTAAAAGACCATTACTAATACTAAAGCAATTCCTCAAATTAGGAAAAATGAAACCAAAATCTGGTTATGTCAGTCAGTATTCATCACTTAAACGACTTAAACCTAATACCAGAGTTATTTACATTTTGTGTCCAGAATCTTCCATCCGATAGTTTTTGATTAAAGTTTTCTTAAGCCATCGGGGTGGACAAATCTGGTCCGTTTGATTGCGCTGAATTAGGAGGAGATGCTTCAACGTTTTTCAAAAGTTGAGATAGCCAGTGTTTTGTGGATTTGTCGTCCTTCAGACATTTAAAAAAAGTTGAATCCTTCAGTTGATCAGGCAGGCACTGCCTTAAAGCCTCCCTTGCTCTAAAACAAAAACACATGAACTAATTGCAAGGCACATAGAGACACAGAACACATAAATTGGCAGGTTCATGTTGATACTGACCGCCAAAATGATGCAAAAGAATTAAAATATTACCCGTATGTCAGTTGAAAATTACTTACCGGGCATTGTCAGATAATCTTAGGTAACATCGAACAACATGCTTCAAAAGTCTTGCACTAGGTTCCTTGGCAAGGCTTAGTACCATTTTTCCAAGAATCATTGCCACATGAGAAAAACGATCATAAGTTTGGCAAATATAGTTTAGGCCAGCGTCGTCAAGTAGTATTTTTTGTAAAATGAATGTCGCAACTGTTTTAGAAAGCTCATTTCCAGCTTCCATGATTCGCAAACATAATGGAATGATTTCAGTGGTTAGGAGGAAGTTGATTACTTCCACTTCATCATTCTACAATAAATGACGTCAATATGATCAAATAGATGTGTCAGAGCATAATGTAACTTTTTCTATCTGAAATTAGAAAAGAATATAAATATGATTAGTACCTTCACAAGAGCACCAATGACTCCAAGACTAGTTAACCTCAAGTATTCAAATGGTCTAGTTTTGGAAACTGTGTGAAGAAACGGGTACAAGAAAAGTGGGATGTGTGCTTGAAGAAACATGGCTCTAGTCTCTGCATGGGAAGCCACACACTGGAGCAAAGCTAGAGCGTTACAAACCTAGTGATTGAATGATGGACAAAAATAAAATATGTAAATCCCTTTGTTTCAATAAAAACAATGCACATTATGACGCTCTACACTACAGTGAAACTACGCTCGACTATGAGACTTACTCTGTTAGATTGATGAGCATTAAGTGTTGGAGGATTGATGTACGGATATATAGATACTATTTCCTGCAAAAGTCCAGCCATGGTTCCAAATGAAAACCACAACATTGGGGCCAAGTCCAACACGACCTCCCGTTTTTTTCTGCAAACATTATAATGAGAATAGTTTTAGTGCGGGTTGGCTACACATAAAAAAATCAATTGACAAAATATAACGTACGAAAGTTCCAAAAGCGCATTTTCTCTAGTCGTTGGATTCGACAACTCTAAGATCCATTGATAGATTTTATCCCGGTCTACAGATTGAGAAATTTGTGATGGAGCATAATTGTGATTGTTAGGAGGCACTTGCGACGGCATCTGAATAGGATTCGGAAATTGTTCACTTCCCCCAGGAGGCTAATCAAAATAAAATTCACATTTCTTAACATTTCACTATGTATGTCGTGAATAAAAATTTGACTTGAATCTTATTTATCTAACCCATAAGGTTAGAATTATAAAACAGCATCTAACCATAGGGAAACGACATACCGTCGGATTATTAGGAAGCATATTGCTCGCGTTTTTTAACTTCGAATTTCCAAGTTTTTGTTATATAATTTATAGACTAGCCAGTTTTGAGATTTCTGAATAAACCCCGCTGACCTTGTTTTAGCTTGGATTAAATTAACTAAATCTGGGTAACTCTCGTCCGGAAACCAATTTACTTTGCTAAACGTATATATGAGGAAAACAAGAGAACAACATTCAGTTAAAAATTCCGGTGGCACACTATATACTGAAGATTTAAAAAAATTACTCTTTAAATTTACAAATGTAAAATGTAAATATCAATAATTATAATCCTACAATCCACAGAAAAAATCTGCTGTGTTGTTGTGTTTGGCATTTAGCAACAGATTATTATGAATGCGAAAGAAAAAGCCGCGGCGTCTCTACTCTATACCGTCTGCCCACATAACCAACCTACTTATATTAGTAAGTTAGTAACACAGTTGGCTTATGATGTTTGGCTTTTCAAGTTTCTGCATTTTCAACATTTTCCGAGTAAGTAATAAATTAAGCACTAACTATTTCTTTGAATATTGTTTGTTGCTACTGTTTGGCTATGAATTATGAAATTTGTTTTAAATAACTATAGCTTAAATATGTGCATCGTCTTTTCGTGTATTTTCAAAGATGCAAGTTGCTAACTTACACACTAGCAGCAAATATGAGCAATCTATTTTTAACTATGCCATTTGCATAGGTATTTTGAACCATATCTGAATAGTTCCACCGTTGAATTATATATCAGCTTTCTCACACATTTGCATATAATTGTAGATTTGAATTACTGGAAAAAAAATTCATAAAAAATTACCCATAGTTGTAATTGTGAGCCGAACAGACATGTCACGACTATTAGATGGGATAATAAAGTTGCATTTCATCTCCAAAACAATATGACGTAGACGTAGTTAGAGACGATCAAGACTTCTCTGCTTCTTGTAATTGATTTCGAAAATTCGAATACAGTACAATAATAATGGCAAAAGATGAATGGTTTTTTTCCTACACATGCTCAATGCTCAGGTATAGTCTAGATATGTGTTGTAAAATAACATCTTTATTAACAGAAAGTAATAGCCGAAGACCATTAACATCACATTGACGTGAATAGAAAACCAAACCAAGTCCAAATGTTGCAAGCAACCGAAGCAATGAAATGAGCTACTAAGCCCCAAAGATGGTTTAAAAAAGTTTTCATAACAGTTAATCCGAAAAGTCCAAGTCAACAAGTTCATCCTGAGCTTCTGAGCCCTCGTCTTCCATTGACATTTTCTTTCGCTTTTTTTGCCCTTGGCTTTTCTTCATTTTCTCTTTTAAAACTTTTTTCGTCTCCAATTCTACGATCTTTCTTTTTTTCTTAGAAGATTTTGCAGGGGTATCCTCAATATCGTCCAATTTTGTATTACAATCTTCTTCAGAGTCACTTTCATCATCAGCAAACATGGTACCAGAAAATTCATGTTTATCCATCATTTTTCGTTTACCAGCTTTTGATGGTTTAGGGATCAGTTTTTCTTCCTTCGTTTGGGTCTTAGGATTTATTAATTTGGCTTGCAATACTTTGCTTTTCTTAAGCTGTTCCTTTGCAAATGCTAATATTGGAGGAGGAGGTTTGGCCGTTTCAACTTGAATACGAAATATTTGGTGAGTCTTGATATCTGATAAAGAGACTGTTCCATCATCTAAAGCCTTTTCTCTCTTTTTCTTGATATATTCACTATTGGCTTCAATCTAAGAACAAAAAAACACTGTCTTAATAACTTCCAATAATAACAGTTTTAAGGAGTAAGGAGGAATGTAAATATTATTTAGCATACCTTTGCAATCAGCCCTTTAAATTGTTTCGAAATTTCTGGATTTTTACAGCCTTTCTTCAGAAAACCTTTTAATTGAATTAACAATGGTGTGACAATTTCAGGGAATGCTAACTGGGAAGCTAAACATTTCATTCCTTCTAATAAACATTGGAAAACGTTTTCAGACACCGATTTAGCATATCCACTCTCACTAGAATCAGCTTTTAGACAACAAGTCATGTCTAATGGTCTGACAGAGAATTTTGAAATTGTTTTTCCTTTAAAGTCAATTTGAGGGAGGATCTACAATGAAAAATCATTTATTTAAAACAATAAATTACATGCATAAGATTTGAGATGCTGACTACCGCTAGAACATCAACAAAATTGGAAGTAAAAAAGTGTAATACCTTACCTCTACAATTTGAGGAAGAATCGGTATAAAAACTCCACTCTTATCTTGTAAGTTTGTCAGCATACGTATAATATGAAACCTCAAAGGAATAAACTTTTTAGCAGGGGACAATTTTATTGTTCCAAATGCAACCTAGAGTGATCAATACATTCAGTGTATAAAATTAAACATGACCAATTATAGGATCTAGGATGTGATCAGAAGAATATTATAGTCATAATTGGCTTTGGCAATTAATAATTTACCTGTACGACGGGAAAAATTAATAGCTTCAAATTATCGTCGTCATTAGCCGCTGCTTGAGCCAAAACGTCAGCCCATAAATGAAGAGAGTGGATAAATTGCCAAGAATATACAATTCTTGCGGTTTCCTTTTTTGTCTGATCATTTTGTGCGCTCCCAGCGGTTACAGCATTTCTTACGTGAATAGCAAGCTGTCTAATAAATGGAAAGGCCACAGTATATGCAAGAGCAGTGTCCAGTAAATACAGTTCCACTAAACTACGCCGCATGAAGTTGATCACCGGCCAAGTACTAGCAGAAGTAAATTTGCAGTTGGCTACATAGGACAGGTACATCATCTAATAAACAAACGATATTTTTGATGAGGGCGAAATTTATACCATTAAAAGTAATACATAATGCTAAATGCCATAATAAGGAAGCCATGAAATGATAAAAAATATACTCACTTTGTATGACCGGAGCAAAAAAACACTGCGATTATAATTAGCCATTTTCATTATAGTAAGAAATGCAACAACTTTGCATGAATCTTCTCCTTGTGACCAGCAGTGAATAAGAACGCGCAAAAGCTTGTTGCTTTTCGATCCTATGATTGCCCAAAACCCGCTCATTTTTTGACAATGCTTAAGAACGGCAGCAATAGCTTCAGCGTTCCCCATGGATTTCAAAAACTGAAAAAAAAAAATTATTATTGATGAACAAATGAATGATTGACAAATATAAATCAATACAATCATCATAAAGCAAATTATTTTATTTATTTTCAATGTACCTGCACAAGAGCACCCATGTATATGGAGAGTTTTTTCTTCAGCCTCAGCCACTTCTTTTGACATTTTTGCAACATTTCCATCGGTTTGTGATCAAACCGTTTCTCTGCTAGAGTTTCGTTATTTGACGCTTGTAAAAATCTAACACAAAATCCCTTTATATTTTTGATGCACAGGCGAACTAATGCATTGAAATTCGTTGGACCCTCCACTTTCCACTTTTGAGACTGGGGATCTTCTCCTTCCAGTACGCTGGACACTGCACACTCAAACGCTTCAACAACGTTTGTAAAAACCCCCAAATCTCTGTAAAGTAAACAATATAATTCATAATATGTTTTTAATAATACTTATTGTGATTTTATTTGCAACAAGAACACATAGAAAGGAATAAAAATGTCAAAATAAAGATAGGTAAACCTAGCTAGGAAAAGGATAGGGGAAAAACTTCGGCAAAGACTTAGAAGGAAAACCCTAACCAACTGAACTGAGAATGCAACCCCAGCATATTTATAATTGTTTTAAAATCGTTTAGATAAAAGTGAGTTACACTTGACAAGATAGGGGAACTTCATTTTCTTAAAATTGAAGTCAATGGAAGAAAGTAGTAAAATACCTTGTAGAGTTAAGTTTTTCTTCCCAATACGAAATCACATGAAGATTTACAATTCTCTTTTTCAAAAAGTTGGTAGCTTTAATGTTGCTATCTTCAACTGTTTTGGACTTCAACTCATTAAATTGTTCTTCCTCTGCTTCAGAATCAGATGCTTCCTAGAAAAAAATTAAAAATCTAATTTAACAAAAAATTCAATCAAGGGGTAGAAGTTTCTACGTATTGAACTAACTTCTAGCTGGTCGGGAGGCTGATGGAGAGCGTCTTCGTCCTCATCTGTCTCGCTAATTTCATCATCATCGTCCTCAGAATCTTCAAACTTGAGCAGATCGGCATCATTTTCTTTGAGGTAGGCAAAAAATTCCGGATCCAAATCCTCCAAGTTTTTTAATGATTGCTTGTATTGATGAACGGACGGTGTCTCATCATCCCCAGATTCAGATTCTTGCTCTGCTTCTCTCACAAACGCGTCCTCATTTATTTCTCCATTTCCATTTTCTTCTACTTCCTCTAATGAGCCATCACTACTTGCGTTCTCTACATCTGATTCTTCTAATCAAATCATAAAAAAAGAACTAATTTAGCAAAAACGTAATTTCATGCTGTAAGGTTCTGCAGTCCATAAGTACTTCACAATCATGAAAGTACTACCGTAGAATACTAACTGCAATTAAGGAAAAATACAGTTGACAGCGAAACGATCTACGGAGGCCTTCTGCCTTACCTTGTGACTGTTCGTTTTCACTATCACTCCCACTCAATGCTTCCAGAAAGTCATCGAAAGTTTCAGCCTCTTGTACAGACTTTACTGCCTTTCGTTTAACCATCTTGTACCGTATTCTAATTATTTGCAACGCCACTTAAGCTTCCTCTTCTGGTGTTTCTTCTGGCACAATTACTGCTGGTGCAGGTGCAGGCAAAGATTCTTCAATGATATCAATGATTTCGTCAATTTGCTGTTCTGTCAACCTTTCTTCACTCTCTTCAACGATTGTTTGTATATCAATTGGTTGGATGGGTCGCTGGAACAATAATTTACTATTATTAACTACATTTGTAATTCTTCCTTACCCTGAAATGAGAACGGTACGAAAAGCCCGTACATGTGACCTGTCTATACAAAAAAGATGATAAATACTATTTTAAGTTTACCGTATTTAGTATTGCTAGCTTCTCAGCTTTTGTTAAATTGTAAGGATGTATTTTTTTAACGAATAATTCGATTGCTTCTTGAGTTTGGTGCGCGCAAGGTGATTGCTGTAAATACTGTAGAGCCTCGTATGTTATTGTAGAAAGGTGTGTATTTGACTTCAACTTTTGGGCTCTCTCGAGATTTTTGGATCCGTGCTCCTTCAGCTCTTTAAAAAATTCTAAAACCTACAACATACAAATCGGCTGTCAAATCATTGCACTGAAAATAACGCTATTAAAGCAATGTCGTAATGCATTTAAAAATTTAAGAACTTCACTCACTTCGTAATTGCTTAGGTTAGCTACGAACTTGCATTTGTCCATTCTATTCCCATGTTAGACTAATACGATTCGAAATCGAACACCAGAATAGCTATAGTTGCTGATTCTGATAATTTCACGACGGCTTAAATCTTCAACTTAATGTAATTAATTAACTAATTATAGCCAGCGACTGAAGTGAAACTTGTGTCTCTCGTTATTACAAAAAAACACACGCTTTTGGGATTGCATGCTGAAATCGGCTTCCCGCTCTCAAACACTTAATGCTTAACCACTGAATAAGGATTTACTGTGAGCCAAAAACTGATTTGCTGTTTACGAAATCGCAGAGCATCGTTGTAATCTTTTGTGCCGTATATTCAGCAAAAATTGGACTTGTCAATAAAATAATCAACGTAAATGTTTATTTTATCGGACTCAAATTCAACTGAACATTAATTGGATGTGAATGAGAACTGAAGACACAAGCTACGTGGTTATAATTAGCCAAAACTAGAGCAGTTTTATTACATAGACACATGCAACATTAGCGAATGATCGAGTTGTGAATGAGCTCAATGATATATTATGATGACTCTACAGCCTCTATGGATTATAAAATTCAAGTAGTCAGTATCCTCTACTTTCAATTAACCAAAATAAAACTACTCCCACAGATATTTCAAGAAATAAATTAGAGCAGGCATAAATTGAGAAACATAAGTTTAATTTACACGGTTGCTGTATAATTTCGCATAATAAAGTTCACAGAATATTATGGTCAGCTCAAGGGCAAGCTTAGCCCTTGTAGGTAAAATATCATAATTATTGAGCAGGTGTGAGCGTGAGGACAGCTCTTTTTAAGCAATCATAATGCACTGCATATATTTAGCACGAAGGGCAGCTGGTTAGACTGTTGGGATCAGATAGTGGACTACTTGAGCTTCCGAGCCCCAAGGAAGCACATGAAGCCATGTTGCTCCTTTGGTTCGTAAAAGGTGGGCAGAAAAATTTCACAGATGGCTCACATGGCAAGAAATCGGGGCATGTTAAACATTTATCCCAGTAGCATGGGTCTGCTTGCAATTGTCTCATCTTGCATCTTCGTTCCTGGCACCTAAAACACAAAAAAGTGGGTCAGTCAGAATTGCGAAAAAAATCTGTCAAATGTGCGTAACATGAGGTTATCTCTACCTTCCCCAAGGGAATAGTCTATATGTTTCACATTGCATCCGGCTGTATACTTTAGGAACATTAAACTGACGGTGATGATCATAACAAGATGAAAGTGCCAGATCCAGAGCATCCTTCGGTGCACATGGATTTTCATCACAACGAATTTTTTTGCCAGACTTGACGGGAACGCAAATAAACCTGACCATTGGGGTGCAACATAATTTGTTGGCATCTTGAGGAAATAAAGCCGCGCTGCAGCAAGAATTACGACGTGGCTTTTTACAACACGCCATTTGAAATTTGAAAATTAGGGTTTTGAACAATGGACAAGGATTATAACACGGCAAATTTAATGATTTATTGATTGCTACTTGTGATTTATTATTGCGTTGCAAAATTAGTCAGGCATTGCTTTATGCTCTCGTGTTAATAACAATCAATTTACTTATGATTGTGAAAGCGCTCGTTATTTAAGTTTCTCTGGACATTACTAGGGCAATATGAAACGATTTTAACTGACACTGTTTCTTGACTTCTCTTCAAGCTTTTAAGAGCAGCAGTCCAGCTATAACACAATACATGCAGAATGCAAGGTATATAATATGTAGAATAATATAACCTAAACAAAGATAATTATTATTATTCAGAGTTTCAGACAGGCTCATTGTATGCAACTTCAACTTACTATTCATATGAGATCTAAAGAATGAAAAAAAAGGTGCTCAAAGTCCAAAAATCATTGTAGCATGATTTTTTTGCACTACAAAACTAGAATTGCATGACGCAAGCAGCTAACGAAAAACTTGCAATCAATGTTATATACCATGCTATCAAGAATAAGAAAATTTCGCATGGGGCACCTAGAGACTCTCAACAAATGAATGCATCTTATCATTGCCATCATTAAACAGTATTGAATGCATGTGTTCTAGGAAAAATGTAGTTTGCAACAAACTTTTTAAACAACATGTAGTTTTCAACGTCTAGCCTATTGATTTAACTGACTCTAACCCTTTTAGCTAGCATTAATAGCTATTTACGCTTGATAAACATTTCAACGTCACCGTCGAACCTTAAGGGAAATTTTCGAGTACCGTTGTAAATGCAAAAACCAAAGTACAAAGTTATTTAGTGAGGCTAGATGCTAACCATACGAGCATGCAATATATTGCATGCTCGTATGAGTACTGCATATATGCAGTACTTGTTCTACCTTTAGTAGTCTTTTCTATGTGCGAGTATGTTTCCGTGAATTGCATTAAGAATCATATGGCGTATAAAACGTTGGATATTGTAGTACTAACTATATACAACTTTCATAATATTACCGTGCAGTGGGCAATAATATTGCTTTGCGCACATATACATTTTTTGTAGTAGCGCTCTCAGACCGTACGAGTTGTATATAGGGAAGTAGAGTAGTCATTCATTGTTGTGCAACAGCAGTAGAAAAAATCGAGGAAAGGAGAGAGGTGTTGCTCCTACTTGTATTATTATTTTTATTTAGACTTTTTGAAAACTGTGGTTTAATTGTTGTGTGAATTGTGGGGAAATAAATTATACAGTTTGTATATATTTCTAGTTTAAAATGTAAACAAGTTCTAGGTTAATTCAATTCGGTTAGTTGGAATCTGTGGGGTGTGAGTGTTTGGAGGTAGATAGAGATATGATTATTATGAGTGAATGCGAAAATTGAAAGTGGGCTAATTTATTGATTGGAAGTTTAATGGGTGAAAAAATTGGGATTTGTCAAAATTGAGCCATGAGTTTAATTACTACAGTATTTGGAGAGATGTAGGAGATTGTTGCGAGTGGAATATTAAAATTTCGAGTTTGTACGACACGCCCATTCCGAAAATTTGAGTTTCAACGGAAATGGAAAGAATAAACTTAAAATTCGGGAATATTGCGCTTGTAAATTAGGAAATATTGAAAGATCAATATTTGGATTTTGGAGTCAGCTAGGTAATAATGAATATTGTTAAATGATCAAAGATCTTTGTCATTGAAGTTTATAATTTTGTGGAATTTGATAATTTGTTTAGGATGATAATTCAACTATTCACTTGTTTGTTTTCATTTTAGTTTTTGGCAACGTCGAAGTATTTCCATTCCTGTCATCCAACTTTTTTGATTCGATTTAGCATTGGCTCTCCAGTTGACTTGCAAACTTGCTAGTTGAAAAAACTGGAATTCATTTCTACTTTTTCAAATCTCCGGATATGGAGTTACCCGGAATACACTCGTCAGGACGATTTAGTGAATTTAATAATGTTCGCGATCACCATCAGAGAAATAGAAGCGTGGATATTGGGTACGTGTAAAATTTCATTGATTCCATTTTTAATTTAGGATTTTTTTAAATTCCTCACAAGGGTGTAGAATCTTAGTATACAAGATCAGTAAAAAAACCTTCCAGGGATGGCCATTAGCAATTTGTTGGTATGATCTGTTTGTTTAATGGAAAAGTTTAAGAAAGTTAAACTCTTCTACTGTTGAAATGTGGACAAAATACGGTTGTCTGTGTTCCCATTCTGACTTTGATTGAACATTTGCAATGCTTGCCTGCCAGATAAAAGGTTACATTTTTCTTTGTCCGCTAAAAAATTAAATCAGTAGTCCTCATACTGAACCTTAATAGATAACAATTTGATCCCTTTTCGCGTTCTTTTATTATTTGTGGTTAATGTATTTCAATTTCAAGCATTTCAGTGATGACTGATGACTCATGACTGGTCTGTTATAATCTTTCCATTCCATAAACATGTGCAGCCATAGCCATTGTTGGTTGGTTATGTACATTTTGTGATAAAGCATTCGAAATTGTGTGAGGGTAGAAGAATGAAAAAATACTAAAACTATATAGAGTACGTTTACTTTCATCTAATCAATTCACCAAATTCGGGAAGCTTGACACTTATAACCTTTCATTTTTTTCATGCACTCACATTTAGTGCTAAAACTTTCACCTTCCATGCACTTGATAAGACAAAAAGAGAATTATGAGAGGCGTTGGCCAAGCTATCTCAGCGACCGTTTCAGCTTGGGCCAGTAAATGTAACTTTTCGCATTTAGATTATTCGTTCCTTTTATATAGTTTGGTATGGAGGAAAGCGAAAAATAAACAAGAGTAAAGTTATAATGCCGTCAGGAATTCACTAATAGCTGAGAAGCTTTTACCAAACGAACCAATCTCGTTGCATGAGAAACTTAAATAAAACCCCTATCCTATTCTTTCTGTCAAAGTTATCTATATCACGATATTGATATTGCGAATGATGAATGTCAGGCAAACATAACACTATCGTATTCTATTTATAGTTGGTTTTTACAATATTGCGTTATAAAAACTATCATGCATGATTATTTATTAGAAAGGCCCAAGAAAAAGAGCAAAGATAAAAGGTCGTGCAAGCTGTATCCTCGAACTTTTGGTTGGAAATATCGAATTCTATGGAGTCCAACTATCATACCACATACCGCAGGACTTTCTCACATCAAATAGTTTGCTTTGCACTTTTTATTAGCTTGTGACGTGAGAAGCGGAGAAAGGTCTTTGTACTGGCTACTAATCCAACAAAATGTAGGTCCACACAAAGGTGATAGAATATAATGTCTAATAATAATGTGATGTTATATTCTACCACCGTGGGTCTACACCATGAAAGTTCTCAACAATCCGAAATTCGTAATAAGTTGTAGGCCTTAGCCTTAACACCAGTATATTTGAATAAATATTTACAGAAAATATACCATTCGATTCGACACAATGGATACTCAGTTTGATTTTTTGTCAGGGTACTTTGGACTGATAATTTACAATTGTAGCTTGAGTAGTGCATGTTTTTTGCCACTGAATTAAATTTAGGTGGTTTGTTAGAAAGAATGCTTATGTGGACTATGTGGATGTATAGTTGTCTATTTTTTAGGCTTGTAGATTTATAGGATGTTCATGCATTGAAGTTGGAATGGAATGAAGCTCTAATAGACTTAAATGTGAATACAATCAAGAATCAAGGTCATGATCAAAGTCAAAGACTGTACTGGTGTGACTAAATAGACAGCGTTATCATGATTCCCCTAAACTCTCATTCTTTTTTTGTGGTGCATTTTGTAGCATGGAATGTGGTCACTCAATTTATAACAGAATGTTCCCAAACTACATGCATTTCACCCTGGACTTTAACCTACAGATGAATAATGTTTTGTGGAAGCTAAATATTTAGATCCAGCTATCTAGGCTATCTAATCGATGAATATTAAATTTTGTTATTATCCTTGGTCAAGATAGATTGTTATTGTCGTTGGTATAATGATAGAGAGATTTGTTAAACGTTCAAAATCAAACTAAATAGTCATACTTGTGCCCTAGATAGCCAATCAGTAATTTGCTTTATAAAATGTGAGGTAGTTTCCGATTTAAACGATTTATTGGACAATAATGTATTGTTCAGGGTGTCGGCTCACAGTTTATATAATGAGCAGATTAATTTATTTCTGTTCCTTCAAAGCCAAAATTATTCGCAAATCCTTTGTGATTTCGGAATCCACAGTTTTTATCTGGCACAAATTGAAGTAAACTCGAGTTAATGACCATGTGGTAATCAGTTATGACGCAGACGCTCAAACCAAAACTCAAAGCATTAAACTCATGATTGATTGTTAAAACCAGGAACCAATTGTGTCTTGTCTGTTTTTGTAAGCGGAAATAGTTCCATTAGCATAGCATAACAAAAAGCTATTTTATTATTGAATATCTTGACACGGACCCGACTAACGCCTTTTTGTTTACTTATCTCAAATTCTGAGAATGTGTTGTTTTCAAGAAGGCGTGAGTCATCTCTCCTCGTTCCTCATGTTTTGTTTGTGTCTCATCCCTTTATTTATTCTATTGACTTTTCTACAGCACATTAATAACTTGTGGTTATTGGTAATGAATGGTAGAGCAGACTATTCCAGTTCGGCTAAACTCCTAAACTATGCCCTTTTAAAATGACAGCTAACCAGAATGAGCATGTGGATTACATTTTTGAATTTGCATTACTTACAAAACTTACATTTTGTATTCGTCAATAGCAATTCATTATCAGGTTGCATGTGCACAAAGTTATGTTCATTTAGCATGTAAAGGATATGATAATCTTTATGAATGTTGGAAAATTTATTTTTCCCATTAGTTGCAGGCGCAGAACTCATTACATTACCGCACTGACTACTGAAAAGTAAAGCATAAATTCCAATTGCCAATGCAATATTTTCGTAATCATAAAGCAATGGAAAGAAACAGATCCGTGTTCTCATGCATTATAGGTAGAGAATTGAGGTTTTTTTTTGCTACTACATAGAATTTAAGTTTATAGTTAATCCAAATATTTTGTACGTATTTACGTAAATGATCTGCAAACTTGTAATCGCTCGCCATGATAAGATAATTTATTTTAAAAATTGAATTGGGAATATTAAAAAAGTATTAGTTATAATAGATAGGTTGGTTCGTAGATTGGCAACCTTTACCCGTTTACTTATTACTAATGCTCATTTTCTTTGAAAGTGCATAGTGCATTGTTTTGACAATACATTGCTTTTGCATGTTATTCAGTATGTTTACTGACGTCGCTGTCTTTTAGTAAGTTTAGTAGATTAGATAAGCTTTTTCTGATGACACATGAATGAACATCATCAAACTCTCCTTATATTTTGACCTTTAACCTATTTGAAGTTTGTGTGACTACTGGTATTGAAGATATGAAAATGAAAATATGTGTATAGTTATGCATTAATTTTAAAATTAAATGAAATCCCTGACCATAGAAGAATATTCAGTGCTTTCTTACCAGAGGCTGCATTATTTTCATATGCCATCTTTATCATTTCAATGTTTTTTTTAAATTCCAGGTCAGTTTTCAACGACAAGTCAAGCATGGAAAGTTGTCTAGCTGAGGAGAAAAATGGATCCGCCAACTGCATTGGGTCTAGTTGCCGCGGAGATATGCGTTTGGTAGTTGCTCCTTTGAGTCAAGGCACGGAAGAAGGGAATGAAAAGTTGGTAACGTTGAAGAAGCACACACGGAATCGAAGCTGGGATTCTTCGCAGATAAATTCATTTCTTCTCCATGACGACATTAGGCTAGGCATTGGAGATTCTGTAGATCTCCATTTTGCCTCTGCTGCGGTGAAACCCATGTCTTTATTTCCATACCGAGGCCTGAGTATGAAATTGAAACATGAATGTCATCAAGATTGCAGTGTGAACTTACTAGAGTCACAACCAGGGAGTGGAGACTCCAAACTAAAATGTGTTTGCTCAACAAATTCTGATGACTCGGGGATCTGCTCTGGTGCGAGTGGAACCACTGGATCAGAAACAGATGATGTGATCAGTGCCAGTATCGTGTGTGACAATGATGAAGATGTAGAGGAGGTGGACTATGATAAAATTCTCAGTGTTTGTGATACCGAAAGCCCCCGGCTAAGCCTAGAATTGGATATGGACCCCACAACTTGCTCAAATCTTGTGGCTTTTAGTGAACACTTTAGTGGTGGAGAAGATAGGGAGATGACCACTTCTTGTGAGTCAAATAGTGTTTATGTTTCCCAGGAGACTACTGACCTTGAAGGAAAGGTTGCTGAGCCCAGTAAAGTTGACCATGACAAAAGTTTTAGTGAAAGTGAGCCCCCACACGCAGTTGTGACAACCTCCTTAAATTTTTCTCTACTCAATAGAATTAGAGCGAATACGAAGACGGCTCGGAATTCATCAAACTCTAAAGCATGCAGTTCTACAGCATCGATGTCAGGGAGTACGAATAGCAATACTAGCAATGGCGTGAGTCCATCAACAAATATTGCCACGGGAATGCGTAGTAAGCTGAGACTGAAGCTTGGAAATAGTAAAAACAAATCCAAAGCTGGCAGCTCAAATTTTAGTGAAAATTCCAAGGATGTAGTGGAGGGGGGCAAAGGTACCCAGGAGAAATTTGTAGAACCTACCATTTCGAAACCAGGATGCAGTATTTCCACTCTATCCAGTGGTGTAGTCACTGACAATACTCAAGAAATTGGATTCAAGACGGAAACTGTTGATTCTGTCGGTAATTTATTATCTACGGTTGATGGGAGTACAAAAGATGAGCTCGAGCTGCAAGCTGCTTCCAAACAGCAGTCTTGGTTGTTAAGATTTTTTGAGAGTCAAGTTTTCAACATGTCATTTGCTGTTGGTTACCTTTTTACGTCCAAAGAGCCCGGCGTACAACAATACATTGGTATTTAAAAGTTTGTGTACTTTTTTTTACTGGAGCTAGCGAGGGCGAGCTGAAGTAAATTGTTATTGATTTAACCATATTGATACTATTACAGTGAATCGAATGTTTGCCTTCCCCGAGAGCGAAGTAGATTTTTATTTGCCCCAACTGGTGACTATGTATATACAAATGCACGATGTTGCTGAAGTCCTTCATCCGTATCTTATCAGCAGGTGAGTGTTCATTTACAGTTTCACTTTGGTGCTTTCAGCAGTCTGCTGTGAGTAATATACGTTGCTGTACTTTTTGAGGTCTTGTTGTCAGTAACTATTAGTTGGGCTCTGCTAATCACTTGTATATTATTTTTATCTACCACTTTCATCTGTGTTTTCTGTATCAGCTGTATTTAAAATGTGATCATGAATATGAAGTTTGTAATTTTGCTTGTATAGATGCAGAAAATCAGTGGATTTCAGCCTGCAGTGTGCCTGGCTATTGGGAGCATATTCTTCGGAGTCTTTATGTCATTCCAGAAAAAGGTCGCACAGTACGAAATTGAAGGAACTGATTTTAAGGGATGATCTAAGGTATGAAATACTCACAATGAGATGTTTTTGGTAGGTGGCAGAGTTGTGAAATGAGAAATAGCACAATTATTTAGAGAGTGTCTGCAAAAATACCTGACAATATTGGTTCCCAACTCTTAAGTTTGTGTATGCCACGAAGGACAAAACAAATTTTGAAAATAGAGAATCAATTTTCGATTTTTTTGATGGAAAATAAAATCGGAAATATCTCTAAATCAAGGATGCTTACCGTGTTTTCGATTTTGGTGACAAGGCTATTTAAATGTATGTTAAAAACACTTTTTGAAACTGTGGAAGTTAGCGGCCGTGTGGGGAACTAATAATTTTTGGGGTTCTTATTGAAATTCTCCAGCTTCATTTGAGCTATTTACATTGCATTTGCAATTAACAACTCTGCCACCAAATTGTACTATTTAATGCACCATGCACCAATGCACCCAATTTTTTGGACATTTAAGACTGCCGGAGTAACGGGGTTTTCCAGTAACTTTTTTACACTAAAGTTACAGGAACACCTGAATACCCCGTTACCCCAGCGCTCGTAAATATTCTTACTATTCTATATTCTAAATATCAAATAATCAAATGTTTATATGCGTTTCCTTCGTCGTGACATTTTCGTATTATTATCTTGCAGACCTAGTGATGGGAGAGGTATGAAGAAGCTTTCCCTACTCCAATCTCCTACATTGCCTGCAAGTGGACTCCTGTATGTGGAATGCGGCGGAAAACCGAAAACACATCAGCGTTCTCTATCTGATGCTTCTGTGCTCAAGCCCGGATTAAGCGAATCCAGTATTCGTGTTGAACCAGATAGCATTTTCAGTCATAAACGGGTTGGCTCATCTGGACTGCCGAAAAATCGATTAGGAGACTTGACGTCTGGTCATGGATTTGACAACGGCTGCATGTGCTTTGAGCCGGTTTTTGACAGTCTAAGGCCTACAGAAGGCGGTTGTGTGTGTGGTGTAAGTTAGATAGTTTTACTGTTATCGTCGAATGGTTGAGATTTTTTTATTACGAGTATTTGTCTTTATTTGGCTTTTATTTTGGAATAGGCTCCTCGGCTGAAACCGCAATTGGAATTTATGAATTCTCTCATTCAAATTGGCAAAAACCTGTCAACGATACCTACTAAGGGCGACAAAACACCCAAATTGATTGCAGAACTGAATCTCGTCAATCTTAATTTACCTGCTAGGGTGTGGCTTCCGGTCCATGGCTCATCTCATATTGTTCTACGAATTCCTCCTCAGGACGCTACAGTATTAAATTCTAAAGATAAGGTACGGTTTTGATTTTTTTTATACAGGTATACAAGTTGGATATTCATAAAATAGGATTTTATATATATTAGTTAATTGGATTGGTTTCTCCGGGTTGTGGAATAACTCAATACTTACTGACTTTTATTTTCCATTTACAGGCTCCATTTTTAATGTATGCCGAAGTTTTGGAAGTGCCAGATGTTCAAACAGTCCGAGTGCCATCAAAACCAACTATCAATAATCTATTAAGACATTCTAGATCTGAAGAAAATATAGCTGAAGGTGAAACTATGAATTCTCACAATATTAATGGTAAAAATGCAAACGTCGAGTCTCCTCATCTGCCATCTTCAAGTAGTATGTCCAAATCAAATAGTAGCTGTACAGATCTGAACGTTGGTGCAGATTGCTGGTCTCAAGAAGATGATGAAATATCTCAACAGGTTAGTCTTCAACCCACAAAATGCATGCATGTAAATGTGAAGAAGGCTACAGAACGTAGTCGAAAGCTTGACGATGAAACAATGTCCACATCCTATAACCCGTCTAACTCACTTAAAATGTAAATGTCTTGGTGTTTTTCAAGGCTGTAATTTTTTTTTGTCTTGCAGTATCTTCGATTGAAATCTAAACGCTGCGACCGCGATACTATTTCGCAGATGAGTCAAGACTCGTGTGATTCTCGGGAACCATATTCGATTCCAGCCTTAGAAATACGAAAAAGACTCGAGTCAGACTCTCTAAATTTGACAAAAACAAGTTTCCGAAGGGATCCTGAAGATCCAAGTGCTTCCGTTTTGAAAGAACTTTTTGAATCGAAGGTATAGTTACAAATGAATGTTTGCATCTTTTAGACAAATAAAACTTTTTTTATAAAAATGCAGACTAAACAAAACCATTCTTTACAATTTTGATTTCATTTCAGGAACTACGAATAAAAAATAGTAGTCCATATGGTCACTTGAATGGTTGGAAGTTGCTACCTTGTATAGTTAAATGTGGTGACGATTTAAGACAAGAACTGTTAGCATTTCAATTGCTCTCTTTATTGAAAGAAATTTGGGCTGAAGAAAAAGTGCCATTGTGGGTGCGTCCATGCCGGTAAGTATTGATTGAAAATATCATCTGATATGCTGAGCTTTTTTTGCTGGCTTATAAAATTCCTTGTCTTAAAAAATTTGCTATTACTTTATGTTTTCAGAATTTCAGTTTTGTCAAGTGACAGTGGAATGATTGAACCAGTGGTGAATACTGTATCTTTACATCAAATCAAAAAGCAGAGTAAAATGTCGCTAATGGAGTATTTCCAACAAGAATTTGGACCCGTGAATTCTGAAGCATTCCTAACTGCTCAAAAGAACTTTGTGGAAAGTTGTGCTGCATATTGCATCATTTGCTATTTGATTCAAGTGAAAGATAGGTTTGTAAAATGCCCATATGATACTTTAGCTGAATATAGCAACAGTATAACGCTTGGTGTACTTACAAATTACTTTGAATTCACAGGCACAATGGAAATATATTGTTAGACACTGATGGTCATTTGATTCATATTGACTTCGGGTTTATTTTATCAACATCGCCTAAAAATCTTGGATTTGAAAGCTCCCCTTTCAAGTTGACGGACGAGTTCGTTCAAGTGATGGGTGGACCGGACTCTGACATGTTTGAGTATTATAAGATTCTCATGTTACAGGTTAGCTGAATTTCTGTATTTACTATTTCTCTGATTGTGGAATTCATCGTAATTGCTATTGATTTTAAATCCAGGGTTTCGTAACGGCTAGAAAATACTCTGACAAAATACTCCATCTGGTTGAAATCATGCGTTCAGGTATGCCATTGTCTGACAATGAACTGGTGAATATTTTCTGCGCGCCAATTGCGCCCAATTAGCTTGCAATATGGGTTAAAAAAATCCTTATAAAATCTTCATTAATAACCCAAAATATTAGCTCTCAACGTTGAGGTTAGTACGTTTTAAGCAAACTGAAATTTTGATCCCAACTCAAGAATTAATTTTAAAAAAATCCTTAAGGAAATTAACTCGTAAAAATATCAGAATTAAGACCACCCCTTTCAATTTTTTCTGCTCATGTTTTGGAGGTTAAAGTTTTGTATTTGTTTTTGATGCTGTGAAAGTGAGAGCATTGGAAGCTAATATTTTGGATTCGTAATGAAGATTTTACGCTGCACATGTTGAGCTGCATTAAGATTAATTTGACCGTAAACGAACTTCACCAGTCCATTGTTGTTAGTGAATACTATTATAAATGAAACAATTAGACGAAGGGATTTATAGCATTAAAACTGGAATATTTCTAAAAATATTTTAGGCTCTCAGTTGCCTTGCCTGAAATCTGGAGTTTCAATCATCAGCTCCCTGAAAAGTCGGTTCCAAATGAGTATGACGGAAGACCAGTTGCAATCATTAGTCAATGATTTGGTTACTCAAGCTCTAAATTCATATACTACTACTCTTTATGACCGCTTTCAATATTTTACAAATGGAATCTTGTGATCTGTAAACCGTAGAATTGTTTTTGGCTACTAATGTGTATGATACTTCTTATATGGGATGCTATGATGCATCTTAGATAGTGCTTTTAACGTTTTCATACGGTTTTTCCTACATCGTGAGTTTGCATACTTTCCTGCAAGTGATAATGTAATCATTGTACGAAATAATATGTCATTATGCGCTGGTCCCTTCCCTCCTTAGAGTCTGTCATTTAGTTTAGAAGAGTATACCTTGGTATTTTTACATAGATAATCTTTCTTGAAAAACAACTGTTTCTAGTAGCATAATGTGTTATTGTTACTTTGCCGCAGTTTAATTTATTTTGATAGCTTTGGGTGAATTTCGAAACGATGGGATCATATAATTTTTGTTATGTATCAAGTTAATTTAATTTGCATGTTTACGCAACAAATTCTTATTTTTTCTGACCACATGCATCCTCCATTCCTAATATCTGAAGAAAAAGAAACTTATTGTTCCAATTCATTGATAATATTTTTCTAGTTCCTTCGTTGTATTCTTTTCAACTTTAGGACTATTATGAGTAGTTTACAGATATTTTTAATTTTAATTAATGAGTTATGGTATTGCTTGCTATATGTTCCTGGGAATCCTCTGTGAAGAAAATGCGATACGTTATTTGCTGATTATGCTGTTAGACTGTTGACTATTTTGTAATCTGGACTGATCTTACCATGTTGAGTTGAGTAGTTCATACAGAAAGAATTTGATTGCCATGATGAATAAATGTTCGTTAAACTCCAACACTGTATTTCGTTGAATTGAAAAACATGTGACATTTTCATTGGGCTGAAAACGTAGAACCAATAATTGCACAAATCTGTCCACCAGAACGCATTTATCAACTTCCTGTATAACTTGTAACAATTTATTTAATTACCGTACGTTACGAAGTCTCAATTATACACGAATACGCTCACAGACTATCTAATGTTAATTACAAGGGACACTATAATCATACATCCACTGATCTAACTTAAGACTCCTACATACAGCTAAAAACTACAACTCTTCCACAAATATGAGATCTTTAACAAAATTGTTACCTACTTATAGTTATGTATATTTTAAGTAAGAGCCTGACGCATTAAAAACACGATTCAAATCAATAGACACAAAAATTAGAGAGCAAGTGACAAATCAAAGAACGTTATGTATTGATGGACTCAAAACCAATGATAAATGAAATAATAACTATATACTTTTAATTCAGTCAAACATCTAAATGCAACGTGTCATTACATAATATCAATACAGGTTAGTTTAGTTAGTAAGTACTCTACAAAAATTAATAAAAAAGCATACTGAGGCATAATACTCAATAATAAAGAACTCACGTACAAAAAAAAATGTTACGAGGTAATACTTCCTCTGCAAATAAAAAAAAGATAACAAAAAATTTAACACAGTAATCAGATAAAACAAGTTACACAATACCTGCAATAGCAGCAAATAATACCATAGCCAAAACAGTTGTAAAGCCATAAAGGTACAATAATACACAAATATTAGACATGATACAAAAGATGCCCAATCTGGCCGAGTCAAAGTCACATAATAATACAAACTTGAGTAGTTTATAATTTAAATTAGCATAATACAAGTGATTCCTATACACAATATTTAAATACTTTTTAGTGCTATCAGAACTATTCTCAATATTCTTCTACCGCACGTAGAGAGAATAGAGACACAGAAGCTTATAATATAGCTACTTGAAACAAATGCATAATATTCACTGAATGGAGTTCTTCATGCTACAAAGGGATGTCATTTTACGTAATTTCAATAGATCGAGAGGAAGAAATGAAGACTTATTTGCAAAAAGGTAACCACTACCATATCCTCCGAAAAAAAATACATAAAAAATACAGATCAACAGTTACATATAGTCCCTAGTAAAATGATTTCTAATTTATGACTGACTGAGCAGTCATTAGTACTCCTCATTATTTCCAAATTATCCTTCCTCAGGTATGTATACAAAAATCATTTTGTTTTCCAAAGGCTTACAGTTTAAATCTCATGGTTTCCTACGTTATTGCGATCAACGGTAGAGTAGACGAGATGGGAAAAGAATACAGAGAAACGAAGATAACGAAACGATCATTTTTTGTTGCTCAGAAAAGAGAACATATTCTATTCTGTTGTCTCGTCACTAGCCAACTGATTATCTTCACATTCAGTTTCTTGGCTAGTGGCAGCCGCAGCATTATCTTCCTCATTCTGAGCATCATTATCATTCCCACCGAATTCTTCACACTCCTCTTGGCCGTTTTCATCTTCTTGCGCTTCTCCTTCCGTGTTATCTTCTTCACCTTCTTCCTCTTGTGACTGTCCAGACCCAACCAATGCTTGTAGGATTTGCATCATGTACATCATCATAGATCGTTCATTCTCCGCTCTTTCTCTTTCCATATCCAACCATTGTCGCTCAATATCTACCATTTCGGCTAAATATTGTACAATCGGATCATCAGTTGTGCTAGAGGAGTTAGTTGCCGTTGATGAGACACGAGGTCTTTTGGCAGCATTTATACCTAAATTTTGTAAGGTTGCTGAAAAAGAACGCTTATTTCTCATACCAGGCATGCCTCCATTCATTCTAAAGGAATAATAAAAGTATTCAATTAGAAAACAGTACTAAAGAAGCAAATAGACAATGTCAAGACAGAGTTATCAAGACATACTCAGAGAAACTGGAAGATTCGGCCGCTAACATTTGTTCTTCAAAATCTGAAGCCTCTTGATCCATATCATCTCCCATATTAAGATCATCTGCAGAATAAGACCGAGAGTTATCGTCCATTTCGTATTTTGATGAATTGTAAGCTTTAGAAAAAGACGCACCTGAGATGTCTAATAACAAAGCAAAAAAAGCAAAAAAAAACATCATTAAATGATAAATAAAATAAAAAATAAAAAGTAACACAAAAAAAATAAAGCGGAATAAATAAATAACTTACGTTTAGATTCTTGCGATGCGTTTTGAGATGTGGATGCCTGATTTTCCATACGAATTGGAGACTGTCCTTCACTCATACTAACTTCTGGAGAGAGAACATCGAGCATACCTCCATTATTGCTGCTTGAGTCACATTGTCCAGCTGATGAGTTTAAAGCATCTGGATTTCCATTAATTAAATGCTGATATTCTTCTACGAGCGCCAAATGGGCAGCAAGTCTGCAAATTCAGCAGCAGTTAAAATGTTAGTTAAGGCGGTCCGGACGTGCGCAACAGTTGCGGAACCTTAATCATATTTGTGTCTACTACTACAAGAAAGAATATTAAATGAATGCGGTTGGACTTAACCAACAATAAGAAAATTATCACAAAAATTCACAACAAAAACAATATCTAGAACATGCAACTAACCCAGATGAATTTGAATTTTGAGGGCTAATACTGACTCCAGGAGCACTTGTATTCTTGGCAAACGTGCTCTGAGCCGCAATAGCAATAGCATTTGGATTAGCTCCATTTGTGATAGTTCCGTTTTTCTTCCCTTCTAGAACGTCCCCAATGATTTTATAATAAGGGAAATTAAAGCTGCGGTAGTCTTGTTTAGACTTCTTTATTCGATAAAATATAGAAGTCAAGTTTTGAATTCGGTTTTTGCACTGTATAGCTGTTCTGTCATGACCATTTTCTCGCATGGAATATGCAATGGCTTCCCAAACTCTGAAGTTTCGGAAATTATGCTTCATTTGCCACTGCATATCAGGACTTGCCCATATTTTCAAGAGATCAAATGTTTCCTTCATGGTGAAGTTGTTGCTACGAGCTCTTCGGGAAGCGGCTGCATAAGCTTCATTTTGAGCAGCTGTGTTGTTCATGTGATTTCCAGCACGTTGAAACTGAAATGCGGTAAGTCCACCGTTGCCCAACATTTTTGCCATTTGGAGTTTTCTTTGAGCCGCACGGTGTTGAATTATGGAAAGAGAATTCCCAGACGCCTCTTTTTGAAGAATTCTTTGGAGTTTTGCACTGGAGAAAGATCCTCCGTCACGGTACTCGGATATATTGAGTGTTGGGGTGATTGTGACAGCAGTGTCGTCGTCACCTTCACGTAAGAACGGCCTGTATAATTGAACAAAATTGCATTATGGTTCTGATCTAAGTACGCCTCAATGCCTTGTGAGATCATTTTGAATACATATTCGGTGAATTATTACATGGCGTACGTAAGCTATGTGATGTGACACAGAAAAATACTAAACAAAAAAAATCTACAATAAAAGCAGTTTCTCAGAATTATATAACAGTCAGTAAGGGGATTTACATGATCACAATCATAATAGCCACCCAACAATAATATTTACACAAACGCTCATTATAAAAGATACTTTTCCGTAAAATAAAGTTTCGTACATTGTAAAATTTTGCGCCAGCTTTTTCAGTCGCTCTATCTTTGGGAGGGAGAATCGATTTCTGGAAGCTGTATTTAGGAAGACTTTAAAGGGGTAATCAGTCCCTGTCTGTTCGAAAAGTCAATGCTGCTTGGTCCTCAGCAATTCATTGATGGATCTACACATAAAAAGTAACCACAGTCAAACATAAAATCAACAAAGCTACATACCCCAACGACACAAACTTAAAAGAAAGCAACACTCAACAACTAAAAACGCAAAATTAATTTGTTTACCCATTAAAAATGTTTTATTTAGTTACAAATAATACTATCACCATTAGTTAATTATTGTCGAGTCGAACTTAGAGTATTTTATACCCAAAGTCGTCTAAATTAAACATTACTCCTCGTTTTCAATGACGACATTAAAAACGCAAAATAATCATTTTTTAAAATTGGAGCATTTCGCCGTCGGGTGGGCTATCAGTTCACTACCTTCAGAACTTCTTAATGCGTATCCGTAAATGATGTACTGCACATATATAAATTTTATGCTGTGGTATTCTAATAACAATTTATCAGTCCATTCTCAAACAGCCTTCTCAATCTGAAGGAAAATTCCCTCCCTATCATCCTGTTCCTGTATCATGATCCAGGTAAGAGCACAATTTTAAAATAGTCGAAATTACCTGTGTGTCCCTGAGATCGAAATTTTCGATACCTATCTATCTCCCCCAAATGCAACAAAGCACACAACTCCACGAAAACTTGTAGCACCACCAAGAAACAATGAATAACACTGGTATTACTGGTAACTAATTACTATAACCAAGGTGTGCATGTATATAAATTATTGATCACACACGAAGCGAACTAGTATAGTGTTTTAGATTCCAAATGCGTCATATTCATCATTAAATGATGTACAAAAAACTCCAGCGTCCTTTAAATGAGCAGAGGCCCACTCGTTTGGTTACTGCTCCTCACCACCAACACTGGATGTGAAAAGTTTACTATTATTATGATCTTCCTCTCGTTTACGGCTACAGCCGAACCATACTAAATGGAGGCATGTATACTTTAAAAGTGGTAAGTTGAGTAAGCATTATTTCTCTGTCCCACTCTTCTGGGCATATAGACATAGGGAGAAACGAAGATTCAGGATTGGAACAAAACATAAACCTGCATTAAAGCGCGTATCCGACCGACCGAACTCTAACTCTAGTTGCCGAATCTAACACGACCAAACGAACTTTAGGCTATAGTAGTACCTACGTAGTTATATGCATCCAACTAACTAACTAACTGAAACTAGTACTACTGCTGAGGCTGACTATCCCTAGTTTTCATCTTTTGAAACCATAAACTTTTCATCATTTTATAAGAGATCTAGATGCATATATTTATTAGGCTCCTCTCCGTGCTCACTTGAATGTATGTATGTCAAGTTAATAATACAACTTTAACTACAGGATGCCATGCGCATTCACGAAATTCGGAATCTAATTATAAATTAACATTTCGTTTTAAGTATGTAGGAGACGGCGATCGATAGTTAGTTAAATGGGCCTACGGGCCTAGCCTCTTTTAAGTAGGATGTTTTGGAAGATAGTTCGAATACTTGTTTTCGTATAGCAAAAAAATATAGCACAAAATAACTATGGATAAATATTTTAGAATTTTTCGTTAGCCAGTTTTATATTTGCTTGTGAAAGTTGCGATTATCCCTGCCGTATTAAAAAAGTTGCCTGGAAGCACTATATATTCGAGGCTAGCAAAACTTTTGTAACAGGAATGTTAGAAAAGTCCATATGCAGCACATTCCAATGTCCAATGTGATGTGGGAATGAATGAAAGAATCAAAAAGAAAACAAAGCATCCTTTCTTTCAACCATTTATGTATCGTGGCATGTATACAAACAAAGATTTCATATCCTCTCAATTCCAGAATATTGCGCTGGAGCTGTCTCCTAAAAACTAATTTTTGTTAAAACGTGGAGAAAAGAATGGCAACTAAACTAGAAATCAGTTAACTGCAGGTTAAGGTGAAACTTAATTAAGTCTAGAATATTGAAACATTCTACCTTGCATCGACTAGACAATCAAAACAGTTTTAGCCACGATTTTACAACAATGAAAAAATTTCCCTTTCCATGATGGCATTCGTTCAACAAATCTTTCAACATACCTAAATTCAGAATCCAAATTGATTATCTCTTGTGTGGCTTGAACTTTCACACCAAACCAAGATTAAAATAGTGAGAAAAAAACACTGGAGAGTAATAAATTTGCCGGCCCAAGTTAGTTACACGAAAGAGCTTGCTTTAACACAGTAAACGACTGAATGGTAATTATTCCTCGTAAACCAGTATAGATTAAAAAGATGCTAACTTGAAGCAAACTTAACTACAGCAAATAACGAACATGCACTGTAGTTATACTGTTTCATCATACTTACTACCATAACTTCACTGTAGCCAAAATTCAGACCCGACTTAACTGCTATAAGGACAGTGTTGAACAACAAATACCTTACAACATTAATAATGCGAAGCTTTACTGCAGTCAAAGGTTCTATCCATGGTTTCCGTGCAACCAAGTTATATATAAAGTATCATGTTATGCCCAGAGACATGTGGCCTTGGTTTAGCACACAGCTCCTTTAGGCATGGGTAGCTTAATGTCAATTAACTTTACTGAAGCGATGAGCTTCCAAAAACCATACAAGATGGCAATCAATGTGCACAAGCACGGTTGTTTTCCATTTGTTGGCTAATTTTTTACTCCACCATTACCATTAGTATTTTGACACACCTACAATTCTTCAAACATAAACTAAATATATCCCTTCATTAATCTGAATTTATAGCGTTGGCAAAAATTGGCCAGATTTTTGACAACCGACGTATTGCTTATTGAGCGATGAAAAAATACTAATGTCATTGAATCATGCAGGTGGAGTGATAAATATTAGGTATCTTTTATTGATGATAATGAAACTATGTATAGTTATAAGCACAATAAAATGAAATTCATATCAGTCAGAACAGTATCCAAATTCACCAACCATGATGGTGTTTTTCAACCCCCACATGTATAATCTCATAGTTAGTTAGTTAGTTGCTGAGCGCTCCAGGCACATTTAGTAAATCGTCTTTAGTTAGTAACGTATAAACGTATATTGCATTCATTTTTTGTTCCTCACCATTACTTAATGTACATAGCTTACATACACCATTGGTAGTTTGTATCGTGTAAGTTAAAATGTACAAACAATGCTCCACTATCTCTCCCTCCACTGGATTTTTGAGCCAGTAACAAAGGTACTAATATTAATGCCCTGTAGACAACACAGCTGTCCTTTGTTTGCTCTCATCAAACCTAATGCTGGCACCTTAGTTTGTTAGTTAGTTGGCTATACTTTACCAACTTCCATTAGTTCATCAATACTAACTAACTAACTTAACCATACATATACATAGCGCACCTTACGTACGTATATTAACTAACTGGCGCACTAAATAACTAACTAACTAGTCAAAATGACCCTACACACATCCCATCCTTATTCATTCCATGTATTTGTTGTAAGAATCTAATCTAACTTAAACTTTACTTAATGGCTATTTGTTGAACACTGAACAACAAGCTATTTCAACCTGGGATAAAAAAACATACCCATAGTTAGTTGCACCAACTAATATTTGTCAAAACTACTGCAAACTAACTAACAAACTATAAGCATTGATATAAAAGACACTTCTGCGAGTTTGAGCTGCAAATGAGAATCGCTGACAATCTCAAATATAATGCAGAGGCCAGTGACATGATGATAAAATGTGCTCTATCAGTCATTTCATACAAAAATCACACAAAATATACCTTCCGTCATCTGATTAATAAGCCTTCATATGCATAGCCAATAGTTTGCCAAAGTAATACTCGTGCATATTCATATTTTGAATCGGAATTCCCGAATCGGTTGTACACATTAGCTACCTTTAGTTAGGAGTTAGTTAGTTTGTTAAATAGCTAGATGCACCGACCGACCGACAATCCTTTTCATCAAGCATGTTACATTGCGTTACTACACATACACACACACACATTGAATCATGATAATAAACGATGCGGAGTGAGAGATGCAATACAAGATTCACATGGTTCACTTTGTCCTCCAATGTTGGTTAGTACACTAGTTTTTGGAGATGCAAGTAGTCGAGAGTGAGAGTGAGCAGTATAGTAAGCAAACTATAGAAGCTTTCATTACGACTATAGTTAGTTAAGCAACTAAAGGTTAGTGAGTAGTAAGTTTTTGAGTTCGGGTTGTTCCCTCGGTCTGAATCTCCCGTCCCTGGTCCCTTCTTTTTCCCCTTTCCCCAAAATTCCCTCTATTATTATTATGGTAGTTTAGTTAAGTATAGTTAGTAGTAAATGTTGGGTTTGCTTAGCTCAGGCTGTTGTGATGCTGACTGACTACGCACTCCAGTTTTTCGCCTCCATCTCTGACTGTATATTAGTCTACATAGGTTTATTGGGACTGGTGGTATTACCTAGCAACCTGGGGCACTCCCAGTTAGTAAGTTAGTTGTTAGATTATTTAACAGCGAATAGTTTATGTGTTGGTACCTACATGTGCCATTGGCTCTAATAGTAAAGTTAGGATGCAAAAAAAAAATATTTGTGTAAAAATAATTTGCGGGTTGGCATTCTTTCCAGGTTTTAAATAAAAGCGTTTTTTTTTTACTACATGTACTGATTATCATGGTTAATATTATGTTAAGGTCTTTGGTAAAAGTAAAAAAAAAATTCATTCCACGTGTATACAGTGAGAAATATGGAATTTTTACACTTGCCTTAGAATAAACTATCAAAGGGCAAAATGTACTTTTGTTTACTCAGGACTACCACGATACCACGACGCTGTGTTTGTAATACTCCTGACCAAATCAATTTCAAATTACTTCGTGCATTACCAAATTCATAAGACACCCTAAAATCTTTACCTTAAATCCAGACAGGAATATTTTACCATCCCCTAAGCCCTGAAGGGACCACACTCAAATTTGTATGAAAACTACACATCAAAAGCTGCACAAAAATAGCACATAACACTGCATGTCTGGACCTTCCAGCAAACAAGCCAAACAGACGCTAGACACGCTTTGAGGCGGAAAAAAAACATGCTTCTCATTTCATCTTACCTATTGTGTTCTACTTGCAAATCCAATCCTGGACCCTTTGCTTTCACACATATCTCCTAAGAGCCAATTTTGCATCACTTTGTCAAGTCACGATGAATTTTGTCCCTTTATTTCAAATCTCTCACTGTCACAAAACCAACACACGCTCCCTTGAGTGGTAAGTATTAAAAGTAGACTTGAGTATTATATTCGCAAGTACATCGAAACAATCAAAATCACTGTTAATAAATTCCCCAATCTTTTCTTCACCAACAATGATACCTAACCATAGACTATGGATCTGATAAGTTGTTAAGTTACTGCTTACAACAAATTATACGAGAACAAACACATGATCTCATATTTCAATCGCAGATTCTTATGTTCAGATTACTGATCGTGAACAGGGCGGCGGCGCTTTAACTACAGTTTTCCTTCCACAGTCAGTAGTAGTGTTAACGTCATAGTTTATGCCAATCAATAATGTAAGGGAAAGCACATACTACAAAGCCTGTGAGTTTCATGCCTCAGTTTTCCACCGATTCCATCTATCCAGGCTAGAACTCCCTTCTCCAGTAGAAAGTTAAATGTAAGTAAGCCCTACTAACGCTTAACGTAACCAAACCTTGTGCATATTCAAGCAATGCATACGTACACTTACTGACTGCCTGGGAATATATATAGTTAGTTAGTAGGGTTAGTAGTTACTAACATTGAAACGAACTTGACATTTTCTGCTACTGCATGAGTTGCTAATTTGCAGAAATTATATGAACGCCAATAAAAGTAATTTTTTGTTTTCTATGAATTCTGCAAAATCTTCATGATGATGGAATGCAGAAGCAAGTAACTCACTAACTATGAGTATATTTTTCTGATTCTGAGTCACAAACAGATTTTATGAATCATTATGCGCCATCATGACTATTCATTTCATCATCATACCTTAAAAAGGGCAAGAGAACGGTTAGACTTCCTTCCTTGAGTAGTTTGCAAGTTAGTTAGTTAGCAGAGGCAGATGGGTTCGTAAAACTTTTGGAACTACGAGCACATCTATAGTTTGGGAAGTACACTATAGCATTTTCCAGTTAAGTGAGTACATTAGTTAGTTAGTTAGTTGAAAACATGTGGCTAAAGTTTGTACCTATGCATCATCAGAGTAGTGGATGTAGAAACTACTAACTAACTACAGAATAAAAAAATCGACCACACCAACTTATTCTCCCTATGTCTTATTAGCATGCTCATATACCAACTATACTAAGAGTCCAACTAAACTCCCCTTTAGATTACTGAACTTTTATTTAGTAAAACTATAAATTCTGTATGTGTTTTAACCAAATTGTCTGCTATATTGATTATTTAAGTTGATTGTAGGCATAACCCTGCAGCTTTTTTTTATCACCACGCAGCGCACAATATTTATTCGGTTCTTTTGCAATTGAACGTGAAGCTTATGCTTTCGATTTGCATAATTTCGATATATCAATTTAAGAAATCAATGAACTGTTAATTCGAATTGAACGGAAGAACGACAATTAGTTTCAGTACGCGTAATATAGGAGAGGTACTGGGTCTTTGTTCAAAAAATTACTATTCCTGAAATTTAAAAAAATCGCAATATGCAATAAATGAACTGATCTACGTAGAGCATTTGTATTCCGAAACTTTAGAACGTCATAAAGTGCACATGGATGTTAATTGCCAAAGTTTGCAACAAATTATTATTATTCTTCAGTGCATTTATATGCATTCTGACAGGCAGCGCATATTGTGTAAGCTGGTCAGGGGAACAAAGAGGCTTTTTAAAAAGTTGATTGTTTGCAAGAACTTAATTACATTAACCTATTCATTAAACTTTCCTGACAAATTCAATACTCTGCCGAAATTTTAACAATATTCTGTGCATAAAGAAAAATGGATACAAAAGTTTTTCTGTTAAAAATTACAGCTCTGCATTAGAAGAAGCAGGAAAATTTCAGCGAAGTTATGATCATTGATTGATTCTTTTCCAAGCAGCAAAATACATTTTAGTTGAAAAGTTTCAATAACCATACAAAAAAGATGGTACAATTTTTCATAGCTGCATTATATGGTAAAAAGCAAAATTTTGATAAACGTTCCAGGTAGAGGTGATTTAGTGTAAGAAGCGATCAATAGTACGAAGTAAGTTCTTTAGCAAACCATGCGTTAAGCTCAACTTAATTGTACATCTGGAGTTCAAAGATCTGGGAAGAATCAAGGACAAGTTAGCTAAAGGGGAATTTATGAGAGATTAAGGAATGTTACGAAACCACTAATACGTTTCAATATGCTTACCTGCTGAAATAATGAAGACAGCCCTGAGGCAGAAATCCTACACACATTTTACAAAGCCTGGAAACTATTTTTTGCTACATTTGTAACCAACATTGAAGGATGTGTCTCAAATATGCTATTACACTTGGTTTGTTAAGTACATGTTAACATTAGTTTACACACGATCAACTGCCATCTATTTGCGCAATTAAATTACATGCTGGACTAGCCAATACATCGTAACTATATAACAAACATTGCTTTATTCTTGCATTATCACTTTTGGGTATGATACTTACGGATTATAACCAGTATTAGGGTTTGTTTGTTGTATATTGTCACAATTAATGCATATTTTTTTAAGAGTAACACGTAATAAATACCAAAAATAGCATGCGAAAAACAAAAGGACACTTCACTAAAAAATATGTAACAATAAGGTCATTCATTCGCATTAGTTATCGTGTTTCTTTTTATGAAGTTCAACAAGCTGTTTTCGTAGTTTCAAAGCTTGCCTTTTTAGATCATTTTCCTTTTCTCTTAACTCTGCAATCGTTTTCCATGTGTATTTTGTTGCACTTTGGTCGATAACCCATTGCAGATACATTCCAGACCATAGGCACTGAAGAAAAAATAAATAATTATTAGCCTTCCACATATAGCGTACTATCAACTAGCCAATGGAATACATAAAAAGGATTTACCAAACTGACAGGTGCTACGGAAGGCCATATGACTTCAAAATTAGGTTCGTAGACTGGATTGAAGTAGCTTGAAATGGTATCCGGTCGATTAATGTATGACCAAAGACTTACAGTTTTGGTAAGCAACTGGTGTCTTTCTCTTTCATACATATTATCACAAAGAAATGTCCCTGGATAGAATAAAAATAATGCATACAAAAAAGTCTCTTTGACGCACACACAGGAAATATGAAATAATTCCTAACCGAATTGTGAGGCATAGGAATGCTGGAGAAGCATGATTAGAAAGTCTTCTGTGAATTCGAAGCTACATGGAAATTGATTGAAAAGTTGCCAAACGCTGTCAATGAAGAGTAAGAACGTGGGCGCAAACTTTTTCTTATTATTTTTGGATGAATAGGAGGATGCTGAATGATGGTAACATGATTTGAAATGTCGAGTCCCAAATGGGTATCCTCCCTGAAGCCATTCCCTTTCTATCAAGGCCTAAAGAATCAAATAAAATTTTAAACAATTTACTTTGCTTTAAAAAATTATCATTGACATTAGTTCAGCGTACTTCGAATCCACGAATGCTTCTGCAATCCGGGTTCAATATGATTTGGGTAAGGGAAGTGACTATTAGAGTAGTGTCAGTACCATCGGAGCCATGGACCATCACAGAAAGGTTATCCTGGCAGCAAATGAATATAAAAGAGTAATACCGAAGTCGAAGTTGCCACTAACATTCAGAAAATGAAGTACAAATAGTACCTTATCAAGGCATTGTGCAACCAAACAAGCACAATTCAAAGTATCTCGAACATTTGCCAGCCAATTAGAGGATTCCAGTCGCCCAAGCCACTTGTCCATTGTACATGTAGTATCATTGCAGGCTGTTTTATTCGAAAAAAATTAATTATTAATTGATTAATTATTATAGAAGAACTCACAGTAAAGTATCAGGTAACAGAAAATACAGTACCCTCCATAAGCTTTGATAATGAATCCAGTAGATTATAATGACGGTCAATCGGTTTATGAACCCGCCGCCACTGAGGGTAGTGCATTTCCAATTCAAAACCTCCTCCGCGTGACTGCCAATCAAATATAACCTGAATTGCAATTAAAGTTTCAAGAGTTCAAGAACCCAGATTTCACTACCTTTGTCAACAACAATCATTGAATGCTTGAAATTGAAGTGATTGAAGGGAAGGAAGACAGTTTCATTGAAGAAGTAAATGATTCCACGAATAAATGGGAAAATAAAATTGCAAATCAACAACATGGTATTACCATCCAAGAAAAATAACTGATGAAAAGCAGTTCATCAAATGATCCAGGCAAGGTAGTGAAAACTGACATCCATTGATCCGCACTGACAAATCAAACTAAGCAAATATGGGCAAAATCAATAGCGGTGAAAATTATCAAATACTAACTTCACTACGAAAATAACACAGATTAAATGAAATATACCGAGAAGATGGTAAAATTTTAAAAACCAGTAATTTGATTAAATTTAAAACATAAAATTTAAAAATATTTCTTATTGAACAGAAAATAATCCTGCGAGGAGTGAATAGGAGAATTCCAAAAACCATAAGACAAAGCAAATGAAATTTGAGCAATTAAGGTTTTTTGCAAAATTTTAAAGATTATCTGCACACGGAATAATAATATCAGAGGTGAATCAAGCAAGTAAGCAAGCATCCTTTTACCTTCGCAGTTTGAGCGAAACTCTGAGCTCTAGTGTCTATAATATAGCCTCTTTTTCCCGGTCCAAGAACAGCATTAATAAGACGTTCATCCTCTTTACATCTTTTCCCACTTGAACCTACTAATGGTTGTCCACTGCGTAAAAGGACGGAACTATTTTCATGTCGATAGCAAAGTATTGGAAACCTGCCGCCTTCTCTAAATGTAGCAGCTTTTGCAATCACCTCGTCTGGAACGCTTTTTGGAACGCAAACAGTTTGTGGATAGGAAGAGCAAACCTAGCAATATTAAAATTAGATATTCTGTTTCACAAATATCTCATTGAATCAATTTGTGCAATAATGCGCGGGCTGATTTTAATAGGAACAAGTCCATGAATTAAAAACCGTACAGCATAGGCCTTGTTGACATGACTAATTCTCCATTCATCAGATTTTATTACAAGCTGCGAAAATTCAGCCTCAGTTGAAAATGCGGTCCAACCATCTTCAACGATTGTGAAACTTGAGCGATAGAAAAATGGATATAGCAGTGATGGATCATCTAAAAAAAATTCCAAAAAAATCTACTAAATGCTACTAAATATTCAATATGCATGCAAGATTGTCAAACTTGACTTAATTACATAATGTACATACCAATATTACTAAGAGCCTCAATAGAGTCCGCTACATTATTAAACTCTTCAGTAGATCCGATTTCCAAATTAATTATCGCCAAATCTTTACATTTGAGCGAAACAGTTCCACCTGTTACGCCCCCCGGGTACAGTTTCCTTTCAACAACGTCCACATTTCGATGGAGAAGCTGAAAAAATTCAGGCAAAAGATTTTAAATCCCATCAACTAAATCCAAAATACATGACAAGTGTTTTTTATTCTCCCAAATTCTAAAATACGCCTCAAATTAGCAGATAACCTACCCAAAGTTCTTCGTTGTCCTTTTTTCTGGAAGACAAAATCAAATGATGTCCAGTGACACACAACGTTCCAACAACCGGTGGAAAAAGCGCCCTTGTCATTTTGACTTCGTCCACCTTGGGCACTTTGATTAGCTCCACGAATTCCATTTTAAAATAAGATTGGAATCGTTTAGTAAGGGATGGAATGATATTTTATTAAGTTAGTTGGACAAAACTCCAACTTGACAAAATCCTTGCTAGTTCATCTTTCTAAACGTCAACCTCACGTAAGGCATATGCAACAGAAAGGCATTTACACAAAATACTAACCAGCTGTCTGCTGGTTTGTCGCAGAAGATTTTTATATCACAAAACTAAGTAATTAATTATTATAAAACAATAATAGCAGATAAATGGTAACAAACTTTGATTGCAGAGCAAGAGAGAAAGTACGGATTCCAAATGTATACAAAGTTCCCACCAATCTTACAGCAACCATATGGAGTGAAAGGAACAGAGGCCTAATGCAATTTGTCACACCCTTTCATTTCGCTTTTGCTCATAAATGCAGAGGAAAGTAAAAAGTAAACGTCAGTGTCATATTTGCATGTTTTCTACTCCCATTTAACTATCAGAATAACATTTTTAAGTTACTAGCTGACTGAAAGTAAGGGCTTTATGTGATTTGGGAGGAGGATGAAGGCAATTTTTTCAACTTTTGGGAATTCAATGCCTGAAATTTTGAGGTTCACTTATAAATTATTCTGAATTTAGTAACTGCGTTTGCGGTTAGTTTTAAGGTACATCGTTTGAGAAATCGTCCGTTTTAGTATTAATGATAGAAAATCTGGTTCTAAGTGTTGATTTTAAAGTGCGAAAGGACACTTTGCGGTGCACTGTAATTTAAAATATAGTATAGATCGCTTTTATATATGGGGTAAACATGCGATAAAAATCGAATGAATTAGAATTCCGATGCAATGATGTATTATATTTTGCTGTCAAAATGAGTACAGTTATGCGGCTTGACAAACAATCCAAATCCAACAGACAAATTCGAATTTTCATTCCCAGGTTCAAGATTTTTAGCACCGATTCAATTCAATTATGAATTATCCAAAGGAAAAATGTTCAGCTCCACATGCCTGATACAATGTACACAGAGCTTCATGCAAACAATGCTTACCGTGACTGGAACAATTTTCATTTTCAGTCACTAGAGAGCGTTTTATGGTACTACAGAGCTGAAGTAGGATTAAAACCGATGCAAACAGTTACAAAGACACGCATATTGGCCACGCGTTACACGGAGTCATTGTCAAATTTTCGAGAGGAAAACCACTAAATAGCCAACAAAAATTTATGAATACAGAAAAAAATTATGATCAATATACTATATATTTTGTTTCTTTTCTCGGGTAGCTGGTTTTTTCCCAAATGTTACATCAATATTTTACCCAAATTAAGGCACATTTCTATTTCTCTAAAACTGTTAGCATATGCGGTTGTTACGCGGCTTTATTTATTCAAAAGTACAAAAGATGTATAAAAATATTTGAGTAGGTTTTGGTTACGCTTGATCTTATTATCGTAGAGAAAGGGAGATACTAAATTGGGGCTGGGTAAATAAAAGGAAGGATTGAAAAGGATTTTTTAAACATCAAAGTCATATAGAGTCAGCAAATATTAGCTGCTCCGATGTTTTATTTGAAACCAGACTTGTTTTTACAGCGGATGTTGAACAAAAATTTTAAGCTTTAACATGGCACCGAAAAAATACAAAATTCCAGATATACTGCGTAGGTAGATTTCGACCATAGAAATAGATATACTATATACACATAGATTTCGACAATGCTAAGTATATATGCTCAATAAAAGAAAAAGAACGAAAACCTGACATAAATGTAATTTCCTCTAATTCAATTAAATAAAAAATTATACTTTTATTTTCCTTCCTATTAATTTTTTCCAAACATATATGGTGCGTGGTCCAGTTTCCTCCAAACGAGGCGTTATATGAAGCAAAAGTATCCTCATCGTTCACAAAGCTTCATTTTGAGTGACATCGTGCTTTTCAAAACAAATATTGGAGATGGAGAGATCATCATTTTAAATGTAGACATTTCTCTTGTAGACTTTCATTCAATGTAGGAAAAAATTTACTTTTTCGCTGTAGACGACTTTGCTTGTGGACGATTTTTTTTATAGACATTATTTACTAGGTAAACCAATGTCGTTGTAGACATTTATCATACAAGCTATTTACATGCTAGTAAAATAGATAATAAGGATCCGACTATAAAGTTTAACTATATTTAACTCTAGTTAAGTTAGTTAGAAGCGGAAGGAGCAGTTTTAAATGAATTTCAACTTGTTAGCCTGTGTTAGCGCATCCATTACATGTATTGTACACAACTATATGACACAAGACTTGAGTAATTAACTGTTTGACTGCATTAACTGAAAAAGTAACTAGTGTAGAAGAAAGTGAAACGGAAGAGGGGCTTTTTACTCCAAGAAAATCAAGTCAAAGATTCCATGAGCACTTAAAAGAGACTCTTCTTTTACAACCAATGAGTCTGGTTAGCTACAATTAAGATGCATTTAGACGAGCAATTAAACCTGGTGTAATTAAATCAAAACTTGGCTTTTAACTTCACAAGCTAATAAGATTACCCTGAGTTTGGCTTGGCTCACTCCTCTCTAAAATACATGTTAAGAATAAAGTGAGACTCTGCGTTTCCATGCTAAAACCCATGCACCGGTTTTCTCTCATATTCACTCCTTCACATCCCAAGTTAAGTCACAAGACACATGTACAGGATGATGCACATGTTGATGACACGTGCTCTAAAAGCTCTTCCTATATTACTCGTCTAGAAATTTGATAATAATCTCTCTCCCAGTCAATTGCAATAAACCGGGGGAAATATAGGTAAATTGCATATAGTAAACTATTGACTTCTTTAGATTCGATATTACTCACTAATATACTAAGTACAAGAAAAAAATCAGTTTAAAATAATTAGGTATGCTAAAGTAACTTGAAAAAACACCCAAGTACATCAATATTATTCATGTTTGATAGCATTAGCATATAATATTGCCATTTCCTTGAAATAATCGACATGTACTGTACAAATAACCAGAATGACAATTAATTCTACCATGTATTTAATTCATTAATTCTCCATATGTGACCGTAGGTCTCCTGCATTAAGTCATTAGTAGTGCGCTCTGTATGAAACTAAATGAACTCAGCATAAAACAACGTCATGGACGCATTTCTTTTGTGTTAATCCTTTTAACCGAAAAGAACGACAATACTCGATAAAAAATGTTGATCAACTGACTGAGTAAGTCAACCGACAACTAATCATTAATTTATTCTCATGCTGTTCTCATCCACTGTCTTGCCAACTCATCTCTTTAACCATAGTGTGCTCCCCTAATTAAGGAAAAATATACGCTGCTGGATAGTAGTGCATTGAATGTGCCATTCAAAAAACATTTTCACCACATACCTCCAACTAACAATGTAAGCATGTCAAAATCACCATTGTAATACTAGACCGCACGCACATTGCAAAATACCCCGGGTTGTCAGTCAACCCTTTTTATTTTTATTTCTCCGTTGTAAATTTATAGTTAATATGTTTTTAATAACTTATTCTTGAAAAGAAGGATTAAATATCTTAATTTTTCTTCTTTTTTCCATTTTTTTGGTTCTCGTTGGGAAGACCCGACAGTTAAGTTTCGAAATTTCATTTTTAGCTATATGTAGAGTGAGGGTAGGATCCACGTATCTATACTACTGTAGACAATAACTTTTAATGCAACCTACTAACTAAATCCGTAGTAAAGAAAAGACAAAAGTTCACCCAAAGTAATCACGACTGGAATTAAGCATTTTACTCAAGTGTGAAATCTATGAGAGTGTAGAATGAAACGTCGGTAATCCTCGAGTCAATAAAGAATTCACAAACTAATAAGAACTAAAAATCTCCAACAAAATTCCATTTGTTTGTATGTGCGGCGTCTTGTTTGTTGCAGACGACATTTACTTTGTATTCATTCGTTTAAGAAAGCTCTATTGAGTTTAATCAACAAATGCCTCAAAGGGCATAGAAATCCATTAGTTTCGGAATCCTTATGAACTCTACACAGCACAAAATACTATAGTATAGTTAGTGTCGCAATCATTTATATGATGTCGGTTGAGTGAATACTCGTGGACCTGCAAACCATTATATAAGTCCCGCTAGATTTGTACGATGGCACTCAACTGGAAAAGTGGCTGAAAATATTAAAAGGAATTTAAACATTTTATTTCCTGTAAACTTAAAAAACAGAGGAAGGCTAAGTCTTCAGATGTAGAGAAGGATGCACACAATTTAAGCATACCAACAGTATGAATTCCTTTCTTATATGTGCAGCTTCAAGCAAAATAAATAAAACAGGCTGCAATTATAAAATGAGTACAAGCCTTGCTAAAAAAAGAGCTCAGTCAGTCAGTTCATTTCACATATTTATGTAAGACCATACATAGTTAGTTACTATCTAACTATATACATTGCTCCTTTTGGCTCTTGCGGTATAAGGATTTCTGTTTTACTACTACTATGCTACTAGTAGGGGTGTACATAATGGAAGTTAGAAAACTCTTGTTTTAATCACCCCTTACAACCTCAGAGATTAAAATGTATTTTTCAAAGCATTTCCTCATCACAGAAACGGAGAAACATTTCTCTCATTTTAATACCAGATATATTTGATACCATCACGTTCATCGTAAATCCCCCTTTCTTCTTCTTTGCCGTCGTCTCACTCACACAGAAACTTTCAAATTAACTCTACTATTCTCACCCAGTACTAAGACTGGAGCACATTATTGTAATCATTGTTCTTACAAGTTTTAGGCTCTCTAGTCCCATTTACTTCCAAAGACTACAAAAGTTGAGCACACACAGAACATTTATGAGGTTTTCACTGCCGCAATTTATATCTCAATGAAACATTGCAGTCATATACATTCTAGCACACAATAATTATATATTTTCACTATGTATCATCCTAACAAGTTTATTTTTCTTTCCAAACTAAAAAATATGAGCGAATAAGTCCCATTATATAGCCCTATTTATAAAAAATAAATTTTTCACATTTTTTTTCCTCGGGGGCAATCTGAATGAATATAGTTAGTGTCATATTACAAGGGTTGTAGTGCCACTTTACAGAATCCAAAGGGATGAATAAACTCCCATACTAGCTCAGCCATACTAACTTATGCTAAAGCTTGTAGAATATAGTAGAGTCTTGAAAAACGATAAGCTCACATTGCCCTCATCTGTGCACGTCTCAAGAAAAGGGAGAAGAAGGCTGAGCTAAGAGGATTCACATGTGTAGAAGGAGTTACACTCTGGCTTAAGAAAAATATACGAGTTATCAGAAAGCATGCGAAAAGTTGAGCAGTAGCCGACCCACAGTGCACACTGAGTGGAGCATGGATTAGCGGGAATTGTACAAACCCGAGAAAGGGTACAACCCTCTTTTCTTCACCATCCAGTTACTTTGTGTGCAGTTGTTAAAACACTAAACTGGACATAAGATCCTGCACAAATTTCAAAATAGTTGCTTTCCTTGGAAAATCTGTAAACAAAAGGAAAAAAATTCTATGCATTTGTTTGCATGTTTTATTGTATGCGTAATCCATCTATAAGAAGTCTGTTTCATCCCAATTTTTAACAAGCACTTATAAAGTGTATTACAAATAATATGTGCAAAAGTATAGTATACATTTTATTTAGGCAGTAATACAAGAAAATAGGAAATGCAATCAGCACAATACTGTATTGCGATATCATTTTTGTATTATTATAAATCTCGATTATATTTTCTTCAGAATTACGGTTACACACTATTTTCTCCCTCTGTTCTAGCCGTATAATGCCGTATTTTGTTTATTTCTTGGTATGTAGTAGCAGTAGTAGTGGTTCAGCCCTCACAGTCAGATTCAAACGAAACATTTGCTTACACTACTACATGTATCTTGTGCTATCTGCTTACTACTTACTCCTCGTAAAGCGGGCACCTCTCCGCTTTACTTACTTTCACCACTGGTAGCTAGCTAGGAAGCAATACTCATAGAGAGATACAGAAGAATCCACATCCCATCCACCACTTGCTTTATGCACGCATTTCCAGCTACTTAACTTTCTCTTCCTTACCCTCTCGCTCTCATTCGTTAATTCATCTCATTCCTATCCACAACAACAGCTTCTCTGGATTCTGCTGGCTGAGACCAGAGGGAAAGGATTTCTCTCAACTTGCCCCGTCCAATGGCACTTTTATCAACTCTACTTGTAAAGTGACCTTTGGACAAGATTTTCAAACATTTGGACTCCTCAAGGTTAGATACTGATTTAATATCTAATATTGCATCCTAATATAATGCTAAAGTAGCATGCATGTATCATAAATTGCGTTTTTAGCTCAGTATTATCTGAGAAAAGGTAGCTCAAAAGATCAGGCAGACTATCTAATTTTCCATGGGTTGTGTTACCGACACGGATGGTTTGCTATATGATGGAATAGGCCTCATCCAGGATTAGTGCAAGTGGATTTTCGGAAAATTCTAGTTTCCAGCAGACTCTGATTAGATTGGATTCCCACGTGGAATTACGTGGAAGGGTTGGATATCCTGTAACATTTTTAATCGCTTGAATTAATTAACCATTGCATAGGATAATAATAACTGAATCATGAAGTTAGTGAAGGTAGCAAGCTTCTCGTCCGTCTTATCCTCTTTTGGCCCAAAAGCTAAATACTGTAGGCTGACTGACAATGTAACTCTTAAGTTTGTTTGTCCCTTACTGGGCTAAAACTTTGAAAAATGACATATACCACTCAGGTAAATTTTTTTGGCCAGATACCCGTTTAATTTTCCAATTTTTTTCTGGTATGAACTACAACCTGAGCGCTGGGAGCTAATATTTTAGAAGCATGTACCTGATTAGTATTTACGTATTTTTGCAAAGTTTCAGCCCAATCAACGACAAACGGGTTAAGTATTAACATTGTGAGTGACATGAGGGCAGTGTAATCCTGAAAACTGCCTTTGTAAGGTAGCTCGATCGAGAAAGTGGTTTTAGCTACTCGTACCATTAATCTGTAAGAAATTCGATTTTACCTTCTAATTTAATCCTTTCCAGGTTCCCTCTCTCTCATAAGTAACTATGATTAGTATAAAGTAGTCAAGTCAGATGGATTAGAAACGTGAGTAGAGCAGTCTTACATTCGCAATTTTTTGGTTCAATACATTTTTCTTATCGTTAGCAACAGTAATTTGACTCTATTTAAAAAATTCTGTAATTTTTCAAGCCATGTAGTTTCATTTTTCAAGCATTTGTAAAAACGTAGGAGCACAATAGCTAAATTAGTAGTAACTAACTTACTTTGCACCAAAAAGTATTTCCAAGGGCAAAGCCAAGTATTAAGTTTAAATCTACCAGCATACGGAATGCAACAATAATAATAGCAAAAGTCGGCTAGAATCAACTTTGGATCGGATTACCACTGTGGTCGGATCTAAAAGTCGCAGTTATCTACATACGTTCCCCAAAAGTTGTCAAAGTCTACTCTCCCACTAGCTATATACAATACTTTTGAGCTCTACCGTAAATGATGTCTTACCAGAATAAACTCGTATATTCATTTGACATTTCACACTATATTTAGCAATCTATATTACTAGCATTCTGTTCAGTCAGCATCCACATGCTATAATAATACAAAAAGAGATTACTCGAATCTCAAATCAAGTTAACAATAGTTTTTTACACACTCTGAGGACTATATTGTCAGAATTTGGAAATGAAACTTTCCGTGTAGATTTACGGGGGATGCCTCATTCCTTTTGTTTCGAGTTTAAGGGAAAACTCGAACTTGTCTACTGGATTAAGCTCGTTAGCCAGAGCTAAAGCTGGAGTCGTGAATCTACTCACTCTTTTCTTTCTCCCAGTCTTCGATAGCAGATCACACTAATACCAATCATTAGTTAGTTGCGTTTCCTGCACCAAAAAAACCCAACTTTTTCCATCCATATATCCTTGGTTTGATGCATTAGTAACTAACTAACTTACTTACTTACTCTTATACTCACTATTATTATTATTATTAATGTGGATTGAAACTTACTCTTACACTCTTCTATCCATACACCACACACATATACACATGGGATGAAAAAGAAGCAAGTTTTCTACAGTTAGTGGGATCTATAGACACGACCGTCCTTCTTCTTCTAGAACGGAACATAAGCTTTACTTTTAAATCCCTTTGCGTCAAACTCACGGTCCCCAGTTTCCATCTGACTCTCCTTCCTTGCTCATCTCCATGTGGCTCACTCACCGCCCAGCCAGAGTTTTCATCATCACCCTTTTTTGGCCACATCACTTTCCTTTTCACTTAATTTACCGATCTGCGAGGCCTCCAGTTAGTTAGGCGTGCACAAAAAGTTTCAATCAATTGGTCAAACCAACATTACCTCACTCCAGTCAGCTACACAGTGAATCAAATTTATTAGTAGATAGGAAAACCAGTGACGATTATCAATGATGAAAGTGTAAAATATTAATTACTACGATACCAGTTCAATTCAAAATTTAATATGATCTAGAACAAATCATTAGATGGGGACCTGTTCATCTTTCCAATTATTTGTCGAGTGGCGTGCAAATCAAGCTATCTGTCTGTACCAATGCAAGTGAAGTAATGGAAATGAATATATTGCTCTATGTCAATAGGGAATTTAGCTTGCACATGTGAGCAAGAGAACAATGGATTTTCAAAGTGCAATGGAAACTTTTGCGGAAGCTTGGGTTGCTGCAAATACCGGCAAGTTGCCACTTCCACCTGCGTCTTCACAACAGCAACCAGTTGTATCTTCGGGTGCACCCATTTCCAGCAGCTCTGTGGGTTCGTTACATGGTAGTGGCATGGATGTGCCCAGTCTCAACTCTCTCATGGATAGCCAACAATTGGTGAGTGGAAGAAAAAGTTTTTCACTGTGCGTTTTCCTTCCATGTAAATTTCATATAGTAAGTTGAAAAGATTTACCTGTATTTAGCTAAAAAGTCAACAGTAAATCTGGCATAATGGATTGGTGAATAGGAGTATATAGTGGACAAGCAAGCAAGTTATGTGGTCTTTGAGATCATACTTTTAAATACATCAGTTTGCAGCTTAAGTTTATAAGTTATTTTTTAAACTACGTGTTAAGTATAGATAAATAACGCTCAAATAATTGGCACAATAGGTTTTCAATCCATTCCTCATTTGGATTTTCCAAACGATTGGAACGTCAAAAGTTTGAAAGCAAACAGGATTGTCATAATATGCAAGAGACAATAATGAATGATAATATTTGTGTGTGCTATATTGAAACACATGTTCAGTAGCTTAAATTTAAGCCATGGTCCTTTGAGTGAATAATACGGGTCTTGGATTGTAGATAAAAAATCCATTTGCGGCATTTGCCTCCAGATATGTCAATTTTCAATACTGTCATTGTGATTGGATTGGAACTGTGAGCTAATCATTGTGATACAGCTTTTGGGTGCAAACAACTAGGTATAAAGCTTTCTGGGCTAAGCGTTATTTATTTTTATTTCCTCAAGTGCTATCATCATCGCATTGCTGATGATATATTATTCCAATGGATTGAATGTCAATCAACTGTCAATTGATTATAATTGCAACATAAAATGTATGATTTCAAAGTACGATCGTCATGCCGCTCTCTAGATCGGCAGTAGCTCACAAACGAATTATCTTGGACATTATGGAAATTTTAATCTCCCAATCTCATTCAGTTGAGAACTTAATCAGTTTTAAAACACATTGCCTCCTAACTGCCCCATTAATTGCTATATGAAACCAATTTGTGCCCACTTATAAAACCGTCACATAACCCAGTCTTACTGTCGAACAAATCAATTGTATATTTGCTCTGGAATTCAGCTGGTGTAGTTAGGACTCGTTTCGTCATACCTTGTGATTACATATGCCGTGAACTGGACGGCCTTCTTTACTATGTAGATTACCAAATGAACAAATTAGGCCAAGCAGCCTCATCCTAAAAAAACTTCCCGTTCAGTTCTTTTTTATCATTACTACTTTTGCCTTGCAAACGAAAAAAGTAGACTTCCAGTCACTTAATAGATACCGAAGTGAAAACTCATTCTGCGTACATTGTATACATGTCCTCACCATCCCCTCAAAATGGACTTCCGACGCATTTGGGATCTATCGGTAAAAATTTAATATTTATCCTTATCCACAAACAAAACCATATAGCAAAAATTGGTTGAAAAAATTGTACGCCATACAATACAGTAACAAATTGACAAAAAAACTCTAGCTTCAACTAAATTGGTAAGTTTTCTGTTAAGCCATATAGTCAGTCATTCATAGTTAGAGCCTTGAAAGCTAACTTGCTTGTATTTATCCAGGATTCTCTCTTTTACTCCTTGTACGTACCATGGCACTAATACTCTTGCCTAAACTAACTGAATAAGCTGGAGAAACTTTAAGTCTAGCTAAGTAGGAGAAGGGAGTTAGGGATTAGCTAGCTAGCCAGAAGAACTAGAGAGCACACACAACTATCTGTGCCTGTGTAGTGTACAGACTGGAGCTAGATGAGGATTTAGTATATCAAACACTTGTTCCCAAAAAGAGAAAGGAAATAAAGGAATGAAATGGGATATACGACGGGCAATCCGGATCAGCATCAGGATTAGGAGAGTTGCTCTTAAAGCAGAAATAATGCATGGAACTTGTTCTTCCTTATAGTTAGTTTCCTGTGTGCCCGAGAAGAAATCCAGCTTCCCAACTAATTCTAACTGACTGGTTGACTGCTACAGAAGATGAGCAATGATAGAAATAGTAGAGTGTATACAACAAACTCTCATTAAGACCGGGATAGGAACCACTGTATGACAGTATGACACATAAGATATAGCTGCATGTGTGAGATTATTTTGTTTCCTCTTGGTCTCATAGCATCTATATCCCGTAAATTAATAATAATGTACAGTTTTCACTAAGCAGGCACAAATAAGATGAGTAAAAGTTTGGTATGCATTATATTTTCTAGTGAGTTGGGGTTGGTATAGCCAGTTTATAGTCATAATAGTAACTATTACTAACTCAGAGATGGTTTCTGTAGATATATTTCCAGTTATTATGAATGGAAAGTAAGTAACAAAGAAAAGAGAGCTAGCGCGAGAGTTGGATTATGCATGGGATATGAGAGTCATTACCCACGAAATAATAGATGAATGCACACACGTACACAAAGGTTTAGGCCTGCTCCATGGGATACACTGTATGAATTTTATATATGCGATTCGGATTCAGAGGGAGATTAATCCTAGACTGGATGTTGTTGATCCCCTCCCGATAGGATAAGAACGGAGAGAGAGAGAGAGAGAGAAAGCAGGAGCCAAATCTAACTAGGCAGTAAGAGTAGTGTTATATTCCTAGAAAATTCTCCGCACATGCATTATCCTACCATGTGGTAGCAGATGAGAAAATTATTATTTGTGATGTGCTACAAGCAATTTGCATTGTTCGTTAGTTAGTTAGTAGTTGCATTCTTTAATCATACATAACTATTGAGTCCTTCTAGAAAATATCACGTGCATTTTTAAAAAATTGAGCTGTTACTAACTAATGAATGTAGATTCTGTGAGAGAAATGAAGGCATTTGTTACGACTGCAAATATATATGGATAAAAATAAAGTGAGTATAGGTTTTTTGTGTATACATGCACACCCTACCACATCTATGGATTAGAAAAGTTTATCCATACATAGTATATAAACCATCATTGATGCATTTATTATGCCGTAAAAGAGCGTGCTATGTGTTTGACTCGAGTAGTAGTTAGTTAGTGAGTATGATGTATAATTAAATGCATCCATTCCATTTCATTCTATATCAATGGTGGATTCATTTGGAGTGCCCCTACCAACTTCACTAATGCATTTCCCTTTTTAAACTCTCTCCTTTGTTGGCCGTAGGGAAAGGGGAATTCCATGAGTGTGCTCTCCACTACTGCTACCACTGGTAGTGGATCTCCCTCCGACAATCCAGGTTTGGATTATCCCAAATCGTCCACACTGAATGCATCTCCGGCAGGAATCAGTGGCATGGACTTGTCTCCAACACGAAGACCCAGCAACAATCGACTTTCTACTGGCAATCGAAAACTGAATGAGTTAGCCGGTGCGTTTGGTCACTTCCCGGGATTAGATGCTTCAGCACTATTATCTTCCCAAGGTGAGTACAAATAGTTTACAAATGCTTTAAAAAAAATTGAAAAAATTGCCAAAACTCACTTTCCCACAAGTTAGCTAGTCGCTTGAAAAAAGGCGCATGCAACACGTGAAATTACATAGGATCCATAGGTTCTGGATCCCAATTACGTTTTATCCCAATGCTCTAACTAACTATAACTGCAGCTTGTGCTTTATCTAGAACACAATAAAATAGCGTTCCATTCGATCCCACTCATAATCCTTGCTCGTATCTGCGTATTGACAAATAGCTTAAACTGGCCACAGAGCATTTTTGCTGGGCCTCCTCTGAACACGAGTCAAGTAATCCTACCTGCTTTGCATATGCCATGTGGCCCATGAGATGATGCTGGATTAAGGGAACAATTTAATCTCCCTGATGATGATATGGCCCACGAGTGTATATATAGTGCATAGCCTTTGTTATTTGATTAAGGTTTAGAATGCTCCCATATTTTTACGGCATTGTATCGATCTGTGGAGTGAGTATGATATAGCTGTACATTCTATGAAATCGTCATACTGATGGTTGGCTGGGTAGTTATGAAAGTTTGCATTATTATTATTATTTATCCGATGTGATCTCATGATCCCCTAAAAGCCTGGCAACGCCGGATTAGGGAGGCCAAGAACAAATACTCTTAGTTTTCTGTACTGTGGGGAACAAAAGGGTATTCACCAGATAGTCTAATACGTTCATTGTACTGACAAAGACTGTTATAGTTAGTTAGAGTACAATGTGAGTGAGTAGAGTGTATATATAGTATATATAAGATTTAATTTACTTGATATGCGCACTAAAGGTTTGGATTTGTGTCCTGCAGATAAAGCAGATTAGGGATATTATTATCATGATCCTTTCATTGTACTCATTTTGGTCCTATGCGCTGTATTGGGGGATTAGATTCCAATGGTTATATGAGGTTAAAATTCATTTTATAGCGGTTACGGCTACAGTCCATGCTGTGCAAATTATTTGCTGGTCGTGAATGAAATGATTAGATGCATAAAAAAGTAATATATAGTTTTTGAAGGCTTAAAAGTGGTTGAGTGAGAAGAATAGAATGAAAGTTATGATGATAATCATGCAGGATTGTAAAGTAAGTAAGGAACTGACTAACTATTACAAAGTATCTTGAGCATAATAGGAGTTTTTGTACTGTAAACTTTCCTAAATACGTGTAAGTTGAGAAATGATTTACTTTCGCTTATCTTGAGCATCCCATATTGAGCAGATTAATAATTGGAAATTCTATGATCTGGAGACGAAAACTTTTAGCATCATGTATTATTATTTGAGGCTTTTGGTGATCTATATATTTGGGAAAGTTTTTCCAATCATTAATTACTTACTTACTTCTTACTAACTTAACGAAACCTGTGATAACTAACTAGCTAGCTTAGTTAGTAAGCTTATTCTTTACATAATAATGATGAAATAATTTGTGATCAATGATGGCTGGGTCAAAAAGTAGTGATTTGGTGGCAATTCCTTATGCATTCACCAGTTAAGTTAGTTGGTTACTGTGCATAGTGCATTGTGTACACATGGTTTTCTGGGCTGTTCATA
>Ga0210040_10000771_pt1 | contig 51466 bp, 38 predicted proteins | sample CryGeyCG12114_NA_FD_185462 | JGI IMG/M metagenome (GOLD analysis project Ga0210040, IMG submission 185462) | Groundwater microbial communities from aquifer - Crystal Geyser CG19_WC_8/21/14_NA (SPAdes) (version 2) | ecosystem: Environmental > Aquatic > Deep subsurface > Groundwater | place: USA...
GGTACACGTGCCCCGCCGCTTTTATTCGACGATCCTGCCCGGCATCCCCACCATCCGGGTATTCGAGGCGCTGGCTTGCGGGATCCCGCTGGTATCAGCCCCATGGTCCGACGCCGAGCACCTATTCCGGCCGGGCCAGGATTATCTGGTCGCCGCGAACGGAGAAGAGGTGACACGTCATCTCAGCGACTTGCGCAGCGATCCTGCCTTGCGCGCGGCACTCGTCAGCTCAGGCCTCGAAACCATCCTCGCGCGTCACACCTGCGCGCACCGCGTTGACGAATTGCTGGCCATCGTCGGCGCGCTCGCCCCCCATTCGCAGCGGAGCGCCGCATGAAGATCGCTTTCTACGGCTCAAGCCTGGTGTCGTCCTACTGGAACGGCGCCGCGACTTACTACCGCGGCATCCTGCGCGCGCTCGCCGCGCATGGCTACGACATCACCTTCTACGAGCCGGACGCCTTCGACCGGCAGCAGCATCGCGACATCGATCCGCCGTCCTACGCGAGGTCCGTCGTCTACCCTGCGACGCCCGACGGCTTGCGCGGCGTGCTGGAGAAGGCCGCGGAGGCCGATATCGTCGTCAAGGCGAGCGGCGTCGGCGTCTTCGATGCCGAGCTGATCGAGGGCATCACCCGCCACGCCCGGCCGCGAGCGCTCAAGATCTTCTGGGACGTCGACGCCGCCGCGACCCTCGACGAGATGCGCGCCGACGCCGACCATCCCGTGCTGCGCGCGCTGCCCGATCTCGACATGGTACTCACCTATGGCGGCGGCCCGCCGGTGGTGAACGCCTATCGCGGCTTCGGCGCGGCGGAGTGCGTGCCCGTCTACAACGCGCTCGATCCCGAGACGCATCACCCCGTCCCCCCGGATCCGCGGTTCGCCTGCAATCTGGCGTTTCTCGGTAACCGCCTGCCCGACCGCGAGGCAAGGGTGGAGGAGTTCTTCCTCCGGGCCGCCGCCGCCCTGCCCGACCGGCAATTCCTGATCGGGGGGAATGGCTGGGAAACCAAGCAGATGCCGGGTAACGTTCGTCACCGAGGACATGTCTACACCGCCGAGCACAACGCGTTCAATTGCACGCCCAATGCCGTGCTCAACGTCGCCCGCGATTCGATGGCGAGCATCGGCTTCTCGCCGGCGACGCGCGTGTTCGAAGCCGCCGGAGCCGCCGCCTGCCTGATCACCGATGCATGGGAAGGCATCGAACAGTTCCTGTTGCCCAACAAGGAAGTGCTGGTCGCGCGCGACGGACAGGACGTCGCCGACCACCTTGCCGCACTGACGCCCGAACGCGCCAAGGCGATCGGCGGCGCGGCGCTCAAGCGGGTTCTCGCGGAGCACACCTACACCTTGCGCGGTGAGCAGGTTCACGCGCTGTTTCAATCGCATGCGGCACGGACCAGGCAAGCGGCATGAAGCTCGTCGTTCTCGGCCTGTCGCTGTCCTCCTCCTGGGGGAACGGCCACGCGACCACCTTCCGCGCGCTGCTCAAGGCGTTCGCGGCGCGGGGCCATGACGTGCTGTTCCTGGAGCGCGACGTGCCATGGTATGCCAGCCACCGCGACATGCCGGCCCCCGATTTCTGCCGGCTGTGCTTCTATCAAAACGTCGACGATCTCGCCCGTTTCACGCCCGAGATCGCCGAGGCCGACGCGGTGATCGTCGGCTCCTACGTGCCCGAAGGCGTCGCGGTTGCGCACTTCGTTCAGGAATATGCGGGCGCCACCGCCTTCTACGACATCGACACGCCGGTCACGCTCGCCAAGCTGGAGCGCGGGGATTTCGAATATCTCACGCCGGAAGTGATCCCCGGGTATGACCTTTACCTCTCCTTCACCGGCGGGCCGACGCTCGATCTGATCGAGGGCCGCTACGGCTCGCCGGCGGCGCGCCCGCTCTATTGTTCGGTCGATCCTGCCGCCTACCAGCCGCTGCGGGTAGAGAAGCGGTGGGACCTGTCGTACCTCGGCACCTACAGCCCGGATCGTCAGCCGACGCTCGAGCGCCTGCTGATCGAGCCTGCGCGCGCCATGCCGGCCAAGCGGTTCGTCGTCGCCGGCCCGCAATATCCGGCGGAGATCGATTGGCCGGCGAACGTCGATCGGATCGACCATCTGCCGCCGGCCGAGCATGCCGCCTTCTACTCGGCGTCGTGCTTCACGCTCAACGTCACGCGCGCGGACATGATCGCCGCCGGATGGTCACCCTCGGTGCGACTTTTCGAGGCCGGTGCGTGCGCCACGCCGATCATCTCGGATCGCTGGAGTGGGATCGAGACACTGTTCGAGCCCGGGCGCGAAATCCTTCTCGCCGATACCGTCGCCGACGTGGTCGCCGCGCTCGACCGCGACGATGCGCCAGCCATTGGCCAGGCCGCGCAAGCCCGCGTGCTCGCCGCCCACACCGCGGCCCACCGCGCCGCCGAACTTGAGCATCACCTCGCAGAGGCGATCGCCCGCAGTGAGCATCAACTGTTGCCGGACGTCGCCTGATGGCGCTCACCACCCCCATGAAGGACCCCGCGATGGCGCGATCGGACGCTCCCCTCATCGTCATAGCCGGGGGAGCCGGCTTCATCGGCTCGCACCTGACGGCGCGGCTGCTCGACGAAGGCAACGAAGTGCTGGTGGTCGACAACCTCCAGACGGCGCGGCCGTCGAACCTGCGCCTGCTCGAAGGGCGGCCCGGCTTCCGCTTCGTCGAGGCGGATATCGTGAACCCGCTGCCCGCGGCGGTGACCGATCAGGCGCACCGTATCACGCGCGTCTACAATCTCGCCTGCGCCGCCTCGCCGCCGCAATATCAGGCCGATCCCGAGCACACGATGTTGACCAACGTCGTCGGCACCAACCACCTGCTGCGCCTAGCCGAGAACGCGAAGGCCCGGTTCCTGCTCACCTCCACCAGCGAGGTCTATGGCGACCCGGAGCATCACCCGCAGCGCGAGGATTATCGCGGCTCGGTCAACTGCACGGGCCCCCGCGCCTGCTATGACGAAGGCAAGCGCGCGGCGGAGGCGATGACCTTCGACTATGCCCGGATGGGCCGCGCCGAAGTGCGGGTCGCCCGCATCTTCAATACCTATGGCCCGCAGATGCACCCGGACGACGGCCGCGTCGTCTCCAACCTGATCTGCCAGGCGTTGTCGGACCGCGACATCACCATCTACGGCGATGGCACTCAAACCCGCAGCTTCTGCTATGTCGGCGACATGGTCGACGCGCTGATGCGCCTGATGGAAGCGGACTTCGACGGGATGGAGCCGGTGAACCTCGGCAACCCGGTCGAGCTCACCGTCGCCGAACTCGCCGACCACGTGCTGGCGATGACCGGCACCACCAACCGCGTCGTCTACGAGCCGCTGCCGGTGGACGACCCGCGCCGCCGCCGCCCGAACATCGATCGCGCCGCCGCGCTGCTCGGCTGGCAGCCGACGGTGCCGCTTGCGCAGGGACTGGAAAAGACCTGCGCCTGGTTCGCCGACGAGCTTGGCCGGGAGGGCGAAGCCGCCGTCATGCCTCGCAAGGTCGCCGGCAGCCGCGCGTGAACTTCCCGATCGATGCGGTGCGCGCGCAATTCCCGGCGCTGGGGGTCACCGACGGCGGCATTCCCCGCGTCTATTTCGACGCTCCGGGCGGCACGCAGGTGTGCCGTTCGGCGATCGCTGCCATGGTCGAGCATCTTGAGGGCGGCACCGCCAACGCGGGCGGCGCCTTTGCCACGTCGATCGGCACCGACGCACTGAGTGCGGATGCGCACGCGGCGGTGGCGGACCTGCTGGGGGCAAAGCCGGGCGAGATCGCGTTCGGCGCCAACATGACGTCGCTGACGCTGGCCCTCTCGCGCGCGCTTGCGGCCGGGTGGAGCGCTGGCGACGAGATTGTCCTGAGCCGCCTCGACCATGACGCCAATGTCGCACCCTGGCTGCGTGCAGCCGCCGACCGCGACGTTCGCGTGCGCTGGATCGAACTCGATACCGAGCACGGCACGCTGCGGGCCGACGATCTTCCCTCCCTGCTCTCCCCGCGTACCCGACTTGTGGCGGTCGGCGGTGCCAGCAACGCGCTGGGCACGATCAACGACCTCGCGGAGATCGCCCGAACCGTGCGCGCCCACAGCGACGCACTGGTGTTCGTCGATGCGGTGCAATCGGTGCCGCATGAGCCGACCGACGTCCGCACGCTTGGCTGCGATTTCCTGGCCTGCTCGCCGTACAAGTTCTTCGGCCCCCATGTCGGCGTGCTGTGGGGCCGCGAAGACCTGATCGCGTCGGTGGACGCCTACAAGGTTCGTCCTGCGGCCACCCAGCCGCCGGCCATCCGCTTCGAGACCGGCACGCCTTCGTTCGAAGCGCAGGCCGGTGTGATCGGGACGATCCACTATCTGGAATGGCTCGGCGGCGCACTGGCACCGGAGGCAACCGATCGCCGAGCACGGCTGCTCGCCGCGATGGCAGGCTGCACCGCCTATGAACGCACGCTCGGCGACCGGCTGCTGGCCGGCTTCCAGCGCCTGCCGGGATTGTCGCTGTTCGGGCCGCCGACCATGGACGGCCGGGTGCCGACGTTCGCCTTCACTCTCGCCGGCCACCATCCCCGTGGCGTCGCCGAGCACCTCGCCAGCCGCGGCATCTTCGCCTGGTCCGGGCACTTCTATGCCGTGGAGCCGCTCGGGCAATTGGGCGTCATCGACAGCGGCGGGCTCGTGCGGGTCGGTTTGTGCCACTACAACACCGCCGACGAGGTGGACTGCCTGCTCGCTGCGCTGGGCGAACTCGTCGCGGGCTAGGGCCAGCCCCGCACAGCACCGTCTTGCCATCTGGCGGTGCGATCAACCGTCTTGCGGCAGCCGCGCGGCGCGGGTAGCCGGTGGCATGCACCGCCTGTCCCCCCATGCCCTGCCGCAGAGCGCCGACGTCGTCTTGCCGAGCTACGACCGGAACGCACTGTCGACGGGCGTGGTTCATCTCGGCGTCGGCGCGTTCCACCGCGCGCACCAGGCGACCTATTTCGACCACGCGTTGCGCAACGGCGATCCACGCTGGGGCATCACCTGCGCCTCGCTGCGCTCACCCGGCGTCCGCGACAGCCTCAACCCGCAGGGCGGCCTCTACAGGGTGGTAGAGCGCGACGGGGAAGCGGAGCGGGTGCAACTGATCGGCGCAATCGGTGACGTGCTCGTCGCGCGGGAGGATCCCGTCGCGCTGGCCGCCGCGCTTGCGGCTACGGACACCCACATCGTCACCCTTACGGTGACGGAAGGGCTAGAAGCTCGACCCGGCTTCGGGCAATCTGCTGCTCGACGATCCCGATGTCGCTCACGACGTGGCGGCGATCGCGATCCCGCGCACCGCGCCCGGGTTTGTCATCGCCGGTCTGATGGCACGCCGCGCTGCGGGGCTGGCGCCGTTTACCGCGATCTCGTGCGACAACCTGCCGCACAAGGGGCGGCGATTGAAAGATGCCGTGCTCGCGCTGGCGAGGGGTGTCGATCCTGCGCTCGGCGACTGGATCGAAGCGGAAGGCGCCTTTCCGCAGACCATGGTCGACCGCATTGTACTCGCCACCACGGCAGGACATCGCCGCTCTTGCCACTCGCCTCGGCGTCGAGGGCCGCGCCATGGCGAAGACCGAGCCGTTCACCCAATGGATGATCGAGGACGCCTTTTGCGGCCCACGTCCCGACTTCGAAGCCGCCGGTGTGCAGATCACCGCCTCGGTCGCCCCCTGGGAGGACGCTAAACTGCGGCTGCTCAATGGTGCGCACAGCGCCATCGCCTATCTCGGCGGGCTTGCGGGGCTGGAGTTCGCCGACCAGTTCGTCGGCCGGCCCGAAGGGCAGCGCTACGTCGAGGCGCTGTGGGACGAGGCCGCGGCGACGCTGACGCCACCGCCCGGCCTAGACGTGCCCGCCTATCGCTCGGCGCTGATGACGCGCTTCCGCGACGCCGCCCTGCAGCACAAGACGCGCCAGATCGCGATGGACGGGTCGCAGAAACTGCCGCAGCGGCTGCTCGCCTCGATTGCAGAGCGCCGGGCCCGCGGCGAGAGCGCCGACGCGCTGGCGCTCGGCGTCGCCGCCTGGATGCGCTGGCAAGGCGGCGCCACCGACACCGGTGAGCGCTTCACCGTGGACGATCCGCTCGCCTCAGCCATCGCTGCCCACCTGGCGTCCGCAAATGCTCCCGCGCACCGGGTCGCGGCGCTGATTGCGATGGAGGCGGTGTTCCCGGCGCAACTCGCCGGCGATGAGGGGTTCAAGGCGCTTCTGGCCGCGCAACTCACCGCGCTGACCGAACGCGGTGCCCTGGCCGTGCTGGGGAGCTGCTGACTCCGGCTCCCTCAGCACGAGCGAGGCTTCGAGCGGGCCCGGCTATAGGGCCCGGACGTCGGCCCCGTTGACCCGGACGCGATCGAGCACCAGACTTTCCGTGAAGCGCACCTCACTTGGCCGTACGACGCCGTCGAAGACGCTGTCCCGGATCGTCAGCTGCTGCACCGGCGCCCCCGGCAACCCTTGGGCATCGAGCACCTGCCCCGCTCGTTTGGCCCGCAGCCGCTCGATCACGATATCGCGCAGCACCGGGCGAAAGCGCCCGCGCGCGCCCTCCTCATAATTGAAGTCACAGGCGATCACCGCCTGCTTGACCTGCCCCACATCGATGTCGCGATAGCTGAAATGCTCCAGCAGACCGCCGCGCATGGCATTGTTCTTGAAGCGGATCGCGAAGTCGAGATTGGGGCTGTCCATCCGGCACCGCTCGGCGAAGACATTGCGGCATCCGCCCGAAATCTCGCTGCCGACCGTCACGCCGCCATGGCCCTCACGCATCAGGCAGTCCGCGATGACGATGTTCTCGGACGGCACCCCAATTCGCCGACCATCCTCGTTGCGGCCGGATTTGATCGCGATGCAATCATCGCCGGTATCGAAGGTGACGCGTTCGATCACCAAATCCCGGCAGGATTCGGGGTCGCAGCCGTCGTTATTCGGGCCGTGCCCGTAGATGTCGAGGTCGCGGATCGTCACGTTGCGGCACAGCACGGGATGGACCTGCCAGAAGGGAGCGCCGCGCAGCCGCACGCCCTCGATCAGCACGTTCTGGCAGGCATAGGGCTCGATGAACGACGGCCGGAAGCGGTCGCCGGCGGTGAACACCCGCTTCTCCACCGGCACCCGGCGCTCGACCATGTCCGACAGACGTGCGCGTGCCGGCCCCTGCTCGGGCATGCCGGGTCGCCAGCCGTGATCGACCGTCCCGCGCCACGCACCCTTCCAGGACCACCAGTTTCGCGCGCTGCCCTGCCCGTCGAGCGTGCCGTGGCCGGTGACGGCGACGTTGGTCTGGCGATAGGCATAGATCAGCGGCGACAGGCCCATCATCTCCATGCCCTCGAATCGGGTCAGCACGATCGGATAGTGCGCTGGATCTGTGCTGAAGCGCAGCGTCGCACCCGCCGACACATGCAGGTCGACGTTGGAGCGGAGGTGGATCGCTCCCGTCAGGAAATCGCCGGCAGGAACCAGCAGGCGGCCGCCGCCTGCCGCCGCGACCGCGTCGATGGCCGAGGCGATGGCGCGGGTGTTGAGCGTCGCTCCATCGCCACGCGCACCATGCTCGACGATGCTGACCGTGCGGGCGGGAAACACCGGCGGGCGGACCCTGGCGCGGATCGCATCCGCCTCGGCCCAGCGGTCGGTGCCACTGGCGCCCGCAGGCCACGGCATCGCCAGCGCCGCCGCACCACCGCCGAGCAGCTGCCGGCGTGAAGGTACCCCGTCGATCATCGCGCATCTCCCATTGCGCTGAGCAACGCCACCACCATGCGGTTGAGCGGCGTCGCGATCCCATGCCGCTCGCCCGTGCGAACGATGATGCCGTTGCGCGCATCGACCTCCATCGGTCGTCCGGCGAGCCGGTCGGCGTGGATCGAATTGACGCCGTCCGGCGCCTCGCCCCGCATGTGCGCCAGTATCTGCTCGGGCAGGTCGTCGCTGAGGTCCGCCCCCTCCGCACGGCCGACGGCGAGGACTTCGCCGACGAGGTCGCGGATGGTGCGCCCCATCGCATCGCCGGCCGCAACGCGGGCAGGAAGCAGCGTCAGTGCGTTGACGGCGCCGGCCGCATTAAGCGCCAGCTTGCGCCAAGCAACCGTGCTCCAGTCGCCGACCGGCTGGACCGCGATCGGCGTAGCGGCGAACAGGGCCGCAAAGCCTCGCCCCGCTTCGTCGTCGGGCACTACCAGGCGGCCGTTTTCGCGCTGGAGCACGTCGCCTGCTCCTCGGCGTTCGGCGGGAAGATAGGCGATCACCGGCACCAGCCGCTCGGGCGGGACGATGCCGGCGAACCGGGACAGGTGCTCCACCCCGTTCTGGACCACGGCCACCCGGCCTCCGTCGCGTGCGAGGCGATCGAGCCAGGCAAGACACGAGGGCGAGTCATACGCCTTGGTGGCGGCGATCACCCAATCGACCGGTTCGGCCTCCGCTGGGTCGGTGATGATCCGTGGCGATGCCTCGATCACCCCCTCCGGCGCTTCCACCCGCAGGACCGCGACTGGCGAGCGCGCGCACACCGTCACCTCGTGCGCCTGCGCCAGCCATGCCGCCAGTGTCGTACCGATCGCGCCCGGCCCGATCACCGCGACGCGCGCCACCGCCTACGCTTCGACCAGGTCGACGCGGCGGACGCGCGGCACCAGCGCGTGGATGACCACCATCGCCAGCAGATAGACCGTGCCCGCCACTGCGAAGATCAGCGTATAGCTGCCGGTCGCCTTCAGCACCTCGCCGATGAAGGCAGACATCAGCGCGCCGCCGATCGCACCGGCGAAGCCGCCGATGCCGACCACGGAGCCCACCGCCTTGCGCGGGAACATGTCCGACGGCAGCGTGTAAATGTTGGCGGAAAACGCCTGGTGCGCCGCCGTGGCGAGGCCAATGATCGCGACCGACGCCCACAGGCTGTCGACATATTGGGCGAAGAAGATCGGCGTCACCAGGATCGCGCATCCCAGCATCGTCACCTTGCGCGCGGCGCCGGCCTCCATCCCGCCCCTGATCAGCCGCGACGAACTCCAGCCGCCTGCGATGCTGCCCAGGTCGGACAGGAGGTAGATCACCACCAGCGGCGGCCCGAAATGGACCAGGTCGAGATGGTAACGCTTGCTGAGGAAGTCGGGCAGCCAGAACAGGTACAGCCACCAGATCGGATCGGTCAGGAACTTGCCGAGCGCGAATGCCCAGGTCTCGCGATAGGTGAGCAGCTTGGTCCAGCCGATCTTCTCGCCGACATCGGCCGGATCGCTTTCGATGTGCGCGATCTCGGCGGCGGACACGCCCGCCTTGTTCCGCGGCGAGCGGTACATGACAACCCAAGCCACAAGCCAGATCAGGCTGAACAGCCCGGTGATGACGAACGCCGCGCGCCAGCCCAGGCTCAGCGTCACGACGATGTAGGGAACGATGATCGGGGTCAGGATCGCGCCGACGTTGGAGCCGGCATTGAAGATGCCGGTCGCCAATGCCCGCTCGCGTGCGGGAAACCATTCGCTGACGGCCTTGAGGCCCGCCGGGAAATTGCCCGATTCGCCCACTCCCAGCAGGAAGCGAACCATCGAGAACTGCACTGCGCTGCGCGCCGCACCGTGTAGCATGTGCGCCGCCGTCCAGATCGTGAACGCGATGGCGTAGCCGAACCGCGCGCCGAGCAGGTCCACCACCTTGCCGAAGCTGAGATAGCCCACCGCATAGGCGAGCTGGAACCAGATAACGATGGTCGAATAGGTGGTGTCGTCCCAGCCGAGCTCGGCCGAGATGGTGGGCTTGAGCACACCGATCATCTGCCGGTCGACATAGTTGATCGCGGTGGCCGCGAACAACAGGGCGCAAATCACCCAACGATACCGTCCCATCCGCTCCGCCGCGGTGGCGGCGGTCGCCTCGGGTGCCGTGTACTCGGCCATCCAACCCTCTCCTCGGACCTGGCCTGTCTAGGCGGCCGTTATCCTGCACTCGACGCTTATGCTATGGTCGAAGCGCGCCGTCACCCGGTCTCCGACGTTGACCTGGTGGACGCCGGTCACCGCGCCGCTGGAAATCCACTGACCGGCGGCGAGCGCGATGCCGCGTGCCGCCATCAGTTCGAACAGGAAGCGTGCGGCGCCGATCGGCCCGTCGAGCATGGTCGCCGCCGTCCCCTCACCCGCCGTCTCGCCGTTGATGTCCAGCGCTACAGGCATGGCATTGAGGTCGACCGACCGCCAGTCCTCGACGGCTGGCCCGACCACCAGTCCGTTGTTGTTGCCGAAATCGGAGATGGTCACCGCGGCCCCGTGCGTGTTGATGCCCGGGAACGGGGAACTGGCAATTTCGATGCCGACATGCACCGCATCGAGCAGCGCCGCCGCCTCGTCCATCGTGTAGGTCGGCTTGGCCGGATCGGGCGCGGTGCCGATGCGCAGCAGGAACTCCGCCTCGCCGGCGCCGAAGCCGTCGGCGAACATCGGCATGTCGGTCTGGGCGTCGGCCGCCATCACCACCGCATCGGCGAAGATCGGGCCGACCAGCCGGTCGACGCCGTTGATCGGAGGATTGATCTTGCCGACCTTCCACCCCGCCACGGGGCGGTCGGCATAGCTCAACGCCGCGTCCTGAATCGCATAGGCTTCGTCGAGCGACTGGGGGAGCGCACCGGGATAATCTGGCAAGGCGATGCCCTGCTGGCGCGCTTCCACGAAGGCGCGCGCGATCCGGCTGGCTTCATCGGTCATCGCGTCTTTCCCCACCCCACTCTCCTCAGCGGCGCTTGCCGCGCCTTCGCGACGATCCCTATGGGAAACCGGTGTCAGCGGCAAGGGCTAGCAACCCGGCCGATTACAGCGTGACGCCGCGCTTCCAGATCGCGATCTCGCGCTCGCCGTTTGCTTCCGCCGCGGTGGGTGCGCCCGAGGCGATTGCCTCGATGCGCCCGAGTAGGCCCGCCTCCGCAGCCTCGAACCCGTCCTCGAGCACCTGCCCCGCATCAAAGTCGATCCAGCGCGGCTTGCGCGCCGCCAGGTCGCTGTTGGTGGCGATTTTGACCGTTGGCACCGGGAATCCGAGCGGCGTGCCGCGACCGGTGGTGAAGAGGATCACCGTCGCACCGGCCGCCGCCAGCGCGGTGCACGACACCGCATCGTTGCCCGGCGCCTCGAGCAGCGTCAGCCCGGTACGCCGCACCGGCTGGCCGTAGCGGCGCACGTCCGTGACAACGGCATGGCCGGCTTTCTGCACCGCGCCCAGCGACTTCTCCTCAAGGGTGGTGATGCCGCCTGCGACATTGCCGGGTGACGGGTTTTCCGAAACCGGCTCGCCATGGCTCAGGAAATAGCGCTTGAAGTCGTTCACGACGCCGACGATGCCATCGAACACCGCTTCGTCGCGGGCGCGATCCATCAGCATCTGCTCGGCGCCGAAAATCTCGGGGATTTCGGTCAGCACGACGCTGCCGCCGGCCTCCGCCACCCGGTCGCTGACCCGGCCGACGAGCGGGTTGGCGGTGAGCCCGGAAAAGCCGTCGGAGCCGCCGCATTTGACACCAAGCACCAGGCGATCGAGCCCGACCGGCTCGCGCACCGCCTGGCCCGCGATCGCAACCAGCTCCTCGACCAGCGCCAGCCCGTCCTCCACTTCATCCTCGGAGCGCTGTGCCACCAGGGTGCGCACCGCGGACCGTCGCTCTTCCGGCAGATCCGCGAGGATGCCGGCGATCTGGTTCGATTCGCAGCCAAGCCCCACGATCAGCACGCCGCCCGCGTTGGGATGATTGGCGAGCGCCGCGAGCATCCGCCGCGTCGCGTCAAGGTCGTCGCCGAGCTGCGAGCAGCCGAATGGATGTGCGAACGCATGGACGCCGTCCACCTGGCCGGCGAAGCGCTGCGAGGCGGCGGCGGCGATACGCTGCGCCGTACGACCGACGCAGCCCACGCTGGGCAGGATCCAGATCTCGTTCCGCGTCGCGACCCGCCCGTCGGCGCGCACATAGCCCTGAAAAGTGCCTCCTCCTGCAGCAGAAGCGTCCTGGTGTTCGCCCGGAGAGTAGCGGTAGTCGAGCGTGCCCGACAGGTCGGTGGCCAGATTGTGCGAGTGGACGTGGTCGCCACGAAGGATCGGCTGCGTCGCATGGCCGATCGGAAAGCCGAACTTCATCACGGGCGCACCGGCCACAACGTCCGCGAGCGCGATCTTGTGGCCGCGCGGCACGTCGGCCCGCGCCGTCACCCGCTCCTGCCCGGCGACGACCTCTTCGCCCGCCACCACATCGTCCAGCACCGTCGCGACACTGTCGCCCGCGCTGATCTGCAACGCCTTGCCCACGCCCGCGATCCTCAAAACTACCGACGTCACGATTTGGGCCTGCGATGACCAAGACGCAAGACGGGCGCGACTGGCCCCATCCGGGCTTCGGCTGTATGCGGCGGCTATGGAGAAGGTTGGCCAGCCTACGATCAACGACGTCGCGCGGGTGGCGGGGGTATCCAAAAAAACTGTAAGCCGGGTGATCAACCGCTCGCCGCTGCTCAACGAAGACACCCGCAAGCGCGTCGAGGTGGTGATCGGCGAGTTGGGCTTCATTCCTAACCCCCAGGCACGTGCGCTGGCGCTGCGCCGCAATTTCCTGATCGGCCTGGTACACGACAATCCCAACGCGCAGATGGTCCTCAACGCACAGCAGGGCATCCTGGAAGCGCTCCACGGCAGCGAGTTCGAATTGGTGGTCCGCCCGGTCGACCGCGGCTCCCCGACGATGCTCGACGACGTGCGCCACTTTCTTGAGCGCCAGCGGCTGTTCGGGGTCGTGATCCTGCCGCCGATCAGCGAGAACGACTCGCTTGCGACATTGTGCGACCAGATCGGCTGCCGCTACGTCCGCATGGGCTCCGCACCGCTGGACGACACCCAGCACATGGTCGCCTCCAACGACCGCGAGGCGGTAGTCGCGGCCGTGCAGTTCCTGATTGCGCAGGGCCACCGCCGCATCGGCTTCGTTGCCGGCCCGCACGGCTTCCGTTCCGCGCACGAGCGGCGGCTCGGCTTCGAGCAGGCAATGGCGGAGGCGGGCATTCACTTCCCGCGCAGCATGTCGGCGGAGGGCACCTACCGCTTCGAGTCGGGCATCAAGGCGGCCGAAAGGCTGCTTGACGTCAATTCGCGCCCGACCGCGATTTTTTCCAGCAATGACGAGATGGCGGCCGGTGTGATCCACGTGGCTCGTCAACGCGGACTCGACATCCCCGGCGACCTCTCGGTGATCGGCTTCGACGATACGGCGATCGCTTCGCATCTATGGCCGCCGCTCACCACCGTGCGCTGGCCGATCGCCTCCATGTCGCGCTCGGCGGCGCTGAAGCTGATCGCCGGGCTGGCCGACAACGACGGCGGCAACGTCGAGGAGCCTTCATCCTTCCTGTCGACGCTGATCCGGCGGGCCTCTGTAGCGCCTCCGCGTGACTGAGGATGTTGCGCGGACACCTGACACCGGTTACCGATATTCCGCATCCGCAGAAGCGCGGCTATTGAAGGTGCGGAGAGGACTTTCGCGATGACTCGCCCCCTGGCACTCAACCCCGACCGGCTGCTTCCATCCGACCCGACGACGCGCGGCATCGCGCGCGCGCTGTACGCCGAGGTCGCAGACCTGCCGATCGTCAGCCCGCATGGCCATACCGACCCGAAGTGGTTCGCAGACAACCAGCCGTGGACCGACGCGACGACGCTGCTGCTGGCGCCCGATCATTATCTCTACCGCATGCTCTACAGCCAGGGCGTGTCGCTCGACGCGCTGGGCGTGCCGGACCGCAACGGCGTGCCCACGACTGACCCGCGCGCGGCGTGGAAGCTGTTCGCCGAGCATTATTACCTGTTCCGTGGCACGCCATCGCGACTGTGGCTGGATCATGTCTTCGCCGAGGTGTTCGGCATCGACGTCGCGCTCGAACCCGGCACCGCCGACCTCTATTTCGATACAATCGGCGAGAAGCTCGCTACCGACGCCTTCCGCCCGCGGGCGCTGTTCGATCGCTTTCGCATCGACTTCCTCGCCACCACCGAGGGCGCGCAGGATGACCTGTCGGCGCACCACCGCATCCGCCAATCCGGGTGGGCCGGCCGCGTCGTCACCACCTACCGCCCCGACGGCGTGATCGACGTCGAGCATGAAGCGTTCAAGGCGGCGATGACGACGTTCGCCGAGCTGACCGGCGAAGACGTGTACAGCTGGCGTGGCTACCTCGCCGCGCATCGCAAGCGCCGCTCCGACTTCCGTGCCGCTGGCGCGACCGCAACCGACCATGGCCATCCCACCGCGCGGACCGCCAATCTCGATGAAGCCGAGAAGGAGCGGCTGTTCGGGCGCATCCTGTCCGACGACTGGACGCTCGCCGATGCCGAGCTGTTCCGCGCCCAGATGCTGACCGAGATGGCGGCAATGAGCGTCGAGGACGGCATGGTGATGCAGATTCACCCCGGCGCATTCCGCAACCACAATGCCGCGCTGTTCGCCAGCCATGGCCGCGACAAGGGCGCCGACATCCCCTCCGCGACGGAATATGTCACGGCGCTGAAGCCGATGCTTGACCGCTATGGCAACGCGCCGGGCCTGTCGGTGATCCTCTTCACGCTCGACGAGACCAGCTACTCGCGTGAGCTGGCGCCGCTCGCCGGCCATTACCCGAGCCTGCGCCTCGGCCCGCCATGGTGGTTCCACGACTCGCCTGAGGGCATGATGCGGTTCCGCGAGATGGCGACCGAGACGGCGGGCTTCTACAACACCGTCGGCTTCAACGACGACACCCGTGCATTCCTGTCGATCCCGGCGCGCCACGACGTCGCGCGCCGCGTCGACTGCGCCTTCCTCGCCCGCCTCGTCGCCGAGCACCGGCTGGAGGACTGGGAGGCGGCGGAGCTTGCGCAGGAGCTGACCAGCGGCCTCGTCCGCCGCGCCTACCGCATCGATGATCCCCTCCCTGCCGCCCGCGCGGCCTGACCCTCCTTCCTCCACGGAGTTACCCGATGTTCGACCGCACCTATTACGGCACTCATCCCGACATGATGGAGTGCGTCTCCAACGACGAGCTGCGCGACCGCTACCTGATACAGGGCCTGTTCCGCGCCGGTGAGTGCGTGCTCAACTACACCCACGCCGACCGGTTCGTGATCGGCGGCGTCGAGGTGGCGAGCGGCTCGGTGAAGCTGCCCGATCAGACCGAGCCCAAGTCGGCGGCGGGCCACCCCTTCCTGGAGCGCCGCGAACTGGCGGTGGTCAACGTCGGCGGCACCGAAGGCACGGTCACCGTCGATGGTGAGGCCTTCACGCTCGGCGCCAACGACTGTGTGTACGTCACGATGGGCGCCACGGACGTGCAGTTCTCCGGCGACGGCGCACGCTTCTACCTTGCCTCCTGCCCCGCACATAAGGCATTCCAGACCCGCAAGCTGTCAATCGCCGACGCCAACGCGCTGGAACGCGGCAGCCTCGAGGAATCGAACGAGCGCACCATCTACCAGCTGGTCATCCCCGGCATCTGCGACTCCGCCCAGCTCGTCATGGGCCTGACCGTGCTCAAGCCCGGCAGCGTGTGGAACACCATGCCGCCGCACATCCACGAGCGTCGGTCGGAAATCTATTTCTACTACGGCCTCGAAGGCGAGAACGACCGCGTGATGCACTTCATGGGCGAAGGCGAGGCGATGCGGCACATCGTTATGGCCAATGAGGAAGCGGTGATCAGCCCGCCCTGGTCGATCCACATGGGCGCGGGCACCAAGGCCTACACCTTCATCTGGGCGATGGCCGGCGAGAACCAGGATTACACCGACATGAACGTGCTGGACATCTGCCAGCTGGCGTAAACTCCCTCTCGCGTGCGGGAGGGGTCAGAGAAGGGCTGTCGACCTTCCACACCGCCGCCCGCGCGCCCCTCCCCTAGCCTCTCCCGCAAGCGGGAGGGGGATGAGGCATGCGAATGACCAACCCCTTCGATCTTTCCGGCAAGGTGGCGATCGTCACCGGCGCCAACACCGGCATCGGCCAAGCGATCGCGCTCGCGCTTGCCGCCGCCGGCGCCGACATCGCGGCGGTGGGCCGCACGCCGGCGGAGGACACCGTCGCAAAGGTGCGCGAGCTCGGCCGCAAGGCGGAGATCGTCTCCGCCGACCTCTCCACCATTGAACCCGTGCAGCGCGTCGTCGACGAGACGCTGGCCAAGCTCGGTGGGCTCCACATCCTGGTCAACAACGCCGGCATCATCCGCCGGGCCGACGCGGTCGATTTCACCGAGGAAGACTGGGATGCGGTGGTCGATACCAACCTCAAGTCGGTGTTCTTCCTCTGCCAGGCGGCCGGACGGCACATGATCGCGCGCCATGAACAAGAAGGCGGCGGCGGCAAGATCGTCAACATCGCCTCGATGCTGACCTTCCAGGGCGGCATCCGCGTGCCAAGCTACACCGCGTCGAAATCGGGCATTGGCGGGCTGACCAAGCTGCTCGCCAACGAGTGGGCGACCAAGGGCATCAACGTCAACGCGATCGCGCCCGGCTATATCGCCACCAACAACACGGCCGCGCTGCAGGCTGACGAGGCACGCAACAAGTCGATCCTCGACCGCATTCCGGCGGCGCGCTGGGGCGACGCTTCCGATCTCGGCGGCGCCGCGGTGTTCCTGGCCTCGAGCGCGGCTAATTATGTCCAAGGCCACATTCTCGCCGTCGACGGCGGCTGGCTGGCACGGTGACCTGCCGCTCTTCCCGTCACCTTGGCCTTGAGCCGGGGTCCCGCTGTTGTTCCACGCTAGAAGCAGAAGCGGGACCCCGGGTCGAACCCGGGGTGACGAAGAGGGCTGAACAATGACCGGCAAGTTCCTCGCATTCGGCGAGATCATGCTCCGCCTCTCGCCTCCGGGTCGTGAGCTACTGCTCCAGACACCCAAGTTCGACGTGTGGGTCGCCGGCGCGGAGGCGAACGTCGCCACCGCCCTCGCCCGGCTCGGCCATCGAGTCGGCTTCGCGAGCGCCGTGCCCGACAACGACCTCGGCCGCTCTGCCGTCGCCACCTTGCGCGGCCACGGCATCGACACGTCGACCATCCAGCTCACCGGCGAGCGGATGGGGCTCTATTACGTCACCTCCGGCGCCGGCATGCGGGCGACGGAAGTGATCTACGACCGCGCCTATTCCTCCTTCGCCGAAGCGCCCACCGAGGCATGGGACTGGGCCGCGCTGCTCGGAGGCGTCGACCGGCTGCACCTGTCGGGCATCACCCCCGCGCTCGGCCCGGTGCCCGCGCGGAGCGCTATCGCCGCCGCGCAGGCCGCAAGCGAGCGCGGCATCGCCGTGTCGTTCGACGGCAACTGGCGTGGCAAGCTGTGGGAACGCTGGGATTCGAACCCGCGCGCGATCCTGACCCAGCTCGTCGAACACGCCGACCTGATGTTCGGCAACCACCGCGACATCGCGCTGCTGCTCGATCGCGACTTCGGCAGCGAAGGCGAAGACCGCCGCCGCAAGGCCGCCGATGCCGCGTTCGCCGCGTACCCGAGGCTCAAGATGATCGCCTCCACGGCGCGTCACGTCGAGCATGTCGACCTCAACCGCCTGTCCGCGCGGATCGACACGCCCGACGGCCACGTCCAAACCGATGAGGTGGTGCTCGCTGGCATCGTCGACCGGATCGGCGGCGGTGATGCGTTCGCGGCAGGGTTTCTGCACGGGCTGCGCAGCGGCGGCGACATCGCCGAAGCGGCGCGGATCGGCCTTGCGCTGACCGCACTCAAGCATTCGCTGCCCGGCGACGCCAGCCTCTTTCGCCAGGCCGACATCGACTCATTCCTTGCCGGCGGGCTCGATGTCCGCCGCTGACCTCGGTCGGCGAGAGGTCATCGGCGCCGGGCTCGCGCTCGCCACCGCCAGCATCGCCCGCGCACAGTCGCCGGCGGGAGCGGCGAGCGTCAGCGCAGCGGCCGGCACGTTCATCGGCGAGCGATCGAGCGGCGTGCTCGGCTTTCGCGGCATCCGCTATGGGCGCGCCGCCCGCTTCACCGCGCCGGTCGCGGAGCCTCGGGCCGTCACGCCGGTCCGTGCCACCGAATGGGGTCCTTCGAGCCCGCAGCAAGGCACCGGCGGCGGCCTGACCTATGGCGCGGACCGCCTCGTCTTCAACGAGGACTGCCTCCAGCTCAACGTCTGGACGGCCGAAGCCCGGCAAGGCGCGAACAAGCCCGTGCTGTTCTACATCCACGGCGGCGCCTATTCCGGCGGCACGGCATCGAGTGCGCTGCTCGAAGGCTCGGCGCTCGCGGCGCGCGGCGACGTGGTGGTGGTGACGATCAATCACCGCCTCAACGCGTTCGGCTATCTCTACCTCGCTCGGCTCGACCCGCGCTTTCCCGACAGCGGCAACGCAGGGCAGCTCGACATCCTGCTCGCGCTCAGGTGGGTGCGCGACAACATCTCCGCGTTCGGCGGCGATCCGGCACGCGTGACCGTGTTCGGTCAGTCGGGCGGCGGCGCCAAGATCGCGACCATGCTTGGCATGCCGGCCGCGCACGGGCTGTTCCACCGCGCGGTGACGATGAGCGGGCAGCAAGTCACTGCTTCCGGCCCGCTCCATGCCGAGGCGCGCGCCCGCGCCTATCTGGCGAAGCTCGGCGTCCCGCCCGATAACCTCGCCCCGCTGCTCGCCATGCCTGCGGAGCGGCTGGTCGAGGGGCTCGCCGCGACCGATCCGATCCTGGGCGGCGGCGTCTACTTCGGGCCGGTGCTCGACATGAAGTGGCTGACGCGCCACCCCTTCTGGCCCGATGCCAACCCGATCGGCCTCTCCGTGCCGCTGATCCTCGGCAACACGCACGACGAGACGCGTGCCTTCATCAGCCCCGATTCACCCAAGGTGAAGGCGCTGGGCTGGGGCAATCTCGCCGATGCGCTGGCGCCCGAGCTGCGCATCGACGTACTCCCGGAATGGGTGATCGCCGAATACCGCGGGCAGTTCCCCACATGGTCGCCGACCGACGTCTTCTACGCCGCCACCACAGCCGGTCGCAGCTGGCGCGGCCAGGTGATCGAGGCGGAGGAGCGCGCCCGCGCCGGCGCACCGGCCTGGGTCTATCAGATCGACTTCACCTCGCGCACCGACCCGCGGCGGGGCGCGTTCCACACCATGGACATCCCGCTCGCGTTCGGCACGCTCGGCCCGCCGGGCTCGCAGACCGGCACCGGGGCCGACGCACGCGCGGCAAGCCACGCGGTGCAGGAGAGCTTCGTCACCTTCGCCAAGAGCGGCGATCCCAACCACGCGGGCCTGCCCCGCTGGCCGAAATACGATCTGAAGACCCGCGCGACGATGGTGTTCGACGCGCACAGCGGCATCGAGAACGACCCACGCCGCTGGCAACGCGAGCTGTTCGCCCGCATCCCCTACATCCAGCCAGGGACCTGACCTCCTTATGATCGTCGCGCTCCTCGCCCTCACGCTGCAAGCCGCGCCCGCGGCCGAGCCACCGGTTGTGCCGATCCGCCCGTCCAAGATCATCCTGGTCGGCGATTCGACGATCCAGGTGCACAGCGGCTGGGGCGGCAGCTTCTGCGCGGAACGCGTGATTTCCACCGCCGCCTGCATCAACCTCGCGCGCGGCGGGCGCAGCACCAAGAGCTATCGCGCCGAAGGATCGTGGGGCGTGGCGCTGGGCGAGATGAAGACACCCGGCTACGTCGCCACCTATGTGCTGATCCAGCTCGGCCACAACGACCAGCCCGGCAAGCCCGGCCGCTCCACCGACCTCGCGACCGAATTCCCCGCCAACCTCCGCCGCTACGTTGCGGAAGCGCGCGCAGTCGGCGCAGTTCCGATCCTGGTCACCCCTCTCACCCGCCGCAGCTTCACCGCCGGGCGCATCACCCGCGATCTCGATCCCTGGGCTGCCGCGATCCGCAAGGTGGCGGCGGACATGAAGGTGCCGCTGGTCGACCTTACGGCCCGCAGCGCCGCCGTGGTCGAAGCGTTGGGGCCGGCGATGGCCGGGCACCTGGCGCAGGTCCCGCCGGACGCCGGGCTGGTGGCCGCCGCGCTGACCGGCACCACGGCCGAGAAGGGCCCGACCGCAACGGCTGCGCCACCCGCCGCTCCGCCGGCGGGCGTACCGCCGCGCGTCGGGATCGCCGGCGGATCGTTTGACTACACGCACCTCAACCGCGACGGGGCGGACCTGTTCGCCGCGCTGGTTGCCGACGAACTCGCCAAGGAGCTTCCCGCCATGCGCCCGCTGCTCGTCCCATGATCGACCGCCGCACCGCCTTGCTGGGCACCCTCGCCGGCGGCCTCGCCGCCACCAGCCGCGCGCAGACGCCGCCGCCGGCGATCGCCGGCGAGCCGCTGTTCGGTATGCCCTCGCCTTCCGAGACGATCGACCTGTGGCCGCATGGCGCCCCCGGCATGCCTGCCTCGCCGCCGAAGGAGGTGGTGGAAGAGCGCAGCAAGGACCCGGAGACCCCCGATCGTTTCGTGGTCGGCGTCACCAAGCCGCGGCTGGTCGTGTTCCGCCCGCGCATTGCCAATGGCGCGGCGATGGTGATCGCGCCCGGCGGCGGCTATGCGCGCATGGTCGTCGACAAGGAGGGCTATGAGATCGCCCAGTGGCTGGCGGCACGCGGCTGGACTGCGTTCGTGCTGTTCTATCGCCTGCCCGGCGACGGCTGGCGGGCGGGACCCGACGTCGCACTGTCCGATGCGCAACGCGCCATCCGCCTGGTGCGCGCCCGGGCGCGCGACTACGGTGTCGACCCGGCACGGGTCGGCATGATGGGCTTTTCGGCCGGCGGCCATCTGTGCGGCGACGTCGCCACCCGCTTCGGCCAGCGCACATATGATCCGGTCGATGCGGCAGACCGGCACAGCGCCCGCCCGAGCCTCGCCGCGCCGATCTACGCCGTTCAATCGATGACGCTGCCGCTCGCCCATGCCGGGTCCCGCGAGCTGCTGCTCGGCAAGAACGCCACGCCCGAATTGGAGCGTGCGCACAGCCCGGAGGCGAACGTCACCGTGGACACGCCGCCCGTCTTCATGGCGCACGCCGAGGACGACACCACGGTGAACCCGGAGAACTCGCTGCGCTTCCGCGCGGCTCTCAAGGCCGCGAAGGTGCCGGTCGAAACGCACCTGTTCACCCATGGCGGCCACGGCTTCGGCCTGCGCCGCGTCGCCGGCAAGCCGGCGGCGCTCTGGCCGGAGCTCTTCCTCAACTGGGCCGGGACACAAGGCTTCTGATGGCAAGTGGCGCGGCCTCAGCGAAGCCGCGCCAGGCCCGCATCAGAGGTTGAACCGCACGCCGGCCAGGAATTCACGGCCGGTGTGGTGGTACACCACCAGCAGATTGCCCGGATCGATATACTGGTCCTGATACTGGTCGGTCAGGTTCACGGCCTCGAACGTCAGCTTCACCTGCTTGGTGACCGTCAGCTGCATCGACGCATCGAGGTTGAACGTGGAATTCGTACCCTCCGTCGCGGTGCCCGCCTCCTGCCCCGGAATCCGCGTCAGGTATTTGCTGCGATAAGCGGCCGACACGCGCGCGCTGACCAGCTTGTCCTCATAATATAGCGTCGCGTTGCCGGAGTCAGGCGACAGGCCCGTCAGGTTGCCGGTCGCGATCACCGCGCCCGCCGCGTTCACATATTTGATGTTCGACGTGACGTGCGTGTAGTTAAGCAGCGTGCCGGTGTTGCGCAACAGCCCGGGCAGGAAGCGGAACGGCAGCTGGAAGTTCACCTCCACGCCCTTGAGCGGACCACCGGGCGAGTTGACCGGAACCGTGAAGCTCCAATTGTTCTGCGCCGGGTTGCACGTGTTCGGGTAGAGGTTGCCGCACGCCGCGATCGCGACGCTGTCGGGCAGACCGTAGGGGTTGCCGGTGAAGGTGACGCCCGACTGGGTCGCCGACGAGACAAAGCTCTTGATGTACTTGTCGAAGAACGCGACCGACAGCAGCCCGCCGGGCTGGAAATACCATTCGATCGATGCGTCGTAGGTGTCGGCGCGGTAAGGGTCCAGATTGGGGTTGCCGAAGCTGACCGATCGGTTCGCGCCGGAGACCGACACCGAGCCTCCCGGTGGCAGCGAGCCGAGGTCCGGACGGGCCATCACTTCGGCGGCAGCGAAGCGCAGGACGAGCTTGCTGGTCGGCTCGATCACCAGGTTGAACGACGGCATATAGTCGTCGTAGCTGCGGGTCGCGGTGTTCGGCGTCAGCGCGCCGGCAAGAAACGCGAAGCCGTTCGCCGTCTGCCGCGTGTTGACATAGCGCAGGCCGGCATCGCCGCGCACGGTGACGGTGCCGAACTGATGGCGGAAATTGGCCTGGAAATACGCCGCGGTGTCGCGCTCGCCGACGCTGTTGTTGTTGGTCAGCGCCGGCTCCGGCCCGAGCCGGAAGGCGCCGTTATAGGCGGTCTGGCTGCCGAAGTTGAACAGCGAGTCCGCCGCGAAATAGTTGGGGATGAAGACGTCCGTCGGCCCGAGCGTCACCACCTGCCCGTATTGCGACGTCGGCACCGCCGCGATCGCCGCGGGCACCACGGATTCCTGGTTGGACGTGGTGCCGTTGGTGCGGCGCAGCTCGCTGGTCGCAAAGTCATAGGCTTTGTACTCGACGCCGCCGAGCAGGTCGAACTCGTCGTTGATCTTCCAGGTGAGGTTGCCCTGGATCGACTTGTAGTCGTTCTGCGTGCGCAGTGCGCGCAGGCGGATTTGCGTCAGCGTCCACGCACCGGGCGTTGTGAGCTGCGCCGAGCCGAAGTTGAAGGTGGGCACCCGCGCCCTGCCGTAGTCATAGCTGTAGCCGTCGACGTTGAATTGGTCGAAGGTCAGCGTGTTCTGCACCGGGTTGCTGAACACGGACGAGGAGATGCCGCCGAGCACGTTGAGCACCACGCGCTCGCCGAAATGCTGAGTCCCCTCCACGGTGAGCTGCTTGAACTTGGTCTCTAGCCGATCGAAGCGGTTCTCGACGCGCAGGTCGACGTCGTTGAAGGTGCCGGCCGTCATGATGCCGTTGCTGATCGTCGCGGCGGTGACATTGGTATCGGCGATGCCGCAATTGCCGGCGCGGCTCGCGGCGGTGCAGTTACCGGCGACGCTGAACGACGGGGCCTCAAGGTAGCGCTCCTCGCGCGTGCCCTCGAAGTTCGCGTAGAGACCATCAACCGAAATCAGCGTTTGATCCGTGGGCGCGAACTGGATCGAGCCGGTGATGCCCAACCGCTCCTGTTCCGACTTGAACTGGTCATAACGCGGGAAGCGGGGGTGCAGCGCCGCGTTGACGTCGGTGCAGGCCTGCGACGGGATCGCCGCCCCGGTCGCGCCGGTGGTGCCGGCCAGACAGGTCGCACCCGGCGCGCTCTCGAAGCCCGGCGAGAAGGACGAGCCACGCGCCCAGCGGACGGTGGAATAACCGTCCTCCTCGATCTGGCGCTTGGTATAGGCGACGGAGACCAGCGCGCCGAAGCGACCGTCCTCCGTCGTGTCGGCGATCATGAACGCGCCGCGCGGCGTCACCTTCTGGTTGAGGTCGTTATAGTCGGCCTGGGCAGATGCGGCGATCGTGAACTTCTTGTAGTCGAACGGTCGCGCCGTGCGGAGGTCCACCGTCGCGCCAAGCGATCCTTCTTCCGTGGAAGGTTCGGCGGTCTTGCGCACGGTGATGGCGTTGAACAGGTCGGAGGCGAAGACGTTGAAGTCGAAGCCGCGGCCCCGGTTGGCGCCGCCGCTCGCATCCGATCCGCCGGAGGTCGCCAGCGCCTCGATGCCGTTGATGCGCACGCGGGTGAATTGCGGGCCCAGGCCGCGCACAGAGATGGTGCGCCCCTCGCCGCCATCACGCGCCAGCGCCACGCCCGGAATGCGCTGGATCGATTCGGAGAGGTTGAGGTCGGGGAACTTGCCGATGTCCTCCGCCAGGATCGAATCCACCGACGCCGCCGACGTGCGCTTCAGGTCGAGCGCGCGTTCCAGCGAGCCGCGAAAACCGGTGACGATAATGTCGGCGGGCTGGTCCCCCGGCTGCCGGTTGAGAATCGCCTGGTCCTGCCCCTGCTCGGCGGTTTCGGTCTGGCCGGGTTGCGCGGTCTGGCCGGTGGCGGGATCGGTGGTTTGCGCGGCGGCGGTTCCGGCGATCGCGACGGCCAGAGCCAGCGCGGCCAACGAGGCGCCCGTCCTGATCGCGTGGCGCTTGCTGCTGTTCATGGTGCCCCCTCATGCTTTCGTTTTGCAGCGTCGCCCGGCGCCAGTGGGCTGGCTGACGATTGACGCTACGTCGATCGGCTCAGGAGGAGTGGTCGGGAAAGAGCGATCGCGACGACGCCTTCGCCGACAGCCGTGTCGGGCGGCACGGGCCGTCTGACCCCATCATCGAAGGGCTGGATCGCCCCTCATCCTCTCCAGCTTCTACCGAGCTTGCGCTCTTCCTCGCGCGGGCTCGACACCGGTGTCAACAAAAACGGGGCCACAACGGCACAAAAGTCGGACGATGTGGCCGCCGCGCATCATCCACGGCGCTACTGTGCGACCAGCGGCACCATGTTGTTCGCCTGCGTCACCTCCGGCGCCTTGCCGGGGAGAGCGACCCGGACGCTGAGCCCAGCGGGGTCGCCGCCCGGGACCGACAGCCGCACCGTCGCAGTCTTGGGCAGGAGGTCGGCAGGCGCCGAGAGCGCCGGAATGGTGGCACTCGCCGCCACCGACCCGTCCGCCCGGACAAGCGTGGCGGTTCCCCCCTGTGCCGGCTGCGCCCCGAGGCTGTGGACCGTGACCGCGACGTTGCGCCCCTTCAGCGCCACGTCATCGCGCCCGATGCCGAGATCAGGCCGCTGCTCAGTAGGGGTGCCCGCCGCCTCCAACGTGAACTCCATCACTGTCGTAGTGTGCGGCGCAAAGCTCACCGGCAGCGAGCCGCTGCGTTCCAACGTGACGGCAGTTGCGGGCGGCGTGCCGTCCGCCACGTCGGCGCCGCTGGCGCTGGTGCCGCTCGTCATGCGCCAGCGTCCGCCCGTGACGTTCCAGGCCGTCATGGTCGCCGCCTGCGCGGCATCGGAGGTGTTGTAGCCGATCACCTTGAAGTGCGTCGGCGTCGCCCCCGGCATCAGGATCGCGACCTGCTCCGCCGCGCCGGGCGCGTGGAACCGCCAGCTCACCGTGTTGCCCGGGTAGGTCTGGTTGCGCGACAGCGCGATGCCGCCGAGCCGCTCGCGCTGGAGCAGCTGGTTGGGCTGCTCGACGCGGTCGGACCACCAATGGCCTTCGGTGTACATGTACTGGTGCTGCGACTTGTCGGCGATCTGGTGGGCGTGGAAGTCCTCCAGCAGTTTCCTGTCGCCGGTCGCGTCCCAGCCGGCGACAGCCGCGAAGTCGCCGGACTTGCCGGCCAGCGCCTTGCCCCAGTCGGCGCTGTGGCCGAGCACCGCGATCGCATTTTCGTTGATGTCGGCAAGCGACGCCGGCCCGCTGGCCACCTCGCGGGACAGGATCGGGCGCAGGTACTTCTGATCGCCCGTGAACCGCCAGGATGCCCACGCGGACTGGAGGGGCGTGGGAACGCCGCCGCCGTCGCCCACGCGCTCGGCGTCGGTGCGCCAGTTGATTTCATTGGGATAGCGCCAGTTACCCTTGGCGTCCTGCTTGCCATGCGCCATCCACCCGTCGATCACGCCGGTGACGAGGCCCCTCGCGGTGGGATTGCCGTTGTAGACGCCCAGCAGGATGGGTGCGTGCATGACGGTGAAGCTGTACGGCTTCTGCCACTCCCATGGCCCTTCCCGATAGACCTTGCGGCCGCCGTACCAATTGGAGGCGAAATGCAGGTGCCCGGCCGGATTGGGCAGGATGATGCGATCGTGCAGCGCCTTGACCGTCGCCATCAGCCGTTCGACCGCCTTGGGCTCGCCCCAGTTGAGGTACAGCCGCTCGGCGTCCGAATTCAGCCCCTCTTCATAGGCGTGGAGCTCGTCGGTCGTGATGTAGCCGAGCCCGTTCACTCGCATGCCGTTCTTGTACACCGCGTCAGAGAGCGCGCGCAGCGAGGCGTTCACCTTGTCGGGCTCGACCCCCATCAGCGCCATGCCGGGCCATTGCTCGGTCAGGTCGACATCGTCCGAAATGCCACCGCCGAAGTCGCCATAGGGCACCTGGCGATGATCGATCCACCAATCCACGAACCGCCGGGTGATCGCGAGGTCGGTGAGCTGGCGGAAGGCCCAGAGCGGCACGCCCGCCGGCGCCGTCGGCTGCACGAAGGGCGGCATGCCGGTGGCGCCATAGCTGATGTCCGCCCAATAGCGGCGCGCCTCAAGGTTATCGGGATCGACGCGCAGCAGGTCATCTATGTCGCCGCGAACGCGCCGGTACAGCCCCTCGCGCGCAGAGGCGGTATGCTCCTCGACCAGGAACCCCCAATTGTCGCGCACCTGATTGAAGCGGTCGGCCACATGCTCCTTGAGCGCGGCGGCGCGATCCTTGAACACCAGCCGCACCGCCATGCCGTCGAGCGCGTTGGCACCGAAGCCGGACGCACCGCTCGCGACCGTCAGGTAGAGCGGATCGGCGGTGAGGATGCGGTCGCGAAGGTCGAGCCACAGCGTCCGCTTCTGGTTCGGGCGCACCGAGACCGAGACGTCGATCATGTTCCGCTCGGGCCAGATCGGGTCCTTGACCTGTATGTTGAGCGGGATCAGCCCATCCGCGCCCGCGGCTAGCTTGAGCGCGGGGATATCGAGCGCGATGCCGTCGAGGCCGTCATGCGCGTTGGCATAGGTGTAGTTGTAGGCACGCGCGAGCGGCTTGCCGGGCAGCGCTGGGCCGAGATCCGAGGGGATCAGGACGTGGACGAGCGGCGCTTGCGTGCCCTCGCGCTTCATCGTGCCGACCTCGATCGCGCTGCCCGCGCCCGCGGCCGCACGCGTCGCGCCGGGAGGCACGGCCACCACCGTCGCGCGCTCGTCGGCGGGGTAGCGGCCGGCGATGAAGCCGTTGAGCTCGGCGAGATTGGCAATTCGGGGCGAGGCGCTCGCATCGACGGTGTAGGTGAGCTTGAAGCTGCCCGCCGGCTCGGCGGCGCCCGGCTGAACGTTGTACGCCCACACCTCCTGGATCGGCGTCTCCTGTGCGACGTTGCTGAAGCGCAGGGTGCCGCCCGTCAGTGGCTTCAGCGTGTCGAGGCTGCGCTCGACGCCCTGTGTCCGCCGCGCGACTGTGGTGAAGCCGGTGCCGCCGGCCGGAGCGTAAGCGAGCGTGCCGTAGGCCGCGCCCTCGATCTCCAAGCGGTTCACGGTCTCGCCCGCCGGGATCGTCAGGTCATAATTCTTGCCGCCCTCGACATAGGTGTTCCAGTCGGGCAGTTCGAAATAGTCGTCGCGGCCGGGCAGGCGCGAGCGGTTGTAGACGCCGGGCCAGGTCGTCTCGGCAATGCCGTCGACGCCCTTCCACATCCATTGCTTGAGGTCCTTGGCATCCGCGAACTCCACCTTGCGGATCGCGGTGACGGGGGTCGCCAGCGCCGGCGGCGCGGCGCGGTCGAAGCCGTAGCGGTGGAGGAAGGCGGCACGCTCGGCGGCCGGTGATCCCGGAGCGACGGCGGCAGGCTCCTGGTTGGCCGCAAGCGCGGCGACGTCGGCGGCGGGCAGCATCCGGTCATAGACGCGGATCTCGTCAACGTCGCTGCCGCGCATAAAGCTGTAGCGGCTCTGCACCTGATGCGGCGCGATCACCCGGCCGGCGAGCCCGAACTGGTCGAGCCCGGCATCGAGTACGGCGCGGCCGTCCTTGCGCGCGGCCTCCTTGCCGTCGACGAACAATCGCACGCCCACCGTCTCGTCCCACCCGAAGGCAATGTGGTGCCATGCGTCAGGCGCGGGCAGCTCCGGCATCCGGAACGACACCCGCTCGCGTGCCAGGTTGTTGTCGGTGACGAAGGCGTCGAAGCCGTGCCCGTTCCAGTCGATGCGCAGGAACGTCATGTCCCAGCTGCTGTGGTCGGCGAAACCGGTGCGGAAGATCACGAACGGCGCTTCGCCGACGGGGTAGCGCGAGCGCCAGAAGAACGACAGCGTACCCGCGCGCGCATAGATATTGCCCGGCGCGCGCCAGGCGACATAGCCGTCGTCCTCCCACCGGATAGCGCTGCCGGCCTTGCCGCTGGGCACCACCGAGACATGGCTCTGGAAGTTGGGCACCGCTTCGCCGCCCGCCTGATCGGCGGTGAGGGTCTTGTCGGCGGAGACGTGGAACAGCAGCGTCGGGCGGTCGGTGCTGCTCTGGGCCGCGACCGGGTGTATCAAGCCGATGGTGCTCGATGCGCCAGCCAGGGCGCGCGCCGCGACACGAGTGAACTTACGGGTCATCCGCCTCTCCCCGGAGCGGCGTTTTCCCGCTCTCTTCAGCCCACCGATAGGCCGCCCTGACACCGGTGACAATGGCGCCTTGTCAGCCGGGTAAGGATGCGAGCAGCTGCCTCGCCTCCGCCGTGGTCATCACCCGCCCGCGGTGGCTGCCGGCAGCACCAGGCCCGGTGCTCTTCCATTCGGCAAAGCGCACCTCCTCGGGCTGGAGCCAATGCCGCTGCGCGTCGGCGCCGTTGTAGCTCATTGCCGTCCAGCCACCGGGCGCGATATGCGCGTCCATCCAGCAGCCGAGGAATGCCGCCATTCCCGCCGCCTCGGGATCGCCGTAGCGCTGCCCGGCGAAGCTGCGTGTCGGCCGCCACGGTCGCCCGAGAAACACCGCGCCGTCGCCTACGCCGCGCTCGCGCGTCAGCCGGCAGCGCTCGAACACCAGCCCTGTGGCCTGCGTACGCAGCGTGCTCGGCGCCGCGACGAATCCGCCCGAGGTGGGACCGCCCGGCCGCACCCGCGAGCGGACCTCGCAGCGCCGCAACAGCGCCGCGCCGCCGCCGAACACGAAGTCGACGGTGCCCGCGATCAGGCATCCGTCGAAAACCGCCTGCCCGTGATCGACGAAGAGCGTGTCTTGATAACCCAGGATGTCGACGTCGCGCAGCACCGCCCGGTCGCTGTCGCCAGCCAGCATCAACGCCACCGCCTGCTGTCCGAGCGGCCCCTGCCCGCTCAGTCGTCGTCCCTCGCCTGCGGGGTCGAAGCTGTTGGTGATCGTCATCGTGTCGGCGCGAAAGCCTGGCGCGAGCACCGTCAGCGTCGCGCTGCCGCTCGTGCCCCACGGCTTGCCCGCTGGCCCTGGGAGGCCCGCCGCGGCATCGAATTGGAGCACGCTGCGCTGGCGATCCTCGCCCGTGATCCACACATCCGACGCCGTGACGGTCAGCTTCTCCCGCCAGCTTCCCTGGCCGAGCCAGACCCTGAAAGGCCGTCCCGCAGCGCGCGGGGCGTTCCCGAGCGCCTCGCCCAACGAGGCGTAGCGCCGCCCACCGGGCGCCGCGGCACCGGGCCGGGCGACCACGGCGTCATACGCCTGCGGCGCTCGCGCGGCGGACAGCAGCCCCCATGCGCCGGCGCCGACAAGGACGCTGCGACGGTCAGGCATGGGGAACCAGCCCGTTCAAATAGGTCTCGATTGCGGTATAGCCGCCCGGCATCACCTTGGTGCTGTCGTCGCGAGCCGGGTTAAGGCGATGAGCCCGCTCCCAGCCGTCCGGCATGCCGTCGCCATCCCGGTCGGCCGGAGCCGCTCCGGTCGCGAGGACAGGCCAGCCGCCCATCTCTCGCTGGCTGTCGATCTGGTGACCGGTGCGGTCCCGCACGCCGGCGATCACCATCTGGTCGATGCTGTCGCGAACCTTTGACGCGCCTGCGCTCGCCAGCACCCGCCCGTAGGCGGAGGGTGCCGGATCGGCGGCTACCGGCGCGACGTCCACCGGTGCGGCGAGGAAATAGCCGTCAGGCGTCAAGCCCGTCACCAGGCTGCGCTGGTCGGCCGGGATCGCCCCGTTCATGCTGTTGCCCGCCCAATAAGCATGCGCCAGCGTGTCCGACTCGTTGAACGCGATCGGCTTCACCGACTGCGGGCCCGCGACATAGGCGTTGTTGACGAAATTGTAGCGCGACAGCGTCGCCTTGTCGGCATTGTACCCCGAGCGATCACGGCCCCAATTGTAGAACACGTTGGAGCGGAAATCGAAGCTCGCGCCCACCGGATCGACGTCCGGACCGCTGTAATTTCCCGGCCGCGGCATCCGCGCTTCGTGATTGGCCCAGAGATTGTGATGGAAGCTGACGCGCGCCCCCCGACCGCCGCGGATCAGGCTGCCATAGCCATGCTCGCCCTTGGCGTGCAGCGAATGGGTCAGCGAATTCGCGATGATCGACCATTGCACCGTCAGGTCGTAAAAGCCCTCGTCCGACTTGGTGTAGTTGGCAGACGCCGACAGCGTCTCGTCCACCGACCAGCTTGCGGAGACATGATCGAGGATGATCCGCCGCCCGCTGCGCACCCAGATCGCGTCGGATTCGGTCTTGGACTCGTCCCCCAGCCGAGAGCGGACAAAGCGGATCACCACGTCGTCGGCGTCGACTTCCAGCGTATGGTCGCGCAGCGTGATGCCACCGCAGGGGGCGGACTGGCCGGCGATCGTCACCCGCCCCTCGCTGATGCGTAGCGGCTTGGCGAGCTTGATGGTGCCCGCGACCGCGAACACGATGGTCCGCGGCCCCGTCGCCTCCACCGCTGCACGCAGGCTACCCGGGCCGGCATCGTCGAGATTGGTGACGGTGATTACCCGGCCGCCGCGCCCCCCCGCCGCGAACCGCCCTGCCCCTTCCGCACCGGGAAAGGCGAGCTGCGGGGCCGGCGCGGCAAAGACAGGAGCAGCCGCCAGCGCGGCAACAGCCAGGAAAGGAAGGCGGCGCATCGGGATGATCCTTTGTCGCGAAATCAGGTGAGAGAGGTGACACGGGCGCCGTTGACGCGGACGTTGTCCAGCGTCAGCCGCTCGGTATGCGTGATCACGCTGGGCGCGGTGACACCGTCGAACCGGCAATCGCGCAGGGTTATGTCGGCCACCGGCGCACCGGGCAGCCCCTGGCTGTCGAGCACCCGCTTGGCGCCCGTGGTGCGCAGTCGCTCGATCTGGACGTGGCGCAGGATGGGCTTGAACCGCCCCCGCGCGCCTTCCTCATAGTTGAAGTCGCACGCGATCGCCGCCTTGGCGACCTGCCCCACCGTGATGTCACGATAGAAGAACTGCTCCAGCAGGCCACCGCGCAGGGCGTTGTTCTTGAAGCGAATCGCGTAATCGAGGTTGGGGCTGTCCATCAGGCAGCGCTCGGCGAACACGAAGCGTGCGCCGCCCGAGATCTGCGAGCCGATGGCGATGCCGCCATGGCCCTCCTTCATCCGGCAGTCGCGAATGACGATGTTCTGAGCCGGCGCTGCAAGACGGCGGCCATCCTCGTTGCGGCCCGAGTTGACCGCGATACAGTCGTCGCCGGTGTCGAAGACGCAGCGCTCAATCACCATGCCATCGACGGATTCGGGGTCGCAGCCGTCATTGTTGGGTCCATGCCCCATCACGTCGACGCCGCGCACGGTGACGTTGCGGCACAGCACGGGATGGATCTGCCAGAAGGGTGAGCCGCGCAGGCGCACGCCGTCGATCAGCACGTTCTCGCAGTCGTACGGCTGCACGAAGGCCGGCCGCAGGAACGAGCCGTCTCCGAACACCCGCTTTTCGACCGGCACGCGATCCTCGGCCATCTGGAACAGCCGCGCGCGCGCCGGTCGCTGATCGGGCATGCCCTCGCGCCAGCCATGATCCACGGTGCCATGCCACGGCCCCTTCCACGACCACCAATGCCGCGCGCTGCCCTGCCCATCGAGCGTGCCTGCGCCGGTAACCGCGATGTTGCGCGCCTTGCGCGCGTAGACGAGCGGCGAATAGTTGATGAGCTCGATGCCCTCCCACCGCGTCCACACCAGCGGGTAGTCGGCCGGATCGGTGGAGAACAGCAGCGTCGCGCCGGCCACCAGGTGCAGTTCCACGTTCGACTGGAGGTGCACGGCGCCCGTCAGGAAGCGTCCGGCCGGCACCAGCACGCGCCCCCCGCCCGCTTCGGTGCAGGCGGCGATGGCGCGGGCGATCGCCTGCGTGTTGAGCGTGGTGCCGTCGCCCTTGGCACCGAACCGGGTGACGTCGAACACGCGCGGCGGGAACACCGGCGGCCGCGTCGCCGCGATGATCGCCGCGGCACGTGCCCAAGGGTCTACGGCCACGGTGGCCGCAGGACAAACCGTGGCCGCCGCGCCGGCTCCGGCATAGCGGAGAAGATCGCGGCGGCTGGGCGCATCAATCATCAGACTATGCCCGCGCGTCCGCTCAGAAGACCAAACGAACGCCGGCGGTGATCACCCGCCCCGTACTCTGATAGTTCTGCGACACCGGATCAGCGGCATATTCGGTCGAGTAGGTCGGTGCGTTGGTCAGATTTCGTCCTTCCAGCGTCAGCTTCGCAAAATTGGTGACGCCATAGGACAGGGCAGCATCGACATTGAGCTGGGACTCGCGGAAGCTGAAGTCCGACACCACCGGCGAGTTGCAGACCGCACCGTTGTTGGTGGTCAGGCCGACCGAGCACGTCCCCGACGCGAGCGGGAAGCGGGTCACGTAGCGGGTCCGGTAGGCGCCCGACACGCGTGCGGAGAAGCGCTTGTCCTCGTAATAGAACGTCGCGTTGAACGAGTCAGGTGACGTGTTGAGGAAAGGACCGGGTGCATAGACGTTGACGGCGGTGCCCGACATCGTGCGCGTCGTCGCCAGCTGCGCGCTGGTCAGGTAATTGAGTCGCGACGCGATGTGCGTGTAATTGGCCGTGATGCCGAGATTATCCAGCGGGTGTGGCAGGAACGTGAAGTTCGACTGGACGTTGACCTCGACACCCTTGATCTTGCCACCCGGCGCGTTGTTGAACTGGCGAACTGCATAGTTACCGCCACGCTGGGTATAGTCGAGCAGCGTCGGACTCGTGATGTTGCCATAGATCTGTTGCAGAGTTGCCGCGTCATAGATTGCTTGCAACGGATATTCGCCGGCTATTTGCTGCGGGAAGTTTTCCAGGTTCTTGACAAAGAAGCCAACCGAAATCAGCCCGCCGCGCCCGAAATAATGTTCCACCGCCCAGTCAAAGTTCGTCGCCCGATAAGGCTCCAGATAGGGGTTGCCGACGGTGATCTGCGGTGCCGTAGTGGCGTTGAGACCGGTCGGGAACGAGGTGGTGCCCGGCGTCAGCGCGGCCAGCTGCGGCCGTGCAATCACTTTCGATGCAGCAATGCGGAACAATGTGTTCGGGAAGAATTCCCAAGTCGCGTTCATCGCCGGCAGGAAGTCGGTGTATTCGTTGCGTGCGGTGATGGTGACGCCCGTCACGCCATTGGCAGCGCCGCCGACTGCCCCTGTGCCACGCACGATGGTACGTGCGATCCGCGTACCGGCATTGCCGCGGAACGGCATACCGAGGAACGTGGAATCCCAGTCGAACTCGAGGAAGCCCGACAGGTCATTTTCGGTCACAGTATTCGCCTGGCGCGCGTCGATCTGCGCGCGGAAATCGGCCCATTTGTTGACGCAGTTGCAGTTGATCCCGAACTGATCGATGAACTTGCCAATGTCGGGAACGTACATGCTCGTCGGCGTTCCAGTCGACACGTCGAGCCCCTGGCCGAAGCCGACAGTGTGGCCCAAGTCGGTGATCGACAGCTTGGCCTCCGCCAACGTCGGGTTGATTGCCTCGATGTCGCTGTTACGACGGCCCTGGTTGCTGAAATAGGTGAACCGCTTCACCGTAACGCCGGTCAGCACCTTGAACTGATCGTTGATGTCCCAGGTAAGGTTGCCACGAGCGACGCGAAAGGTGTTGACGATGTCGTCCGTCAGGTAGCGGATCGTCGACAGGCCCTTGACGAGGGACCAGCTCTGCGGATTGGCAACGTCGAAGCCAGGGCTGAACACCGGCATCTTGCCTCCGCCACGCGCGTCGAAGGTGTAGTTGTCCTGGTCAATTGCATTGAACTCGGCCAGCAGCGTGGTGCCCCTATACTCGGACCGGGAATAGCCGACAGTTCCGGTGAAGTGAAGATTGTCGCCGATATCCTGCAACAGGTTCACAGTTCCCTGGTAGAACCTGGTAGACCCGCTCACCTCCTGGGTTGAGCTACGCCAGTCGACGTCGTCCAGCACCATATAGTCTGCAATTCCTGCGCTGTTCACATTTGCAGCACGTATCTTGGTGTTCGGGCGGCCGATCAACTGGGTGTAGAAGCCGATCGATTGCGGGTCCGCTATATAGCCGGGCGACACGCGTGAATTATAATAATCATACGGATTGAGGTTGTTGGGATTGTAGCTGGTAAGTGTGCCGGGAACGAGCCCGCCACCGTTGAGCGACTGTCCGCAGTCCACCGTCGCGCTGGGCACGCAGTTCGTGTACACCGGACTAGACGTTCCGAAACGATCCGCGTTGCCGTTGGTAGTATTCGCCGCGCGCAACGTGTTCTGCGTGACGCGCGCATTGGTGCCGTTGCGGTTCAGGCCGATCGTCGTGATCCCGGACGTGGTCGTGTCCTGATCGTACTTCGAGTAAACGCCGTCCACCGTAATTTCGGTATGAGAGGTCGGCTTCCACTGCACCGTACCGGTTGCGCCGAGGCGGCGATAATGGAGGTCCTGGTGATTGATCGACGGCAGCGCCGGGATCAGCGTCGTCGGCGTGATCAGCGCATAGGCTGCCGGATCGGAGCCGAACGTCGCGCCGGTGCCCGCCGTCGAGGGCCGGGCGAAGCCGAAGACGTTAGGCGTGGCGCCCATGATCTGGGACGAGCGATATGCATAGTCAAACGCACCGATGCTGCGCTGGTACGAATCGATGCTTTGCTTCTGATCCTGGTACGCGATGGAACCGAGCACGCCCAGCGTGTCGGTGATGTGCTTGGAGAACAGGCCGGTCAAACGCGGGTTCACCGTCTTGCCGTTCTCGCGATACTCGCCTTCCAGCCCGAGCGCGTAGCGGTCCTTCTTGTAGGCGAGCGGCCGGCCGGTGGTAAGATCGATGATCGCCCCCAGCGAGCCCTCGTCGTTTGCCGCCGACGTCGTCTTGGTGATCGTCACCCCCCCGAACAGCTCGGACGCGAAGGTGTTGAAATCGAACCCGCGCGAGCGGTTTGCACCCGACGCGTCGGTGCCACCACCAGTGACGCTGAGCGCATCGGCGCCGTTGAGCCGCACCTGCTGGAAGTCGCCGCCGAGGCCGCGCACCGTGATGGTGCGGCCTTCGCCATTGTCGCGGTCAATCGAAATGCCCGGTAGGCGCTGGATCGACTCCGCGAGGTTGGCATCCGGAAAGTCCGCAATGTCCTCCGCCGTGATCGCGTCGATGATCTGATTTGATCGCCGCTTTTGACTCAGCGCGCTCTGAAGTGACGCACGGAAACCGGTAACAACGACGTCGGCGGATTGGCCGGGCGGCGTTCCTTCCGGATTTTGCGCATCTTCAGCAGGCGAGGCGCCGAGCGGCGGAGCAACCGCTTGCTCGGCCTGCGGGTTGCTGGGCGCCCCCAACTGAGCCGCCGCTCCGGCGGCAGGCGTGGTGCTTTGCTCGGCTGGACTCGCGGCCTGCGTCGAAGGCGAATTGCTGAGCGTGCTTTGCGCCAGCGCCGTGCCGGGCACCACCGCGAGCAGTCCGCAAACCGTTAGAACAATCCTGGAACCGCCATTCAGCAGCGCCTGCGCCCCGTTACGCATGTCATCCTCCCCACGAACGCGGCCGATCGCCGCTGTTGTTGGTGACACCGGTATCAATCGTGGGATTTCAATGCAAGCGAGTAGATGTGCGCCTGTCCGGCGTCCGGCCAATCGCCCTCTCGCCGGTTAGTAAAGCGCGCTTTCACGCCCTGCTGGTATAAGGTCCGCCACCCGAATCGGTGACGATACGTGGCGGCGGAGGCATGATGAGCGATACGGGCACCGTTTGGGCGCAGAGGGAGGACAGGTTCGAGCTGCTCGTCCAGAGCGTCACCGACTATGCGATCTACATGCTTGACCCGACGGGCGTGGTGACCAGCTGGAACGCGGGCGCGCAACGGATCAAGGGCTACCAGCCCCACGACATCATCGGCCAGCATTTCTCCCGCTTCTATACCGAAGAAGACCGCACGATCGGCGTTCCCGCCACCGCGCTCGCCACCGCCCGCGACGCCGGACGCTTCGAGGCCGAAGGCTGGCGCGTGCGCCGCGACGGCACCCGCTTCTGGGCGAGCGTGGTGATCGATCCGGTGCGCACGCCCGACGGCACGCTGATCGGCTTCGCAAAGGTGACGCGCGACTTATCGGAACGCCGCCTCGCCGAAGACGCGCTGCGGCGCAGCGAGGAGCGGTTCCGGCTGCTCGTCCAGGGCGTCACCGATTACGCCATCTACATGCTCGATCCGACCGGCATGGTGACAAGCTGGAACCCGGGCGCGCAGCGCTTCAAGGGCTATGCCGCCGAGGAGATCGTCGGGCAGCATTTTTCCCGCTTCTATCGCGACGAGGACCGTGCCTCCGGCCTGCCCGACGTCGCGCTCGGCACCGCCGCGCGCGAAGGACGCTTCGAGGCCGAAGGCTGGCGGGTGCGCAAGGACGGAACGCACTTCTGGGCCAACGTCGTGATCGACACGGTGCGCAACCCGGCGGGCGAACTGATCGGCTTTGCCAAGATCACGCGCGACCTTACCGAGCGCCGCCAGGCGCAGCAGGCGCTCGAACAGGCGCAGGAGGCGTTCTTTCATTCCCAGAAGATGGACGCACTCGGCAAGCTCACCGGCGGCGTCGCGCACGATTTCAACAACCTGCTGGCGGCGGTGATCGGCAGCCTCGACCTCGCCCGCCGCAAGCTCGCCACCGGCGGCGACATCGCCCGCTTCATCGACAATGCGATGAAGGCGGCCGAGCGCGGCGCCACCCTGACGCAGCGGATGCTCGCCTTCGCCCGCAAGCAGGAACTGAAGCTCGAAACCGTCGATCCGGCGGCATTGGTACGCGGCATGGCGGATTTGTTGCAGCGCACGCTGGGTGCTGGCGTCGAGATCGAGACGCGGTTTCCGCTGATCCTCCAGCCGGTGCATGCCGATCCGGGCCAGCTCGAGCTCGCGCTGCTCAATCTCGCGGTCAACGCGCGCGACGCCTCGCCGCAGGGCAGCACCATCGTCATCGCCGCCGCAGAGAAGCGGGTGGGCAAGTCCGCCCGCAACGGGCTGGCGCCGGGCAGCTACGTCTGCCTGTCGGTCACCGACCAGGGCGAGGGCATGGACAAGGACACGCTGGCCCGCGCGACCGAGCCGTTCTTCACCACCAAGGGCATCGGCAAGGGCACCGGCCTGGGCCTGTCGATGGTGCATGGCTTCGCCGAGCAATGCGGTGGCCGGCTGATGCTGGACAGCACGCCCGGCCAAGGCACCACCGCGGCGCTGTGGCTGCCCGTTGCGGCGTCGCAGCCGGGCGCGGCGGCAGACGGCCCGGTCCAGGACCCTGTCGTTTCCCCGGTCATCCAGACGCTGGTAGTGCTCGCCGTCGACGACGACGCGCTGGTGCTGACCAACACGGCGGCGATGATCGAGGACCTCGGCCACACCGTGCTGCAGGCGACGTCCGGCAAGGACGCGCTGAGGCTGCTCAGCGAACATGCGGTCGACTTGCTGCTGACCGACTACGCCATGCCGGAGATGACCGGGGGCCAGCTTGCGGAAGCGGCACGCGCGGGCTGGCCCGACCTCGCGGTGCTGATCGTCTCGGGCTATGCCGAGTTGCCGTCTGGCGCCGCCGGCACCCTGCCCAAGCTCGCCAAGCCGTTCCGCCAGGACCAGCTCGCCGCCGCCGTCCGCGACGCGGTGGCGGCACGGGCCACCGGCCAGGTGCTGAAGTTCCGCGGTCGCTGACGGGCGGCCGGCTTCGGTCCTGACCGCTTCCTGCGGCGCTGCATTGCGTCTGACAGCGCCGGGGCCGGTGTGGCGCGAAGCGTGGAACGATAGCGCCCGGGCTGCGCTTCACGGGATCAGCAAGGCAGCGCCGCAAGGACCCCGATGACTCACTTCGCTCCACCTGGCCCGCTCGGTTTCGGCGGCGCACCGCTCGGCAACATGTTCGACATCGTCGACGAGGCCACGGCCGAGGGAGCGCTGGTCGCGGCCTGGGACAGCGGCGTACGGTATTTCGACACCGCGCCGCATTATGGCAGCGGGCTGTCCGAACACCGGTTCGGCACCGTCCTGCGCCACCGCCCTCGCGAAGAGTTCGTGCTGTCCACCAAGGTGGGCCGGCTCCTGCGGCCCGATGCGAGCCGGCCGGAGAACCCACCGTTCAAGGAGGGCCTGCCGTTCCGCGTCGAGGCTGACTATTCCTACGACGCGACCATGCGGTCGATCGACGACAGCTGCCAGCGCCTCGGCCTGGCGCAGATCGACATCGCCTTTGTCCACGATCTCGCGGCCGACCACCTCGGCGACGCTTGGGAAGAGCAGTTCGAGGTGGCGCGCACCGGCGCGTTCCGCGCGCTCACCGAGTTGCGCGAGCAAGGCGTGATCAAGGGCTGGGGCTTGGGCGTCAACCTGACCGAGCCGTGCATCCGGGCGCTCGAGCAGGCGGACCCGGACGTGTTCCTGCTGGCGGGCCGGTACAGCCTGCTCAACCAGCCCGCGCTCGAGCGGCTGTTCCCGATGTGCGGCGAGCGCGGCGTGCACGTGGTGGTCGGCGGGCCGTACAATTCTGGGCTGCTCGCGGGCGGGCGCACCTTCGAGTATCAGGACGCGCCGGCCGAGATGATCGAGAAGCGCGACCGGATCGCGGCCATCTGCGAGCGGCACGGCGCGGACATTCGCGCCGCCGCGCTTCAGTTCTGCGCCGCCCATCCGGCGGTGGCGGCGATCATCCCGGGTGCCAAGCGCGCCGCGAAGGTGCGGGAGAATGCCCTTCTGATGACACAGCCGGTCCCGGCCGACGTGTGGCAGGAGCTGCGCGACAGCGCGCTGATCCCGGCCGACGCCCCCACTCCGAACTGAGGAACGACACATGGTTCACCCCGCCATCGCGGCCGACCGTGTCGCCGTCATCACCGGCGGCGCGAGCGGCATCGGCCTTGCCGCCGCCGAGCGGCTCGCCTCCGCTGGCATGCGATTGCTGCTCGGCGACATCGACGACGAAGCGCTCGGACGCGCGGGAGAGGTGCTTCGTTCGGCGGGCGCGGCGGTCGAGACGATGCACGTCGACGTCAGCGACGCGGCGCAGGTCGCCGGCTTGCGAGAGGCCGCCGACGCGCTCGGCGGCGTGTCGCTGCTGATGAACAATGCAGGACGCGAGGGCGGCGGCGGCATTCTGGCGGACGGTGCCGTGTGGGAGCGGACCATCGCGACCAACCTCATGGGCACGGTCTATGGCGTGCAGCAGTTCCTGCCGGGAATGCTCGCGGCGGACTGGCCCTGCGCGATCGTCAACACCGGCTCCAAGCAGGGCATCACCCTGCCTCCTGGGGACACCGCCTATAACGTCAGCAAGGCGGGGCTGAAGGCGTTCACGGAATCGCTGGCGCACGACCTGCTCGGAACCGGCGACCGGGTCACGGCGCATCTCCTGATCCCTGGCTTCACCTACACCGGCTTCACCAAACGCCGGGGCGTCGCCGAGAAGCCGGCGGCTGCCTGGACTGCGGAGCAGGTCGCCGACTTCATGCTGGCGGGCATGGCGCGCGGCGACTTCTACATCCTGTGCCCCGACAACGACGTGACGCGCGCCACCGACGAGCGGCGGATCGCCTGGAGCGCCGGCGACATCATCGAGAACCGCCCTGCCCTTTCGCGCTGGCATCCGGATTACGCGGACGCGTTCAAAGCCTACATGGAGGACGGTGCGGCATGAAGGTCGGCTTCATCGGCCTCGGCCAAATGGGCAGCGCCATGGCGGCCAACCTGCTGAAGGCCGGGCATGAGGTGGCGGTGTGGAACCGCTCCGCGGGCAAGGCCGATGCGCTCGTCGCAGCCGGCGCGCGAGAGGCGACCTCGCCGCGCGACGCGGCGGAGGGAGACGCGGTCATGACCATGCTCGCCGACGATGGCGCTGTGGAGGCAGTGGTCTATGGCAAGGACGGCATCCTCGGCGCCCCCGCGCTCCACGTATCGCATAGCACGATCAGCGTGGCACTCGCCGAGCGGCTCGCGGAGGATCGTCGCGACGGCGCCGGCTTCGTCTCCGCTCCCGTGTTCGGTCGACCTCCCGCCGCCGAGGCAGCGAAGCTGTTCGTGGTGGCGGCCGGGGCTGCGGACGAGATCGATCGGTGCGAACCGCTGTTGATGGCGGTGGGGCAGCGCGTGTTCCGGGTCGGGGCGCAGCCTTCCGCAGCGAACCTCGTCAAGCTCAGCGGCAACTTCATGATCATGTGCGCCGTCGAGGCCATGGCCGAGGCGATGACGCTCGCCGAGAAGGGTGGCGTTGACCGGGCGGCGTTGCTCGAGGTGCTGACCGGCACCTTGTTCGGCGCACCGGTGTATCAGACCTATGGCGAGATCCTGGTCGAGGATCGCTTCCGCCCCGCCGGCTTTGCGGCGCCTCTCGGGCTCAAGGACATGAACCTCGTGGACGCGGCCGCAACGGCCTCCCGCGTGCCGATGCCGGTGCTCGGGGTCGTGCGCGATCACCTCAGGGCCGCGATCGCCCAGGAGGGTGAGGATGTGGACTGGGCGAGCGTCGCATTGGCCGTGCGCCGCAACGCGGGGATCGGCTGAAGGCGCCCCGACGCGCCCGATGCCTCAGAACAGATAGCGTCGGGCCAGCGCGATCCCAGCGAGGTTCCTGGAGCGCGGCACCTGCCGCAACCGGACGCGCGGGAACGCCGCTGCCGCCGCCCGATAGGCCTCGAAATAGGGCTGGAGCAACGCGCTGCGGCAAGGTTGGCGGCCGCTCGCCTGCTCGACGATCAGCACGGAATCGCCGATGAACAGCACGTTCTGCGCGCCATCGGCGTGCGCGAGCTCGACCGCGTACAGCAGCGCCGCCCACTCCGCCGCGTTGTTATCGCCGGAGCCAAGGTCGTCGCGGAACCAGGTACGGCCACGGCTGACCACCGCCGCCTCGATCGGCCCGGGATTGGGCCGGCAGCCGCCGTCGAAGAAGTAGGTGAGGCGTGCTTCGCTGCCGGTGTCGATCATGAGAAAACGAACTCCTCGGCCGTTGTCATCGTCATCGCGCCCGCTTCTGCTTTGGACTTCTGGACGCCGAACGGCGGGTCAATCGTCGGCATAGCCTAAGGTTGCGGACAGCCGCGCGTCGATCCCATACACCACTTGCATCACCGGTTGGGCCGGCTGGGCTGAAGGACGGCGATGACGGAATATGTAGACCGCGCAGGGCTGTCGGTGGCGCGCGAGCTTGCCGCCTTCGTCGAGGAGCAGGCGCTGCCGGGCTCCGGGATCGACGCAGACGCATTCTGGTGCGGCGCGGCGGACATCTTCGCGCGCTTTACGCCCGAGAACCGCGAACTGCTGGCCGAGCGGGACCGGCTGCAGGCCGCAATCGATGGGTGGTACCTCGATCGGCGCGGCCGGCCGCACGATGCGGCGGCTTACCAAGTGTTCCTGCGCGAGATCGGCTATCTGGTGGAGGAGCCGGCACCGTTCACGATCGACACGGCGGGCATCGATCCGGAGATCGCCGCGCTTGCCGGTCCGCAGCTCGTGGTGCCGGTGCTCAACGCGCGCTTCCTGCTCAACGCCGCCAACGCGCGATGGGGAAGCCTGTACGATGCGCTGTACGGGACGGACGCGCTGCCGGGAACGGCCCGGCCCGGAGGCTATGATGCCGAGCGCGGCGCAGCGCTGATCGCGCGCGCCAAGGCCTTTCTGGACGAGGCCGTGCCGTTGCAGGGTGAGCGTTGGGCCGAGTGGCGCGGCGGCGGGCATCTGCCGCTCGCCGATCCGGCGCAGTTCGTCGGACGGCGGGGCGATGGCTGGCTTCTCCGCAATCACGGCCTGCACATCGAGGTGGTGATCGACCGCGCGCACCCGACCGAGTCCGACGACCCGGCCGGCATCGCAGACGTGGTGCTCGAAGCGGCGCTGACCACCATCGTCGACCTGGAGGATTCGATCGCAGCGGTGGATGCCGCCGACAAGGTTGCCGCGTATCGCAATTGGCTGGGCGTGATCCGCGGCGATCTCACCGACACGTTCGAGAAGAACGGCGCGATGGTGACACGCCGTCTAGCCGAGGACCGCGCCTACACCGCCGCCGATGGCGCCTGTTCCTGGTTACCCGGTCGTTCGCTGCTGCTCGTGCGCAACGTCGGCCACCTTATGACGACGCCAGCGCTCAGACTCGCCGATGGACGGGAGGCTCCCGAGGGCATCCTCGACGCGATCGTTACAAGCCTCGTGGGACTGCACGATGTTCACGACCTCGGGCAGAAGTACAACAGCCGCACCGGCTCGATCTACATCGTCAAGCCCAAGATGCACGGCCCCGCCGAATGCGCTTTCACCGACCGGCTGTTCGACGCGGTGGAGGATCTGCTCGGCCTCCACCGGCACACGATCAAGGTCGGCGTGATGGACGAAGAGCGGCGCACGTCCGCCAACCTCGCCGCGTGCATTCATGCTGTGCGGCATCGGATATGCTTCATCAACACCGGCTTCCTCGACCGCACCGGGGACGAGATCCACACCTCCTTCGAGGCGGGCCCGATGATCCGCAAGGCGGAGATGAAGGCCACGGCGTGGATCGGCGCCTACGAGGACCGCAACGTCCGGATCGCGCTCGCCTGCGGCCTGGGCGGACGCGCGCAGATCGGCAAGGGCATGTGGGCCGCGCCGGACCGCATGGCGGACATGCTCCAGCAGAAGGTGGCGCACCCGCGCGCCGGCGCCAGCACCGCCTGGGTGCCGAGCCCGACCGCCGCGACGCTGCACGCGATGCATTATCATCAGGAAGACGTCGCGGCGCGCCAGCGCGCGATCGCGGGCGAGGCCGCGCCGCCGCTGTCCGCTTTGCTCACGATCCCGCTGGCATCGAGCAACTGGCCCGACGACGCGGTGCGGGAAGAGCTCGACAACAACGCGCAGGGGCTATTGGGCTATGTCGTCCGGTGGATCGACCAGGGCGTCGGTTGCTCCAAGGTGCCGGACATCCACGGTGTCGGCCTGATGGAGGACCGTGCGACGTTGCGCATCTCGTCGCAGCACATCGCGAACTGGCTTCGCCATGGCGTGTGCTCGCGCGAAGAAGTGGACGCGGCGCTGTTGCGCATGGCGGCCGTCGTCGACGGGCAGAATGCCGGCGACCCTGGCTACCGTCCCCTGCTGGGGCCCGGCAGCCTCGCCATGGAGGCTGCCCGGGCGCTCGTGTTCGACGGCGCACGCCAGCCCAATGGCTACACCGAGCCTTTGCTCCACGCATTCCGGCAGCGCGCCAAGGCCGCCACGCGGCACTGAGCGACGTCCGGCTTAGCGACGCGGCAGCGCGATCTCGGCGCGGAGGCCGCCCGCGTCCCGGTTGACGAGCCGCAGGGTGCCGCCTTCGCGCTCCACCATGCGCCGGGCGATGGCGAGGCCAAGCCCGAAGCCGGCGGTGTCGCGGCCGCGTTCGTCGCCGCCGCGCACGAACGGCTCGAGGACCCGGTCGAGCAAGGCCGGATCGATGCCCGGCCCGTCGTCCTCCACCGCGATCACCACGGCGCCGGCCGTCTCGACCATAGAGACGGTGATGTGGCTACCGAACCGCACCGCATTGTCGACGAGGTTGCCGAGCGCGCGCTTCAGGCCCAGGCGGCGGATGAGCATCGGCAGGTGGTCGGCCCCAGCGTAGCACGCCTCGCACCCCGCATCGATCGCGTCGTCGACCAGTGTCGCGCAGATCACCGCGACGTCGGCGACCACGGGCGCCTCGGGGTCACCCTCGCCGCCGAGATAGGCGAGCAGGGAGGCGACCATCGCCTCCATCTCCGCGACGTCGCGCTCGATCGCGGCGCGGGGGGCAGCCTCGGCCACCTCCTCTGCGCGCAGCCGCAATCGGGACAGCGGCGTGCGAAAGTCGTGGCCCACCGCGGCCAGGGCCTGGGTTCGATCGTCGATCAGCGCGTGAATCCGGTCCTGCATGCGGTTGAACGCGGCGATCACGCGCGCGACTTCGCCGGGCCCTGACTCGGGTACATGCTGGGTCTCGTTGCTGCCGTCGCCCACGCGGTCGGCGGCGATCGCGAGGCGGCGCAGCGGCAGCAGCGCGCGCCGGACCATGAGGCCGCCGAGCGCCATCAGCGCAAGCGCCGGGATCAGCGCCAGCAGGATGCGCTCGGTCGCGAGGTTGAGGCCCTTCACCGGCTGCAGCGTCTGGAAATAGAGCCACGTGCCGTCGGGCAGCCTGAGGCCCCCGGCGATTCGCGCGCGGCGTCCGGGCGAAGCGAGGTGGAGGCGCAGGTCGGCGCGGGCGAGTGCCGGCTCCCATGCCACCACCTGGCGCTGCATGCCGTCCAGCGACGGCGCCACCGGCGGTGGTGGCGGCAGCGTCGGCTCCCAGCGCAGAGCATAACGCTCGGTGGAGAGTTCGGCGGCGGTGCGCGGGCGCGCGGGCGCTGCCTGCTCGGCGACGAGGCGGCGGCTGATCACCAGATGCTCGGCGAGGCGGCGGGCCTCGTCGTCGCGGACGGAGAACTGGCTGGCTCGCTCGTAAAGCAGCGTGCTGACGCCGAACTCGATGGTGACGGTGAGCAGCAGGATCGCGACCAGCCGGCCGATCAGGCCGAGCGACGGCCGCACCAGCCGCCTCACGCGCGCTCCACCGGCGCCTTCAACATGTAGCCGACGCCGCGCACCGTGACGATCGGCGCGGGGATGCCGGCGACCGATAGCTTGCGGCGCAGCCGGCTGACCAGCACGTCGACGCTGCGGTCCGAACTGTCGCCGAGGCGGGTGCGCGACAGTTCGATCAGCCGTTCGCGCGCGATCACGCGGCCATGGTGGTCGAGCAACGCGACCAACAGGTCGAACTCGGCGCCGGTCAGCTCGACATCGGCGCCGTCGGGGGACGTCAGCTCGCGACGCGGCAGGTTGAGCGTCCAGCCGTCGAAGCTGACGGTGCCGCGCTCACATGCGCCCTCGCGTCGGTCGAGCGCCGGCCGGCGCAGCACCGCGCGCACCCGCGCCACCAACTCACGCGTGCCGAACGGCTTGGCGATATAGTCATCGGCGCCGAGTTCCAGCCCGACGACGCGATCGGTTTCGCTGCCCTTGGCGCTGACGAAGATGATCGGCACGTCGCTGGTCCGCCGCACCGCGCGGCACAGGTCGATGCCGCCGGTGCCGGGCAGCATGATGTCGAGCAGCACGAGGTCGACGGGCCCCTTCTCCAGCGCCAGCCACATCTCGGGCGCGGCGGAGGCGGGGCGGACGGCGAAACCGTTCTCCTGGAGCGCGCGCGCCGTCAGCGTGCGCAGCGCTGGGTCGTCCTCGACGAGCAGGATCGTGGGCTGGGCCATGGGGGAAAGCGGGGCGGATGACATGGCGCCGGCGAGGTAGGCGGCGGTGCGATGAGGGTCAACGCAAGGGCTGACCCGCGGCAACACTTCCTTACAGCCGCGCGAAGCGCCGGCAAGGCGCAGGCGCCTAGATGCGGCGTCCCCATAGCGGAGTTGCCACATGAAGATCGCTTCCCTTTTCGCCGCCGCCGCGCTTGTCGCCGGTGCCGGCCCGGCATTCGCGCAAAGCGGCGAGATCAACCACCATGTCCGCGTCGGCCACGCGCTGCGCCAGGGCTGCGCGGTGCAGCACGTCCACACGCCTGCCGGCAAGATGGTGCACGCCGCGCCGATCGTCCGCTGCGGCGCGGAAAGCCGAGTGGCGGCACGGAACGGATCCGGAAACCGTCAGGCGGCATCGCAGGCTGCCGGCGGGATCGTCGGGGTCGGCAGCCGATAGCAGCGCCTGCCCCCCGCGCTCGCGAAGCTGCGGGGGGGCGACCAGCCTAGAACGAGGCCGTCGCGGAGAACACCACCTGCGCGCCGGCGATCGGGCCGCCGTCCTTGGTGGAGGCGAAGTTGGGGAGAAGGTACGCCGACTCCCGCCGGCCGATGTCGGTATCTACATAAGCGATCCCGAGCGTCACCGGCCCCAGCACATAGTCGGCACCGAGCATCCAGTCCCAGTAGCGGCCGGTCGGCGCCACGCTGGTGCCGTTGGGGCCGAGCCCCGGATTGCCGTCGGAATAGCCGATGTGCGCCTTGGCGGTCACCGGCGTGGTCGGCACGCCGACGCTGCCGTCCCCCCATAGATAAAGGTTGTCCTCACGCTGGCCGCGGCTGAATGGGGTCGCGGAGAAGTTGCCCAGCGCTTCCTGTTTCGGCGCATACGCAACGCCGGCGAGCAGCGAGGCCGGGCCGATGGTGCCGCCGAGCTTGGCAAAGGGCTCTGCGAAGTCAGTTTTCGATGCGCCGCCGGGATACATGTACCAGGTCAGCCCCACGTCGATGGTCCCGCCACCGAGCGGGCGCTTGTAGCCGCCGATCAGGTCCAGCTCCAGATTGGCGCCGCCGAACGTGCCCCAGCCGGCGAGGTTCGACGCCCAGGCCCCGGCGTAGAAGCCGCTGCGGTGCGCCACGGTGACGCCGCCCTGCAGCGCCATCTCCTCGTCGGACTGGGAGACGCCGCGGAAGCGATAGTCCGACACCAGCGCGACGGAGCCGGTGACGGTGACCGGCTTGGGCGGGTCGGTGTCCTGGGCGGCGAGCGGGGCGGCGGCGAACATGGTAACGGCGGCAATGACGGCGAGCTTCATGGAACCTCCTGGGACTTCGGAACGGAGGTTCCTCCTGCATCCGCACCGCCGATGCTCTCACCCGGGACAGAGCGGACATCGGTCGGTGCGAATGCGATATCGTTAGCGTCGTGGCTGGTCCGGTCCTTGTCCCGTTCGTGACGAACTGTTGCTCAGCCGAGCAGCGCCGCCACCTTGGGAGAGGCGCCGGTCAGCGACACCGGCGACCCCGCCTTGCGACGACGTTGCAGCCAGTCGCGCAGCGTCTCTGCCGACGTATGGTCGACCGCCGATACCCGCGACAGGTCGAGCCGCACCGGCGTGCCGGCCGGCACCGCCTCGATCGCGCTGGTGAGGCGCGGCAGCGACAGGAAGGTCGCGGCGCCGTCGAGCGTGATGGCGCGGCCCTGCGCGTCGTCGTGGCGGTCGACCTTGAGGCGCAGCTGCTTCACGTGGGGGATGAGCTCGAGCAGGGACAGGCCGATGCCGACCAGCACGCCGGTGAGCAGGTCCTCCGCCACCACCACCAGCAAGGTCGCCGCCCAGATCACCACCGGCAGCATGCCATAGCCGTGAAACAGGTGGCGGACATGCGCGAGGCTGACCAGCCGCACGCCGGTGACGACCAGGATCGCGCCCAGCGCCGCCATCGGGATCGCCTCCAGCAGCCAGGGCAGGAGCGCGACGAAGCCGAGAATCCACACCCCGTGCAGGATCGCGGAAAGCCGCGTCATCGCGCCCGCCTGAACGTTGGCCGAGCTGCGGACGATCACGCCCGTCATCGGCAGCGCGCCCGCCGCGCCGCACAGCATGTTGCCGATGCCCTGCGCGCGCAGCTCCTTGTTGTAGTCCGTCCGCACGCCGTCGTGCATGCGGTCCACCGCAGCCGCGGAAAGCAGCGTCTCGGCACTGGCGATGAAAGCGATGGCTAGCGCGGAGGCGATCACGGCGGGATCGAGGAACTTCGCCGCGAAGCTGGTGCCGGGCAGCGTCACCGCGCTGGTGATCGACGCGGGCACATCGACACGGGTGACGTTGAGCCCGAACAGCACCGCTGCCAACGTGCCGGCGAGAACGCCGACCAGCGCGCCGGGGACGAGCCGCAAGCTTGCGGGGCGGAAGCGCTCCCACCCCAGCATCGCGGCGATGGTGAGAAGGCCAACGCCGAACGCAAGCTCGGCGCCCTGGATGTTCACCGCCGACAGGCCGAACAGCCGGCCGGGCATCGCCGCGAGGTTCTGCAGCCCGTTGGGCAGCGGCTTGCTGTCGAACAGGACGTGGAACTGGCCCACCACGATCAGCACGCCGATCCCGGCCAGCATGCCGTGGACCACCGCCGGCGAGATGGCGCGAAACCAGCCGCCGAGGCGGAACACGCCCGCCGCGACCTGCACGAGGCCGGCGAGGATCAGGATCGGGCCGAGCGCGGAGAGGCCGTGGTCGCGGACCAGCTCGAACACGATCACCGCAAGGCCGGCGGCGGGGCCGCTGACCTGAAGCGGCGAGCCCGCCAGCGCACCGACGACGATGCCGCCGATGATGCCGGTGATCAGCCCTTTCTCAGGCGGCACGCCGGAGGCGACGGCAATGCCCATGCACAGCGGCATCGCCACGAGGAAGACGACGATGGACGATATGGCATCGCGCGACAGCGTTGCGGGGGAGAACAGCGCCTTGATGCTCATTCCGCCGCCTCCACGACAGCGACGTCAGCGGCGCGGCGGCGGGCGGCGGGGAGTGCCACCGGGAGCGGCGCACCGTGGCGGATCGGCTCGAACTGCCCGCTGACGCCGTCGAGGGCGAGGACGCCGCCGGCGTGGATATCAAAGAACCAGCCGTGCAGCGCGATCTCGCCGCGTGCAATGCGCGCGGCGACCGATGGGTGCGTGCGCAGGTGGGCGAGCTGGATCACGACGTTCTCCTGCGCCGCGGCGCGCACCGCGTCCGCGCCGTCGAGCTCGGGATAGGAATGGCTGACGACGTTGCGCGCGGCGTGGCTGTGGTGGAGCCAGGCGGCGACGCTCGGCAGGCCGTCGAGCGAGGCGGGGTTCATCAGCGCCTTCATCGCGCCGCAGTCCGAATGGCCGCACACGATGATGTCGCGCACCCCGAGCACGGCAACCGCATATTCGACGGTAGACGACACGCCGCCGACGTTCTCGCTGAACGAGGGCACGATGTTGCCGGCGTTGCGGCAGACGAACAGGTCGCCGGGGCGCGCCTGCATGATCTCCTCCGGCACCACGCGCGAATCGGCGCACGAGATCATCAGCGCCTTGGGAAACTGGCCGTCCGCCGCGAGCTGTTCGTACAGCTCGCTCTGATGGGGAAAGACACGGGTCTGGAAGTCGAACACGCGTCCGAGCAGTTCGTTCATGGCTGGCTCCTTCGACGAGCGCGTGGGGAACCGCGCTACTGTTCAAAGGTAAGCGCCGGTTTTTGCTGCGGTGCCGCGAGTTGGTAAGGAAGTGTTGCGGTAGGCCCCTGCTGACAGGTCCCGGGAAAACCCGACAGCGCCTTCGCCGGCTGTGGCCTCCGGATTGCCGGTCGACAGGAACGCGGATCATCGCCAAAGCCGTCCCACGGTCGGATACAAGGGTGTGGCGTGGGGTTCAAACGCGGGCTCGCCTGGACGGCAGCGGGCCAGGGCAGCTTCTTCGTCATACAGTTCGGGGGCTCGGTCATCGTCGCGCGGCTGCTGTCGCCCTACGAACTCGGCGTCTTCGCGCTCGCATTGGCCATCACGGGCGTGCTCAACCTGATCCAGTCGATCGGCCTCAGCTCCTACATCGTCCGAGAGCCGGACCTCACGCCCGAGCGCATCGCGACGGCGTTCACCGTCAACGCCGCGATGTCGCTGGTGCTTGCCGCGGCCACTGCTGCTCTAGGGCTGGCGGGGACGTTCATCGCCAGCGATCCCGGCATCCGCGGCGTGCTGCTCGTGCTGGCGCTCACGCCCCTGATCGGTGCGGTCGGCATCGTGCCGCTTGCCTTGCTGGAGCGCGAGGCGGACTTCCGCGTGATCTCGACGGCCAATGTGGTGCGCAGCATCATCGCGACCACGGGGACGGTGGCGCTCGCGCTCATGGGATGGAGCTATTACAGCATCGCCTGGGGGCAGGTCGGGGGCGCGGCGGTCAGCACCGCGTTCGTCTGCGTCGCCGCGCGGCGGCATGTCACCTGGCGTATGTCGGTGGCGGGATGGCGCGAGATCAGCCGTTTCGGCGCGCAGATGATCGCGATCTCCGGCGTCAACAGCCTCGCTGCACGCGCGTCGGACCTGCTGCTCGGCAAGCTGTCCGGGCTGGCGGCGCTTGGCCTGTTCAATCGCGCCGCCAACGTCACCAACCTGTTTTGGGAGAACCTCCATTTGGTGATGGGCCGGGTGGCCTTCGCCGAGCTCTCCCGCCAGAAGCGTGAGGGGATGTCGCTGCGCGGCTTCTATCTCAGCGCGTCGGAGATGATCACCGCCTCGCTGTGGCCGCTCTTCACCGGGCTTGCCGTGCTTTCCGAGCCGCTGATCCGCCTGGTCTATGGTGACAAATGGGCCGCCGCCGCGGGGCCGTTCGCACTGTTGGCGCTGTCCGCGGTGGTGCAGCTGTCGATCACGCTGACGTGGGAGGTGTTCGTTGCCTGCGGCGAAACGGGGCGGCAGGCGAAGTTCGAGTTCGTCCGCACGATCGTCGGCACGACGTTCTTCGCAGTGGGGTGCGCGATCAGCCTGGAAGGGGCAGCGGCGGCAAGGGTCGCGGAGTCCGTTTTCTCCCTGCTGCTGTACCGCCCGCACCTCAGCCGCATGACGGAAACCAGCCTCACTGACATGGGGCCGATCTATCTCCGCTCGGGCCTGCTGACGCTGCTCGCGGTGCTGCCGGCCAGCATTCTGATGATCCACGGCGGAGAGGCGGCACGGACGCTCCCTCCGTTATCCATGGGTGGAGCGGTGTTGGCGGGGATCGGGCTGTGGGCGGTCGGTCTCGTGCTGCTGCGGCACCCGATCTTCCGCGAGGCCATGCTGCTGCTCGACCGGAAGCGCAGGGCTTCAGCCTGACAGCCGGTCCGCCACGCTACCTTCAGCCGGCGGCCTCACCTGCATCCACTGGCGCCAGATCAGCAGCATCGCCACCATGATCACCGGGCCCACGAACAGGCCGACCAGCCCCAGGCTCTCCAGTCCGCCGAACGTGCCCACGATCGCCAAAAGGAATGGCAGCTTGACGGCGCTGCCGATCACCCGTGGCTGAAGCACGTTGTCCCCGATCGTCATCACCACCACCGAGAAGCCGAACAACAACGCCGCCGCCAGGATATGCCCCTGCACCAGCAGGATCAGCGTCGCCGCGCCGAAAGCCGCCCAGGCGCCGAACGGCACCATCGCGAAGGCGATCGTCAGGATCGCGAACAGGATCGGGCGCGGCACGCCTGCCACCGCATAGCCGATGCCGATCAGGACCCCCTCGCCCACCGACACCAGCACCGTGCCGTTCAACGTCGCCCGCATCGCCGCGACCAGCCGTTCCAGGAACTGCGCCCCGAAGTTGCCAAGCATGCGGTGCGCCACCTGCCCCGCCTGCTCGGCAAGCGTTGCGCCGCGAACCAGCAATGCGAACAGCGCGACCAGCGTGATCAGGAACAGCAGCGTGCCATGCGCGACAGAT
>Ga0210040_10000772_pt1 | contig 51452 bp, 31 predicted proteins | sample CryGeyCG12114_NA_FD_185462 | JGI IMG/M metagenome (GOLD analysis project Ga0210040, IMG submission 185462) | Groundwater microbial communities from aquifer - Crystal Geyser CG19_WC_8/21/14_NA (SPAdes) (version 2) | ecosystem: Environmental > Aquatic > Deep subsurface > Groundwater | place: USA...
GTTGTGTGCGCAGTTTTCAGACAGGTTTTAGAATAACCCCAACCGTGACCAAAATGGTTTAATTTTGTAATTAAATGTTTCAATTTGAAATGTTAGGGTAATTTTTTGGTCATCTGATCAGTTCACTGGAATAACTTGTAGTAGTATGATTGTTGGCGCAAAAATCAAAATGATGTTGATTGATGATTCCATTTGCGATTGCAAGTTGGTGAACAGAGAAAGACTAGCTGATGAGACTACCGAAAAACGATAAAAACCCCTAATTATTATTACTGGTTTTTTGTAATATTAATATAAATAATTCCTTATAACCCGGCTTCGTCGGTATACCCTCTTGCTGAGGTTTATTTTGGTTTCAAGAATTTATGTTACCAGTTAAAGTTAAAAAATAGCTGAAATATACAATAGTAATTAAAATGTGGGCGCATATTTATGCAAATGATGAAACATTAGTCTGTGCATTTGAGCATAAGTTTTGCTATGGAGTGAAACGAGAGGGGATGTTATTATTACAAAATGGTGGCGCTATATGCTTACTCAACTTTCAATTTGGCTCAATAAAAGAGTGTAAATAGTTGCCGTTCGTCATGATGACGATTTCATTATCCATCCATAGTCTTTTCATGTCTAATCTGTTGGAAGGATGAACTTTCTCTTGTGCTTGCCCCGATAGTAGTAGTATTTGTCTCTCCGATCGCTGGCAACTAGTCTGCTCATCATATCCATTAGTTCGGGACATATTTGAGTGTAGGGGACTCCTTGTGCATCTGTTTTTTGTGTTTGTTAAGTAAGTTAGTTAGCAAGGCTGAAAGAGTCTTAATTTAATTAATAGTAATTTTCTGGTGTACGCTCTAGTAGATTTGTGATGAGTTAATTTGATCGTTTTAGTGAGATAGGAAATTCATTTAGTGGAAAGTAATGCAACTATTTTTTCCCATTCTTTCCATCCGTATAGTTTTTAAGCAGGCTTTGTTATAACTATATACACTATACATACTATGCTATTTTAAAATCCATGAATAGTCCTGTGCAAACGTACTGTGAAATGAATGTAGTCCTGCATAATATGAATGTGTGATGCATTAAACTCTTAATTTAATGGCCTTATAGTGAGAAGTGAAAGAGCTAAAATAATAAGAAGGGTAAAGTTTATTGTATATTACCACTCTTGCTCCAGCATAGCACTGTAGTAGTAGTAGATTGAGTGTTTGGTACTGAGAGCTGACGAGAGCAACATTTCAAGTCTCAAGTGTTTTATGTCTTTGTCTCTTTTGTGTTCGCACACAAGTATTTTTTTATGGAACTATACGGGATAGAGCAGTAACTACTCGTAGTCAAAGTTTTTGTCTCCCTCTCCTTTTTTTGTTTTTTCTACTGCTCGTCGTATTGTTGCACAGACGTGAGCAAGGCCCAAGCTACTAGCTGAATGTATTTAGTAGAAGCAAACGACTTGTGGTATCATCAAACAAGTAAATCAATCTGGTTTAATTATTGAGGAGAAGACGACAAGGAAAAGAGAATTACACAAATTTTTTCGCTGAAGGGATGTTTACAAGCGAGTGTCAAGACATAGGAGATTAATAACTGTTTTGTTTCAGTGCAATGCGTCTTCCTTCGGTTGGTTAGTTCGTTAGTTAGCAGCAGTATTAGTCACATTAGATGATGGCCTGAAAGTTTATTTGAAGCTGGTGATCACTAAAAGCGAGAATGTAGCTTTGTTAGTTACTACATGAGTTTTAGGTACATAATATGGATGTTTTGTGGAAATTGGAAGATAAACTGTTCAATTCTTTTTTGTGCTGAACTTTTTTTTTCACGCGGGTAACAACATGTTTGTAAGACTTGTTCTGCAATACACATCATGTTGCAAGGAAAATGTACGTTACATTAGTTAGCATTAGGAGATTCCACTATGTCTTACGCACGTTATCAGCTGTCTTAATTTTCTTGTATGCCAGGTCGATAGTGAGTATGCTTGGTTCTATGCATTCTGAACGTGGGCCAAAAAATTAAAGAGTGGTTGTGGAGGGAAGCCTTATATTGTACGAGTAAAAAATAATGCAATTGTGTTTTGCCTATGATGAGGAAATTAGTAGTTTTAAAAGTGTGGACGAGATTAGCTTCTGTTGACTTGACGGGTACAACACATTGAAGCTGTGGAATTTATCGGTTTCTTTCAGGTTTTGTGGCCTGACTCAGTTGATGTATTTATGAGAATGTAGTTTGAAATTAAGGTGAAAGTTGATAAAGACAGAGTGGAATGCTGTTTGTTGTTGCTTTATTCTGTAGGGTTGGAAAGCTTATAGTAGTGTGAAGAAACAAACATGCGATTCTACTTTGTTTGTTTGACAATGGTTTTTTTATAGATGTTTCATTGTAATTTTGAAGTTGGACGGTTTCCTATTGGTTGCGAAAAATAATTGATTGAGCCCTTTGAAAGTTGAAGTTTACTTGAAATTACGTTAGACAAATGAACATACGATTCCAATCGTCTTTTTACAGAAGCTTCTTTTGTTTTTACCGAGCTTGAGTTCTATTGAAAAGTAGTTTCTTCACAGTTCCATTATATATGCTCTTTGTGAGTTGATGAATAGTGTTTGAATGAAACCTTTTGCCTTTTTGTTACATTTTTTGAAAATGGTGGAAAGGGAAGGATGAATTATGATGTGAATTTAGAAGAATTGGGATATGCATATGAGATATGGTGTGGCTTTATTCACTGCGGCGTATTTGACTTGTTGTTATACCTTCTTGTTGTGTGCGTAATAATTCACTGGGAGCTTACAATGGGCTTTTTAACAGTGGCTAAAAAAGTGTAGCTCGAATGTTGAGGCCAATATATAGATTTGTGTGAAAAATTCAAGTGAACGGGAGAGAAATATAAATTATGCAGATTAGGTGTGTAGGAAAGTAAGTAAAGAAATGATACCTTCACAACGAAAATTCAACTTACGTTGCGAAAATGAATTGGCCCATTATCTTTTTGATGAATGTGAATGCAAATGTGAAAACGAGTATTTTTTTGGATGCTAAAATTAGACATTTTATCTGGAATAGACCTTTTCCTCCTCTGTTCCAACTATGACAGTTAGTAATATGTGGAGAATTTTTTTTTGCGCATTCATGTAGCATAAAGAAAGACGGTGAATAAATGAAAGAAGTACGTTAGCGTTGCATGCACTACTACACATATTACATCTCATCCTTGCAATCTTTTAATTTCAGTGAGTATTTATAGCTATGGCTTATTTCTAGACAGCTTTAAAAAATTTGTGTTTTCATGTTCAAAGCTTTTATAAGTTTGCGTATGCACAGAGCTAAAAGTTTTCTTGTAGAATCTTTATGTGGTTTAGTAGTTAGTGGTGGGGTATTTAGAAAGTCTACCCAATATGTTCCATGAAAAGATAATTTATTCTCATTCTATCTCAGTCACTCATAATGACTAAAAGTGTACTTGTACTCGTGTATTTTACGACCAGGATAAATTATGTATAAGTAACGATAGATTCATAGATGTCTAAAGTAAACTACATGAGGGTTACAAGACAAATAAATATAAGGATGGCTTAGCAAGACTCTCTCTATTTCCAATTCAATATATTCAAGTTAACTATTAGCATACAATGCGTTCCTTTTCTTCGAAATGCTTGAACGCAAGTATGAATTATCTATAAATTAGTTTATGCAAAAGGTGTCAAGTGGAACTAGATGGGAAAAAATAGCAAGAAAGAAATTTAGGGGAATCATCATATCCAAACAAAAATGGATATGGATGATTCCGACAGGAATAATATATCGTTGAAGCATACATGGAATGTTGGTATTATGTGATTTGCTTATTTGGTTTAACCGTGGAGCAAAGGGGAATTGATAATAGTGTTTTCCTTAGCTTTCCTTGCCGTGAATGTGTTTCACAAGGAGCTTATATGGTAGAAATCAGTGTTCAAGTCAGTGAATATTGATACAAGGAAGAATAAAATGAGGGAAGAAGACTGCACTTGCATTGTGTATCCAATGTTATAAAGGAGCTTGACTTTTACAAATGCATAGTGTGTGGTATTATGTAGCAGTAGTTTTACGCAATCCGCTATACTATACCTACTATATTTATGTATTGAAAAATCTGTGTTCACACAGACTTGTATCCCGCATGTGTATGTTCATGGAGAAGAGGGTGATTTGTGAAAGAGGTAAAAATGGGAGCGTGTAGTCCCGATTCGCCATAAAGATCAGAGGCGATTTGTCGTGAAACGTCTCATGGGAATCTCTCAAGAGCCTCATTGTTTCCCTTATTACATCGTACACAAGTACTGATCTGATACCATGGGGTGAAAGTCTAAATGGTTTTTTCCACGTTTTGTTGTCACTATGAGTTTATTTACTAGAGCGATTTTATAGGGTGAGTGCTGCTCTTCTGTATTGCTCTGTGTGCTCTTCCGCTGTTTGGTTTAATTATGGAAATGGAGAAAGCAACTTTGTAGCTTTTTGTTCAACTTGAGATGTAGCTTAATCGAATGAGTTAGGATTGACCCTGATGCATTAGAACTGTGCTGTTAATAGACTTTGTAGTAGCCACTTGCTATAATTTCTGTTGTTCTTTTCATCGGCGTTAGTGATCAATTATTGAATTGGCTGTTCTAGGAGGGTATTGATAGCTAGTTACGACTGAATTATCGCTCTGGAAAGGCAGATAGATAGATTAAACTTCTATTTAGCTTGCTGAGTTTATCCATTTATCTTTATTTTGCAACTTTCCGAATGCATTATTTTTAACTAGGATAGTTACTGTATGGGGTCAAAGATTGGACATATTCGTGACACCTTTAAATGTTTGATTTGAAAAAAATCCTAGAATTCAAGATTAAAAAAATTTTGATGGGTGAAATGAATAAACTCGTTATTCAATGAAATAATTGTAGCGTGAATATTACGAAGGATATAAATAAATAAAATCAAATAACCCGCTCATAACTGTAAAAAGTTTACCTTGTATAATATTAGTTAGTTAGTACCTTACATTGGTTATGTGGCATCATGGCATCATAATAATGGTATGGCTAATGGGAAAAATTAGTTATGAATTCCATAGGTGTTGTGTAGTGAATGAGATGATAATCCAAATTGGACGAATTTTAATTTCTAATTCCAATGATGTACAGGGAATACTGTGTGAGACCACTTTATAATGATCTGCATTTATATTGTGGAGAAGAGGGGAGTTTTATTGTGCTGCCACTGACTCAAAATGCATTTGTTGGAATTGCCGTTACAGACGTCATAAGAAGCTCTTATGCAAATGAAACATTTGCGCCTAATGCACTTACAGCCTATCTAGGGTATATTGATAATATAATAATATCATCCTCTCTCATCTTTACTCACCCTCTGCTCAGAAAAAGAGCGACAAGTACGAAGTACAAACATATGTAGCAAGTTATAGAGATGAGTTTGTTGATATTCATTTCAATAATAATATAGCTCGGTCTAGTTCTAGTAGGAGCTAGATCGAAAAAAAGACTTGCCTATTAAATGGATGACATAACGAGCATAATGATTTTGTTGGGGGATATACAAGATTGGGAAAACCTTTTTAATCCACTCTTATATTTACGGGGGGAATAAGTAGTCGCAGTGCTAAATCGTTGTTCCTATATCATATCTGCTTTAAAAAATTAAATTGTAGTGAATATGAAAGCAACAGGATTGATGAACCTTATAATCCTTGAGCAGTATAAATCTTATATTATGAAGTGAATTGTTTTCGAGATGGTGGCGCATAAAAAAGATTCTTGCTCATCTTTTGAAGTTTTCTACCCTTGATAACGCCTTCTTCCTGCAAGAGGGGATACTGGATTTTTACAATAACAAGCATGTCATTCCACTATCCTGTGTTTAGAGCTCACATGTGTCGTTCGTTACTTTGTCTTTTATTTTCATGTACTTAAGATAAGGAAATTAAGTCTGATGAGGAGAATGGGACATATTGTAATGTTAGTAGCATTGGGATTGGTTATGGTTTGCTACAGACCTTTGGTGGAATAACTCACTGTTATTCTGCATTAGCATTCGAGATCCCTATTTTGTAGTTAGCCTATGCCTGGTTTCAAATTACGTGATGAAATTATTGCTGTACTGCACGAGGGAGGGGATAGGTTACGTAGGAGTGTAAATAGCGGGTAGGTTTGTTCAGTTTGTGGCATTTCCCACTGTACGTGAGATATGAGATTTGAAAGTAGTATAAAGTTATAGTTAGTAAGGTTATCTACTACTGTGATGGGAGATAGATAAACGGGATGTTATGACACAGAGTATATTTGAAAGATGGGGGAGTCTTTTTGAAAACTGAAAGGGTGTCCCTTACATAGCTCTTATGGGATATTATGTATGTGTAATAATTTTTCTTGGACTTGACGCACATGTCTGAAGACATAATAGTGTGTGTAAGTTGAGCTCAGAGTGAGTAAGTAAGTAAGTAAGTAAGGACAGGATGTTGACTGAAAAAAGGCTAAAAGCATTCCTTTTGATAGTCCTTGTAGATAATATGAAAAAATAGTGAGTGAGTGGAGTGTGTTTGAATCGTTTTCAAAACTTGTCGCTGATATCATTTTTTGCTTTTTGTGTACCTTTGATTTGTCGTGAGCTGACAAGGTAGGGTTAATGGATCTGATTGTATGAGCAGTAGGTTTCCGCTTTTAAGTTAGTGGTTATCAATAAAATATAATTCTCGATTGGAAATTTGCAAAGTCAGTTTGTGTAAATGTACCTGTAGTATTTAACCTTACCTTTAATTTGGAGGGACGATGAATTTGACAGTGAACTTGAGGTAATGATATAAACACAAGTGCTCTGCAGGTGGCAGAGACACGTGTTACGTAATGTATTGGGAAAATAAGACTACTTGTTAATTGGGTATATAGTTTGCAGTCGTGGTTCTCAATATGCAATTGCATGCTAAGAAAGATGAATACGAAATTAGAGAGAGGTGCAAATTAATAAGATCAGTGTATGTTACCTTTTTATAAGGGAAAAATTGCTTTGTTATATTTAGAGCGTATACAAGTCTCAAGGGATCAAGTTGTGTTGAACCAAAAGATCTCCTGGGTACCATATGTCTCATATTGTGTCATTTTTCGTAGTGTAAGCTTCGTGTATTACGAATGAATAGGCTCTAAATGAGACGGCTGCCCGTGTGCTTGACGAAGCGTTCCTTTAACATCCGGTGGTACGTGTGTCCTGCTCTGTACAGTGGGCATTATTATTTGTTGGTACTTCCTGGTCCGCATTAGCTTGTTTTCATTTGTAGATGGGTTCATAATTTTTGTTACTTTTAAGTAAGTTAGTTAGTGGCAAGGGTATTTAGACCATTCACTATAGTTAGTAAAGTGTATTATCATTCTGTGATTGGTACCACTGACTGAGCTTTTTGGTGCTGCCTGCTTCCACTTCATCACCCTCATGAGAGTAACACATGTGTCAAGGTCGGTCGAGATAAAATTGACAACATGTCACGTCCACACGCTCATTGTGTGCTATACATCGGTTTTGTTGGAAGAAGTGGCGCCAATTTGGGTGAGATAGGCTTAAGTGGGTTGAAATATGAGAATTGCAAAAAACAAAATCCCATACACGTATATTTCATTGTTTATAATGTGTGGATGGATGTATTGTGGAGGCAATTACAAGAGTTCTCTAGAGATTTGCCAAGCGATGCTCTCAGAATAAAATGAATTTATTTTTCGGTTTAGTACTAGTGTGAAATATTGTAGCATGAGCGTAAAAAAGTAATGTGTTTTTTTGTCCCGCATTATACACATAGTAGCTCATTATTACTTCACATGGAGTAACGATAAATTGATGATGGCAGTAAGTGAGATTACACGCACGTTAAAATATGAATTAACTGCTTGGATGGATGGATAAATGCTTCGTTCAGAAGATAATTTGAAGGGGTCTAGTAGTTCTCGTGTAGCAATTGGAATATAGAGCTCAATCAATCCATCTTTTTGTGCTACAAGAGGAGTTGGCCATTAAAAAATTTAATAACAGTGCCAGAATCCCATTCACAAGGACAATTTGTCAAGATTTATGAAGCCTCGACCGCTTGGTTATGGACCTATTAGAATGCATGCAATATGGCTTTGTCTTTACTCTCTCCTGGCTGTTTCATATAATCTGTATGTGTGGCTGCACTAAACTATATAGAGAAATGGGATTCTCTCTCACTCTTGTTCTATCCTCATTTGTTCTGTGTGTAAAAAAGTATGGTAAGGAATAGGAAGGAGACTGAAATGAGTGAGTGAAGTGGGTATAGAGCTCAGATATACGGTTTATTTTTTTTCTCTCTTGCTCTCCCTTTTGGTTTTACCGTAAAGCAAAAAGGAGGGGAAAGCCAATTTTGCGAATTGATATTGTGTAAGCTGTAAAGCAGAGGACGATTACTTGCTATTATTGCTATTGCTGCATGCATACACGCTACTACCATGTATGGAAAGAGCTATATGTACTACGAATTTGTAGTTACGACGATTTTTTTAATATTCAGACTTCCATATTGTACGGTAGTAGGAACCATGTTCTTTTCATATGGAAACCTAGACTCTTGAAATGCGATAGTATATCTGTGTATTGCCATTATTGCATTATTTCTTATTCTTTTTTGCCAACTGGAAAAATTGAAGATTGTGGCTACAGTGTTGAGGAATGCTCCAGCCTCTCCTTGTATGGTATCGTTCCTTGTTTCCCTTCATTTTCATGGGTCTTGGTTTTTGTGCTCTGAAAATGCTGGTTGGAAGTTCACAAGTCACATTATTATTATCAAAACGCAATGAATTGGAAAGACTGTGAATTTGCGTTACCTCTCCTCTCTTGGAAAATGGGATATGGGGAACCATATGAACGATAAAGTTGGTGGCTTCATGCTAGTACACTCATGTTGTGAAAATATGTATTGCGTTCGTACATGCTGTAGTTGGAATGAATTTATACTTTCATCTCTTTACCCTCTCTCTTTTCTGCGTTACAATGTTTATGTGAAGAAGCTCTCAAGGGCAGAAATAGGAAAAAGTTGGTCCTCATATATGAATGTGTAGCTTAGTTGGAGTTTGCAACCATGCAAAGAAATGTATACGAATTTTATGTGTTGAAAAAATTCCGTGTCTTTTAGCTTTATTATTACGAGCAGTAGAAGACTAAAGGGACTGGAATACAAAGAGAGGAATATATATACATATGACGAGAGGAGGTGGAGGAAAGAAACAATTTCCTATGTTGGCTTGTTGTTGTAGATATTGAATGTTTAAATTGTTTAGGCAGTTATTACTGAGAGAGAGATGAGAACTTAAAGAAGGGATTGCATGCAGAGAGAGAGAGAGAGAAGGTTTTATAGATTATTATGCTTTTATATGCATCTGCCAGCAAAAAGCTAATGTAGACTGACTGGGGTATGTTGGAGTTTATCTTACTGTGTGAGTGATGCAATGGAAAAGTATGTTTCTACAACTAGAGCCAGTCAGTCACTACTATTTGCTTATTTAACGCCCATTGTATTCCTGTTCCTATTGTGTGTGCAAATAATGCATGCCTAATTTTGGCCGCTGTATTTATCCTGAGTCTCGAATTCCATGCATGTTTTAGTAATCACTCCCTCTTTCCACTGCCGTCCGTCGTGTAGAATAATGCTCTTGATTTTGTCCATGAGTTTTTATGAGATTATGGTCCATTTTTTTTCACTCAAAGTAGAGTACTTAATTAATAAGGATCATTGGTATGCATTCGTTTATTCCATTTATAGAAATATACTGTTAGTGGGTGATTGGAATTGGGAAGTGAATTGTGAGTATTTTATGGGAAATGTAAGGTATGCTCATTTTTGTTCACTTAAACTGTTATTTCATATGCAAACAGTTAATATCATCGTTTTTTTTCTGTTGGTTGAAAGTTGAAACCGTGTTATTATTGTTATAGGATGGGATGCAATAAAATAAAAACTTACTCTGTGCATTAGTTATGGCGAGCACATGTTTTTGAATTAGCGTTTATTTGTCTATTTTTTCTTCGTTATACTGTTATGCATATAAAGTCCTCCCATTTAATGTCCCATCTCAGAAAAATATATGACAGAATAGTTGCTAATCATATGGACCATAGTGAATTCTCTGACATTAGGAAACTGGGTTTTTTTACGAGTTATAGGTTTACTTATCCTGGTAGAATGATTTCCCAAATGATGCAGATTTCGTAAAGACTTCATCTCATTAATCTCCTAATTTCAAATAGTACTAAAATTCAAGTTATTTGCAAAGCAAATTGGCTCTAATTTTATGTGTGTATAGAATTCTGACAACAAATTGTTGACAAGTCATGTTTAGTGATTAGCTGTTGTATGGAAAATGAAGATATTTTCGACGAGAATTGGATTACCGTTTCTTTTGTTAGAAGTTGTTGTTGTGTGCTAGCATTATCACCATTACGTCAACACATGGGCTACCTCCAACTATTTTAATGTGGATAATATATCATGAATGGGCAGGATTCGGCTTGTTTAGTGGCAATAAATGACTAGGAGTAAAGTACAGTCAGTCTATAATTGCATATGAACAGTCCATGAGGATATAATATGCTCATATTGTAAGGAATGAAATTTTTAGATATTTAATGAGATTGCCAACTTAAAAGATCCATCGTCGCGGTGTGGTTGTCACCATTTTTGAACAGTATGCAGTTTTAATGAAATATGAATTCCTCATTACGGTCCGTAAATGAGGAGAGGGAGTTACGCCAAAGACTCTTCGTCCGTGCGTACTTGTCTAATTGAAATCGTCATTAGTGCATTTATTATTAGATTCATTCACACTGACTTGTGTGTGAGGCATGTTTGATAAGTTGTGTACATGAGATGAGTTTCTGGCATGAATTTTGACTCGTACTAATAAGGTAAGGCGGTTTTGAATGTCCATGTCGGTATTTGTTAACTGCTGGGAGTCTTTTCAAAATGTTTTTATATTTTAGATGTACGCTCTGTGTTGTTAGAGCTATAAGGCGTATGCAAGCTTTTTTCACTTTGTGTGTAGAATTGACATTACACTTTGTTTTATTTGTGAGCCTTCGCGGTTGTAATTACACAGCAAAGCAATGAAGAATTTGTTTTTGTCCTTGTTGTTTTCGTTTCGTAGAAGATAATACGAAAAGACTCCTGTAAATGGTTCTATTAGCATAGGGAACTGTGTGCATAACGGGACATTAGGTTGAAATTGTTTTGGTGTGAAATGCAGTTTTTTTTGTGTTCAAATAGTTGTCATTAGCCATTGCGGCAATCTACGGTGCATGACAGGATAATATTGGCATTTAGGTGACCCCTATATTTTTGAGTAAATAAATAATTCTTTCGGTTTCCACAAGAAGAGATATTGATGCAAGAATGAAATAAGATATGTTTGCTCCCTTTTTCCTTCGTGTTCATTTGAGTAGGTTTTGTTGGATAGCACTTCCGCTTTATGATGCAAAGGGTGTTGAGATTTGTATGACTAGACGTTAGGTAGACTGTTTGAGTAACCAAATCTTCCAGGTAAAGAGAGAAAGTACATTTAATAAATATTCGTTTTGTTGTTTCTTCCTTGGATGGGCGTAGACTCCTTAGGACGGAAAATGCCCTGAATGAAATGCATGGCTTGCATTTGAAAGCATTGGAAAGAGAACGCTGTTTCCTTTCTGTCATTAAATCATGAAGAAATGAAAGTTGAGAACACACAGGAAGTTGGAATAATAATATGGAAAAACGTTTAGTAGTTTTTAAGGAAACTGTTCTTTTTCCTGTGCTTTCAATATTACCAGAAACCAGAATCTTTCAAGATGTTATACGATGTCTCTTGTGCATCCAATCGTTTGTATTTTTCTTTGGAATTACAGTTACATTTAATTTTAAGATGAATAATAGTGAAAAAAATTGCTTTCAAGTATGAAATATATTTATTTCGACGAATTGTAAAAAATATTATCGCGTCAGTCAAAATTAAATGCACAAAAAATGATAAACCAGTAGTACGGTGAGACTATAACTAAGACAGAGCCACGCAGTCTACCATTTGAGGAAAAAAAGTGACCATCATACCTAACACGTTCTAAAAAGGTGAAAAATTCTTCCATTAAGTCATTGATATTTTTACAACACCATTTACCCTTGCTATTTTATGGTGGTTGGAGTACCTAGAAATTTCTATTGGCTTGTGAAACCAAAGAGCCGATATTCAAGTTTCTTTGTCTGTCTAGCTTTGATCAGGTAGCAATTAGTCGATTCACTCAGGTTATAATCTCTATAAGCTATTGTTCTTCGTGTACACCAAGACTTTTTTAAGTGCGTGTAATTCACGCCTTTATATATGCATGTTATGAGCAGTTGACCAGTAGCATGCATACATGCATACATTGTTGAACTCAGAAGTGATCTAGAAGTTACTTACTGCTTTAAAGTGTATATGTTATACTTGTATCACGTACAATTGTATAAGCTAAACTACGTGCTTCAGTTTCGTATACTTTGCATATTCCACACCTGAATGGTCGGCGCCAAGCATTCTAGTGTGGTCAGTTAGTTTTTTTTATTAGGTTCGTATATATTAGAATGGAAGCTTGCATTTCAAGTGTATAGAATACCTTTCTCATGAACTAACAATGAGAAAGGCATATCGAGTTGTTAAAAAGTCTGGGTCAATGGGTGGGAAATTACTTTATAGTTTCTTCTTACAATTTGTTAGCTATGTAGTTAGTTAGTTAGTTTGCTTGTTAGTTAGAATTTTATGGAATGCTGGTTCTTTCTTTTTTCCCATCGTAGGAGAAACAATAAGAAAGGATTTTTTGGACTTAAATGGCTATGGATTTGGGGGAAACTGAACGAGTTATAGTTTATTTATGTCTACTAGGGCATTTGAACTTATTAGTTTTTTGAACTGAAGGTGGATAGAGGAAACATAAATACCCAGTGACCAAACTTGTTGGCCTGAAACTATGTCTGTGCATGTGAGTGATCTTATTTGCATTATGTAAATTTTTGTAACCAGAGGCGAGCCAAGTAGGAAAATTTCTTTTTATTTACTGAAACACTAAACTATATGATTTAGGTAGGTATTGGTAGTTAGTGGGTGAGGTATGTATAACTAAGGTACTTGGATTTCACGTTACTTAACAACTGACGTATGATGATGAGTGAATGGTGTAAAAAATGTGTTTAAAATTATGATAATTATTATGCATAGCATCGTTTGGTGTCCAAGCCCAGATGTGACTGGAACTGAGAATGCATTGTTAGATAAGTTGTTAAGAAATTATTTGAGCGAGTTAGTTAGAAAATTCTTGTTAATATTCCATTTTTTAAAGGAGCAAAAAATCTCACGCATTCATAATATACGCTTGTTTGCGTGCTGTAAAAGTAGAAGAAAAAACCTCAGTAATGTATTATTATTACGCTGTTACACTATATACTGCATACTATGCGATCAATAAGTCTCTGACTGCTTTTGTTAAATGAAATGTAAAATTAGTTATTTCTTTGTGGAAATTGTTTCCAAATGTAGGAGAATAAGGTTGTGTAGAAAAAATATTTTCTGACTGTAGGGAAACGAAAGAGTGTACTCCACAGGGTTCTAAAAATTCCTTCTTTTAAGGGTCCCCTACCTTATTATTAGTTTGTGCTAGTTAGTGACTAACTAAGACTGGTTGGTTAGTTAGTAAAAAGGGACGGAAAATAAGTCACTTGATTCTCTATGAATGATACGCATTTTAAAGCAGTAAGGAAAATTAAATAGGGGTTGCTTGTAAACTTATACGGCGTTGAAGCTAGCCACAGACTTCACCAGGGTTTCAAATAGAACATGGCAAGTTGGAAACAAGGGATCCAAGTATAAGTAAATGTAACTTCACGCAGAATTTAAGTGGTTTTGTACCGAATTATCCCGTTTCCGTTTCCATTCGTTCTGTTCATAGGAATGTAATGATGATCATTGCAGAAGCATGGAGTTTTACGAACTAACGAAATGCACACCAGAGATAGAGAGAGAGAGGGAGGGTGAGTGAATTAGTAATTGAACAAAGTCCTTTTTCACTTTGTTCTATTGTAAAGGATTGTCCTAATGAACATGATGAACATTGGAGACGACAGGACTCACACATTTTTATCTCATTAGCTGTGGAACTTTTTTTTAGGGAGAAAAAGAATAGAACTCACTTGTTGTACACTTTAGTTAGTGATAGTGACTGTTTGGACTAATTTGGTTGTGGTCGCATTTTACTCTTGTCTCCGTCAAGAAGACTAATTATTATTGGTAGTGATGCTTTTGCCCTTAGTTTTTGTGTCCATTTCCTTGATTAGCTTGTTCACTGTAGGTCTCCAACTTCCCTCGTTTAAATAATCCTCTGGGAGAGTCATCTATGCATTTTTTTGGTCCTCATTTATTTCTTGCTCTAAATATGTCTGTATTTTGTATCATGGTTGTATCATCAAGTTATAGCTATATATGAAAAGCAAGGTTTCAAAGTGGTTTAAAATGTACCATATTTTTGTCTACGCTACAGATTATACATTTCATAGTAGTAGACCAGTGAGTGTCCCAGTGGCTTTAAAATTATGGTGATAGAGAAAAAGGTTTAGATGATTAAAATACTTTGGCTTCATATGTTTGAGCTAGCGTGGGTGGCTAATATTATACCAGTGGCTGAATGCTATATATTGTGCTAGGGTAGAAAACTGGTAGTTAGTAAACTTGCGTCATCTCTCTCCCTCTTCTTTGGATTTATGTTGGTTATAGTTGGTAAGGTTGGTTGCTGTGAATTATTAGGTATGCTGTATATTGGTATGATTTGTCCTACTAATTATTATTGTAGGGTTTACAAGTGAGTCAGTGTTTTATCATTGATCCCAATCAGATTGCTATCATTCATTGTCATGTTATGGATGATCGTAACTTTTTTTACTGCTAATGTGAAAGAAGCCAAACTAGGATTGAATTTAGTGTACAAAATTGGTTGACTACTTATGCATGGGGAAGGAGAAGTGGGAGGAGATTGGCAATTCAATTTAAAGCCGGCCGTTGTGGGTTGCTTTTAGTTTTGTGCAAGGAAAGACATTTTTTTATGCACGCTATTATTCATTGAAATTTGTATCCATTAGAGTGTACAAACTGGTTATTTGTTCCTTATTCATGAAGGTGGAAAAGGTGATTTATTGTCGTTGTCATTTTCCTTTTGGTTTGTTACAATTGTCGAATTCTTTCACATGTCCACTGCTCACAATTTTCTTTCTAGCGAAAAAGGCGAAGGCGAATCACCTGCTTTGGAAGTTTTTTTTTGTTAGAATTGTCGTCTGCTTTGAACAAAAGAGTTGATTTAATGCAGCCCAAAATTTTCAGTCAAGGTTAATGTAACATTGACTCGCGTTTAAAAGAAGTCTATTGGTTTGATGTTTTACTTTTTCATTCTTTTGAAACGTAAATCGTAAAATTATGAATTATTGTGCTCAGTGAGCCTGAAAATATAAAGAATAGGACATAATACTGTGTTTTGTATGTACTAAATTATGTGACTGTCATTATTTTTTGCGGTCGCCTCAGCATTCTTGCAAAGAAACTATTTTTGACGGCTTCCCAAAGTTTTATAACTAATATAAGCGACGATAAAGCTTTTTTTTTGCACATATGATTACTAACTAACTACATACCATACATATCTTAAGATGGTCCTGGGAAGATGCATTTCTTTTGCTGTTACTTCTTTTAAAAGTTTTTGTGCAGTCCTTTTCTGCGAACTTAAGATAAAGCTGGGTTTGTTATCCCTGCATGGACTGCTCATACTTCGTTTCTTTCCTTTAAGGACTCCCTTTGTGTAGTTTACTATGCATTGTGAGTTTAGTTCGTAATGGGATATGCATTCAAGTGTAGAGGAGCTCTTTGAAAGCTCGTAAAATAAAATATGGCCACCAAACTAGCATCAGTGTTTTCTTCATGAGTGCCTTGAAGGTTGATTATCGGAAAGCGAGAGAGAGAGTTAAGATGAGTATAAGCTATATAGCTGTAAGTTAAGTAAGAAGTAGGTAGAGGCATGCATTTTTTGTTGCTCAAAATAAAGTATGGCAGTATGTATGATATTATACCGTGGTTGGATGAGGATTTCATTTGGATATCCATATAGTTAGTTAGTTAGTTAGTAGCCCAGTTCAAATTCATCATAATAAGAGAATGAGATACCTCTTTGGAGATACCTGCTGGTCCAGAGAGGTAGCAACAACAAGTTTTTCATTGGTTTTGTAGTCTCATATATTGTGTATAGCTTGCTTGTACTACTTCTACTAATCTGTAGCATGCCTGGAATAAGAGAATAGAGAATTCCATTGGTTTGGTTCTCCCAGACAGTTTGTTGCCTTTCGGGTCCTGAAGCTAAAATTATTATTACTTATCGTACCAGCCGGTAATAACAATGAGCATGGGTTGTATAGTAGTGAGACTCGTAAAAGCTTCATTTCGTTCTGCTTGGTCGAGTTTCTATTCTCTATATATGTAGCTATGGTGGAAGTAATAATATTCAGGTTTTTTGAATTATATATATATGTGTACTAGGCAATATCATTGGATACCTTTGTAGTTAAGTTGGTTGGTTAGTTAGTAACTATAACGAGCAGGTAGGAATTTAAAAGGTATAGAACATCTTATGGGTAGATTCCACTTGACTTGTAAGGTGTCGGTCAGTCGGCTAAGGGGGCTAAAAGTTGTCGCGTTGTGGATATTGACTCTCAAATTGTAGTTGTAAGCAGGTAAAAACTTTTTTTAGATGTCTGCACTAGTTTCAAGTGCCTTATTTATAAAGGGCGTTTAGGAAACAGATTAAAATTGATCATTCCTGTCGCTTCCACGTGATCAAACATGTCTTGTGCTACCCAACTCATTGATTCTTAAAAGTCTCATCCGCTCTCTGGATTTGACACACGGCAGAGTTATTAGTTTGTTAGGTAAAGTTTTTGGATCAAAATACTCTAAAGTGTTTGAAGCGTCGGGAACATCTGTGAGATGAAAATTATTCCAACTATGTACGAGCAGTGGACTTGTAGTGGAGTTACTTGGTGAACTTTGGATAGCAACAAAATTAAGTATACGTGATAAATTGATGTGGCGCTAAAGCTTAACAAGGGAATTAAAGAGAGATATCGTTTGATTGTAACGAAGATCAAGTAGCTTTTCTAGTTACTTACTTTAGGTACCTAAAGAGCTCAGTGAGTGGATTATATTGTGACTTTATAATCATCCGAGAACAGGTTGAGCAAGGGTTGGCCTGGATATGTAAATCTGTTGGGCCAATGCAAATGTAAAATGCAAATGATTCCATGTTTTCATGCAAGTTCATATGAATTAGCAATATATACGGCAAGCGGTTGGTGCTCATTTGTTGTATAGGATGATGCTCAAGTTATATCAAAATTTCTTGCACATAGTGGCTCACTGACTGACTGAGTGACTTTGGTTTACTGTTGAGTGAAATATACATAAAGTGAGTGAAAACAAGTAGTTTAGTAACATAGAGAATTATCAAATAAAAGTTATGCAAAAAAGTGTACTATGTGAAGTGTTGGGTTGTGGATAGAGTGCCCGTATGTTGTTTTAACTATGACATAACAAATGTGTTGTTCATTGTACGCACAGTATTCTAAATACTTTTCTTTGTACGACGGCCAGTGAGTCGGTTACTTAACTACCTAGATCATGCTTTTGTGTGTTGGTTAGGTTGACTTAACATAGTGAACTTGTGCATATTTGTAAAGTGCAAAATTGTTTGGGAGGAAAACTTAGATTGCCCATAGGTAGAAAAAAAGATGAATGAGCAGCATTGTACTATACTATACTACATGATACAACTTATCTGCAACATAAGAGTGATCACGTTTGTTAAAAGAGCAGTAGTTCATTGAAGAAATTCTGCAAGGAAAAAAAACTTCAATCCAGAGAGTTTTGTGTATCATTGTAAAACGCTTAAAGTACCTACGTAGTACATATGTGTCGCTGTGGTGCCCCAAGTTTTTTTCCACAGATTAAGAAAATAATTATGTGTCCGTACCCATAGGCTGGTTTAGTACACTAGTTCAATTGGAATAGGTAGGACTGTGTCAAATTCCTTAAGCTGGATTGACTCCTTAAAGTGAATTGTTTGCAATAGTTAGTTAGTTAGTTAGTTAGTTAGTAACTTAACTAGCTAATGCATACATAAGATATCTCGTTGTTCTAAAGCTTACCTGGTTATGCAGTGATGTGTGTGTATGACTGTCTGTGAATTTGGGTGCTCGTACATTTTGGGACTAACTAACTAACTAAAGTTGCTTACTGACTACAAGTTGTGGTGCAAGCAAACTGTTGTATGAGAAAGTTATTGGAGTGAAGCCAAGATACCCGCGGCTCCGTTTATATATATTTCGTATATGATTATGCAACAACTCCAGTTGAAATTAATTTCTACTTGAAAACATAGTCCCGTGAATGAATTGATCCAACCAGTGATATCATAATAGACTCTCATGATACTACAGGCTGTGTTTGTGTTCGATATTGGTGTGGTACAGTGAAAGATACCTCAGTCAGTTAGACTGTTATTTAGTTGTGAGTTTGTGAACCAGATTTGAGAAGGGAATTGAGTTAGAGAGAGAACACAAGAGAGGTTTGAGAAATAATCTCAATAGCAAATATTGGGGTGTCAATCACCTCTCTCTCTCATACATTATTGGTATTGAATGTGAAGAAAAGGTTTCCTTCCTGTCCCTGTACTTGTATTGTTTCGTTTTCTTCCCATCATATTATCTATGGAGAGAATAATATTCTGTTTGGGCCTTATATGTGTCAGTGTAGTGCTTTAGACTTGTCAGCATTATATTAGAATCAAGTGTGAGTCGTGTTTATCTATACAATGTGCATGGTTTTAGTTAGTAGTGGAGTCTCTGAAATGTATACTACTAACTCACTGACTGACTGACTATGGATAGGAAATCTCTCAGATTGTGATACTGGGTATTCTCTTTTTTGATTGAAGTGTTTACATTGGGACGTGGAAACTAGATGCATAATATTTTGTGCTTGTATTCATGACAAACATGGTCGATAGATTTGAGAGCCCAAATTGTCTTTAGTTTTGAATGGAATTTAAGTGTACAAACAAGAATCTATAGTGTTGTTTGTTTTAAGCGTAGTGATTTGAAGGCAAAGTTTAGTGCTGCGAACTCTCGTGACTATTGTTGGCTAGTATTAGGGCTGAGAATGTGAGAATCTGTTGTGTTGTCAAAATGTCGTATTGCTGTTGTTCTGAAAATTGGTGAAATTGGTCTGCTTTGATTACGTTGCTCCTTGTATTTTGAAACGGAGAGAATTACAAAAGACAGACACAGTAAAAAGCTATTAAAAGTAGTGTAATAACTTTTCTTTTGTTATTTATTTGCCACGGATTACGTTCACTTTCTCTCAGTATATAGTACTCATATTTCTTGCAAGGTGAGAACTTGAGAAAGTTATTTCCATGATTGCAATCTCTTACACTACGTTACGTTAGATGGTCATCATCAGCCAAAGTAGTGTGAAAACGGGAACACCACCATTTATCCGCGACTTTGTTTGTATCTCTGTGTGAAACCTTGTGACCCTATATAAGAAAGCAATAATGAATCAGTGGCCTGTACGTGGATCATACGGTGATAGCAAATGGACAAATCCCAATGGAGAGCCAAATGGAAATGGCTCAATGAATGGTGGCGGTAGTGGTGTTACAACCACGACCACTTTCCAAATGGCTAATGGGAAAAGTCCTGTAGATACAAACTGTCAGTTTGGTTTCTTAAGTGGAAGTGAACCTGCTGTGTCTAATGGTGGCCCATTTCCCAATAATTGGCATCAACAACAGGAACAGCAAATACAATACGAGCACCCATCTTACCGAAGTACTGGTGCTAGTGTTTGTAGTAGCGTTGGCCCTCCCAATAATAATAATAATGCCAGAATGGCCGGTAGCAGGAGTAATGGTCGCTCAATCGGTATTCTCCAGTCCACAAATAATACGATACCATCAGCATCATCACTTTCTTCAACTCTTTCTTTTCAAAGTTTAGTGAGTAGAAACTTTGGGATCGTTAATAGTTCTTCGGGTATGATCACGGCTAATGGTCATCTTGAAACTCATCATCATCAGCAGCAAGTTCCAAGTGTTCCAACCAGAACAAATGGCGTTGGACTTGGCTCAAGAAAACGGAGAGCTGCCTCCAGATCTCACTCTGTAATAATGATTTATTTTTTTGGACTAATTTTTATTTTTTTGGCATTATTGGCTTATAGTTAGTTAGCTTGGATCTTATTTGCTACCCAGAGTGGTTTTGTTATACATTATGTAGATATTTGTAGGTGGATGAAGGCTTTGATTTTAAGAGGAAGAAACTTTATGTTGACGACGTGCAAAAATGTGTTGGCATTTTTGCGAGCATAATTACAGGGTGGTGAAAGAAGTAGAGATTTGTTCGTGAGAATAGGTTTGAACTAACGCTTGTGTAATGATGAGTGAGCATAATCTTTGGTACATGAATGTAAATAGGAGGAGAGTAATTAACTTTGTGTTAGCGGTAATTAACAAAGATATCCTTTGCGCTATTTTCTTAAGGCAGGGAAAGAAAGAGGTTTAACTTTTGTGCTGGGAGAAGAACTAGCATTGGTTGTAGCAAGAGAATGTGTGAACTGAATGCACTACATAAGTTGAATAAGTTAGTTTTCCATGAAATAAGTTAGTTTTAGTTAGTTTTGGAATGGCTTGTGCTCTCAGAGTCGTAGTAACTTTACACACTATGGGTTTATCTTTGTGTGTGTAGAGTGAGATTCCTGCTGAGTGATCTTAAAATTTGTACGGTAGTTTGGTAGTACTAGTTGCCGCATTAGGAGTAATAATATTTTTTATTATTATTATTTCTCTCAAGTTTTGTGTGTGTGCACCACTCATCAGAGGGTTTAGATTTTAGTCTGACTCTGCTGGGAACGCTATTGCTATTACAAACTCCTGAGATTTACTATTATGATGATGATGGCAAAAGATTTAACTACCAAGAGATTATTTTCTGTATATAGTTTGTACATGTCCATTGAGAGCCGTTATCTAGGCTGCTGTATGGTAATTATAGTTAGTTCCGTCCTGCCTTTTTCCCGTACACCCGTCTTATTCAATTGAGCAGTAATAGGCCTTTGTTTTGAATCGTGTATTTATGAATTTAGTTCTTTACTACGATGCTTAATTGCTATGAAGTTGGAGCTCATGCATGAAGTTTTCCTATCCTTATTATGCGGGTGGCTATGACTGATAGTAGTAGTAGTATAGTGAACTTGTGTGTAATGAATTATTGAATCCATTATTTCTTCATCATTTTTATGGTGGATCAGAAGAACTTTGTTGTGCATATTAGTTTCTATGCCCGTCATACCGTACGGTTAGCTCTTGTAATTCTTGCATAACGAGTTTTGATTAAAAACCGGAATTTACACGAGTTATGCTGGTTGACGATAATAAATCTACTGCGAACATGCACAAATGACGAAGACTATATAGATTAGTAGGGGTTGGTGACTTACTTCTGTGGAAAATGGGGTAACAACGGACTGACTGAGGGTAGATACTCTGAAGTAGAGAGAAAGTTCTTGTTGGCAATAAAAGGAACATTAGTCGCAACATTAGTTATTCTAGAATTTGAATTTTGAGACTAGGTACTTATGCCACTGGTGAGAAAGTTGCTCTCACTTGAGAAAACGATGGTTCTCAAAATGGCTGGAGATTGTCTTTTGATGTAGAAAAAGTGGTAAATAATGATGAGCTGGAATGAAATGGTGGGGTGACATCCGGAAGAAAATATGCCTGTACCTTTTCTTGTGGACTATAGTGTGTCGTCTAATTTTTTCCATTCTTGGCATTTCCTTTGTCAAGTGTAATGCGGAGAACGACAAATGCTTGTGATGGATAGCTGTATGTATGTATGTCTAAGTGAGTGAGAGAGTTATCTGGCTCACTTATTGGCTCAAATGGTTCTTTACATTTAAGTTAGTTTTCCAGTAAAGAGGAAAAAATGTACTGCTATAGGTTGGGACACTATACTATAACTGGTATGCTGTTATAGCTTGTTAGTATAGGGATGTCACATCACTGGCTAAGAATTATTTAGTGGCACTTTCTGTCTCGTCAATATACACGTTTTAAGTAAACACGGGTAGTTAGAATGTAGGAGGGAAGAAAAAATGCAAATAGTTTAGTGTCGTTTTTTTTTACTCATGGGTTTCGCCTTGTTATGCTTTTGCACGACATCCCTGATCTCATGTTTGTTGGTTTAATGAATTTTTAACTGCTCGTCCCGCGTCTGCTACTACATGACTTTATTATGGTGTAGTTTGTTTTGTATAGCTTGCTGTGGTAAATACTGGTGTAGTAAAAAAAATGGTGAACTGATTTTTTTTTTGTCTTTCGTTTACTCAGGGGGCTGTTAAATGGCAATGTAATTTTTATGCCAAATAGTTTTAAGCATTAAGAGATGATGATGAATGGGTGCGAGTTGTGCAGTAGGTATGATGTGACATATTTGATTTAGTTATAGTATTGGCGACCTGGTTGAACTGGATTTATTCACCATGGCTTGAGTTGCCGATGCGCAACGGTAGCTTTCTCTTCGGAATGTTGATTTGGAATTCATTTGCATTCCAAAGAGACATGTGCTGCTATCAATTGAATTGGTATTAGAGATGGAATATGATTTTTCGTGTGAGAAAATTGGAAAGAAAGGATCTTGTAGGAAGTGTGAGTGTATTAGATGTAAATTTGAGAGATGGGTGGAATTTGACTCGTCAAATCCGTATTTCTCTTCCTGTTTAAGAGTAAGAAGGGAGAAAAGTTATTATGTAAGAAGAGTTAGTAGTAGTCACAGATTTTTTGACGACGCAGTTACGATGATGGGGAAATTGTTTATTCTCGGTGAAGAGTGAAGGATAAATTTTTGTATTTTCTGTATACATGAGGAAACGTCAAAGTCATAATTGTTGAAGTTATTGATTCATATATTTATTTTAGTTTTTTGAAAAGACAAACAGTGCTCAAGTCATTTCAGTTTTTATTAGCCAGTGAGTTTCATGCAGTGCACGTCACCAGGCCAGTTTTAGTTGTCAGACGTTCACGACACTGTTTTCATTGAAGCGTCTTCTTTTTTCTGACATGATGCCAACCAAATGAAATATATATGATGGAATATGAAGGTTTTTTTTTCTTCTCTACCGTCTCCCTTTTTCACGTAGTTATGAATGCTGTAAAAAAAGTATAAGGGAATAGGAATGAAGTTTGCCCTCATTTTGGCGTGGTTATTATTTTACATAAACATATTTCCTACTGATTGTAACGTTTGGTGAAGGGTATGTATCAAATTGTCAGCAAGGAAAATCATTTCCGATCTCAATTATGAGACTGGATCCAGGTGACAGTATTTTTGTGCATGCACGGAATGACTTGTGATTTCACTGTATTTGGCTCAGGATGGCTTCAATACTTCAAATCTCCCAATTCGTTTTATATACATTTATTCCAAAGTTTTTTTTTAATTTCAGAAATAAGAGTGCAATTTGTAGTATGGTTTGCCAAGACTTGGTCACTTTTTCTTTAGTCAAGGTAGAATTGCGTGTGGTGTGTTTTATGGCCTGTATGAATATTTCATACTATCTTGCCGTATGGTTGTATTTAGATTGGTTTTATTGGTTTCCAGTTGATACATTGCTTTTTTGATTTAGTTATTCAATTTGAATTTACTTCCTTATGTGGTCTTTTCCTTTTTTTGATCGCCCTTGTGCCGATAATCAGTTTGCTACTGGAACCCTGTATCATCCTACTGCTGTTTGTGTCATGAGAGGGGCTCATAAAATGTGTATGATTGATTATAGGTTGGGTCACTTACATTAAGTTTTTGCTCTGCACTATTTCAAGTGTGGACATTGATAGTTAGTTACTACAAGTCAAGTATGCTTCAACGGGGAATGAAATTAAGGCACGTTATAGATTGTGATCTTTTGGTATTTTCCAGAATATTTCAAATATGGAAAACCCCAATGCTTTCACTTGTAAGGCTGCCGATACTCATTTCAATTCTTTTTTACTACCTCGTGAGAGGAAATAATATTGAAAGGAATATGTACAAGAACGAGGAGTAGGATGAGCCATTTTCTGTATCATATGTAATCTGCAATGTCACCATGAAAAACTGTAGCAGACGTATATTTCAATTTGGCCTTATGTGCTTGTATTGTAGGACTTTCTCTTTATGAAGTTTTGTCCACAAGAGTTGCTAGATAAATAATAATAATAATCGTAATAGTTTGATATATTGTGCTCGGTTCCATATCGTAGGACGAGTAAGTTGAAAATCATAAGTATGTATGTGGTACTTGGCTCTTTGTATGATGAAGATAACGTAAAAAGTTAGGAGCACTGGAATCCTCGTCTCGTCTATGAATTGTATGATTACTTGACTGTATATAGACAAGAGAAGAATATTAGACTAGCATAGAGGGAGGGTGGAAAAGGAAAGCCAGAAGTAGGATTATTAAGTAAAGTAGTACTTTCACAGTCAGTGTGCTCTCTGGGAAAAGCAAAGGTTTTCTCTGTAGGAACGGTGAGGCACCACGTGTGCGGAATGGGCCAAACCTTTTGGTTCCAATTCTACCATAGGATATATATGTTCTGTTGGTTTTGGCTTTTGAAAGCCGTCCAAAGTCCCCCATCCATGGGAGAATGTATAGTTAGTATGTATAATAAGCTAACGTAGTATACATGGACTTTTGGTGGCACTGGTTTGGTGTGTAGTGGTAACAGATTTCGAAAAAAAAAGATGGAAACTTTTAGTTTAAGACGCAATGCTATATGAGAGGGATGGGTAAAAGTTTCACCAGAGACTTGCATGTCTATGAGGAGGATCCGGTTTTGTCTTTTGGGCACAGTGGTCTCTTGTTTTGCGTTTGTGTGCCTGTGTTCAAAACTTGTACCCCGTGTTGCTTTCTTTTGATCGTTGGGAAAGTTGTTTTTTGTGTGATCAGCGTGGTTAACTTTTTTGTTCAGGGCTTTTTGTTCTCACAGACAAGTATATTTTCTAGTCTTTTTGTAATGAATGTTTGGCAGTCCGAAAGAATAGATAGGAGGGAGGGATGTTTAAGTGAAAAATTATACTAGTTGAAGTGAAACTATTGGTTGGTAGAACAAACGTAGTTTTATTATTTGTGTTATAGAGGTGAGAATGGATTCAAGTTGAAAAGTTTTCTCTTAAAGATAAATGGGAAGGAATATTATTAGGAGTCAAGTGAAAGTCCCTGTTTGTTAGGTGGTTAGTTAGTTAGTTATATGGTTACTGATTATCGGTGGTGTGAATTTGATTTTCATTTTGCGGTTTTTTAAACTCTCGTGAATTACGGAGGAGAGAGTTATGTTTTGTGCTTATGGACCTGCTTTTTATGGAGGACTTTTGGGCCGAGTTCCGCTTCTTCCTACAGTAAGGATAATAATTCATTTGTTTGGGAACCATTATTAATTTCTCATGCTTATAAACATGAGCGACTTGTGTTATAATTGGGTATAATACTCGTAGTAACTAACTGAATACTGAAGTTGGAGTTACGTTGCGGTCTTTTCACCTGTAGCAGTATAATTGTGATGAATGATTTTTGGCTACTGCTTGTTTGTAAATATATTTAGCTTTAAATTCTTGTGTGTGGACGGAAGGTAAATAATAATTATACCATTGTTATTCCGTCTCTGATTGTCGTTATTGCCACCTGGTCAGGGTACTTTTGATTTAGATCGTCATTCATATTCAACTCACATAGTCCACAGAGGGAAGGAGTAGTCAATCCCTTCACTTCTTGTTATTGCCTCTATCCGCTCATTGGGTTGTGGATTCGGGCATAGGGAAAAGAAAAGGGGAAAACGTTTATGATGCATTCCGTGTGAATACCAAGTGTCCATTTGTGCTTGTCTACGGTGTAATAATACTATGGGATTTTAGTGTTTCCCTGAGAAATGTTGGCAAATGAATTTGCATGTTGTACATATTCCGTAGGTGCTGTAGAATATATAGGACGACAATAGGTTTTAAGGCAGTAGTTAGTGTGTGACAATAATAATAATAATATAGTATTTTATTCAAGTGCTGTGCACATGAGAGCTTGTAATTAAATGTAACGAGCTCTGGTATTTTCATAGGTTCTAAGATTTTAGTAAAGTTAGTTAGTTAGTTTGATAAATGTATAGTGCGAGGATATGTCAAATGGGAGAGATTTCATAATCTGTAATTAACCTCGTTTTGAGAATTTCTTGTTTTGAATTAGTATGCAAAACCATGTTGTAGTTAGTTAGTTAGTTAGTAATCCTTGTACTTATGATGGAGTTATAATTTTGCTCTTTTTTTCTGTTTACAGTTTGGTGCTGAAGATTATCCCCAAGACTCGCCAAGATATGCATCTCCGAAGGGCCCTGGTATCTACCCCGAATCATCGTATTTCATGGGTAAGTTGAAAAAATGTGGCCAACTGTGCTTTTTTTTTGTACCGGTATAGTTAGTAATAAGTTTTGGGGTTTGTGCATTGTTCTTATTGAAAGAGAATGTGAGGAGCGCATTCATTTGTTTGTTAATTTCTTTTTCATTGCGGTGAAATGGCTTCATCTATCAAATAAGACGCTGTTTGTTGAACACACGTAAATTAGTAGGTGACTGGCTAGTTAGTTACGTAAAGTTGTTTATGACTGGATGTGTATTACATTGAGTGCATTACTTGTCGACTACTACTACGGACGTAAATGTAGGAACTTATTGTATAAGCAATATGTTGTTGTCGGCATTTACCCGAGTTGTAATTACAAAGTTGTTGGAAGCTGTACAAAGATGTGATTTTGGCAACCAATGTGATGATATGGCAAAGACTCGGAAACTTTTTTTTTGCGTAGTTAATTTAGCATTCTTTCATTGAAATGTACTATATGCACGAGTCTCATGTTTTTTTTCTGTGTTCACCGTCATGAAAAAATTAATTGAGCTTGATAGGAATCTTAAAAGTGACAAAGTCAATAGAGTTATTGTTTACTCTTTTACATGAAGGGATAAATTTTCTTTTTTTCAGTTATTTATGAACTATTCTGCAGATTGACGTAGGTAGATAGTTAGTTTTCATTCCTCTGTAAATAATCTATAAATGTAATTAGTTGATGATTTTCATGACATTTTATGCGTTGTTGTACAAGAAGGAACAATGGAAAGCCTTTGAAATTGTTTCCCTTTCTATTGAGTATAAAAATTACAAATCAAGTTAATTACAGCTTGTTTGCGCAAACATTGGAACAAAGAAATGGGGAAAAACATTGGGAACAAAACAATAATATTTTCTTGCACATGCACAAATTATTTGCGGGAACAAAACAGCTATTATGAACACTAAGGGCTTCTCTTACTTAATTAAAATTATAGTTGGAAAGGGACGCGCATATGTGAAAAAAATTGTTGAAAGGAACTTGTATTGTTTGTATTTTTAGATGGGAACGCTGGTGGAGGAGACTGGAACAACTCGGGGCCATCACCATATGGCTCTTATAATCAAGCGATGATGCCATCACATTTGCCGCAATCATATCCACCACCCAATGGGGTTGGCTCAGGAATGGGGCCTTCCGTACAGTTGCCACCACCACAACCACTTGACCCCATGGGTGGCTACAGTCATCCAGGGATCCCTTCAAATGGAGACTCACCTTTGATTGCCTCTTCCCTGCCGCCCATGTCCACTTTTCGATCCTCAGGGTCGGGTCCTCCCCAGCATCAGTCGGTCCCTTCCTCCACTTCTACCACAAATAGCACAACGAGTTCAATATATAATAGCCACAGTCCAAGTCTGAATCCACCACCGCCTCCTCAAGCTGGAGACACAGTGGGCAAAGCTTTGGCTTCTGTAAGCTCGTTTTTTCATCTGTTTGTAGTATATCACCCATTTTATGCTTTTAGTCTATAGAAAAAGGTAGCAATGGATGAAGTTTGATGCCGATGAGCAAAAATTATGTACTGTTGAAGTGCTTTATAGAGTTGATAGTTAGCGTAGCGTATTTAAGTAATTTCTGAGACTGTTAAGTAAACTTTTTTTGTCTTTTTTGGGAACAGATTTATCCAACAACAGATCACAGTGCCAGTAGTTCAAGTCCTTCAACGCCAGTGAATTCTCCACCCCCGTTGACTTCCAGTGGACCAGGATGGGGCTCAGGCGGTGTACCACCTTATGGCCCATCTCATACGTCTCCTTCACCTGGATTCCCTGATAGAGCCTTACATTCAGTATACCCTATGAATCAGGTATGTGGTTAATCCAAAAGAGAAGGGTTTTTAGTGTGAGAAGATTGTGGGGCTATGTGCGATTTTGCGATTATACAAGATAGGTGTGAAAATTGTATGGATTTGGTTTGATTGCAATTTGCAATGGGATAGTAAAGGTGTGAAAAGATAATAGATTGAGTATGTGCAGTGAACTGTACTTGTTTTTTTTCATTTTCGGGACTTGAAAATATTGAATCCCGCATGGCATTTTTTGTTTATCTCTGTTTTATGATTTTTTTTAACTTTGATGATTATGATTTGGAATGGATTGATTGTTTTTGAGTTTTTGTTGTCATATATTTTTGTACGGTACTATATTTGTTTGTGTTTGGTTTTGTGTGTTATTAAAATAGCCTGTGCCAGAACAGCAACGTTTAGATGAGGCCATTGGTATACTGCGTGACCATGTGGAGGTATTTAACAACTGTGACTCTACTATCCATAATAAATTGTGTCCTCTATGCATGGATCGTTGTTTTCAGTCTCTTATTCTTTCTGTGTTTTCTTTATCTTGTTTACTTGTCTCTGTTTTTATTTTCGTCCATGGTTGTATAATTTTTGCATGTCTTTGTTGTGTAACGTTAGGTTACTACTATTCCAGATTACATAGCTCATTTGGTGCATGAGAATGGTCGTCTCCTCTGACTTACTGGAGTGTGAAATAGCGTTAGAAATAGTTGAGAGAGTCAGAGTACTGAAAATGAATGTGTTTTTCCAATGTGATTACAGGGATCACGAATGGAGGAACGTTTAGACGATGCGATCAATGTATTGCGAACTCATGCGGAGAGTCCACATCCGTCTTTCCATGGGATGACCAACGTTCCACCTCATCTAGCTGTTCAGCAACATTCCAATGGTCTTCTCAACTATCCTCCTCCACTAGAGTCTCATCTTGTAAGTCAAAATTGTGTAATAGAAAGAAAGATTTTGTGGGTGCTTTTCCCTAGGCAGTTTTTTCAGCTGTCTCATAGTGCCCCATATGGTATTGTGAACTGATAATGTTTGTTTTTGAATTCACAGCAAAGTCCAAATGGAAGCGGTAGCTCGTCAATTGGAGGCACAGTACCAAGTTTGGGTCCACTCCCATCACATTCTTCCACAGCCACTCCAGACTCTGGGATTCCAATCAAATCTGAGAGAAATCCGCCTGCTTCGAAATCAAGTGAGGGAATTTATAGGGTAGTTTGGGTTGGGGTGTGTGTTATGGAAGATTGGACTAATGATGAGATTTTTTAATTTTTCAGAGAAACGGAAAGACACTAGTGATGACCTATTGGGCTTAGGCTCTAACAACAGTAGCGCAAGTACAACTTCTTCTGCGTCTTCTATTGGTCACAAAGGAGCCAAACGTTCAAGAAGGTTAATTTTTGTTTTGATTGGTTTGGTAGCATTGGGTTTACAAAATCTTGAAAAAGGATAAGATAATATGAGATATTTTTCTGTTTTTTTCACCCGTGTCATAGCAGAAGTGGGGAAGATTTGGATGGTGAGGATGATGACGATGATGGAAATCCTGAATGCAAATTAGAAAGGGAGCGAGAAAGGCGGCAAGCAAATAATGCTAGGGAGAGGTAAAGACACTTTTCATTTCGAGATTTTTGCTACCGTGTGGGGCAAGTTGTGATAATGTTGTGTTATATTTAGAATTCGAATCCGTGACATCAATGAAGCGCTGAAAGAATTAGGTCGAATGTGTATGACTCATTTGAAGCAAGATAAGCCTCAAACCAAACTTGGTATTTTAAATATGGCAGTTGAAGTGATCATGACTTTGGAGAACCAAGTCAGAGGTATGTATTATATTCGACGAATCGTTTGGAGTTAATGAAAAGAGGGATGATTTCATAGCAAATGATGTTTTTTTATTCCAGAACGTAACCTGAACCCTAAGGCAGCTTGTTTAAAAAGGAGAGAAGAAGAAAAAGCTGAAGATGGTCCCAAAATCCCTGGTCATCCGTTAGGACCCCCTTCACATTTATCTCAGTCGTACCCTCCAATGCCCGTAAGTGAATTCTAAATGGAAATTAGATGGGCCATAAGTTTTGAATGAAAATTTGTTGGTTGATTTGTTCCTGTAGCACGGTTTATGATCTCTTATCACCACCCCTGTTGTATAAATCTTGTGATCCATTTGTCAATCTTATTGTTGATTTGCAGGGAAACCCTAGTATAAATCAAAATTCTTCCCAGCTGGGTCACTGATAGCAGAGTGGAGATTTCCCAAAAGCTTATATGTAATGCTAACTATGACTCTTATAGCTTCTAAATAGTTTATATACGATCCTCAGTATCATCATCATCATCACAACTCTGTTGCTTCATTCATCATCGAACAGGAAGAGGGAACGTGAGAATGTGAACAAAACACATCATTATTATTATATTGTTATTATTATTATCATGCATATAATACTACTACATGAATACTGCAACTATGATTAGACTTGAGATGATAAAATGTTGTCATATATAATTTTTGTCTGTCTCTGCAATCCACGTCTTGAATTCTAAAAGACGATATAGCAAGGTTTTTTATATAAATAATTATTACTGTATCAATACTTTATTATGAAGGGATTTTATTATCAATGAATGATATTTGAATCACAACAAGCTAAGATTGAGCGGACCTTCTCTTTTATGTATCTTGTACGTTACTTTCTCCTCCTCTGAACCTGAGGTCTGTTGTTTTCAGATTTACTATTGCATATGGATGAACAGAGAATTTTAGAGTTTATATAAATGTTATAACAGTAATTAACTAACTAAGTAAACTGATGAAATAATGTACAGACAAAATTACATTTACATTAGGCCTGAGAGATAAGTTAGTTAGTTGATGTTTAAGGAACGTACAGCAAAAAAAAATATACATAGAACACAGAGAGGGAGACGGATTTGAGTTTGCATTCTGTACGATTTTATGTTTCGTAAATTGAGGATACGATACGCAGCTTTTATGTTTGGATTGTTGAAAGTAGTATAGTAGTGATTTTTTATTGTTTCAGCACTCCACTGATTGTAAAATATAATGCTTTGTTGTGTGATATTTGAAATGGTAGTGGTTTGTTATACAGAGTCAAATTGATTTGTTTTTTTGGAAACCAGAGGCAGCATTTTTAAGGCGGTGTAGTAGTATAGATTGCTAGAAATGTGCATTTTCTCACACTATAAGAACTGAAACAGAAATGGTAGCCGTTGGTCTTGTATTTTGTGTGCAGTTTGATTTGAAGAATTGCTGTGGCATCTTGGTCTCATATCAGTCATAATACTTGTGTTTATGGTATAGCTTAAGAATATTATGTTGTTTGTAACTTATTGGCTAACGAGTCAATTATAATTTGAAAGGTATTTTTTAGCATTGTTCCCCGTTTTGTTGTATAATATGGACCAGGAAGTTTAGAATGTGTTTTGTAGTGCGCATAAACACATATGTAGTATGTGTTGAGTTGGCCATGATTTTTTTACTAGCTTTCCATTGCATTCCAAAAGGAGAAATTATTAACTTGAATGTAAACTGACAGGCTCTTTCAGTGTCGTGTGATTAATCTGTATGTGTTTTATTATCAGTACGGAATTTATCCAGTTTTCGTATTGCTTGAAAGATTGAAAAATTTGCTGTCTTTGATGTGTAACCTGAATGTTTGAATTTGGTCAGTGTAATTCACACGAGATTTTACCTTGAGTAGCTAAAGGTAGTACATAATACCGGCTTTTATTTAGTTTCAATTTTGTAACCATGAGGTGGGCAATTAAACTGGGGTATTTAGTGCCATAATCATTATTAGTTGTAACTGAAAACAAAATGTGTTTTAAGTCATTTATGTTGTTAAGTTTTTTGTGTAGGTTTTTGTTTTATTTGTTAGTTTTTTTTTCATTGCTTCCAGCATTTAATAACTGACATCCAGGGAATTCTGTGTTTGTCAGCATGATGCATTTTAGTTTGTTTTATTAATGATTTGTATTTTAAACACTTGTATTAATGTATGGTGTGTTAAAAACGAATTTGCATTTGCTTTTAGTTGTAAGATGGGACCATATTTTGTTTTTTGTTGATAATTTTAATCTGGGCATTGTTTTCTTCTCAATTTTTTGAGAATGTGTGTGGGTGTTGGTTATATATCTTTGTTTTATGCGAAAATTTTGTTTTCTAGTTTTGTTGATGACAAGAGCCAATCATGAAAATAGTTGTCGGTTTCATTATATTGAGCAGTAACACTTGAATTGTATGCATAACAAATGGGCTCTCTAACAAACAAGCTCAGTTTTTTAGTAACGCCATTTTATTAAAGTCTGTAACTGATTTATAAATGTTCTCTCTAACTAGAAGGGACCTACTAATGCCAAATAGTAATGTTTTTGTTACATAGTGCGTATATAATTACTGTTGAAAAGGGATGCAATCTTTAAATGCTCTTTTCATCTACCATGAGTTTCATTACGTAACAAGGGATTTAGTTGAAATGTTAGTTTTAATGTTTTATAGTTTTTATTTAGAAGTCCCTTTTTGTTTTAAGGGAAAGTTTAAAATTCCCGTGTTTTCTGTACCATAGTACTTTGTTTTATTAAGTTTAGTTTGTTACTATGTCCATAATTCGCGACTATCTGCTTTTAATAATTGATACCGAAAATTTGATTTTTGTTTGTTGTATAATTTCTTTATACACTCTGCTTGACATGAGACAATATTTATGTAGAAATGATAAGGGAGGTTAATTATTTTATTGCTTTTAAATGGTGACCCAATTTTGTTCATTTGGGTCTTTCATAGATTTTATGAAATGAATCAATTTTACATTGGCCGTACCGCTGAAATGATTTTGTTTTTGTTGCTTGACAATACATTGATCGTGTCACTTGGTTGGACAACACAATACTTGTAATTGAGATCACATGATGGGATTTATTTATTAGTTGTTTAAGTATGCACAAGTGGTATGATAATGAGGATGATGATAATAATAATAACGCTGATTGTATGTGTGAAGACAAAAGAACGAGAATACTATATAATGATGGAGCAAAATTTAGTTAGTTAGAGTATAAGATAGTTAGTTGGTTAGATTTGTTTTTTTTGTTTGCTCTTGTTGTATAGACAGAATAATGAGATTCGGATACATTATTATATACAAGTCTGGATTTTGATCCCTCTGTTTCTCTGTTATAGTTATGATCATGTAATGACGGTTTTCGTATAACTCTATTTCTCTCCCTCTCTCTCTGGCTGTACTTACGGTATGGATAATATGTAGAGGACTCTAGATGTTATATTATTATGCAGTGAGTATAAGTATTATGTGTAAGGAACTCATGAGTGTTGGTTTGTAAGTAATTATTATTATCATTATTATGTTACACTATACATAATGGCTGAATATTAAATCAAGTATTTTGAAATGAAGGAGATGTGTTTGTGTGTGTTTTTTACAAGTTTTTTTGGGAGAACATTGTCCATGGAAAAATGAGCAGTTTTCGAACATTTTGATAAGAATTAAGTTTTTATTAGCTCTATTGAATTAACAGAGGTGACACAAAATGTAAATCATTACAGCACAATATCTAGATGTAAAACATTTTGGACACCACGGTTTTGCACGTGTTTCAAAATGGAAGAATACGAACTACATAATGCCTAAAAATTGTAATCTCTAAACTTTATTGCATTGTCATCAAAGACTGTTTTCTACTAACAAGTAACTTGCTAATTTTTTATCATATTATCACTATACTTCAACTCTTAATAGAAAGATATTATAATCATGTTGTATATTAAAATCTTACGAACGCATTCGACATATCTGTACATTTTATACAAAACTGTACAACAAACAACACACGGTGTCGCAATTTACCCCTACGATCCCACTAGTCACAAAATATGTAGAACATGTAGCATTGCAACAATGACGGATAAGAAATGCACAGTCATTTAAAACCTCGTGTATTGAAATTTATAATTATCATCCCGAAACCGATATACTCCCAAACCCTGTGTGATTTGCACTCCCCAGTGAAAAAAAAAGTTACAAAAGATTTGAAAGCCGATATATGATTTCCCGTCCTTTTGGCACCAACTTAATTCTACCGGAAGTAAAAATAATATGCCCATGTGTATTGGTTAGTTACATTTAAACCCCTAGAAAATTGAACAATAAATCTGCTCCCATTTGCAACTAACTAATTCTTATTTTGACTGACAAATCCATCAGTAGGCACTCTATTTCCCCAATATCACTTATGATGAGCGACCTTTACATGAAGCAAAAACAGCCGTTTTGCTAAAATCCAGAAAAAGCGTCATATTTATTCCACTGTGACGCCATCTGATGGATTCAAAACCTACACATTAGTTTGTTAGAAGCAAAAAATACTGATTCATGAAGGCTACCCTGCAATTGTTGCAGTGTGTAGACAAATTAAGTAACTATTTACTACAATTATACCTCCTGTAAAACTATTCAGCCCAGCAGTAGTAGCCAGCTAACTACTAACAACTTAAGTATTTATCGTGGCTTGGGAAGCGCGGAAGAAACAGACCAATGATGACGACTCGACTGATGGTACGGCCTAAGAATATCTACCGTTGGGTCGGACGAAGGATCCTCAAATGATTTCACGCGTCTTAGTCTTAAACACATCATTAGGGAGGCAATACTCAACACGGCCATTATTAACGTCCCCAATCCTGGAATCGAAAAAAATCACTGTTAGTCAAGACCTCAGAGCATTTAACGGAGGGCTGGTGTGATGTATAGTGTAAGTTGACAGTACCAATCATGGCTGTAAATGCGCCACTTTTCAAGCAAACATTATCTGTGGCGCCCAACTCTGACTTGAGTGCATCCACCTCCTCGTCCTCTTGGAGCACTCGCAATGCTTGAAATAAACTCAGATTCTCCGACTGTGTTGAATTCCTGTCCATATCCACCACTTCGGTGCCATTGCCAGTTACTGACCGTTTGGCTACGCTCTTCACATTGCGCCAATAGCAGGGTTGACTCTACAAAAACGGAGTAATGTAGCCAAAGTTAGAATTAAGTTGGACAAATGATAATGACTGCGATCAAGTTGGTCACATACCTTGTCAAAATCAACAGCGCATATTTAATGACGATGGCGAATGTCATTTTATTATTAACTACGTAAATGGTAACTAATCGTAATACATATGCACAAGGCTATGGAATGGGATGTCGAAAAAGGGGAAATGACAGAGTAAGGAAAATAAATGGGTATAACTTACTGGGCACTGTCCATGGCACATGCGGACGTCACACTCTATATACAGGGCAGGTGAGCCCGTAAATCGGAACGTTTTCAAGTAGGCAAACACCTGGGTCTCATAGATATTCGTGTGTGTCCAAGTTCCACGGAATGGACTCATCAGTTTACTGTCCACTGGGCACCTGAACAATTTCAGTTAGTTAGTAACTTACTTTACTTCGTACCATGCATTCTTACGATCTGTATGTCATATTATTGCATGAATTTGACGGTTTGTTGGTCACCGACCAGTCACAAATGAAATTGCATGCAACAAACAAATTATTAGTTTATAATTGTCCAAACAGGGCAGTACCAACAAGGCACGCATTTTTAATACGGTTTTTCTCCTTACCCGTAGTGATCAATAAGCTGAATCTTCTTGGTAGCTCCGTTATGAGCATAACAGTCGTTGACCACAATATCAAAGCCATCATATTGAGATCGCATGTAGATGACTAAAGTAAGGGGATCTCCAACACGGACTGGTCCACTGACACGCGTCCCAGAGGCTCCGAAACCATATCGTACTTCCATGTAACATTCAGGTGGTGTCAGGGTAAAAGTTACTGGGTTCCCAGTAGCTACTCTGTAAGCACAAATGTATTACAATCAATACATTGTGTGCTTGATCGACGCCGTTGACAACAGTTGAATAAGTTCGAAGAATTATTGTACTTACTCGACATCCAGAAAAGGAAATGTGACAGTTTTCCAAAAATCGTAGCCATATTCACAGGTGACTTTAAAATGCTCATCCCACTCTTCTTCTATCATAGGATTGTACTGGACTGTGACCGTGTTCCACATGAAATTTTTCTGCGTGCACATAAAATAGTTAGTTAGTAAGCCAAATTATGACTTTTGCAAAAGTATCGTTACACACAGTAAAGTTCCGAGGGTAAATCGACTGATTTAATAGTGTTCACAATCAATAACTCACCGAAGGCTCCCTTCGCCCTTCTACATGGTTGGAAGCACCTAATGTACCACATCGGTTCAATCGGATCAAATACTCGTAGTAATCCCGGCCAGTTCCGTTCACATATACACAGTCAGGGTCATATGAGTAGCCTGTAAAAAAATCTCATTAATTTGCGGTCATAAAAGTATGAGATCTTCGTCAATTATTTGGTGAGAAATATTATAAACCAGGTAATTATTACACAGGATGATGCATTTATTATGATCGTTGACTACATAAAGACAAGGAAAGCCATTTAAAAGTAGTGCTAAATTTTTCTGAAAATATGATTCCAACACACTTTGTATTATGTGACCCAACTAAAAGTTTGGGATAAAATATTCATAACAATAGCAATTAACGGAAACTGCAACCCTTTTGTCCCCTCGTGCTTCATGCATATTACCGAGAGACTAAGTCCTCTGCCTCTAGAATTGCGTTATGCAAAGTTCAAGTATGTGAAAAATGTGGGAAATTGCAACAGCTTGAACAAGTTGGAAAAAACGACTCTCCGCAACTACCCAAGTTTTAATCTTTTTGTGCACCTCACCACTTCCACTACTCGGCGCATTATTAAAATCTCATCCCCTTTGATCACAACAATAATAATAGTGACATGACTTGGCAACCTTGAAGAAAAAGTAACGGGCAACCAGTAGCTCTGCCCTATTGTTGCTGTAAATGCTTTGACTGGCGCATTTTCCCTCCGTGCACCATATTGGCTTGTACAATGCAAAATTTACTATATACTAACTAACTAACTCACTACTCCATTTAACTAACTACTACAGTAAACCAAATACGATGCATAATATAGTTAGCTATACAGTTTGATACTCGCAAAGAAATTAAAACTATAAAGTGTACATAGAATCCCCGTGAGTATTTTTTGTTCTTGCTCAATCACTCATCCGATTCATCTTACAAAAGTCACCGAGATTGAAAATTCTCTGTGTGTGAACACAAAATGCCATGTGCGAGTCTACATAAAAGCATGACTATAAAACCAATGGTTTGCAAATACCATCTGGTGCAGTGCAATGAATTCAACACATAGAACGCTCCGATGAGTTTCAAATATAATAAAACTTGGTTCGTCACTACACACTTCGTATTACAACTTGTACATAGAGAGTAAAACTAAAGCTGATGAATTGAATGTCACCCTTCTTCTCCTGTTAAATAGGTGGGAGTCATTAATAGTAGGTAAGTTAGTCAGAATAGTACAGTACATTGAATACACAAGGGGAAGGCAAAAAAAATGCTTCCTTAAGTTCTTGAACCTGAACTTGAGTAAACCAAACAAATATCTAGACATAGTTAGTTAGTTAGTTATAGTTCGTTGGAATAATTAGTCAAGTACAAGATAGGACCGCACACATGCACACGCACTGCGAATTTTTGGATCCCACAATAACGAGAGGAATTAACTAACTAACTAACTAGAGATGCGATAAGAACAGTGCATAATGAATTTCACATAACTTTGAAAGATGAACATAACAGTAGTAGTAAATATATAAGTGACATGTTATGAATGCAGGCACGAACAAGAAGGAAAAGAAAAAAAGACGCGTGCTTTAAATTAGTCAAAATCCCACACTCACTTGAGTATAAATGTACAGGGAATACAAATGGAGTTTAAGTTTTCAGTTATGTACGAGTGATTATGATCACGTAATCATAATAAGGATCATGAATGATACACTGAAAGCAGGCAAATCTGGAATACCAAAACGCAATCTAATTAACTAATGCAGTTCATGATGATACAGTCATACCAAAGTGGTAAAGTTCCAATCCATTGTTAATTTAATTGGGATTCTTGTCCATACTAACTAACTAAGTAATTATAAAGTGCATCCATTCATTTTCCCAGGCTTTCCCGTTTAATTACACAAAACATGCAATAAGAAAACATGATTGGATAGGAAATCTCACAATATTGACACATGCATGTTTCATTCACCTTTATTCCCCAATCCCATACTATGCTATCAACCTCGCTAAAAAAATGTCAATTCTGCTTCCTTAACTAACTAACTAACTTAGCAAGGAATTAACCTAATTCAGAACAATACGACAAAAACCCGGTGCACTTACATTATGCAAATTCAGTGAGAATTTTTTGCTCACTAAATCCTACCTATTCTGTTGTAATATGCACAAAACTGTGACATGTGAAAGCCCAAATGAGCTTACCTGAAGAGTAAACAAGACCTTGGAAAGAGCCGTTAAAGGCAACACGGATCTTCATAAAGTCATCTTGGCACTCAGCTTCAATATCTGTGCACAAAAAAATCCCTATGTCAGTCAGTCAGTAAAAAAAAGAGCTTTTGGACCATATACGAGGAGTATAAAGGGAAGAAAACTCCGTTTGTTTTCTTCAAGTAACTATATACTCTCATCATGACAAAAGAATTACCTTGATTATTATCATTATTTACTTACTTACTTACTGACTCACTGACTTTAAAATACAGAAGCTTATACACACCATCAATTTAGCATAGAAAAAGCTAGCTAACTAACTAACTAACCAACTACAATATTGAGATTTCCAAAACTTGTCACATACGTTGTACACGGGTCATATTGAATGGGTTCCTATAATTTCGATCCCAGGCAGAATGCAGTGGCACAGGGTAATGACTGTCAAGCAGGGGACGATTGGGCCATAACGGATCCGCATCTAGTGCTGTCGGCCTGGGCCTCAGTCCATTTTGTGGAGGTGCAAATCCTGAGCCTCCGACGAAGACCACCTATAGTGAGTGAGTGACCATACAGAATGCACACAATGTCATATGGGATGACAATAAAAATGACAGGCAGTAGGCCATGGGAACTTTATGGTGTGTTAGTTAGCTTTTATGTATAATGTAATTAAAAATGACTGTAATTATATGTCTGGGTAAAGAAAACAATGAGAATACGGGTGCGGTGACATAATTTTCTGTTAATTCTTTGGGTTTGGTCTGGTCAGTAGGTAACTATTTTAATTACATATTCCCCAGCATAATGTAGGTTATTCAAGCAAAGTAATATATTTTCAATGTCGGCAAAACAAACTTACTGGCTGGTGATGACTCCCTTCACCCTGAAGTGCCTCTCTCGTCTCATTTTGTAAATCAATATGTGGTAAATCGCTTTTAAACTCGAATTTCCCCATTCCATCCGATTTGCTGTTGTTGGAATCCATCTCTTCGGAGTCATCATTCCTCCAAATGTTATATTCCCCAATTTTGTCCATTTTCCATTTATCATTATGGATATTCGTAGTAGCGGATGTGGTGGTGATCACACTCTTATTGAACATGGGCTGTTGCACTAATGTAGTGCTTTTGAGTCCGTCTGTGGAATCCATCCCGGTGGTGAATATAGTGGATTCGGATGCCGACGGAGTTCCAGTCAGTTTCACAGGGATGATTAAAGATTGTGGTGTCGTAGGTAAATCATAGCTTGTGGAATCACTTTCATCCACTGTGAAGAATGTTTTTGTGCCGCTGGTCTCTGTATCCACCTTGGTTGTCTGCAGGCAGAAAAGGCGTTGGTTAGTTTTGTATGCACAATTACGAATTAACGTATTAATGGAAACTGTAGCAGGTATCTAATCTATGGATTAGTTAGTTAGCTGTAACTAACTAACTAAGTAGTTAGTAACTATAACTGACATTGAATGGTGTAGTTAGTTAATAGTTTGATAGTACAAACATAGGGAGTATGTATGTAGACTAAAAGTGTATTTTCATAAATTATGCAGACAAATATGCGGATGAATAATTGTAGAATGGATGCGGTAGGTAGAAAAAAGAACTGTAGCGTTAAATACGTGAATACTATCTCAAAGAATTTCATCCTCCGTTGCTCACTGTGTGACATAATCCTGTTATCCTTTATAATGCAAACAATGTGGTCAAGTTCACAAACTCTAACTGGGTGCACGCACACACACACTATTTTTTCATACAAATTAAGATATGGTCCAACTGATGAGGCTTCGTTCTGTATTATTATCATATATTTACATTTCAGTCGGCTAACTCCAAACAAACTGTAGTTAGTTTTGTATTTCCGGATTTTATACAGTGTATTGGATCATATCAGGATCCATGTTTTTAACTAATAGTGCAAGTTTTTTTGTGATTGCACGTTTTCCTTATGATCAAATGAAATCTAAAATTCACACTGTACAATATAAGATATTATTGACCTTTCTGACTGAGTCATCTAATAATCTATCCGGAAAACATGTTTTTGACAGTAGAATTTTATCATTTGTTCATATCGATGCTATCTTAATTAATTAGAGAGAGGCTTGTTGGTATGTTGGATTGGAATTCCCAATTATAATGCAACCAACTTTGTGTGGCATTGACCTAATGGAAATGAAACATGTCTAATGATTTAATTAGACGCAACTTCCACACCTGGACATACCTGACAAACTCAATACGCAACTCATTTGCATTAGGTGTTTCTAATGCCTAACTAAATGTAAAGGTAAATGAATGAGATGAACGAATTTTGACTGTTAACGGGAAACATGGCTCCGGACTGCGCAGTTAAGTTAGCCACCTTTTATGTTCATCTGTTTGTTATGCTGATTGTGATTAGTGATAGATTGTGGGAATCTTTTGTTCCATTGTTTAGTCAATTTGTACTGGTCACGGGGTTCACGATTCGTGCTCATAATTAATTCTAAAGCCAGCCATAGGTTGCTAAAATTGTAAACTATTATTGCACATATTTAGTTTACACCCAATGAGACTAATATTTGGCTACAGTATTTAGGATGTAATGAGCCAAATTTCCTGTCGCACTTTTTCTTTGTGTTTTTCACTTTCATTTGTTTATCTATGAACTATAACTATAAAGTGCGGAGGAAATGCAAGGTTGCCCAATATACAGGAACTTGCTGGGCTTTCCCTTTTCCTATACAGAATGTATGTACGCCCAAGCTATTTGCATCATTGCAATTATTATTAACAAAAAAAAACAATGTATCTGTGAAACATACATAAGTTGAAATCTTTGACTTTGCATACAGTTGTGAATTTGTTCCACATGCTTAAAATTTAAAGATTACATCAACAGCCGATTTGACTGACTAGTGAAACAAAATGGGATTACTAAATTATGTACATTCTGCGTGCAAAATGGAATTACCTTGTGGCTTAAAAAACTGACATATCAGCTAATTATATGAAGCAAGGTCTTTCAACTATTGTGTAAAAAATTTCCATCTTCATTTCATGCCATTGGAGTTTAATAAACCAGAGCGGATATGATCCCATATTTGTAAATGCTAACAAAAGATAGTCATGGAAAACTAAAGTTTCCATGCAATGATTTGTCACCTGTGGTTTGGTTTGGTTTCCCAAACAATACTAAGTTTCGCTAATCAGTGAAGGTTAAAATTTGGATGAATGCATTCAACTCACCATACTGAATACAGGATTATTGAATAGGGAACAATAAATGAGGCAGACAGCAATCCATCTGTGATGGGAACTCATTCTTGGAAATTGTACTGGCGAGCACATCGCATTGTTTTTGCTCCTTAAATGTGATGTTGAACTTGGTTTCCGTTGTGGGCTACCTATATTTTGGCTCCTCTTCTTTTTGCTGCTCCAATCAAATTCAGACTCTATGGATTCTGTAGTAGCAGGAGTAGTAAGTTGATTGATAGATAAGATTTGTGGGACGACGCTGCTGCTCAGTCGTTTCTCAGTTTGCGGTTTTCTGGGACAGGAAATCATTGTGGGATCTCAAATGGAAACTTAATTGGATCTGAAAGACATTAAAACATTTCATCAGTCTCCATTTTTTCTCTTGGCTAACGTTAACGAGAAAACGTGAGATGTGCCAAAGACTTGGAGACATCACGAATCATCTTTGGGACTCAACAACGACAATAATAATAATAACCTGTCTAGTTAGTTGCTTAGGCATATGGTTCCGACAAACTAACAAGAAATGCATTAGTTAAGATAAATTGCTTTTAATCAAAAACATTTTTGGTTCATTCATCATGAGATAAGTGATGAGCAAGGGAACTATGTCGTTCATTTCACGGGCAAAATACACTTATGGTAACATTCAAATCCCCAGTCATGACAAACACTTTGTTCATCAAAAGTATGATGTACGATGAGAGGAGATTCAAGCTTAAGTTAGTTAGTTAGTTAGTTAGGTTAAGTAATGAGGTAGGAAAAGTTCACCTTTACACGCTGCGTTAATAGTCATGTAACTAACTAACTAACCAAATAAAGCACATTAAAATGGGTGCAAGCTTTTAGCTACTACGGGGAAAAGATGGGAGAATGACACAGCATTCACAAAAAGTGACATTTGTAGATACCCTTTCCCCATGCTTTTAGTTCATTTCATTCCATGTACAAGCGTTTTGAGCCTCAATTTTAAGTATGTAGTTACATTGACAAATCATGATGAGTGAGGAGCAGCAGCAGGTGATCTGGCCATTCTCAACCAGTTAGTTAGTAAGTAAAACTAACTGAACTGTTACATTCTCCCACTCTATGTATTAGCTTTTAGATTGTAAAGGTTTTTTTCTCGACCTACGCACTTTTCCACACACAACATTATGCGTATATAGCATGTAGTGTAATCCAAGACTTGTATTATGTAATCTGTCCTAATGTAAACAACAAGTGCTCTTGTGTAGCGGGAACAAAGAATGCGTAACAGTTAAGTTATCTATTGTCACTCTCAGGTTAAAAGGATTGGCTCAATTTTTCACCTGTGCGTTTTTCAAGTGCCAAATCTTCCACTAAGGTTAAAATGAACGAAATCCATTTCACATGTTATATTAGTTAGTTACAAGTGTAAGTTTTAGATTGATATAGAGTTATATGTATGTTATATGTATATGAGGGGAATGAAAAGTTATGTTTTATTATTGGTGTTGGAAATTAGCTATATAAATTGTAACATGCATACTATAGAGATCCAAAAAGGAAGGAATTCCTTGCACAGTCTATTATGTAAGCATGATGTGAATGAGAAAAATGGATTCTTCGAAACAACACCTGGGTTTTAGTATTGTCATTGGAATACAAGATGGTAACTGTGTTTTGCACTGAGCAACATATTGTGTATACGAGAATAAATAGGGGCTTTATAACATTAGATTTTAAATCGTTGGATTGGTCCAAATTTGAGTAAATCATTTGTTTATTTACATTTGAAGGAAGGAATATACATAATGTTATGTATTTGGTCTGCTTTCTGCACAAACAAAGTGTGAAAGCACACACAAATACCATAATTTTCCTATGTTGCTCACTGAACGGAAAATGAAATACAAAATCATTTCCCAGAAATAGTACATCAACTATGCTACAATGCGTAATTTAGAGCTTAAACCTAATGATAACAAAATCCAAGAACTGCTCACATGATTTGTTAAGATCTGTATGGATGATGGCAATAATACCAATATAAATTGTGTCACTTTATTTTTAGAACCGGTGAAAAAAATGACGCAAAAAAGGAATTGCCTTTGAACAATAGAAACCGCCTCATGTTACAATTCCCACGTATGTGATTGTCTTTTTCAATGTGAACGGGAACTGGGTACTGTCAACAAGTCGTGCCATACGGAACAACAAAATTATAATCCTAAAAATCTTTATGCACAAACAAATATGCTCCAATTTTTTCACTCCGTTCAATTCATATAGTACATTTCACCAATTTTTGCCAAAAAACAAAACAAATTTCCATTTAACTAACTAATCATCACCCAAAAAACTAACTCTGAAATCCAAGTTATTTTCAAACCAACAAACTAACTACCATCTTGCCAATGCACTTGTCTATTGCAACCTTACAAAACCCCTACAAAACATTTCCAGTTATTTCCCTTTGTCCTATAGTAAATCCATGGACTACAATCAGCACAATTTTTGCAACTCATCTCACTCAATCCTACAACACGTACAGTCCTTGAGTTTAGTTAGTTACTTACTTACTTACTTAATGCACACACCGGGTGCTCACTCAAACAGTTTCAATCTATTTGCCATTCTTATGCAAACGTTTCTTTTTTTGTCACAAAAGAAAGTTTATCATCAACAACCTACATATTGCTATTCAGAAACTAACTACTGTGTACTAACTAACTAACTACTCACAATGATGATGACCGCTGACAAAAAACACAGTTTTTGCATCCATACTCTAGTCACATGTGAATGACTAGCTAAGCACTCATCTTCAACTGCATTGCGTATTAATGGAGGCAACAATGCTAACTAACTAGAAAACTAGGTGATACTATAAAAGCCAAGTGTCATTATAATCTCCACATACACACACTAACTAACTAACTAGTTACAAAAGATTTCAAAGAATTTGTTCATTTATCATCAAGAAAATGATAATAATGGGCCCACTATAGAGAATGTAACAGTTTTCAAGCCGACAATACGCTCGTAATGTGGTGCAAGCTGCATTGCAAATTTTCATAATACTACTACTGACTGACTGAACTCAAATGCATGCTCCAGTACTTTCAGATGGCAACAAGCTAAACTTAAGTTAGGTGTAGCTAACTAACGTTTTTTTCCTCCACCTGACTAACAAGAGGGAATGCAAATACATAGAATTTGATCTCCTTTTTGTCACGGTGAAGTCACTTGATCACACAAGAAAATACAACTATGTTGTGCTCGAGTTTGAATTTTGTAGTTAGTTATAAGATTGGAGGCAGGATTACCTTGTGTAAGAAATTGGAGCTCACAGTTATAGCTATGTATGTATGTAACATATTATACAGGAAGGAATTGAAATAAAAAATTCAATTGGCCACACTGGTTAGTACTATTATGCATGCACACTTAAGTGATTTTCATTTTCAGCCAGGGAGTGAAAACTGTAGCAAGGGAAAAATTGCTAGTTTTACCAAACCAGAGAGAAATTTTACTTATACTCGGTAACTACAGATAGCTAACTAACTAACTAACTGTTGTAACCAACAGCTAACAATGCAAGGAGGATAACTAACCAGGCTCATCCTTCATAGTCAAAAGGTTGCACGACCAAGACAAAACTATAGCGTCAGTTTTTTCCCCTTTAACGTTGTATTATTGTCCCTATAGTTAGTTAGTACATTACATACATACTGTCACCTATGCGAACTGACTGAACACTGGATTGGGACAAGCAAGCAAGTGAGCAAAAGGTCTCACACAGGATTTAACACTGATCCCGCTATTCTTATCCTCCATTATTCGCATGCAATCTGCAATTTGGGTATAGTATAGTTGTAGTTACTACTACTACAGAGGTTGACATCTTCATTAATTTCCGTGCTCCGTGTACAAGCATTTGGATTATATACACCGTTTCAAAGGAAATTAGCATACGTGAAATTATAAGGTTGACAATGCAATGTCTCTAACTATAGCAGTAAAAAATTCACAGAGATAAATTGGAATGCTAAGAATTCATTCTGTAACGTGACACTATAGATTATAGCTATGACTGGTTGCATGTCGTCAATAATTATCATTATGAGTATTATAGTTAGTTAGTTAGTTAGTTAATCACTAAATCTTGTACAATTAACTAGCTAAAGTTTGAACGGTATTTTTGAGGTGATGATAATGAATATACATATAAACAGGGAAGGAATTGAATTTGACCCTTTAATATATGCAACAAGTCAAGTTTAAACCTACCGATCACAGTGAATGATAATCAACACTATTTCCAATCATTCAGTTTGTTAGTTCCTTCCGCATAAGATATGTACAGTGCACACTCCACATGGAGTTTAAAATTTACGTTAATTTGGTATGCATAACACATGGAACAGCTTTCAAGATCGACATAGATGATTATAAAAGACGCGTTCCCCTTTATCATGTCCTGGGATCGCTGTATTAATGATACACAATGGGAGGTGTGGACAAGGCATTTGCAATTATTCCTATGTATGTATCTTCGTATGGGTACTCTCATTTTGACAAGTCTCTTAAAATATTTGCTATAAGGGGTTTGTATAAGAATTTCCTCGCATTTCAATATTAATAACTGTATTTGCCATTATAAATCCCAGTCGGTTTAGTCCAGCAAGGAATGCAATGTGGACTGTAGATTGGCGTGCATATTAGATTATTATGCGATGATTTGAACGCGTGATAACTAAAAAAAACTGAACAGCGGCTCCCATTTACCCTTTGGGAATACAAAGTGGCAGGTTAATGGAATCCTAAAGTGTTTGATGATTGGTTCCATCATCACTTTAATACTCATTTCAGTTGACATGGGCAGAAAAACGTGTGTGACCTTGCCCGGGCCATTAAGTAATTAAAAGCGAGTTCTTTGTACAGAATATTTCTTTGTGTAGTTAGTTAGTAAGTAAGCAAGCATTGTAAGGGGAACAAATAAGACAAGATGGATTTTGGGCACTGACCTCTACTGAAATTTTTACAAGTGTAACTAACTAACTAACCAACTGAGAGATATGTGTGTTCACAAACATACGGTGACCGTTAGTGCAAAATATTTATATTATTTGCTATACAAGAGGAATAAGGAAAGAAATGTGATTTGATTTTTTCTTACCCTTTGTTCATTAACATATTTTTGACTTGGTGAGGTCTTTTTTCCCAAACTTATATCACCGTTAGGGGCATGAAAGACCTTTCTCTTTTCCTCTGTGCAATGCAAATATACACACAGATCACACATGAATAATTATGACATGGTTAAACCTACACAATAAATCATAATTTCTATTACATGATTTGACTCGGGTTAAGATTATAGTTATGTGTAGTGGAACCAATTTTCTTTGCAATATAGGGTAGTAACGATGGATTCTATTTGAGATGTGCTTCACTAGAAAGAACTGGACTATTAATGAAAAAGTAGTTTGTTTTTACAACCAGCTTGTTCTTTTTCCAATATACCCACTAGATTTTTAGCACTAAATATATGTGGCTCTCTATTGTCAAATCAGTTACACGAGAAGATTTATCAATCTTTACACCTTAAATGGCATAACATATAGATAAACTTGATAAAATGGAAAAAATATATATGAAATTATATACATACATAGGTGGTTTTGCCGTACCGTAGCAAGTATCCCTGGATGCCTATGATGAACCTTAAAGCCAGTATATCGTCTATTTCCTTATTATTCTCTCTATGTTTTTCTCCAACTCTAACAAATGCTAATGTCCTCAATTATCAAGTCGTAAACATGGACCGGAATTATCCGTCTGTGCGTAAGAACTTTTTGCACTCTTTTTTTCGAAGCCTTATTTGTAAACGCGTATGTTTGTGTATGTATAATATGCATGCGATTGACTTCCGACTCAAAAGTTTTCAACCCACTGGCTACACTAAAAACTATATAGTAAAAGCTTGTGAATGTATACAAGTGAAAGCAGAAAAAAATATGGACAAACGAGGCATGGTACCAATTATACACTCGGTTTGCCAAAGAAAAGGGAGAACTAGAACGATTTTTGATAGAAATTGATGTGATAATGACATTCACAGTTTTGAACGATGTTATCACTCAGTCACTCACTATTAGTGCTAATGAATTACTGCAGTGTAAAATGGATAATATGAAAAGTGGTGTACACAAAATAGCTGTGTTGCTGTTCCCAACTTTTGGCAATTACTTTCACACATGCGATCACAATTTACTAACTCACTATAACTAACTAAGAGTCTTGAACTGTTTGTAGTAACTACTGCTTTTGGTGCCTAATTTTAGGTAATGAAACTAAAATTCACAGATTACCGGATAACGGGCTCAGGTGTGCATTGATTTCCGGTGATGTAATAGTGAGTTTCCGTATCCATGAGAGTCTACTTGAGTTTTAGTTAGTAAGCGTTTTACGTTACATGAGTTTTTGCGGACACCAGTCTGTAATGTGTACAAGAGATACTAATTTGATGCCCTTGCTTGCAATTATCGTTTTTATTGGTGCGCAAGTTTCAAAGACGTCTTCCCATGCACGATAATATCTAACTTGTGCTTGTGACCACTTTCGGAACACATAAATGAACGAAATCTATCCTGCAAAGTGGTCATACACATTTCTAAGGTATAATTGCATGAGCAAAACTGCGGCAACAAAAAATTCCATGTTTGTTCGAAAAGGAAAAGTTAACGCCAATTTGCTCAACAGGGATCAGGCTGGGTGAAATGGATTGTTCTTAATCTTTGTCCGAGTCAATGAAATAATATACAATGCGATTTTTACAAACAAAATTAAAATGTAATGATGGAAGTTAACTAACTAACTAACCATTAAAGTATTAGCTAAGGAGAACGGTCATGGTTGTAGCCACTAATAGTTATAGTTAATTCAATCACCATATGACAAAGAAGAAAAAACAGTTTGATTTGCTCCAAAAAGCTGATGCAGTTGGCTTGTACATCTTAACTAACTCGAGTCAGAATCTCAGAATATAAGCAGGAGACTTGCATAACATGCAGTCTTTTTTGCATAAGTTGGACTTGCACGTTCCTCTTATTTGTCATGCCAAGTGAGGACAAATGAATGCCTTTAATGTGTTGCGCTCCTCTTAAGCTCACTATATAGTATAAATTCACAACTTGAATCAGTCACTGTAACTTTGGTCTAAGCAAGAATCCCGTAAGTAAATAAGTGCGACCAAAATGTGGACATAAGGCTGCTCTTGACAGTCAACCATATAAAATTTGATGATGGGATTTGCGATTAATTTGAAACAAATCGGGGGTGAATTGATAAATTACAGACAATACTATAGATGGTTAGAAATTCCATTTAGTAAGTTAGTTAGTTGTTAGTTAATCATAGGTCATCAGTGCAATATAAATATAATATGGCTATGTCTGTAAGCACGAAGAAGAAATAATTTTTCCATATAAATGACTTTTACATATAAAGCTGCTAAATCTTTCCGTTCCAAAACAACATCATTGCGTGAGAAGAGGAATTTTTTCCTCACATTGGATTATAATGCTACTATTATTTGCATGTGTTTTGTTTCTCGAAAAATCATTTTGGATAAGTACAGTTGGATGAGAGGAACTATGTATTTTTTGCCGTCCAAAAACGCTTACCAAGTTCACATTTCTCAACGAGCGCGCAGGAATGGAAAAAACAAGGAAGAAGATGAATTTCTTCAACCGTATGCATTTGTAGCGTGTTAATGTGTATAGATAAGTATTTTGGGGAAATATAAAGTCCACTTTTTTTAGCGCCACATACATGGAATGAAGTTTTCACGCATAGAAAAAAAATTGCCGAATTTTCGCTTTAGCACTTGCACTACTGTATAAGCAATAAGTCAGCCCAGTTAAATAACTAAGGTAAACCTGTCAACATAAATTATAGTGTGATCAGCAGGAAAATATTTGTAGTGCAGATGTGCAAATTAGGAAATTTACATGTGTATTCCAAGTTAATAACAAGGTTTACTCATTTAACATAAGTTAATAGTTTCCCGTATACAAAAATTACTATTGCTGCTTGCATATGAAAGCGCAAAAAAAGAAAACTAACTAATGGATAGGATGATGGAGTAAATACAGTCATAGTAAAAATGTTGTTAAAATTTCAAACTGATCATAATAAAACAAGTGGGTTTGCAGTGGGATACAGTTATTATAGGCCAAAGTGATGTTGCCTGACAGACGAGGATCCCAATGCTGTCATTATAATACTGCTACTAGCTTCACTGGTGACTAAGTCTTTTGTTCTAGCGGTAAAATGGTTGTCATTTGCCTAAAACAGGAGAACGAATGACACTTGATTTTAGTGGAAAAAGTAACAACTTTATGAACATAGTGAGCTAGCGATGTGATAACGGATACAGCGATCATAAACCAAGAAATTTTCCCCTTCATTCAACGACCTGCTACGGTATAGTATAGAAACCCGAAACCCAAGTCTAACCGGGTCTCTTCATAGTAGTCAAACAACCCGCTTCATCCGAAAACATTTTTTAACCCAGTGCTCCGAGTGAGTACATCTAGTATTTGCATTCTAATATGGGCATGGTGACGTTATTCTACAATGCTGGAAATAATATTTCACCCACATTAGAATGCAAGCTAAACTGCCTGCAATTCTGCTCTCAATGCATACTTTGAGCTTTCATGGGTCATAATTCATGTTGATATAATAACAGTTTCAAGTTCGATGAAGCAAAAACGTGATAATATTGACTACCTGTGAGTAAGCATGGTGCAATGGAATTTAACTTAGGTTTAAATGTCATGGGGCTATGCAAGACTACAGCCAAAATGTCTTCCATCCATCATTAGCGCATTTTAACTAACTAACTAGAGCCTGACCAATCCATCAAATTATTAGGACGAAGAAAATTTCAATTTGTGAAATGAATTCCTTATCCTACTGAAAACCAAACATCAATCGTAAAAAAAAAACCAACTCTGGCATTGCTAAACAATCCACCCAAAAGGAAATTTACGATGGCAGTTTTTAGCTTACTGACTGAAGGCTTTGGTAAAAAATGTGCGTATTATTCAACAACTACTTACTTACGTACTTTCGTACTACAAAACTACAGCGGACAAAGTGAAAAACGCATCAGTCCTGCTAGATCGTTAGTCACTTATTACGAAGCCGAAGGCGGAGTAATAGAATTACCAGAAACGGGAGCGCCCTATTCTCCACATGCTAAAGCTAAAATCACCTGAAAACGCAAGATTGAAATTTGTGTTAGTAAACTCTGTTTGGAACGGGGTAAAAGTTGTGTGCGCAGTTTTCAGACAGGTTTTAGAATAACCCCAACCGTGACCAAAAT
>Ga0210040_10000773_pt1 | contig 51445 bp, 61 predicted proteins | sample CryGeyCG12114_NA_FD_185462 | JGI IMG/M metagenome (GOLD analysis project Ga0210040, IMG submission 185462) | Groundwater microbial communities from aquifer - Crystal Geyser CG19_WC_8/21/14_NA (SPAdes) (version 2) | ecosystem: Environmental > Aquatic > Deep subsurface > Groundwater | place: USA...
TCACCAACTTTCGGCGTCTGGCCCTGGACTACGAATTTACCCCCACTAGCCATGCCACGTGGCTGCTCGTCGCCAACTTGACCATCTGTCTCAATCGGCTAGCGTGAATTCCCCAACACCCTCTTAAATTCAATCCTTTTAATATCCTAATAGTCAGCAACTAACCTTTCTTTCCCTCCCATACGTACTAGCACTAGCCAAGCTCCTTAGCAATGCGCTTGCGCATCGCTCTTTTTCTACAACACACTATGCCTGAAACTGACCTTTCTCCCGCTCCTACTACTACGCCAGACCAACCCGTACAGCCCGGTATGGGCGCTATTTCGCACGAGCACGGTACTACCTTTCGCGTGTGGGCTCCCTCGGCCGATGCCGTTTCGCTGGTAGGCCCTTTCAACGATTGGAAGCACGATTCCTACCCTCTTACCCACGAAGCCGACGGTTACTGGGCCGCCGACTTCGCTGACCTCGGCCCCGGTACTGAGTACAAATTCTGGCTGGATACGCCTACCGGCCAGCTCACCCGCAACGACCCCTACGCCCGCCAGGTAACGCACTCGGCCGGCAACTCGGTGGTACTCGACCCAAATTTTGATTGGGAAGATGACCATTTCGAGATGCCAGCCTGGAATGAGCTGGTGATTTACGAGCTGCACGTGGGCACCTTCAACGCCCCCGACCCCGAGAAGCCCGGCACGTTCTACGACGTGATTGAGAAGCTGGACTACCTGCGCGATATGGGCATCAATGCCATTGAGGTGATGCCGGCCACGGAGTTTCCGGGCGGCCGCTCCTGGGGCTACAACCCCGCCCACCCCTTTGCCCTGGAAACCGACTATGGCGGACCGCAGGCCTTTAAAGAGCTGGTGAAGCAGGCCCACCGCCACGGCATTGCCATTATTCTGGACGTAGTATACAACCACTTCGGTCCCGGCGACCTGGACCTGTGGCAGTTTGATGGCTGGTCGGAAAACAACGGCGGCGGCATCTACTTCTACAACGACTGGCGCGCCGAAACGCCCTGGGGCCACAACCGCCCTGACTTCGGCCGCGACGCCGTGCGCTACTACATCCGCGACAATGCCTTGATGTGGCTGGAGGACTACCGCGTGGATGGCCTACGCGCCGATTCCATCTCCCACATTCGCAACGTAGACGGCTCCGAGGACCCCTCCCGCGACCTACCCGACGGCTGGTCGCTGATGAAGTGGGTGAATGAGGAAATCCGTGAGCGTATGCCATGGAAGATTACCATTGCCGAGGACTTGCTGGGCAACGACTACATCACCCGCACGCCCGAGGACGGCGGCCAGGGCTTCTCTACCCAGTGGGATTCGGCCTTCGTCTACCCCATTCGCCACGCCATCACGGCCTACTCCGACGAGGAGCGCGATATGCACGCGGTGGCGGCAGCCATTACCAAAGTGTATAACGGCGACGCCTTCCAGCGCGTCATCTATACCGAGTCGCACGATGAGGTAGCCAACGGCAAATCGCGCGTGACGGAAGAAATCATGCCGGGCAATGCCCACACGTGGTTTCCGAAGAAGCGGGCTACCCTGGGTGCCGCGCTGGTGTTCACGTCGCCCGGTATTCCGATGATATTCCAAGGGCAGGCTATGCTGGCCGACGGCTTCTTCTCCGACGACCAGCCCCTGAACTGGGAGCACGCCGAGCAGCACAGCGGCCTCGTGCAGCTCTACCGCGATATGGCGGCGCTGCGGCGCAACTTCCACGGCAACACGCGCGGCCTGATGGGGCAGTACGTGGATGTATTCCACCTCAACAACGAGAACAAAGTACTTGCCTTTGCCCGCCGCGACCAGGGCGGCCCCGGCGACACGACTATTGTACTCGCCAATTTCGCCAATCAAGCCTACGATGCCTATGCCATCGGCCTACCCCGCAACGGCGAATGGCACGTGCGCTTCAACTCCGACTGGGAAGGCTACGACGAAGAATTCGGCAATTTCCAGAGCACTGGCACGCACGCAGAGGAAGGAATTTACGACGACCAACCCTACTATGGCACCTTTGGCCTAGCGCCCTATTCCGTGCTGATTATCTCGCAAGACCCTCACTAAGAAGGTAACTACTTGTTTTTCTGCCCGGTAGCACCTAGTGCGCTACCTGTGGTAACCAATCTGGTAACTACGCGGCGTGTTCCGATACCACCTTGTGCATCCGGCGCTGACGCGCGGGGGCGGTGAAGATGGGACGCACAACACAGCCTTCCTCCAATGCCTGAGCCTCGTCGATTTGTTCGGCGGGGCTCACGTGCATTACAGGGGCGAAGGTGCCAGGGGCGTACTGATTACCGCTAGACTTTCCCAGTAACAGCGAGAGCTGCTCTTGGCATACGCGGTTGGATCGCTGCGACTCTTCCAGGGCACGATATACCTTGTCGAGCTGATTGCGCAGGTTGTCCTTTTCGACCTTGTGGCCGTCTATCTCGCGTAGTAGGCCCGCAATAAATTCCTTGGCGTTGCTGGCAGCGGGTGCAGGCGCGTCGGCTGGGCGGTGCTGGGCGTCCATGTCTTCCATGTTGCCGAGGGGCAGGGCTTTTCCTAGGGCGCCTGGCTGAAGCACCGTAGCCCCCTGCTTGTTGACTTCGCCGCCGGGAACGAAGGGCGCGAGGCTGCGGCCGTCGCGGAGCATGGAGCCGGTACCCCACAGTACATAGTCTGGGTTGATGTCGGGATATGCTTGCTGAATCGCAAGCATAACAGCGCTACTGGGCCTAGAGCCGCGTTGCTTAATAGCCGATATAGTAGCGGGCTTTATGCCAACTGACTCCGCAAAAGCACTAGCGTTCTTTATGCTCTTAGAGGACCAGAAAAGCTCCAATCTCTGATAGGGTGTAGTTTCCATATTTTTGTGTGCAAATGTTGAATATTCAAAACTTGTGTAGTACATTTACTGTACAACCTGTGGCATATAATACATATGCATGGTGCAATATTACGAATACATTTGAAATTTCAACAAACGAACGAAAAAATGGCAAACAAAAAAGTGCCCCGTCGTGATGAATTTGAGACAGAGATTGATCTTCTCGTCCCGAACCTGCCACGTAACTATGCTGGTATTGTGCGTCATTACCGCCCAGACCTGCCAAAGCGCCGGATTTATGACACTCGACACAAGAAGGTTGTTGATTTTGAAATTCTAAATGAGTTGAAGCGCGTGGCCCGCGAGTCAAAGTCTGCCCAGCAACTTGTAAACGCCTAAGTCATGCAAGAGCTAATCCCAATTAACAAAAGCGCGGGCGGTAAGGACATCGTATCGGGTCGGCTGCTGCACGAGTTCCTTGAATCAAAACAGGATTTTACGGACTGGATTAAGGCCCGTATTGCTAAGTATGATTTTCTAGAAGGCTCCGACTTCTCCATAATTTTAGGGAGGAGTGATGCTAATCGTCAAACAACTGAGTATGTGCTTACTCTGGACATGGCAAAGGAACTGGCAATGGTAGAGGGCAATGATAAAGGCAAGCAGGCGCGGCGTTATTTCATCGCCTGCGAGAAGAAGCTGCGCGCCATAGCTGAGGCTCCGCGCCCATCTCTACCGACATCCTACAAAGAAGCGTTGGCCGCATTGCTCATAGAGGTCGAACAAAAAGAGAAACTAGAGCAAGAACTTGCGCTGGCAGCGCCAGCCGTAGCATTCAAGCAGATTATATCTGATTCAAAAGACCTGCTTTCGATTGGTGAGCTGGCAAAGACACTGAATATTCCGAAGGTTGGCCGCACCATATTCTTTCGCTGGCTACGTCGTGATGGCTATTTGATGCGCAACAACCAGCCTTATCAGAAGCACATTGAAAAAGGCCTTTTCGTGGTGAAGCAGCGGGTTTTAGAGCAGCGTAGCGAGAACAATAATTTGCAATCTCAGACGATGCTTACCGGCAAAGGAGTAATCGAGCTTACTAACCGCTACAAGCCCACTCCTTCTTTGTGACCATACTTTCAAAACTTGTTGATAAATAGTTTTTATAATTCAACAAGCGTTGTATATTTGATTCAACAAACGCCATACTCCCTCTCCCATGAAAAAGAAGAATCGCGCTGCGGGGCGCTTAGCCCGCCAAGAGGCCTTGATTCAGCGCATCGCTACTGCGGTGTGGGCGTCTCAGCCGAAGGTGGATTATCAATCTCTCCACGGCGGTGCGCCTCTAATAGTTCAGCTACCCGATTCGTCTCATCCTTCGCTACCTGCTGAAGCTCTGTCTGAATATCGGCGGGCTCGCCTTTCGTGAGGTGCGCCAAAATGCGGCTTTGCGCAACAAGCTGCGCGTGAAGTAAGCCCGATTGAACCTGCATCTCGATGAGCAAAAGCTCTAGTGGTGAATCCATCTGATTTGAATTGCTAGTGCTCTGCAAGATAACGGCACATCAACAAACACCCCACCCCATGGAACGCCTCACCTATCCCTGCGACACCGATACCCCACTTCCAGACTCAGAGCTGATGTTTCCCTCGCCTGAGCCTGACAACGGCCCCAAGATGCTGGGCTTAGTCTTCGTGCTGCTGCCTATCGGTGCCGCTATGTGGGGTATCCTCTACTGCCTGTTCCGCTACTTCCATGGCTAGCATCCGAGCAAATGGCAGCCCCCGGGTGGTAGCCGCCCGCACGGTGTTTCTCAGCGCCTACAACGCCTGGGATAAGGAGCCAACCCACGCCACTGCCGAACGCCTACGAGAGGCTGAGCGCCAGATGCAAACCGCGCTGCGCTACCCGATTGGCGACCCTGAATAAGCTACCTCTTACCTCTTCATTCTCAACACTATGGCAACTAAAAACAAGTATCGCCAAGGCAAGATCACCAACTACCCAATGCCCTACCATTTCAATGAGGCAGAAATGCTTCAGCTGGGGCAAGACCTTCCAGCGCAACTGAAAGAAGTGCGAGAGAAGCAGGCGCAGGCCAAGAAAGTAGCCAAGGCTTGGAAAGATGAAATCGAAATGGCGCAGGGCATCGCCTACATGACAGAGCATAAGCTAGAAGCGGGCATGGAGTTTCGGCCTGTAGCGGCACGTCTCATTGTCAATTTCCAAGATGGTGTGCGAGAATACTACGCTGTAGACGGAGATGATCTACTCGGTACTGAGCCAATGCAGCCAGGAGATGAGCAGCTCACAATCAACGATTTCGAAGACTAGTCCTACCACCTTCAATCTCTTACCTCTTCATTCTCAACAGCCATGCAAGAAGACCGCAAAGCTTCTGCTTTCCAAAAGCGCAAGGCGCGCAACCTGCTCAGTAACGCCAAGATTTCTGAAACCGAGCGCCGCGAATGGGGCCTGCTGGTATCGGTCATGTCGAGCGAAGGCATTGAGCGCACCATTGCCCATTGCCAGCAACTGATTCAGCAACGCGGTGGCATCCTGGCGCATGCATAAGCAAATGGCCCCTGTATTCACGTGCCGCATGTCGCTGGCGCAGTTGCTCACCGAGTTACGCGCCCTCTCCCGGCTCCGCTAAAAGCGAAGGGGCCGCACTCTGACACAGCGCGGCCCCTTCCAATACTTCATTATCAACCCTGCAAAGTTATGCAAGAAATCTGGAAAGATATCGCAGGAGCCGAAGGCTTCTACGAAACCAGTAACCTAGGAAAGGTCCGCAGCAAGGACCGGATAGTTATAGGCCGGCGCTACGTCGGCAAGGAGTTAGCCGCCATCATTACGAATAATGGCTATGTGCGTGCTGGTCTATCCGGCAAAGGAGGTGTGCAATACGTGCACCGCCTCGTAGCGCAGGCTTTTCTTCCTAACCCGTCTGGCTTTACGCAAGTCAATCACATCAACGGTGATAAGACGGATAACCGTGCTGTGAACCTGGAATGGTGTAATAACGGCCAAAACCAGCAGCACGCTTACGATCATCTTGGCAAGTCTCGGAAGGGCCGCATAAGCGGCGAGGCGCATTATAACAGCCGCTTTTCTGACGCTGAAATAATCGCAATACGCGACCAAAAAGGATCCGCTCCTACCCATGTAGTCGCTGCTCAATTCAACACCAGCAGTGCCAATGTCAGCCTTATCTGGAATAACAAAACGCGCAAGTCATGTCTAATCTAAGCATCCAAACTACTGCCGTCGCTGCCCACTCTTTAGAATACAATAAAGAGCAAATTGAACTTATTAAGAATACAGTAGCGAAAGGTGCGACAGACAATGAGTTAGCGCTGTTTCTGCACATCGCAAAAACTTATGGACTGGACCCTTTTATAAAAGAGGTGTGGTGCATTAAGTATCGCACCACCGACGCGGCCACCATCATGACCAGCCGGGACGGCTACCTGAAGATTGCCAACCTGCACCCCAAGATGGATAGTCTGGTGTCGGACACCGTGTGTGAGCAGGACGAGGTAGAGAAGCAGCAAGACGGTTCGGTAGTCGTGCGCTACGGCCGGCCGCGGGGCATCGTGATTGGTGCCTACGCGCTGGTGTACCGCACCGACCGCAGCCGCCCAGTGTATGCCTACGCGCCGCTCTCGGAGTACAAAGGCGGCTCCCCTATCTGGCAGAAATACCCCTCGGCCATGATTCTAAAGGTAGCTGAGTCGATGGCCCTGAAACGGGCGTTCTCCATCTCGGGCCTCGTGACCCAGGAGGAAATCGATATGCAGGCGCCGGCCGAGGCGGGCACCAGTGCCACCGTGGTAGAAGAAGCAAAGCAGGCCGTGGCCTCCATTGACTACGCCACCCCGCACCAGCTGGACGAAATCTGCGGGCTACTGAACCACCCCACCATTACGGTGCAGGAGAAGACCAAGATGCTCCTGAACATCAACCGTCTGGATACCGAGCGCGCTGCACAGGCTATCGTAAAGTTGCGCCAGGCCATTGAAGACCGTTCGGCTGAGGGCACCGAGCCCGACACGGAGTATACCGTTGTTGCCAGTGCCGAGGTAGTAGAGCAGCCCACAGAGGCCGCTCCCGAGCCCGCCCCGCGTAAGCGTCAGATGATGAGCGACGAGCAGAATGCGACGCTTACCGCCGTGTTGCAACACGAGTTGCTGAAGCCCCACGAAAAGAACGGCCTCACCATTTCAATGAAGTCGTTCACCTTCAAACAGGCGCAGGATTCTATTGAGAAGTGGGAGAAAGAGATTCCGAAGCGTGAAGCGAAAGCGGCTGCACAAGCTAGCGGCCCAACCCCAGAGCAGATAGAGCAGGCCGAGACCGAGCAAAAGGCTGCCGTAGGTGCGTTGTATGATTTCGTGATAGAGCACGACAACGTGCTGGCTATCGAAGACTACCGCCGCTTTACGAGCCTGCTGGACTCTAATGTTGATAAGCTGGTACCAGCCAAGAAGCTACGTGATGCCCTGGCAGAAGCTCAGGCACTGGTAGCAAAAAAGGCCGAGCCGGCCGAAGCACCGACCGCCGCGCCAGCTTCCGCAACGCCGGCTCCCTCCGCTGGACCAGAGCTAAGCAATACCCCAGCCCCTTCCCAGGAAGAAGCTAGAGAGGCTAAGCTGAAGCAGATTATCCAACTGCTCACCAGCCATCATGTCACGGAAGGTGAACGGTCAAAGATGCTGCTGAACCTGAACAAGCTCTCGCTAGAAAGAGCAGACGAATCTATTGCCAAGCTAGACCTCACGATTGCGCGCCGGGCATTCTGCGCCTACGCCAACGAGCATGCTGCTGTGATTGGTGAAGCGGAGCACCAACGTGCCATGAAGCGCTGCGAGTCGCTGACGGCTGCCGCCTTTGAGTTCGAAGAGGAACTGGACTGGCTGAAAGAATTCGTGCAATCCAAAGGCAAGCAAGCGGCTTAAGAACATGGAAGCACTACGCGACATCACCGTGTTCGATTTCGAAACGACTGGCACCTGCCCCCGCCGTAACCGCGTCCTGGAAGTAGCAGCTATCCGCTACAAGGATTTCCAGCCGGTGGCCCTGTTCAACACCTTCGTTCGCTTCGAAGAAGGTGTGCCCGCCTCCATCACCAACATTACCGGCATCACGTCGGAGCAGGTGGCAGATGCCATGCCCGAGCGCACGGCCCTGGCGGTGCTGCGCAACCTGGCCGCTGGCTCTACACTGGTAGCCCACAACGCTGGCTTTGACCTGAGCTTCCTGCACTTTGCTGGTGAACGCCTCGGCGCGAAGGAAGGGATTAACAACCCTTTCCTGTGCACGATGACCATCGCACGGCAGCGCTACCCCTACCCACATAAGCTAGGTGTCTGCTGTGAGCGGCTGGGCATTAAGGCTGATGGAGCGCACCGTGCGCTGGCTGACGTGGAGATGTGCTTTCAGTTGCTGAAGGCCATGCACGAAGCGGCGCCCGTGCAGCCTGAGCTGCTGAACACGCTGGGCTATATCAAGCGCTACGGTGGCCCAGAGTGGCACCCGCACTACGCGAAGCTCCTGCCCCAATAAGCCCGACTACCCCGCGCCGTGGGTGCGGGGTCTTTCGGTGCCTTTCCTAACGCATTGTACAATAACTATCTAACATCATTTCGCTATGTCGAGCTACTTCCTTCTGCATACTGGCTTATGCCGGGACATCGAAGACGGTGCCAGCAAGAAAAAGAAGTGTACATGGAAGCAGGAACACTTCTATTTGGAAGCTGGTAAGCTGGCCTCTATCTCCGAGTACGAAGACGGACTTATCTACCGCAGTGCAGCCGGCCCGTTCACGGTGCCCGTAGGTGCCCAGCTCAGCACGGCGGAGGTATACGAGGCGGCGCTAGCCCGCTGGCAGGTAATAGAGGATGCCCGCTTGGCTAAGGAAACCCAAGAGAAGGAGATGAAGAAGCTCCTCAAGAAAGGCATGACGGTACATGCTCATGCCTCGGCAGAAGCCGGCGCTGCTGAGTCTGTGCCTACCCTCTCGGCCTCGGTTACCGTGAAAGAGCGCCCGCACTTCCTGGCCGACATTACGGTGCTGGATTTCGAAGCCACGGGCAACGATCCGCTGGAGCTAGCGGCCGTGCGCTACCAGAACTTCGAACCCGTTGCCGAGCTGCAATCCTTTATTCGGTTCATGGGTCCGGTGCCCAGCTTCATTACTGGCCTCACCGGCATTACGTCGGCCGACGTGCGCTACGCTCCGGACGCAAGGGAAGTTCTTAGCCAGTTCAAGGCATTAGCCGGCGACTCGCTGCTAGTGGCGCACAACGCCCAATACGATCTGCGTATTCTGGAGACTACTCGCACGAAGCTGGGTGCCGCTACCAAGCTGCCAAACGATTTCCTATGCACGCTTCAGGTGGCGAAAGACCGCTACGAGGGGCCGCATAAGCTAGGCGAGTTGTGCCAACGCTTTGGCATTGCTAACGCCGGTGCACACCGGGCTATGAACGACGTGCGCATGTGCTTCAACCTATTACGCCACATGCATGAGGACTACGATGTAGCGGCCTCTTTGATGAATGTAGCCAACCTCACCAAGGCGAAGCGCAAACCTGCGCAGCCTACTCTTTTCGCTGCTTAGCTATGACAGCCCACGCCCAACGCTTCCTGCACTCCGAGAGTGCCGGCGGTGCCCACCCTACGCTTACCACCCGCAAAATGCTTCCCATCCGTCAGAACCTAAACCGGCTTACCTCAATCAACCGCACCCTGCGTGCCGTGTTGATTGAGGTAGTAGAGCTTGCGGAGAACGGCAAGCATGGAGCCTTTACCGCCGGCAACGACTTCCTGAGCGACCGGATAGGCGGCACCATTCGCACCATTACCCGCACGCTGGCTGAGCTACAGCGCCTCGGTTTAGTAGTCGCTACAGGCGCTACCAAGCTACGTCGCATCAAGCCAACAGCGCCGCTTCAGGCCTGCTATAACGGCACCGAGGCAGAACAGTTTGCCGCCGTGGAAGAGCTGAATACCCAGCTTGAAAACTTGAAAGAATGCAAAATGTCTATAGACATTTTGCCCACTGAAGAGGCTGTGTCTATAGACATTCAGGGTAGTGTCTATAGACATTCAGGGTCAGTGTCTATAGACAACGGTGGTAGTGTCTATAGACATTCAGGGTCTGTATATAAGGAAACGACCAATACGAACAATAAGACGACCAATGAAGGTGGAGGAGTCGCCCGCATGGCTTCCGCCCTCGCCGCCGCCGAAAAAAAAATACAAGAGTTGGAAGCGGAAAAAACCGCGCTGCAAGCCGAGGTCGAAAAAGTTACTACCCAACGGGACCAGCTCCGCAACAGCCTAGCGGCCCAACGCCCGGCTTCGCACACTGGAGGGGCGGGGCGCCGGCTGCACTTCGTCGATTCGCCCTACGCTACGGCCGACGGCTTCCGGGAGCTGGCTGGCAAGATCAACGCCGGCCAAGCCTGCGCCGCCTACTACCTGCCCGACATGCTCACCAAGGCCGAGGGCATGGAGCAGCGCGACGACGCCGGCTGGAAGAATTGGGTAATGAGCTGGCTGAAGCGCGAACGGGATACCACCGGCGTGGTATCGAAGCTGCCCACCGGCGGCAAAGTAGGTCAGGTAGACAAACGCATGAGTGCCATTGAGCAAGCCATGGCACTCGATAACGGTCAACAATACTAGCCATGAGCACCGCCTTAGCCCTGCGGTCGGAGTTTCGACACAAGCTCCCCGCTACCCTCTCTCCCCAAATCCGCAACGCTGCCGAGCTTCTGCTAAGCCAGGAGCCAACGGCCAAGAGCTACACGGCGCTCGATCTACGCACCGAGCTATACCGCCCCATGAGTGCCGTTGCGATGCTCCTCGGGCACAGCAACAGCCTAGCCGAGGGGAAAGACTTGCAGATGATGGGTACGGCCCTGGCTGCCGTCATTCACCGCCGGTTCCCCTCATTCCGGATGCCCGAGATTACCGAGGCCCTGGTGCGGGGTGCGTCGGGCGAGTGGCCCCTACCCAACGGCTTCCTGGCCCCTACCCTGCCCAACTTCACGCACTGGCTGGTATGCTACCAACAGCAATGCCGCTCGGAGGCCCTGAAGGCATTGCAAAAGGTGGCCGAGCATGAGCAGCAACTACGCCTGCCCAAGCCCAACTACGAAGCGGACTTGCCGGCGGCGGTGGCTGAGCTGGCCGAGCATGTACGCCACTGCGGCAGCTTCCCTACCCCGCTCGACGGCGGTAACCTGGCTTACGACTGGCTGAAGCGCATAGGGGCCTTCTCGGGCTTCAAAACGGCCAATCAGTATGCCGACATGATGCGCAAGGAATCTATTGCCCTGACGCGCACCCGGCCGTCGGACCAATCCAAGCGCAAGCAAGTAGCCTCCTTCGCCGTGCTGCTTCGGCAGGGCTGGCCAGCTCAGCACCCGATGGCGATTACCGTCGCCAACAACTGTAAGAAGCGCTTGCTACGTGAGTGGGTACGCTACCACGTGGCCCGCAAAACCGACCTGCACACCTGGCTAACGGAGTTGGCGGCGGCGGTTCACCCTCAATCTAAAGCCGCATGAGCCTCTGTCAATGCTGCCTTGCTCGTGTCATGGATGGAGACGAGCATGATAAGGTTCGGGCTGCCGTCGTGCGGTGGCTGCTCACGGAGCGCGGCCACCTTGACCATAGCCAGAAGTCGGACGCCCACCTGCTGAAAACCAACGACGCCGAACCTCAACAGGCCCGACTTGATGCCGACAACTTCCTGGCGTTGCTGGCCCACGTCGGCAAGGAACCACCACAAGACCCGCCTTTCTGATGAAGTGCCACTGGGCCACTGACGACGACGGCACCCGGTTCTGGCTGCCGGGGTGTATGGGGTCGGCGGCAATAGGCCCACATGCCTGCACTTGCCGCCCTGCTAGGCCTCCGAAAGCACCGGACCCCAAAGATCAGCTTATCAAAGAATTAGAAGCCGATAACGCCCGACTTAATCGGCTCCTCTACAACCTACTCAAACGCTCCAAATGAAAGCCTTATCCCTTATTCAGCCCTACGCCACGCTCATCATGCTTGGCTACAAACAGTACGAAACCCGCTCCTGGGACACGAAGCACCGCGGCCCTTTGGCGATTCACGCCAGCGTCGGGAAACCTGCCTGGGCGCGCGAAGTAGCGGCTACCTGCCCCGAAATCTCGGCTATCCTGAAACGGCACGGCCTCACCTTCGACACGCTACCCCGCGGCGTAGTGCTCGGTGCTTGCGACGTGAAAGAAACTCTACTCATCATGCACGGCGCGCCACGAGACAAAGAAGGCTGGTTAGACCCCTCATTAATCAGTGCTACAGAGGAAGCCTGTGGCGACTACACACCCGGCCGCTATGCGTGGCGCCTGACGCAGGTAATGGCGACGGGTATACCTATCCCCTGCAAAGGGGCACTGAGCCTGTGGCAGGTGCCGGACGAGGTGTACAATCAACTCCCCCAGGTAATGCAGGCATGAGCACACGGACCAAGATTTTACAACGCCTCGCCGGTACCGATGAGGCCGAGCTACAGCGCCTGCGCCGGCTCTACGCCAACGACCGCGAAGCGCTAAAGGCCATTGAAGACAAGTTGAACCCACCACCCACCAAACGCGCTGCCCAGCGCACAATGAGCAAGTAAAATGGAAATAGGTATCCCAGCATTCGTTTCTACAATCTGCGACAAGGCGACGGGGTTACCCTGGCGCGTATCGGCCGGCACGTCGGTTGTCGGTGCCGGCGTATGGGCGCAGCCAGACCCGAAGAAAAACACCATGGCTATCGGCATGGGCATGACGGCGGATAATGCCACGTTCGCTATGACGGCCCGCACGTGGCTGCCGAAAGCAATAGCGCAGGTATCGGAGCTACAGCGGCGGCAGGCGGCGGCGCTGGCTATTCTTGACGAGGCAGCCACGTTCGACGACAGCCGCTCGGATGAGTTGCACTTACGCGTACTGGCGGCGGTGGCAGAGCTACGGCCTACGGAGGAAGGAGGTGAGGGGAAATGAGACCATACTTCACCGTCTGGAAAGAGCCTAAAACCCACGGCTGGCGCTTCACTCTTTGGGGTGCCAACGGTGCCTGTCTCTTCCATAGCCTGCGAGAATACACGACCAAGCGTGGGGCAAAGAAGGGCTGTGAAAGCATCATGCTTTGTTTCTCTGCCTGCTCTGGTGGCGCGCACAAAGATGTATTCGACGTGGAAGGGAAGCTACTCAACGGATGACCGCAGCCGAATACAAGGCCCTCAACGCACCCAAAGCCACCGGCAAGGCAACCACGCCAGCCGGTGGCCGAAGTGCTCCCCAGCGCCAAAAACTACCGCAAGAACAGCCGCCCACGCTACGCCCCGCCTACTGCGTCGTGCCCTGGCCCGATAGTCCTGCCTTTCGCTTCGTGTGCCACGGCATCAGCGAGGCCCAGGTAGAGATGCTGCGCCAAGCCTGCGACGCCGCTGGTATTCCCCAACAGAACTAATACTACCCCTCATGCCCCAGACTCCCGCACCCCTCTCGCCAGAGCGCTTGCAGCAGATACGCCAACTGCAAGGTGAATGGTTGATTGCCACCGCTGGCAAGCCGCATCGTCATCAGCCGCAGTTAGCGACCACCTACGCTGGCGAATTACTCTCGCATATAGAAGCCCGCGACGCCCAGGTGCGCGAGCAGCTACAACGCTTGCTCTACCCCGAAGCCTTCCTGGCTCACTTGGAAGGCGACGACCGCATTCGGTGCCGCGCCCACAACATGTACGTGCGCCTGGCCGCCCAGCGCCTCGGCCTCTCCCTCGACTAACACCCCGCCCATGCCCCTGATTCAACACGTGCCCCTGCTGACTGTCTAATCGCCTACTCTATCCCATCCCGCTATGCGTCCCGCTCTCACCGCTATTATCCTCCCCATCACCTGCCAAGCGCCCGCCCCGCAGCCTGGCTCCCGTACGTTCCTCATCTCCGAGATGACCACCGCCGCCCGCCGGGTAGCCGACATCAGCCGCAAGCACCCCTCCTGGCCCCAGGCCCGAGTCCGCAGCACCGTGGCGCGGGAGCTGGCCATCAGCACCGTGCAGCTGCGCTACCTGCTACGCAAAGCGTCCGAGCAAGAGGAGTTGGCCCGAAACGCGAATTGAGTTACGCTTTTTGCAGCCGAGTTACGCTTTTGGATGGTGGCGTTTTGTCGGCAGTCTACGGAGTAGGAAGTTCGGGAAATGGCTTCCCACCCGAAAGACGCAGCCCGTATTGCACTGGAAAAATTAACGCCTCAGCGACGCAAATTCGTTGAGGCTTACTGTGCGTCGTTCAATGCCACAAAAGCGGCCCTGAAGGCAGGATATAGCAAGAAAACGGCCCGCACCCAGGGAAGTCACCTATTGACAATAGTTGACATAAAATCGGCAATCAAAGAAATGCTCAGCACGGCTGGCATGGACCCCGAAGAGATTGCCGCCCGTTGGGACCGAATTGCTAAAGCGGACCTGTCCGACTTCTACACGAAGCAGCAGGTAGAATACACCCCGCGTATTGCCAAGCCGCTGGCCCAGGTGGTGGAGGAGTTCCGGCGTGATGTAGAGTTTGAGCAGGAGCTAGCTATGCGGGCTGAGGCGCTGATCTCTGACAAGAAGAAACGGGAGAACTTTCGCAAGAAAGCGCAGGCGGCTCAGGTGCTAAGAGAGTTCGATCTGCTGCGGCTGGAGATGGAGTTGGAGCGCGCTCCTAATGCTGTGCGCTGGGTTGATGGCCCGAAGGAGTGGCGTTACGAAATGCGTCTCGACCTCGTGAAGGCGGAAGAGTTAGGCATGCTGGACCTAGTGAAGTCAATTACCGAGGGTCGCAACGGCACGTCGTTCAGCCTACGTGACCCCGACGCGGCCCTGGACAACCTAGCCAAGTGGCGCGGCATGCTCACCACGAAGGTAGACATCACCAGCGGTGGCGAACCCGTAGCGGCCCCGCCGTTGCTGGGCGTGCTCAGCCTGGAGCAGAAGAAAGAGCTACTCGAAAAGCGGAAGCAGCTTCGGGCGCAGCAGGAGGGCGCGGCCAATGAGTGAGTACACCACCGAGGAGCTGGCGCTGGAAGCTGAGCTAGCCGAGATTACCGATGCCCAACTCGAAGCCGATATCTGCAAGGAGTCGTTCTTCGAGTTCTTCTGCGTGTTCTGGCACACCATTGAAGCCGTTGAGCTGAAGCTGAACTGGCACATTGAGTACCTGTGCCATGAATTGCAGGACGTGTACGAGAAGTGGGAGCGTAAGGAAGTGCAGCCCGATGTGCTGATTAATGTACCTCCTGGTACGTCCAAGAGCACGACGGTAACGCAGCTGTTCCCCGCCTGGCTATGGCTGAAGAAGCCGAGCATTCGCCTCATCAGCAGCTCGTTTAACGCGCCTCTGTCGATCAGTCACTCAACCAAGACGCGCCTGTGCCTGAAGTCGCCTAAGTTTCAGCAGCTCTTCCCTGGTCACATCGAATTTCAGGATGACCAGGATGGTAAGACCGACTACCGCAACACCAAGCTAGGGCAGCGCTACAGCACCTCCACCACCGGCGGCCCAACCGGTAACCACGCCGACTTCATCATCATCGACGATCCGCTCAACCCGCAGAAGGCAGCCAGTGAAGCGGCGCTGGTGTCGGCCTCGGAGCACTTGAAGACGCTGGCCACGCGGACCACCGACCCCGAGCGCACCATCAAAATCATGGTGATGCAGCGCATTTCGGAGAAAGACCCCGCCGGCGAGTGGCTGGCGTCGGGCCGTGCCTTACGGCATATCTGCCTACCCGGTGAGCTAACGGCTGACAAGCAAACCGGCGAGGTAGGGAAGCAGGTGCGGCCGCAGGCCTTGAAGGCCCGCTATATCGATAACCTACTTGACCCAGTGCGCCGCCCCCGGCTGGTACTGGAAGGGCTGAAGGTGGCGCTGGGTTCCTACGCCTACGCTGGTCAGGTCCAGCAGCTGCCCGCTCCGGACGAAGGCGGCATCCTGAAGAAGGTGTGGTTTAGCGCCATTACCTGGGCTGCCTTCCTGCAAACGGTGCCCGGTGCCGCTGCTGCTATCTGGGATGGTGACGCTGACACCGCCTACACTGACAACCAGAAGAACGACCCTAGCGCCCTACTGGTGAGCAGCTATATCGGGCAGACGCTGTACGTGCGCTTCGTGGCTGAAATGTGGCTGGAGATGCCGCAGCTGAAGCTCAAGCTCCCTGCGCTTCTCAAAGACTACGACGCGGCCACCAACCGCAGCAAGCTCTACGTAGAGCCCAAAGCCAGCGGTAAAAGCGTGGTGCAGGAAATCCGCAATATCAGCCAGCTCAACGTCGTGGAAGCGCCCACCCCAGATGGCGACAAGCGCAGCCGCGTCAACACCGCTAGCCCCTTCATTGAGGCCGGCCGCGTCGTGCTCATCGATGGCAGTTGGAATGAAGCCTTTGTCAATCAGTGCGCGGCCTTCCCGACGGCCGCCCACGATGATATGCTGGACTGCTTAACGCAAGCCATTCGCCGGTACACCGAGCCCGCACCTACCCCTATCCGTCACTCCCAATCCTTCGGCGCCGTGCGCCGCCGTTAGTCTATGCCCTACGCCTTCGAATCACCTCTCACCAACAGCCTGTTCATCCTACCCGACCGCTGGCAGGACGTGACGCTGACCCAGGCCGACGCCCTCCGTACTGGTACGGACCTCTACGACTACCTGGCGCTGCTCTGTGGCGTCGCTCCGGAGCACGTGATGCAGTGGCCTTCCTCGGTGCTGACGCCTGAGCTGGTCGACTGCCTGCGCTTCCTGCAAGAGCCCGCGCCCGAATGGCTCACCACGCTACCCGTGCCGAGTTACCTGATTCTACCCGGTCCCGGCCCGCTCGGCTGGGTGTCGCTGCCCGTACCCCAGGACATCAGCGCGAAGACCTTCGGGCAATCAGCCGACTTGGCCGCTGTGCTCACCGATAACAGCCTCACAGCCTATCAGCAGCGGGCACGGGTACTGGCCATCTACTTCTACTCGGCCTACTACCGGTGTGCCTACGACAGTGACGGCATTGAGGCCTTTGCCGATATCTGTGCCCAGGCCACGCTAGCCGAGGCGCTGCCGCTGACCGCTTTTTTTTTGGGCAGTACGAACGCATCCGACGCGCCCATGCCCAGCAGCTTAAGAAGATTCCGCTCCGCCCTGAGGAGAAAGCGGCAGGCCTGGACAAGCTGGTGGCCGAGTGGGACGTGGTGGCCGTCGTGGACGCGCTCAGTGGTGGCGACAAGACCCGCTGGCCCTACTTCTTCCGCCTCAGCTGGGCCGAGGTGAACGTGATGATCGAGTACGAAAACCATCAGGCGCACGTCCGCTATCGGCTGCGCCAGCAACAGGAGAAACAGAGGAAATAATGAATCTACCGCAACCGCAACCATCTGGGCTGAAGCCTGGCAGTGTCAGCTTCACGCAACTATTGAGCGTGATAGAAGACAAAACGAAGATGACTTATCTGGCTCTGCTAGACGGCAAGCCGATAGCTCAGGCTGATGTGAGTGATTGGGATAAGGCCGGAGGCTGGATTAACTGGGTGTTTGTAACGGGCGAGTGGCAGCGGCACGGCGTAGGGCGCGCCTTGCTCCAATACATCATGCAGCAGGCGGTAGAGGCAGGTAAGGAGGGGCTTGGACTAAGCGTAAAGTTTGAAAATGAGCCCGCTATGCAACTCTATCGGTCGCTGGGCTTTCGTCCGCTGTACAGTTATGATGAGACCTTCTGCGCTATGGGTGTGCAGCTAAATATCTGTAAATGAACCTACCCCACGCCCTCATCCAAGCCGCGGCCACCGCTGTGCTGCCCGGCTGCTTCTGGCTACACGGTGAGCAGGAGCTGGCCAACATCCAACTTGATGACACCAGCAGCACCGACCGCATCGTGTTCCTCGACGATAAGATGCCCTATCAGTTCGTCATCAACAAGTTTCAGCAGCTGACGGGCGTGCGCTATTCGTGCTTGCTCATGCTGCTGGTGCCCTCCGACCTGAACGACCTGCCCGCCGTGCGCCTACCCCGTGTGGCGGCCATGGTCGACGTGTCTGCCCGGCTCATTGCGGCCCTGGCTCCGCAGGTGCAGGCCGTGCGCCAGGTGCGGCCCGCCGAAGTGGTGAACATCGGCCCGTTTGACCGGCCTGTGGATGGGGTAGTGCTCTACCTCGAGGTGACGCTGAAAGGCAGCGTGAATATGTGCCTACCCTTAGATCAGAGTCAGGTATGAGCGACTTCAGCGAAATCCTCAGCCGTGAGCTGCTACGCCTCAAACAGGACGTAGGCGACCAGATGGCGGCCAATGACCAGATCGCCACCGGCAAAACCCTGGCCCGCGTGCGCGAAGTGGTAGCCCCCAACCTGGGCCTGCTACTCGGCCCCAGCCACGTGCGCTACCTGCGTGACGGCCGCGGCCCCGGCGGCGTGTCGGTGCAGGCGATTCGGGAGTGGATCCAGGCCAAGCGGCTCAAGCTAAACCCCTTCGCCGTTGCCAAGCGCATCAGTGAGCTTGGTACTCTGCTCTACCGCGGCGAAGATCCACGCTTCCAAAAGCCCACCGACACGTTCCAGGCGCCCATTACAGCCGCTTTGCCCCGCCTACGCGCCGCGCTCACGGAGGCTGCCCGCACTGGGTTGAAAAGTGAGATTGCCACCACCTTACCCCGTAAACTCTGATGGCCTGTGACCTGACCTTACTGGAATTCGATGTGGTGCAAGCCAGCGCCGCCGGCCTGGGTAGCGTATCGGCGCGTTTCAGCAGCAGCGCGGGCGGCATCACGGCCCGCCTGTGGCGTGACCTCACCGACCCGAACTTCGTGTACCGCCCCGTTGATGGCGGCGGCCGCATCAGCTGGCATAACCTGCCCGAGGGTCGCTACCTGCTGGAGGTCAATGATGCCGCTAATTGTGGTATCTCCGAGCGCTACGTGACCATGGAGCGCTATGAGGTGCGCGGCTGCACCAATCCGTTTGCCAGCAACTGGAACCCGGCTGCCACTACTGACGATGGTAGCTGCCAGTTGCCTGCCTCGCAGTGGTTCGCTGTCGGAGGGCTGTACCCGCCCGCAGCAGCCTTGGCGACGCCCGTGGCCTCGCTGCTTACACTCAATCAGACCCTGCGCCAAGGCCTGCATGTAGAGGTAGAGCTAACCCGCCTCGGTGCGGCTACCCCCTTCGCGACACTACGCCAGACCGTGCGCAGCCAGTTTGTCAGCGTCAATGCCGAGCCCTACCTGCGCAGCCAGCTGGACACTGAGGCCGTTCCCGTGCGCGTCGACGCCTACATGGATGAGACAGCCACCGTGGCCTTTACCTACCGCTACCGGGAAATAGACAGCCTGAGCGTAGGCCCATGGCGTCAGCACCCGGCCACCCACTACGCCGTGCTCAGTGCGCCCGAGAGCAGCTTGCGGCCTTACGTGGCGGGTGCTGATGCCCTATCACTCACCGCCTTTGCCCAGCCTACTCAATTCGTTGGCTACCCGCTGGAAGTGTCCGCTGTGCTACCTGCTGACCGCACGGGCACTTGGTACGCCCAGTGGCGCTACCTCGATAATGCTGGCCAGCAGGTGGAAGTAAAGGCAGTGCCGCTGCCCGCTGACTTGCCCGCTGGCGTGGTGCGCCTACGGGTGCCCCCCTTGCCGCCGGTGTGCGCCGACGTGGTAGAGCTGACGCTGACCGACATCAACCGCGCCAGCGCTGCGAACTGTGCGCCGGTGGTGATTACGCCACCCGTGACGCAGCCAGGCAAGGTAGAGGCGCGCGACTTCAACTCATTCGATTTCAATACTTCAGATTACCGCTAAATGGCTACGCAACAGCAGTACGATCAACTTATTGCCGCCTTCGAAGATGGTGGGTACAACACCGCGGCCGAGATGCGGGCCGTCCTGGGCGTCATGGCCAGCGACATCATTGCGCTGCGGTCTGGTGGCACGCCCTCCGTGCCGCGTTTTGGCGCGGGGCTGCCCGCCAACTCGCTCGGTAAGAACTACGACACGTACACCGACACCAATACGGGTCGCGTCTACCAGCGCCTGAATGGCGTCTATGAGTTCCAGTACATTGCCAAGGGGGAAGATGGGGGCAAGCCGGTAGCGGGAGTAGACTATCAGGCGCCTAAAAGTGGCGAAGACGGCAACGATGGCAACCGCATCCACGACAAGAACTACGCGCCCCGAGCAGCCGACAATACCAGCATAGGCGGGCAAGCCAATTTGGAAGGCGACCAGTGGTTTTACACGATCAGCCTGAGCAGCTACGAGCGCTACTCCTTCATCGGCGGGCAGTGGACACTGGTTTTTCGGAAAGCTGAGGGGACGACGGTTACGCCCCCAGCCGCTACCGACACGACCGCGCCAAACCTGACCTTTACCGCGCCCGCGTCGGGCGCTATCGTGAATCCTGGCCAGCAGCTCACGCTCACCTCGATTGCTACGGACAACGTGGCTGTGACGCAGGTGGTCTACCTGAACGGCACTACGGGAGCGATGCTGGGCACAGCCAACAAGAACGGCAACACCTATACATTGCCGTTTGTCGTGCCGCAGGCGCTTGGGGCGCTGACGTTGCAAGCGCAGGCCTCCGACGCGGCTGGTAATGTACAAGTGGCCTCGGTGACGCTAACAGTGCAGGCTGCCACACTGCCCAAGCTCAGCACCCCCACCGGCTACCAGGCATCGGCCACGTCGGCCAACACCATCAGCACGGCGCTAAGCGCTGTTGCCAATGCCTCGGCCTACGTGTTCGAACTAGCCACCGACAGCGGCTTCTCGCAGAACGTGCAGGCTGCGACGCAGAGCGGCACGACCAAAGCATGGTCAGGACTGACGGCCAACACGACGTACTATACCCGCGTCAAGGCGCAGGCCTCGGGCTACCAGGATTCGGACTACGCCACGTCCACGGCTACCACACAAGCGGGCGCAGCAACGCTGGCGGCTGGTCTGACCTTGCCGAACGGCAACAGCACGGTCGTTGGCACCGCTATTCCCTACCAGGCCACAGCCAACGGGGGCACAGCGCCCTACACGCAGAAGGTAGTAGCAGAAAACACCGCTACGGGTGTGCCTACTACGATCTATGAGGGGAACGGTGCTACCTATTCTAGTAGCTGGACACCGAGCGCGGCGGGTAGTTTTGCGCTTACCAACACAGTAACGGATGCAGCCGGCACTAGCAAAATTTCCGCGGTGCGTAGTGTTACGGTGAATACAGCAGGGGTAGAAACCACTAACTACCGCATGTTCACTTTTGATGGCAGCACCACCAACATGGCTAGCCGCCACTGGCTGGCGGGCACATCTACCACGAACTACACCAAGGAAATACCCTACTCCTACACGCCACCAGCGGGAACGATGCTTTCGGATGCGTGTCTATGGAACGCCAACGGGATGGTGTATGGCGCGCATAGTGGATACGTCAGCGGGCCGGATTACTTCTCTAATTCGCTAGTAATATTCCGCGCCTACGTGTCGGCCGATCTGACGAAAACCACCGTATTCGAGGTGGTGCATAAAATTGATATGTCGGTAGCGGGACGTATCCCAGCAGGTATTGGCGGGTATAGTGGTATTGGCCCTAGTCCAATCGTTTCCTCGCCTGAGTACGTGGCGCGGCCTAACGGGCGTGTGGGGTTGATTTTCATGTACCAGCCAAACGGGATTATGACGAGCAATAGTTACATTCTCTACATCGAGAGCACAGATGCTACCTGCACGAGCTGGGGTAATGCGGCGCTCCTAAGTGGTACCGCAATGCCGTACGACAACGGAGGCGGCAATATTGCGGGGAGTTACATAGACCCGGCTTATTTCTATTACAACGACAAGCATATGTTGTTGCTGCGCTGCTTCACCACTGGCAACGGAGAGTCAACCGGCATCGGGCAGCGGGTGGTTTCCTCGGCCAACCTGCTAGGGCCCTACAACACGGTAGAAAGTGACCTGCGCACACTTACCAATGGCGGCACCAATACGTATGTAAACCGACGCATGGAAGGCCAGTGGATGGAGGTGTTGCCTTCCGGTGGCCTCCGCTGGCATACGGATGATTACGGTGCGGGGGGAATGCTCTACGCAGACTCTCCTACTGGTTCTCTGTCTCCTACTGCTTTTGGCGCGTTTCAGGTCGTCGGCAAGCCAAGCACGGCAGGCTATACGTTGCGTCACGCCACGCCTGTACTGGTTACAACCTTTTCAGATAATGTGCTAACGCCTGTCACGCCGCCAACCGGTACGCCTACCTTCTCGCTTCGTACGTGGCCGATTGCCGCTGATGGATCGACTTTTGGCTATGAGGTTACGACCCCTGTAGCGCCCGCTACGGCCATAAAAATACCAGTGCAGATTTCGAAGACTGCCTCCACAGTAATTGGCTCTGTTGATGTTCCAGCCAATCAGGTAAGAGTTGCCGGCACAGGCACTTCAGAGCGCGGCCCTAACTCCTACACGAACACGCAAACGCTCTTACCAAGCACCACAGCGGGCGCGGTAGGAGTCTATAATCTAGGCACTGCTTCCTCTTCCTTCACCGTTCTCGGAACGCAGGCTGAAAAGACAGGGCCTCCGGTTGTCACGCTACTACTTGGCGAGAAAACGCTGGAAGCAGATCGGGTCAGTTTCCCGGCGTTGTTTTCAGTAGACCGAATATTGACCCAGCCGCTACGTGTCTACACCAACGTAGACAAAGGCGGCATCGTAGAACAGGTGTTCAACGATATTGCAGTCGGGAAAAGCTCCGAAGCCTTTTATGGGTATTCGGAACGCCGCGCAGCGACCTACACCAATGCGCAGGCGTTGGTGGCTAACGCTGCCTATAGCACCGGCAGTCCGAGTGGTGGCAGCTTTGAGGTGCCTGGACTCGGAGGCTCTACCCCACCACCACCAACGAACGGCGTGCGGCTAGAAATGCCAGTTAGCGGCATGACGTTTACGCCCGCCCTCAACGCTGCAAACAGTTATCAGGTTGTGAGCGATAACCCAACCAAATATAGCGGGGGCAGCATGGTGTACATGGCTCCCTTCCTTGATGGCCGCATAGATAATATGCCTGCGTTCACTGGCGATTCTATCCGCTTCTTAAGTGTCTTGTTCGGCGGTAACCAAGTCGCGTTTGATGTGGTGATAGATGGGGTGCGCCGCACAGTAGATTATGGGCATCAGTCAACTGCTGACCAGCCGTTTGGCGTTCGATACGAGATAACAGGATTAGGCAGCGGTGTACATAACTGGCATATAGAATCAAAAGCCGATTATAAAACACCGACTTTTTTGGACGTGGTTGAAGTAGAGGCTTGGGCGTAAGGGATGAAATAAAAAGAGTCCTGACCTACACAGGCCAGGACTCTTTTTAAAGAAGTTTGGGATAAGAAGCTACCTTGCCCTTTGTTATACATTTGAGCAAAACTCTATACTGCAAACTTTGAAAGCATGGTTGACCCGGAAGCACGGAAGCAAATACTAGCCGAGTTTGATGCTCAGTCAAACATTTACGAAAGGCTGGCTGAAAAAATAAGAACTTTGCTTCAGGAATTATTAGAATCTCATGGCATATCAGTACATGCGATAACTAGTCGCATAAAAACCAGGAAGAGTTTAGAGAAGAAAATACATAAATTAGGCACAGTTTATAAGCAGCTTTCTGATATAACAGATATTGCTGGTGTACGAATTATTACTTATCTGGCTAAGGATGTAGATAGAATAAAGCCAATTTTAGAAGAAGAGTTTGATATAGATGTTAGTAATTCATCCGATAAGCGTCACCCTGCCACTGAAAATCAGTTTGGCTATTCATCCTTGCATCATGTCTTATCGCTTAACGCAGCCCGTGCTGACACACGAGAAAACAACCGTTTTCAAGCATTAAAATTAGAAGTGCAAACGCGTTCTATTTTACAGCATGCCTGGGCTGAAATAGAGCATGATTCAGGTTACAAGAGTGATGTAGAGGTTAATGCGCGTACATCTAGGCGATTTGCGCGTATTGCGAGCTTGTTAGAATTGGCAGACGAAGAGTTTGATGGTATTGATGAAGAAATAAATAATCAGGTACGGGCTAAAGCTATTGCTATAGAGCAGCATCCAGAAAAAGTTGCGTTAGATGCGATATCACTTAAGGCATTTATTGCGAATGATCCGGAAATAAGGAATTTAGAGCATGAAATGCTTCGGGATAAAACACCACATGGGCAACTTCCAGATGCTAATATGGTAATATACATAAATTGCATACAGGAGCTAGGTGTTACAAATTTTGAAGAGATAAAAGATTTGTTTAGAAAGAACCGTGAACTTCTAATCGCTTTTACGGACTTCTGGCTTGATGGACCAAAGCATTATGCTATAGCTATGGGAATAAGTATTTATTATTTATGGCTGATTAAGGTAGTATCTAAAGGCAAAAACCTTGTGCACTTTTCTGTTTCGAAAGAACCTTTTCCCGCTATATTAGGCGACCTTAATAATTACAGTAAAACTTTGGCTCAATTGCAACAGAACGTTAACGCTGCTGAGAGAAGGGTTGATGAAGCTTCTAAATGAATTCTAAGCATTTCCAGCCTTAGTTTCTTTATTAATAGTTCCCCTCATCCCAGCCGCCTGCCACCCGCAGGCGGCTTAGGTTATACAGGAAAGCAAGCTAGTATTTCGTCGCATTCAGAAAAGCACTCCGTTTTTCCGGCAAAATATTTTTTGGGCTTGTAGGCTAAATGCGCAAAGGTTTCCAGTATGCTTTGTTCCCAATCCCATACTGCTGCTGCATGAGTTGACTCATGAAGGGCAAGCACCTCATATTGATAAGCAGCGAGATCTCGCTTAGAATATCTTTTCTCGATTGAACGAAATGTTATACCAACCTTATAAAACACCTCTTCTTCCGAAAATATCTTTATGAAATACAGAACACTTTTTTTGCCTTTCGCCTGCTCAATCCAGTCCAAACGCTTGTTGCCCTGCGCGCAAGTAGGACAGCCTTGCCCGCTCAAGTGGGAATTGGGTTTCTGCCTAAATGCTCCATGTATAGGGCATTTGATTTCTACCTTAGTCTTGCTTGTGCGGTAACTCACCTGTGAATAGTTGTACGTGTCACCGTGCCGTGTGCGAGCGAGGTCTATAAACCTCTCTTTGGAATGCGTCATGTATTTATGTGCGCAAGTCGGGCACCCGGCACCCCGAAAATGCGCATGCGCATACTGTTTAAACTGCCCATGAATGGGACAAATAATGTTGACTACGCTACTCGCTCCTGCGTATGCAATCTGTGAGTAGTCGTACTTATTGCCATGAACAACGCGAGCCTTCTCCACGAATTTATCTGCTTTAGGTGAACGTTTGACGGTCCAGCAGGCAGCGCACCCTCTGCCTTTTATATGGGTATTAGGCGTTTGCTCAAACGCGCCATGTTCAGGGCAGATGATCCTAACTTTATCAGTTGACCGACTGTACAATACCTGAGAATAATCGTATTTATTACCGTGTATGCCTTGAGATTTAATAACGAATGAGCATGTGTTATCTGTTCGGCTTATAACTGCACACGCTTGACACCCCCTGCCTGCCATATGTGATTTAGGGGTTTGTTCAAATGCGCCATGTTCCGAACAAAGTATAGTAACTTTCTTGTAACTGGTTGTGTAGGATACCTGTGAGTAATCATACTTGTTCCCATGCGCATTTTTAGCCCTGCATAGAAATTCATCCAAAGGCAAAATACGCTTAGTAGTATTCTTGATAACTCCACAGGTAGAGCAACCTTGTCCGCCTATATGACTAGCAGGCGCTTGTTTGAACACTCCATGTTCAGGACAAAGGATAGCGACCTTAATGTTGCTACCCTTGTACACTGCCTGCGAGTAATCGTACCGATCACCATGCACTGCTTTGGCCTTTTCAATAAAATCTTCTGTCGTTAATTTCTTAGGCATATTCTATTCCTCCTTTCTAACATGCCGCAGCACAAACACCCCTTGGGGCAGTGCTGCCAGCACCGATTCAAATTCCGAAAAACATTCCGAAGCGCCCGCGAAGGGCAGTAAGGGCGTATAGCCCAAGTGGGCGAACTTGCGCAAAATCTTCGCTTCTAGGTCGTATACTCTTCCCGCACTATACGAACTATACCGCGCCAGCGTGCGCACCGTGTAGGGCATATTCAGCCGCGAAAACCGGGAGGAAAAGCAGAAGGTAATACCCACCTTGTAGAAGGTTTCCCCGTTGCCCGTGAGGCGAATGAGGTACAGCGTAGCTTTCCTGCCCTGTTGCTGCCCGACCCACGCGGCCCGCGTCCAACCACCCCGGCCACATACAGCCGGGGTGGGAATCGTGATAACGCTGCCCATGCTAGTTGTGCGTGAGTACGGCCCCTAATACAGTCAACTGCTCGACAATGCGCTTCGGACTGGTGGAAGAGTAGTTACTATTCATGACCTCCTGACTGTGGCCCGCCATACCCGCCGCCAATTCTCCGCCGAATTTATCCCGCATCAGTTGGGAAAAAGTCGAACGGGCATCTTTGTGCTTGAGGTCTTGCAGGTGAAAACCCTGCGCAGTCAGTTCTTGCGCTACGAGCTTGAGCGTGCGTGAGACGAACGAACTGACGTAGGTCGGTAATTGGTAGTCGTACTGGGCAAGCAATTCAGCCGCCTTAGGAAACAACGGTACCCAAAAGGATTTATCCTTGCGCAGCATCTTTTGCCGCTGCATACAGATGCCGAGTACGCCTTCCTCACACTGCAAAAAGGTGTGCGGGGCTTGGGCAAAGCGGGTATAGTCCACGAAGGAGAGGCCCGTATAGCAACAGAACAAAAACAGGTCCGCCACGCGCTGCACATTCTCCTTACCGAAGCGGCGCGCTTCTAAGTGAGCTAGTTCCTCCGTGGTTAGATGCCGCTTGGCTTTGCGTTCTGACTCCGATAGGTACACGTAGCGCTCCACTAAGCTCGTCTCAATCAGGCCCTCATCAGCAGCAAAGCCTACTACGCGACGTAGTACACTCACGTACCAGCGCACGGTGTCAGCCTGCCAGCCTTGTCCCATGCACCAGCGTTCGTAGGTGCGGCACCACGCCCGGTTAATGTCTTGGGCGAGTACGCCCGCCTTACGAATGTGCTGGCAATACAGCGTGAGCTTATCCAGCGCCTGCCGCACGGAGCGCAGCGTGTTGGGGCGGCGCTTTTTGCCGGGCTGGGCGAGCTCTTCCAAGAACCGTTCGCCTACCGTCAGCAGACGGGCCTCGTTGTCATCAGGGCTACGCTTACCACGCAGGACTTCGCGTAGTTCCATTGGAGAGGGGTTACCTCCTTGCACTTTGTAGGCGGTGTAGGTTTGATCCACTCGTAGCAGCCACTTACTCAGGGTCTGATTATCCCGTTTCACGCAGTGTTGCGCAAGTTCGTCGGCACCCTTTTGCACCCGTAGGCGCTGGGTGGGCGCGTGCCACTCGGCGGCGGTGGCTTGCACGCCGGTGGAGAGTTCGGCCCGGTCAAAGCCGGGTACTTCAATGCGCAGGTAGATCGGGGCCTTGCCCGTTGCGGCATGGGCGCGATTCTCCCGCCGCCACAGGTAGGCGGTGAGTTGATGTTCGTACGTGATCATCGGCGTACGCGCTTAAGCAGTCAGCAAGTGACGGTGGGCAATGCCGGTGGCGTCGAGCCAATCCGTTAACTGCACCAGGTGGGTAGGGCGTACCGTGCTCCTGTCCCAAATAGCCTGCACCAAAGTTTCGATTACGGCCTCGGCTTCGTCTTCGTCAACAAGGTTGATTCGCAGGAGCGCCTTTGTCTTTTCTTGAGGCGTAATCACTTTGTTGCCGCACAGGCGTACGATTTCCTCCTTTTGAGCATTGGTAGCGTAGGCCGTAGAGGCTGGGGAGGTGGCTTGTGCCACTTCCCGCTCCAACTCCACGCGGCACACATTCTTGTGCCACAAAGCGAGTTGGGCTAGGTCTTCGCACTGATACACGCTATCGTTGGCCCGCAGGCGCTCGCCGGCGGTAAAGACGGCGCTGTTCATGCGGTGCATGATGAGGCGTCGGGTGGTGGAGAGAATGAGGTGGTGGGCTTGGGGAGCAAGCGTTGTCGCACTTGCGGAGGTGGTTGCGGTTTGCATACCTTTGGGGTTAGATAGATGAAAGAATCGGGGTTGTCGCCCCGGCTCTGAATCGGGAGGTCACTCGTTGTCGCGGGTGGCCTCTTTCTCTTTCAGAACATTACAAAGATAAGGACTTTTCTTACGTAACAAAATACTTAACTAAATATTTTCTTACTTATTTTCTTACTTATTTTCTTATGCTGATATATTAAAAAAATGCTACCTTTGTTCCACTATGGAAGAGAAACCAAAACGCACTGGCCGCCCAACAAAAGACCGCGCCCGCCTCAAGAAAGGACGCACTTTGTCTTTCACCGATGCGGAGTATGAGAAACTGGTAGAGCTGGCAGGGGCCGCAGGTGTTGGGGTAAGCGAGTACGTTATCCTAAAGTGCGGCCTTACGCAGACACCGACTCTTTAAAAAGCCCTTGCGCCTGCGCTACGCGTCAGGATTCGCGGCTAGCGAGCTAGCCTAACTGAGTATGAAAAGCTGGCAGAGCAGGCGAACAGAGGGATAAGTGAACTAGTGATTGAGAAATTTGAGCTTAATCAGCCCTAAAAGGCGGGTTAACACTAGTTAATAGATTGTGTTAGCTGAACCCTCGAAAAAATTATTGCGTTAACTAAATAAGCCGGTTATATTTGTCACATATATAACCGGCGGTTACATCATATATCGCTCTAAAGACCACAAAACATGTCATCTGACTTCAACACCCAGCAAGCTAATGAGCCTGTTGCCCGTGGTGCGAATGTCATCAGCACCATCTTGAAAATGAAGAAAGCCGCCGATGCAGCTATTCGTAATGGCCAAGTAGACAAGCTGAAAGAGGCAGGTTTTAATTTTATTGTTTCGTAAACTTGCTTACAAAGGCTGTAGTAGACTACTGTTGCTAGTCGATTAGTATCCGATGTTTGATCCTTACTCAGTAACAGTAGAAAACGATTCCCTTTTTTCTTTTGTAACTCGAAACTCTGTACAATATCAAGCCTACTTTTTAGGTGTTCCAACTTCGGAAGCCCCTGAAATAGATGGCTTGATATTTACGTTTTCGTTCATAGCTAACTACGAAGCTTGTAGTACGTTGCCTCCTGCTGATTATTCTATTAAAGCCACTATTAGGCAGATAATCCGACAGTTTCTAGAGAAGGATCAAAGCCGTGTGTTGTGCTTTACTTGTGATTCGGGGGACAATAAACATCACAAAAGGCAAATAGCTTTTGAGCGTTGGCATAAGGAAGATGATCCGCAACAGCAATACTATTATTGGCCTTTTGCTATTCCAGCACCTTTAGAGGATGATTATCCCACTTTAGGCGGTTATTTTGTCCACAAAGACCACTATATGCGAGGCGTCATACAAGAACACTTCGTTGAGTCAGTGATGATGTTCACTAATATTAAGACAATCGCAGCATAGCATGAAAAAGCCCCAACTCACCTGCTGGGGTTTTTTCATGGCCTAAACTTTTGTTGCACAGCAGATCAAGTATAGAATAGTTGCCGAAAAAACCACCACCAGGGGGTGGTGAATATATAGGTTATGTATCTTACTGTCAATAATTTATATTGATAGTAGTTGTGTATAAATACGTGTTACTTATAGATAATAATGTCTGAACTTGCGGCTACCCGCTGGGGCTTTTTTGCTACCTTAAGCCCATTCTTAAACCCCTTTATCTCGCAAAGCTTATGGCGTTTCAACAAGGACAAACAGTAATGATGAAAAGCGGTAGTCCTATTATGATAGTAGGAAATCTAAAAGACGGTCAATATTGGTGTAACTGGTGGAGCCCTATAGAAAACCAAGTTGCTGGTGCGTTTTTTTCTGAGCACTTGCTAATGGCCGTTCATGGACCCAGTGTAGACGACGCCCTGAAATATCAAATTCAGTATGTTGCTGCTTACAAAGGTGGTAGCATCAAATAAGAAAGGCCCGCTGTGTAGCGGGCCTTTCTTATTCTGGCGGAATACAACGGCGAATCTCTTCGGCCCGTTTCGCTGCTTCCAAGCCAGTGCAATAACTAATCTTGTTATAGACAACCTCATCGTCTCCAATAGTCGTGGTCCAGGGCTTCATATACACCACTGTGTAACCTGGCAGATCAGGCTTCCAGTCCAGATAAAACACACAGGTTCCGTCCGTATAGTCCACTCGCATCAGCCGTTCGGCGTAGATTTCCAGTCCCAGCATAGCTACCGTCGGGAAGTCCTTCCACATGGCCTCTTCCAGGGTCTTCTGCGTCATGCTAGGGCCGCCATCTTCGTACGACGGGAGTGTGCCATCTTGGGCCGCATCAAGAACAGGCAGATCGACAGGCATAGGCGAAGATACTACCCCTACTCCGACAACCGCAGGATGTATTCAATGACAAGTTAATATATAGATGATTAAGCATTGCTCTATGTTAAAGAACTTTTCTGTTGCGAACTTTTTCTATTGCCGCTACGACCTCGGCTACTACAAGAAGCCCTCCGCAAGCTTTACATGGTAAAGCGCGGTCATGCGGGCATGGTCGAAATCCATTTCCAAGCGGAGTATGTGCAATAAATTGAAATTGTATGCGATTAGGTGCTTTGCATTTAGGGCAAGGGAATTCTAACAAGATAGCTGGGTCGGTAGGAACTAGTTGTTTTAATAACTGCTCTAGTTCAGGCCCCGCAGGTATAATGAACCCTTGATTAAAATCTAATGGCTTATTCCAATCAGGCTTTAAAGTACTGAGAATAAGCGCGCGAACAGACATCCTGATTGAATGAGTTGAATAGACGGTGGGCATCTTTGCGTTTTGCATACCAAACGCGTAACGAAACCCCTCGAATGCACTATCATTATCTTGTAGAATCAAATCAATTTCCTCTTCAATACTTAGCGGACTTTGCCGTAATACCCGCTCGTGTAAAACCATTGAATCTGTTTGAGAAATAGCTTGAAAGAAAAACTCAATGATTTTTTTATGTTGTGGTTCTACGTCTGAATAGAGTGTATGCAGGTTATGAATTGCAGGAAATTCATTTTTAGGACTTTGGATACTTAATAGACACTTTAAGTAGAGCTCTAAAGAGAAAGAACCACATGTAGCAATGGGTATTATTAAGTACGGCTTTTGACTTTTTTCAGGTCCTAATACTTTACAAGCTTCGTTAAAGTACTCTGCCTGAAGAAAGATCTCGTGAGGATCAGCGGAAAAGTATGTGATTTTTTTCATGGGACTTAATATAGAAATATATCATTCTATCTCAGTGTCAATAATCCCAAGCCGCCTGCCACCCGCAGGCGGCTTTTTTGCGTCCTATGCAAAACGGAGTTACGCTTTCGGCAAGTTCTTTTGCACTGGCTGCGAGGCAGTAGGATATTTACCTCATGCCCTACACCGCGCCCCTGCTCATCCGCATCGACCTCTGCCCGCCCGCCGGCACCCACCTGCGCTGGCTGAGCCCGCTGGGTAACCTGGAAGGCTTCCTCTTCACTGGCGACGATGACCAGAAAATTGACGTGCGCAACGCCACCCGCTGGCAACCCGCTGGCACGCGGCGCACCGTAGCTGTGCGCCGCCCCGGCTACACCACACAGGTGCTCTATGCTGGCAATCTCGACACGTTGCAAGTGCAGGCGCTGACCACGCTACTGGACTCGCCCGCTGTCTACCTACAGGACTACAGCGGTAAGCTGACGCCCGTCTACCTGGTGCCCGGCTCTGCCCAGTTCACGCCCCGTGACGGTCGGCACGAGCTGAGCTTCGAACTGGAACTGCCCGCCCGTAACGCCCTGACCAACTAGCCGTGAACGAACTTCATCTCCCCGAGTCCGACGCCACATTCCTGGTGAACCGTGTGGCCTACACTCGCTGCGACAACGACCTGACGCAACCCGACAGCGTGCAGTCGGACTACTCGACTACCATCAACCTGCCCGATGCCGCGCCCGTGCGCCGCGCCCTGGGCCACGCGGAGCAAGGCACGAGCACCACGCAGTTACCCTACCGCCAACTGGCCGCCGTGCTGCGCCTGGGGGGTGTAGAGGTGGTGCCCCGTGGGCAACTGCTCACCTGGAGCCACACCCGCCACGAAGGTTTCGAAGTGCAGGTGTTTGGTGGTAACGTGGACCTGTACACGGCCCTCGGAGATAAGAAGCTGCGCGAGTTAGACCTGAGCACCTATAACCACGCCTGGACCCTGCCCAACATCGTGGCAGGCGCCCGGCGCGCCAGCGGCTACCGCTACGACCTCTACGACCGCGGCCAGGGTGCTCCGGTAGCCGACACGGCGCTGAACGTGTTCGAGGCGGGGCTGTGGCCCACGGCCTACGTGCGCGCTGTCTGGGAACAGATTTTCAAGGAAGCGGGCGTGCAGTGGGGAGGCAACCTGCCGGCGGCGTTCGACCAGCTGGTAATGCCCGCCACGGAGCCCTTTGGGTACGGGGAAGAGATTCGCAAGGCCCATACCAGCGCGGCGCTTCGGGCCGGCGGACTGGGCACGGCTGGCCGGGTGCTCAAAACCAGCGAGTTTACGCATACACTGGTGTACGACTCGGTAGCGGCGCCGCGCTACGTAGACCCGGCTGGGGGCTACAACACTGCCACGGGTGTACGGACTATTCAGCTAGCGGGCTACTACCGCCTGAAAGCAGGTCTGCGACTGTTTGCCAGAGCTAGCGTAGGCCGCGCCACTGGCCGGCTTGAATTGCTGGTGAACGGCAAGCCGGTAGCAGACGACTACATGAGCACGGGCAGCGGCACAGTGGCCCTGTCTGCTCAGATGGAGAAGGTGCTGTTGCAGGCTGGCGACACAGTAAGCGTGCGGCTGACAGGCAAACAGCGCAATACCATTACGCTGGGCGAGCGCTGGGAGTACGGCAACAGCCCCATGGATGAAGCCGACATCTTTGAAGTAGAGTTACTGGAAGAGTTTCCTCCCGGCGGCCTGGTGCGCTTGCAGGACTGGCTACCCGACCTGAGCCAAAAGGACTTCGTGAAATCCATTATCAGCCTATACGGACTGACACAGCGCACCGACCCCTACTCAGGCGCTGTGGTGTTCACGCCCACCGCGAACGTGATGCAGCAGCTCAGCAGCGCGGCTGATTGGTTGGGCCGCGTGGATGGGAGTCAGGCCAGTAGCCGTAGCTGGCGGGTAGGCGACTACGCGCAACTGAACTGGTGGCGCTGGAAGGAAGACAGCACCAACCCTGCTACCGCTCCACGCCTGGGGCATGGTAGCCTCTCGTGCCCGAATACCACGCTGGATGCCACCAAGGACGTGCTGACGCTGCCCTTTGCCGCCACGGCTACGGGCGCGGGCGGGTTGCCCTTGGTGGCCTACTGGAAGAAAAAGGAGGCGGTTGACGCGGCGAAGCTAGCCGAGCAAAAGGCTATTGCGGCCGACACGAAGAAAAGCAAGCTGGAGCGCGAAGCGGCCCGGCGGGAGGCAACGGCCCTGCAATACGACACGCAGAGCCCCCAGCCGCGCCTGCTTTATGCCGCTGCCAACACCCGGCCGGTGGACCTGACGGATGGCACTGCTACCCGTGACGATGTGGCGCTGCCCGTGGCCACGTTTACGGGGTTGGACTTTGCTTCCGTGCTACTACCTACGTACTACCCACACTTGGCATCCGTGTTGCGTCGGCCGCTGGCGCTGACGCTCTCCGTGCGGCTCAGTGCAGCGGAGGTGGTGGCGTTTGACCAGACGGCGATGCCGGTATGGCTGGAGGGGGAAGGGTCGTTCTTCTGGGTGAATAAGATCAGCCAGTTCGAAGCGGATCAGCCCAGTTGTGAGGTGGAGCTGTTGCGGTTGTCGGAGTAGCCTCACACATCCTGCTCCATTTCCCGCATGGCCCGGTAGACGGTTTCTTTCGAGACGCCGCACTGCCGGGCCGTTTCTTCTACCGCCTGCGTTACGTGGTCCACGTAGCGCGGAGTGCTGCGCAGGGCCTGGTAGTACAGGTACACATCGCGGTAGTTGTAGGTCTTTAGGTTCACGACGCCGGCAGCGTAGAGCGTCCCGAGCTGGCCGGACTCGGCTAGGGTGTTGAGCATCGAAATGAGCGTGGCCATTAGTTGTTGCTTTTAAGTTGGGTGCGACGCTCGTTGTCAGCCACTCGGTTAAACTCAGTGGGGCGCACGGTTGGCGCGGGTAGGGCTTGGGCACCGGCTACGAAGGCAGGCGTAAGCTGCTGGGCTAACGTGGCGGCCAATCGTTCGTAGTCGATAGACTGCTGTTGTATACTTCCTGCCTGCCCCGCCCGCATCGGGTCCATCGTCGCCGGGTCGTAGCGTACAATTCCTCCTTCAGCGTAGTGACGCGGAATAGCTATCATCTGCTGTAGGCCCTGCGCAAACGACTTGCCGCCGGCGGCCACGTTCAGCGCTGAGGCTGCGGCCCGTAGCGCGGGTGTGCGGTACACGTTGCGTGTGAGGATGATTTCCTCGCCTTCCATTTCGCCGACGTAGCGCCCCGAACGGTGGTACATCGGTATGCCGCCCTGCGCGTGGCTCGGACCATGTACAACCCCGCCTTGAGCAAACTGCTTCGGGCTGGACTTGGTGAGCGAAGCTTTCAGGCCGGCCGTAGCGGCCGTCAGGCCAGCGATGATGAGGCCCGCCTTTACGAAGCCTGCCACGCCGAACGTGGCAACGGATTCGGGCGAGGCCAGCGCCTCGGTGATGATCTTCACCTGAGCAGCAATAACGGCCTTGCTGATGGTGTCAAGGATGAGCACCAGCGCCTTCGCGGCGAAGTCCTGCAACTGCGCGCCCGTCTCGCTCATGGTGTCAGCGAATAGTTGCCCCAGCTGCGCGCCGAAGTCAATGGCGGTTTGTAGTTGCTGCTGTTTGGCGGCCCTGTCCTTTGCGTTCACTTCGTTGATGTGCCCAATGCGCAGGTCGAATAATTGCTGCTCAATAGCAGCCGTGTCCTGCCCGTAGCGCTTGGCTACCTCCAATTGCGCCGACAGGCTGCCGAGCTGCTGCTGGTAAAGCGCATCGTTGTACTGCTGTTCTGTTACCAGGCCGCCGGCCCGCGCTTCTTCCAAGGCGTTGCGCTCTGTCTGGTAGAAGTCAGTGACGGCCTTCGTTCGGTTCTGGTAGATGAGGTCGGTTTGCTGTGACTCGGCCTGGGCATTAATCAGCCGCTCCTGAGCCGCACGGTCGTCGGCACTGGCCCGCTCACTGATAGCAGCCAACTGCTGCTGACGCTGCTTCTCAATGGCCTGCTGTTGGAGTTGTAGTTCCAGCTCACTACCGCGCTGCACAGCCACCAGGCGGGCGGCAATGTTGTTGGCCTCTTCCTGTAAGGCCAGATTGATGCGCTTGCGGCTCTGCTCTACCACGAGTGCGTCCCGGTCGGCCTCGTACTTGGCATCAATAATTTTCTTCTGTCCGATGGTAAGGTCTTTCGCGGCTAGCTCAATCTGCCGCTGTTTGGCAAGCTTCTTTTCCAGTAGTGCCAACTCCTCATCACTCCCCTCAGCGCTCAGCTTTAGTTGCTGCTCCAGCGCTACCAATTCCAACTGATAGCCCTCGCGTTGGGCCTGCAAGCGTTTCTCTAGCGCTTTTTGCGCCAGATCAGCCGCGGCTTTGGCTTTTGCTGCGGTATCGGCTGCGGCGCTTTTACGAATCTCATTGATCTTATTTTGTAGCTCCGTTTGCCGCGTAAGGCTGCCTTCCTCTAACTCCGCCAGTTTCACCCGCTCTTCCGCCAGAGCGTCATTGTCTGCGGTCAGGTTGTTGGTCAGTGCCTGTTCCCGCTCAATGTTCTTAATCCGGTCCCGTTGGTTTTGCAGCTGAGCCGAGATAGTCTTCTGTTCCAAGTCAAAGGCTTGTTGAGCGGCGGTTACGCGAGCCTGCGTTGATTTCGTTTGATCTTCCGCTAGCAGCTTCAGGGCCTCAATATCCTTTTTGCCTTGCGCCCGCTCCACATTTACAGCCCGCTCCGAATCCCGAATGCGCTGATTTTCGGCGGCAATCTGTTCCCCGGCCGCCGCCGCGTTTTTCAGCTCCTGGGTGAAGGCCTGCGCCTTGTTGGTGGCGTCGGCAATGCCGGTGCCGGCCTGAATGAAGCCGTCTGCAATCTTGCGCGGGTCCAGGTTTACGATACCCTCAACGATTACCCCGAATGACTTCAAACGGTTGAGCAGGTTCTCGCCGATAAAATCCACCAAATCGGAAATAGCCTGCTTCGGGTTGTCGAATGCCTTAAACAGCACTTCACCTACTGCGCTGACCTTATCCGTCAGCACTCCCACAACGACCCCGAGCGCTTTGGTTTTGCGCTCCACAAAGTCAATCCCGGTTTGCGTCTTCGTTAGGAAGGTTACCAGTGTACCCAAGGCCAGCACGAGAAGGCCGATACCGGTGGCGGCCAGCGCAATTTTAAGCAACCCCAGCGCCCCGACCTCGGCTAGCGTAGCTGCCTTGGCCACGTTTGTAACGGCGGTAAGCTTCGCCTTGGCATCGCTGTAGCGCTGCGTAACACCGCCCAGCACGCCCGTTGTATCTGCCGCCTCGGCCAAGGCCTCGCTCACCTTCTTCGTTTCGGCGGGCACTTCACTGAGTTGCTTATCCAGCGCCGCAATCTGGAAGCCGATCTTGCGGTAGCCCTCCGAGCCTTCTTCGATCTTCTCCTGCTCCTGCTCCAGGCGCACCAGGTTTTCGACGACTGGCTGAATTTGCTTGCCGTAGTCCTGAATCTTGGCCTCGGCCTGCTCAAAGCTAAGGCCCGCCTGCGCCCCTGCCCGGACGGCGGCTGTCTGGAATCCCACGGCGCGCCGCTCCAGCGTCTGAAAGCTCTCACTATCCTTATCAAGGCCCTGTTGTTGCGCCCGCACCTTCGCCAGCTCTACTACCAGCGGCTCCAGGCCTGCTTTGAAAGAGGCCGTATAGTTGCCCACGTTGCGGCGAAAGTCGCCCACCTCTGCCCCGCCGGCTTTCAGCGCCTCGTTTACCTGGTTGAGTTCGGCGGTCAGCGCTTTGCCTTCGTCGGTGTTCTTGCGCTCGGCCTCGCTCATCAGGTTGTACTGCGTGGTGAGTTCAGCCGAGCGGGCTTTGAGCTGGTCGATGCTGCCAGCGGCGCTGTTGTAGGTCTTCTCCAGCGTTTCCAGGCCCTTCGTCAGCTCCCGTTGGTCGGCCTGCTGCCCACGTAGCTGCTGGCGCAGCTCTACCGAGCGCTTGGCGTAGGCATCGGAGTTAATGGTGCCTGCCTTATACTCTTCCCCGAGCTGCTTTTGCGCGGCTTTTGTCTTGTCAATATCCAGCACCAGCGACGCCAGCGACTCGCGGATGAGTTTGGTTTCCTGCTTATACTGCTCATTATCCAAGCGGATTTCAAAGAGCACCTTTTCGGTCTGGTCAGACATGTGAGTCGGGGTGAATACAGCCCGAAACTCCGCCAATACAGCCCCGCTAGCAAACGATCAGCTCCAAAAGCGTAACGGAGTTGCCAAAAGCGTAACTCGATTCGCTACGCTGTCAGATTCCTGACAGAAAAGCCCTATTACCAGCCCCTCTCCATAGGAATTTTGGGGTATGGCAGAGGCTAAAGTCTATATCTCGGGTCCGATTGTCGCCAACAGCAGTGAGGCGGGCAACGCCTTCCCTTACACGATGCTGGAAGATGTGACCATGCAGCTCGATTGGCAGAAGCCCTTCGACTCGGTGCGCGTCATCATCAACTCGCCCGGTGGGCGGGTCGACGTGGGCATGGGTATTTACGATAGCCTCCGCGCCCTGGGTGGGGTAGAAGTGACGACGGTAGCCGTGGGCCAATGCAGTAGCATTGCCACGGCTATCTTCCTTGCCGGCTCCAAGCGCATGATTCATGAGCATACTGAATGCCTGATTCACCTCCCCTCGGGCGGGTGCATTGGCACGGCGGAGCAGATTCAGGCCTACGCGGATGAGATGGCCCGTTGTCAGCAGGATATCATCGACCTGTACGTAGAGCGGGCAGGCGTAGACGCCACGATCATCACCGAAAAGATGGGCGCCGAAACCATGATGACGGCGGCTGAAATGCTCTCCTTCGGCTTCGCCACCCAGATAGTACAGCCCATTACGGCGCTGGCCACCCTACCCCCTGTGGGCGCTACTCCTCCTGCTTCCAATCCCGAACAAATGCCCAGCTGGGCGCACCAACTTATGTCCAAATTCAACGCTGGGCTGGACGCCCTGAAGCTGGCTATGGCCAGCGCCACCAACAAACCCGCCACGGCGCAGGCCTCGACCGCTGCTGACGATGACAACGATGCGCCCACGGCGCTGGCTGTCACCACGGACGGCGGCGATTCGCTCACCATTGACACCGGCGACCGGGACACCTACGAGGTAGGTGACAGCGTGACGGATGCAGATGGCAATGCTGTGGCTGATGCGGACTACGTGCTGAGTGATGGCAACACCATCACGACGGTAGGCGGCGCCATTACCGTCATCACGCCCGCTGCCACCGACGAAGACCCCGCCAGCGCCTCGGCGGAAAACGATGAGGTGCTAACCCAACTGGTAGGCGCCGTAACGGCGCTGGCCAAGGAGGTTGCCGGCATCAAAACGGCTAACGCTGCTACGAGCAAAACGGTCAACCGCATTGCCGCCGCCACCGGTAGCCAGGGCGTAGCGCCCCGCGCTGCGGCCCCTAATGCCAGCGGCAAAGAAGAGGAGAAAGACCCGATCAAGGCAGCCGCTGAAGCCCGCTCGGCCCGTCGCGCCAACCGCTTCAAACAGAGCTAGGCGGGCGCACGACTGGCTTTCAATCCCTACGCAACTTCTTATTTTCTCTTAGACCATGGCAACAATTGTAGCCGCCGCAGCCGCCTCACTGGGCCTGCTTTATGGGCCTGATCAGTTCCGCGAATTGATTTTGGAGCCTACCATCAACTCGCCTGATCTGACGCAGCTGCTCACTATCACGGACGACATCAAGGCGAAGAAAGACATCATCTTCGCCAAGCGCTTCCGGAAGGTGACGCACCTGGATACGGGTTGCGGCACGGTACCGAACACGCCCGGTATGGACGTGGAGAAGCTGACGTGGGACCCCGTTCCCATGGAGGCCTGGATTGCGGAGTGCGGCGCTGACTTTGAAGGCACGTTCATGGCCTGGGGCCTGGGCGTAGGCTACAAGCGTCACGACTTGCAGGAAGCCACCATTAAACTGGCTAATGGCATCTCGGACACCGCTCAGCTGCGCAACTACTGGAATGAGTTCGTGCAGGATACCATGGAGCAAGCTATTCGGGACGACATCTTCCGCATTGGCTACTTCGGGGACCCCGCCATCACCGCTGCTCAGTTAACGGGCGGCGAAGCGGATGTAAAGAACTACAACCTGATTCGTGGCCTGTGGCCCCAGATCATTGCCTTGGCTACGCAGTACGCCAAGGTGCGCGCCTACACGATTGCAGCCAATCAAACGGCTGATCAGGAGCTAGAGGACGGTGAGTCTCGGGCCATCTTCCGTTCACTATTGGTCGGTGCCGACCGCCGGCTATTGAGCGGCGCGTTTGGTACGCCTATCATCCAGTGCACGCAATCTATCCTGGACAACTGGGCAGACTACCGCGAAAGCAAGAACCTGGAAACCAGCTTCAAGCTGGAAGAAATCGGCTTAGTTGGCCCGAAGTACCGCAACGTGGTGGTACGTCCGGTGCCCGAGTGGGATGAGATTCTACAGGAAGACTTTGTCATTGATGATAAAGTAAACCTGCCTCACCGCGCCGTGCTGACGACCAACGCCAACCTGCAACTGGGCTTTGACAGCTACGACGCGGCCACCAAAACCGAAGGCTGGTTCAACCGCGAAACCAAGTTCACGCACCGCCGCGGCAACTGGAAGATGGACGCCAAGGTAATGCGCCCCTTCCTGACGCGCGCCGCCTTCTAGGCCCGCCCTTTCAGACTGAATCAAGGCCCGCCCCGGTGGGCGGGCCTTTTCTTTTTTCAACGCGTTTCATTTTTCTACAACTATGGCTCTATCCTGTGGCCAACTCAAGCGCGGCTTGCCGCCCCTTTGCGAACCCGCTGCCGGCGGTCTAAGCACCAACCTGGTTCTAATCCGCAAGGATGACATTGTAGCGGCCGTCCGCAACGCCACCGTGCGCAAGGGCGTGTCCTTGTCATTGGTAGCCGGCAAAAAAGGCTTTCTATTCAATGGCCTAGCCGATAGCAACACGGCCCGCACCACGCTGACGCCGGGCAAGTATGGCCCGCGCTACCAGCACGAAATCGACTTTGCCACCTTCGCCAACACGCCCGAAAACGTGGAGACGATTGAGGATTTGGCGAAGGACAAGGTGGTCGGTGTTATCCTGGCCAACGATGGCTATTACAAAATCTACGGCCTCGGTGCCGGCCTGGGCCTGAGCAAGGACACCAGCGACACCAGCAACGAAGATTTGGGCGCCGGCTCGGAGCAGACGCTTTCCTCGACAAAAGAAGGTGGCCGCGAAGACTTCCTGATGGTGTTCGACGATCAAGGTAACTACGACCCAGTGGCTACAAAGGTGCTGTTCGACAGCTTCTACGACGCACCAGCTGCGGCCTAATTAGGCCTATTGCTAGTGACTTATTCGAGTGACTTGGAAGGGTGGTACGAGCGCGCCGGTCGGCTGAAGCAGGCCGGCGCGTATCGTCTCGACACGGCCGAGCTGGTGGCCGTCTACAACGCCCTCTTCCCTGGGCAGCCGCTGAGCTGCGAGACCTGTCGCGGCGTGCTCCTGCAAGCCTACCAGCGCATTCTGCGCGCCCTGCGCGAACATACTTCCGCTACCACACCCCTTACCACCATGGATAATCAAGCTGCCCGCTTCAAAAGCGACGACACTATCTACTTCCCGCACGGCCTGGGCGTGGCCTACTCCAACGCGAACATCACCGATAAGATGGCCCGCTACATTCTGGCGAAAGACCCAGAGGCTGCCAAGTATTTCGAGGTATTGCCCGGTGAGGAGCAGCCCGAAGCGCCCGCATCCACGCTGGCCGACGTGCTGACTGGTGCCGTGCATGTGCCTGGTTACTTCACTCCGGCCGCCTCGCATGAAAGCCACACGGGCGAATCTGAAGAGGATGCCGATGATGACAGCGATGAGGCCAAGCCCATGCGCCTGTCACGCGCCAATCAGGAGCAGCTACGCACCTACTACCGGGAGGAGTTAGGCCAGGAACCTGCCGAAGATGCCACCAACCGCGAGCTACGCCAGGCCATTCAGGCCCACCGCAGCCTGCACGCCACCGATAGCGCTGAGTAATTTCTAACCTGCCCGTACCCGTGACCAAGCAAGTCATCAAAGCTGAAGCCGCCACCCCGCGCAAGCGTCGCATCATCGACACGAAGGAATTCGTGCGCTGGGGCGATGACGACAACCGGCCGCAGGAGCTACTCGACTTGCTGGCTGCCTCGGGTACGGGCAAGGTATGCGTTACCACCAAGGCCAAATTCATTGAAGGCAATGGGTTCAAGGACCTGACCTTTTACAAGGCCGTCATCAATGAGCGGGGCCAGACGTTGGACCAGCTGCTGAAGCTGACAGCCGACCGTCAGGCCCGGCTGACCGGCTACGGCATGCTGGTCAACATCAACCTGCTGGGCAATCCGTGCGGGGTATACCACATTCCGACTGAGCACATTCGCTTGGGAGAGCCCGATGAGCGGGATGAGGTGCACTACATCTTCGTCAAGCACCCGAAGGCGCCGGGCATGAAAGGCCGGGAGCCTAAGCCCACGAAGCACCTGGTGTTTGATCCGCTGGAGCCGGCTGAGGCCCGCGCGGAACGGGTCGCCACCTGGGAAGGCGGTATTGCGGCCTATCCGGGAGAGGTCTATTATGACTTCGGCACCACCGGTGGCTACTACCCCGAGCAAGTGTATGAGGCCGTTGAGGTCGACATGGACACGGAGGCCCGCCTGAAGCGCAGCCGGCGTACGGACGTGAGCAGTGGCTACTCAGCTCAGACCATGATTACCGAGTTCGGTATCACAGACCCAGATCAGGCCAAGCTTGATGCCGATGCTGAGAAATACGGTGCGTTTGTCGGGGAAGAAGGGGCCCGCCTACTGCTGCAATACGCGGCTGACAAGGATACCAAGCCGCAGGTCGACACGCTGCAAGCCCCCGACGCCAGCAAGCGCTACCAGACGGATGGCGAGGTACTGAAGGCTGATATCCGCGCCGTGTTTCAGATTCCAACCCTGCTCTACGGTGAGGCCACCGCCGGCAAGCTGGGCACGCAGCAGGAGTTTGACGACGCGACCAAGTACGTGCAGAACATGGTCGTCAATACCGACCAGCGGGCGCTGGAGCGCGGCTACGAGGCCGTGTTTCGCAGCTTCCAATACCCGGATGGCAGCCAGCCCTTCTTAAACCTGAAGGATTTCTCGGTGCAAAACCTGTCGCTGACGCCCGTGGCGGAAGTGACGGTACCAACGGAGTCCGAAAAGACCTTGCAAGCGCTGAATACCCTCTCGCCACTGGTTGCCAACAAGGTGCTGGAGTCAATGAATCCCGACGAAATCCGCGGGCTGATCGGGCTGAAGCCCGGCGGCGCGCCCCAACCCACCACGACACCCGCCCCCGCCGATGGATCAGCACCTACTCCTAGCTAAGGAAGACTACGCGGGCTACGCGGGCTACGCGGACATGCCCGAGTCGCTGGAAATGAAGCGGCTAACCCCGCACATTCTGGCGGTGCAGCGTAGCCGGTTGCGGCCCCTACTCACTGAGAAGCTGTACGCTGAGCTGGCGCGGCTGCATAAGGCCGGCGAACTGACCGAGCCCTACCTAACGCTACTGCAAAAGGTGGTGCCGGTGCTGGCCACGGCCTCGCTGGCCCGCTACATGCCATTTGCCCCGCATACGCTCACCAGCAATGGTATCCGCATCAAGAACAGCCAGTACAGTGAAGGCTCGGACAGCCGCGACATTGCCCGCATGGCCTCGATCTACGACGGCGAGGCGCTGAGCTACGAAGTGGAGCTGACGGCCTGGCTGCTGGCCAACGCCAAAAGCTTCGGCGATTTCTACCCGCACAATACCTGTGGCTGTGGCACGCATACGCCTAGTCGCACGCCCTCGGTGGTAGTGCAACCCATTCGCCGCCCTGGCTACCGCCGCTAATTCAACCCTTACGCTGCTACCCCTACCCACCCGTGCCCTTTTTACGCGAAACCTTCAAACTGCTGGGCTTCACCGGAGCCAAAGACCTGCTGGGCTCGGCCTTCGGGCTGAAGGCGTACACGTGGCCGCTGCTCAAAATTCAGGTGTCGGGCACGCTGCTGGCCGTGCTGCTCACCTTCCTGACGCGCTGGGTGTGGGACCCGCCGGGGGCGCTGCTGGTGCTCATTGCCCTGGACCTACTCAATGCCCGCTATGGCTTTCTGGTGGCCAAGAAGCTCAAGGGCGAGGGCTTCAAGTGGGAGGAGTTTCAACGCACGTTTGGCAAGGTCACCAGCACACTGATTCTGCTGGCCCTGCTCAAGAACACCATCAACGCCTACCCTTACTACAGCTACGCCGCTGACGGCCTGTTTGCTTGGCTCTTCACCTATAAGATGCGCAAACTGGCAGCCAAGATGGTCGCGCTGAAAGTGCAGGAAGGCGGGCTCCCCAAAATCCTACTGGGCCTGCTTAGCAGCAAGTACGCGCCCTACGTGGTGGATTCGCTCCAGAAGAAAGAAGAAGAGGAGGCTGCCGCGCCGGCCGCCGACACCCAACCCGTCACCCCCTAAATCATGCGCAAGATTACACACCTGGTGGTGCACTGCACCGCTACCTCTCAACTGGCTACCGTTGCCAGCATTCTACAATACTGGAAACGCGAACTAGGCTGGAAGAATCCTGGCTACCATATCCTGATTCCCCCAGATGGCCACAGCGTGCGTCTGCTGGACGATAGCTTGGTGAGTAACGGCGTGGCAGGGCACAATTCCACGTCCCTGCACGTGAGCTACATCGGCGGCATTGACGCCCACGGACGCCCCATGGATACGCGCACAGTGGCTCAGAAAGTGGAGTTGATGCGCATTCTCGTGCGTTGGAAACAGGCCCACCCCAACGCCATTATTCAGGGCCACAAAGACTTCCCCGGCGTGAAGAAAGCCTGCCCCAGCTTCGAGGCCAAGGCTGAATACGCGCATTTGTAATTCACCACTTCACCATCTCATCCCTTACACTATGTTGCTCTGGCTCAAAAAATACTGGTACGTAGCCGTGTTGCTAGGTTACGCGCTGCTGTCTGCTCTCATCGGCATTAGCGATGTGGCACGCAACAACGACTACTCGTCGTTCATTTTCGCTGCTATCGCCGCCGTGCTGGCGCTGGTGGCTTATGTCTTAGGTAAACGGTTCGGGTAGTATGCTCTGGCTACTCGCTAATCTGTGGGCCGCAGCCGATGGCTTTTGCGACTCACTCTACTACGGCATGCTCGGTGCCGAGTCATTCAAGTGGAATGAACACCAGGCGCTAGTGACCCGCCGCGCCCTGGTACTAGCCATGGCTATTGGCGCTGGCCTTGATGTGTTCTTGGTCGACGGTGGTAACGTGGTAGGCCTGCCCGTGTGGCTGCTCTGGCTGACTTGGGAAATGGCAGCCGTGGCGCTGTCGTTCAGCCTGTTCCACAATGAGGCATACAACTTTGGCCGGCTCTGGATCAAGGTGCAGGACTTCGCGCAAGCCCTCCGCGAATTCAAATTCAACTATCAAAGCCCTACTACTACGGCCCGCTGGGACTTCGACGGCCCGGTGCGCTGGTACATGGCCGGCGGGGCCGTGCTGCTGCTGGTGATAGGAATGGTCTTACTCGCTCGACTTCACTAAAATGAAATCTTATCTACTCCTTTTCTTCGGCCTGCTGACCTGCTTTTGCATGGCTCTGGCCGGCTGCCAACGCGACTTGTCGCCTACCACCACCACGCTTGATCAGCAGCGGGAGCTAGCCAGCGTGCAGCTGGGTCAGCAGCAAGCAGCTGACACGCCGGCTGGCAAAAAAAATGTATCGATACAGCAGCCAGAAAGCGGCAATACCGGCTTATTGAGCGCTATTGTGAACGTTTTCCAAAAACCGGAGAACAAAAAAAATGTATCGATACATCAACAGAAATCGGGAAAGCAGAAGCTCAAAAACGTCACGATCAACCAAGTGGTAGGTGATGGCAACAACTTGAGCAATGCCGGCAAGAAGTCGGACGGACCCACAGCTCAGGCCGCGCCAGCGGCTACCGTGCAGCAGGCCACGAGCGAGAAAGCCCCCGCAGCCGCGGCAGGCAACGACCTGCAACAGACTGTACCCGTGCAGGAAGCGACTGGCTGGAAAGCTGTGCTGGCGAAGTACTGGTCTACCGTGCTGTTGGTGATTGTCATAGGGGGCTTATGCTACCTAGGCTACAACCGCTGGCAGGCTAACCAAGTCAAAAAGCTGCTGGGCTGATGCGCTACCTCTACACGCTTCTGCTATGGCTGCTGGTGGTGTGCAGCCTATCTGCACAGGTGCCAGCCGTCAGCTTCTCCGCGCCCATCACCATCACCAAGGGCGGCGTCTACACGGGCAACTACCGCAGCCTGGACAGCCGCACCCCTGCCGTGACGGTGGCCACCTCGGAGCCGGTAGTGCTCAGTCGCTGCGTGCTGGCCGGCGCTGGCGACCTGATCAAGTCCTTTGGCTTCGCCAACCTGACCATCATCAATTGCAGCGGCTACGGCCTGTCCCCGAGCATCGACAACGTACCACGTGGGCGCTTCCTGAATGCCTACAATGCCCGGCGCCTGATTGTACAGCACAATTATATGGAGGCCACCAGCGGCATGCTGGTAGACCGGTGGTCGGGTAATGACATTCCGGCCCAGCAACAATTGCTGATCCAGTACAACAAGGGCCTGAACTGCGACAAGCGGTACCGCAACGGGGGCTTTGGTGACCACCGCGCGTTCCTGATGCTCAATACGGTGCGGTCGGTACCGGATGTGGATATCAGCTACAACGAGTTCATCAACCGACCCAATGAGAGTTTGGTTGAAGACAACATCAATATTTTCAAGTCGTCGGGTACACGTACAAGCCCGCTTCGGATTCACGACAATTACGTGCAGGGCGCCTACCCCGTGCCCGCCACGGCCTCTTCCTATACAGGCAGTGGGCTAACGTTCGACGGAGAAAGTCGGGAGGATGGCCGCCCTGCTACGGCTGCCACGGTACCCGCCTATGCAGCGGCCTACCAGAATCAGTTCGTGAGCACCTGCAATGCGGCCATGAACATTGCCAACGGTCACGATATTCACATTTACGATAACCGAGTAGTGACCAGCGGGCTGTTGCCGGATGGTAGTCAGCTACGCAGCACCTTTGCAGCGTGCTGTATTTTCAACGGCAGCAACCTGGGCAGTGATGTGTTTTTCGGCAACACCATCGGCAACAACCTAATCGGCTTCACACGTCGTGGTTATAAGTGGCCTTATGTAGACCGCCACGATCAGGACGTAGTGACGGGCAAGAATCTGATGCCGTTGAATACCAACCGGCATTTCCCTGATGCGCCAATTACGCTGGCCGACGAACGGCATGAATGGGAGCTGTGGCAGGCCAAGCTGAAGGCCGCGGGCATCACCGTTGGAGTTGAGCCTAGTAAGCCGTTACCCGTAGAGCTGACCTGCTTCGTGGGTCAGGTGGTGCGGAAGCAGGTGCTCATTAGCTGGCAGACAGCGACGGAGCGCAACAGCCACTACTTCGAAGTACAACAGGCCGGCGAGGACGGGGTATTCACGCCCGCCATTACCATACCCGCCGCCGGTACCAGTCAGGCCCCGCGCGCCTACGAGGTAGCGGTGCCCCTGCCGGAGCAGGATAGCTACTGGCGCCTGAAGATGGTGGACCTAGATAGGAGTGTTGCCTACAGCCAGGTGGTGGCCGTTCAGTTGGTGCCGCAGGCTAAGCCCGTGCAACAGCAGTTATGGACGGTGTTGGGGCAACGGCTGTGGGTGCGGCCGTGGCAGGACACGGCGGACCTAGTAGGGGTAGCGCCGGGTCTGTACGTGTTGGTGAGCGTGTATGTGGATGGGAGGCGGGTTACGGAAAAAATAGCAGTCCGCTAAAATAATATAGTCTACTTGCATCTAGTATTGAAATGGTTGCGTATATTCGCACAGGCTGAACGACCTACGCTAGCCAGTAGCAAGTAACCCGAAAGGAGAGAAAGCAAACGCGGCTAGGTAACTATCCTGGTAGTGTCTCACTTGCTGGCGGGGAAAGTACCCGACCCTTGCGGATAGTGGATTCCGTTGACAGTCGGGAAAGACCGGCAACTTGACAGGGTAGCTCAGTTGGTAGAGCGCCAGAAGATGCGAGATGTGGGTTCGAATCCCGCTTAGTAGTTCAACGGAAGAACGCGCAAGTACTGGAGGTCGTCCGTTCGAATCGGGTCCGTGTCTCATAACCCGGCCAAGTTGAGGTAAGTTGCTAACTCAACTACATAGGCGCAACACTAGGCCCCTGCTTTGGTAGGGGCCTTTTTATTTATACCTTTCCTTCGACAACCGTACGCCAGCTCGCAACTGGCATCAAGCAAACGCCCCGGCCGGATTGGTCGGGGCGTTTGTGTAAACATGTATATAGAGCAAGGTATGCTAACTCCCCACTACCTGCTCCATTGTCACCATCTGCCCCAGCTGCGCCCACTCGACAATCTTCCCATTGGCGATGATATCGAAGTCTTCCCGCTGCGCTGGCGTAGCCTGCGTCTCATAAAGAAACGTGAAAGGTACCGCCGTGTAGAGCCGGTAGTGCGTGCTGTTATCGGAGAGCAGGAAGATAACGCTGGTGCTGGTGAACTTGACGCGAAGGAAGGTGAGGGATGCCATAGGGGCAAAGCTAATTATCTGTCAGCAGGCCGCCCAATATTTTAATTTGCTCGACAATGCGCTTGGGGCTGGTGCTGGAGTAGTTGCTATTCATTACTTCCTGGCCGTGGCCCGCCATGCCCGCCGCTACCTCGCCGCCAAACTTATCACGCATGTGCTGCGAGAAAGTAGAGCGCGCATCCTTGTGCATAAGGTCTTGCAGGTGGAACCGCTCAGATCCTAATTCCGCAGCAATCAGCTTCAGTCGAGACGATATATAGGAACTGACAAAGCGCGGCAGTTCACGGCAGTACGCGGTGAAGAACAGCTCGGCCGCTTTCGGAAACAACGGCACCCAGAAAGCCTTTTGCTTGCGCAGCATCTTTTGCCGCACCATGCGGATGCCCAACACTCCTTCCTCATAGGCAAGAAACTCGGCAGGCGTGGCCGCGAAGCGGTCATAGTCGACGGGTGCCAGCCCAGTGTAACAGCAAAAAATAAAGATATCGGCCACCCGTTGCATGGTGGAGTTGATAAACCGGGTAGCCTCCAGCAGTGCCAGCTCCTCCCGGGTCACATGTCGTTTAGGGGAAGGCTCGGACTCCGACAAAAACACGTAGCGATCAATCAGGCTTGTTTCAATTACACCCTCATCGGCCGCAAAGCCAACGACCCGGCGCAGCACGTTCACACGCCACTGCACGGTAGAGCCGTTCCAGCCCTGAGCCATACACCACCGTTCATAGTCACGGCACCAGGCCCTGTTGATATCACTGGCCAGCACATGCGGCTTTTTAATATAGGAGCAATACGCTATGAGCTTGCTCAAAGCCTCGCGCATGCTACGAAGCGTGTTAGGCTGGCGCCGTTTTTCAGGCCGGCTTAAGTCCTGCATGAACCGCTCTGCCAGCACCAGTAGTTTGCGCTTCTCATCCCTGGTTGATCGGTTCCCGCGCAGCAGCTCCCTTAGCTCAGCCGGGGATGGGCTAGCACCCTGCCCCTTGAAGAACGCGTACGCCTGCTCCAGCGCTACTTGCCAGCCGACAATCTTCTTATTGGCTAACCGAATTAGCTCGTGCTCTTCTTTGGCCAGCCCGCGCGTAATCTGTAGGCGCTGCGTATCCGTGTTCCATTCCTTTTCAGTAGCATGTACGCCCGTGGCAAACTCGGCGCGTTCAAAACCCTGTATTTCGATGCGTAGCACAATCGGCGCCTTGTTGGTAACCGGATTGGTCCGGTTGGCACGGCGCCAGAAATAAGCTTCTTTCATCTGGTGTTCATAGGTAATCATAGAAATAATGCGGGGGATAGGTGACGTTGAAGAATCTCAATGTCCTATTATATGAGCATTATCCCAAATTTGTTAGCAATGCTAATGCATTAAAAAGGCGTTTAATTGGCTTTAAACCGATTATAGTGCCTTTAAGGCGGGTTTTAAGCAGAACAATAAAGCCTAAAATAATTAGCCAATAGAAAGCTCGGCAGAAAAACAAGAGCGGATTATCTCGCAGAACCCGCAGTAACCAGCGGCCTTTTCTGCAACGCAAAACGCCTACCCTGCTTCGATGTTGGGGTAGGCGTTTTTTGTTGCGCGCCAAGCGCTAGCGGCTCAAGTCGGTTTCGCTGTCTAGCGCCGGTAGCGTATGCACCTCAATAGGACCCGGCTCAAAAACTCGCCCCGAATCTTGTAGGTTTTGGTGATGTCGAGTTGGGAAATGTTGGTGATGGGCGGGATGGCGGCTAAAAGTAAGGTAGCCGACGAATATACGACTCTACCCACAAACGCCCTTTTCGGGGTGGTATTGGCACCACTTTGTAAGCAAATCCCTCCCTTCTCGGGAAAATCTTGCCGCATCTGCCAACTATCCCCGCTATATTGCCCGTACTCCTACTGTACACCTCCCCGCTACTCTTTCTCCTATGCAATACCCCACCCGTAACTCCAATGCCATTGCGTTGGACGCCCTGCTTGTCGAATCCGCTTGGGAAGTCTGTAACCAGGTAGGCGGCATCTACACCGTGATTCGCTCCAAAGTGCCCGCCGCCGTGCAGGGCTGGGGCGACCGGTACTGCCTGCTGGGTCCCTACTTTCCGCAGCAAGCCCAGAGCGAGTTTGAGCCCTTCGACGATATCCAGCTGACGCTCCTTTCCGACCCCTTTGCCGGGGCTGTGCGCCAGATGCGCCAGCGGGGCTACGATGTGCAGTACGGCGTGTGGCTCGTGACGGGTAGGCCGCGCACGGTGCTCATCAACCCTTTTCAGGTCTACGGCCACCTGGGCAGCATCAAGGGCGACCTGTGGCACCACCACGGCATCCCTACCCCCGATAACGACGATTTGCTGCACCAGGTGGAAGCATTTGGGCATTTGGCGAAGATTTTCATTGAGATTCTGACCGCCGAGACGGTGCCGCCGCGCCGCGTGATTGCGCACTTCCACGAGTGGATGACCGGTGTGGCCATTCCCGACCTGCGCCGCGACCAGGTGCCGGTCCACATCGTCTTCACCACGCACGCTACCCTACTGGGCCGCTACCTGGCCATGAACGACCCCAACTTCTACGAGCACCTGATGCAGGTAGACTGGCTGGCCGAGGCGCGCAACTTCAACATCGAAACGGCCGTGAGCATTGAGCGGGCTGCCGCGCACGGCTCGCACGTGTTTACCACCGTATCAGAGCTGACCGTGCGCGAGTGCATCTACCTGCTCGACCGGTTTCCCGACGCGGTGCTGCCCAACGGCCTCAACATTGAGCGGTTTGTGGCCCTGCACGAGTTCCAGAACCTGCACAAGCAGTACAAGGACAAGATCAACGAGTTTGTGATGGCTCACTTTTTCCAGAGCTATTCCTTTGATCTGGATAATACGCTGTACCTGTTCACCTCGGGCCGCTACGAGTACCACAACAAGGGCTTCGACCTGACGCTGGAGGCCCTGGCCCGCCTCAACTACCGCCTGCAACAAAGCGGCCTGGAGGGCAACGTGGTGATGTTCTTTATCACCAAGCGGCCTTTCACCAGCATCAATCCGCTGGTGCTGCAAAACCGCGCTATTCTGGACGAGGTGCGCGAGACGTGCGAGGCCATTCAGGAGCAGGTAGGCGAGCGACTGTTCTACGCTGCCGCCGCCGGCACCGACCACCGCCTACCCGACCTCAGCGGCATGGTAGACGACTACTGGCGCCTGCGCTACCGCCGCACCCTGCAAAGCTGGAAAACCAATGCCCTACCCTCCATCATCACCCACAACCTGATCGACGACCAGAACGACGACATCCTCAACTTCATGCGCCAGGCCAACCTGCTCAATTACCAGCACGACCGCGTGAAGATGGTGTATCATCCTGATTTTGTGTCGCCTACCTCACCGCTATTTGGTATGGAGTACGGGCAGTTTGTGCGGGGCTGCCACCTGGGCGTATTCCCGAGCTACTATGAGCCCTGGGGCTACACGCCGCTGGAGTGCATTGCGCGCGGCGTGCCAGCCATCACCTCCGACCTCTCCGGCTTCGGCGACTACGTGATGCAGCACGTGTCCGACAATGAGGAAAAGGGCATTTATGTGGTGCACCGCCAAGAGCGCTCTTTCCACGAAGCTGCCGAAGAGCTAACGGACATGCTCTGGAACTTTGTGCTGCAAAACCGCCGCGAGCGAATTGCCCAGCGCAACC